>OGOB01000787.1_pt1 | contig 13737 bp, 13 predicted proteins | sample 1573611 | NCBI WGS metagenome assembly OGOB01 (sample SAMEA2582016, study PRJEB24529) | metagenome | biome: Human gut stool | place: China | collected 2011 | reverse complement strand
TTCAGCAGGGCGCTGACGGGGTTTGCCACAAAGTTGGTGAGCAGGGTGTTCATCACCTCGCCCAGACCCTGGGGCACCACCTCGGATTCTGCCGCCTCAGCCAGAACGACGGTCTGAGGGAACAGGAAGCTGGTCACCACCGCAATGGCGGCGGCCAGGAAGGTGGTGAGCATGTACAGCCAGATGACCGTGCCAAAGCGCCGGTCCAGCCTGGACGTGCCCTGCGCCAGCGCACTGGCCACGATAACGAACACCAGCACCGGGGCAATGCCCTTCAGGGCACCCACGAACAGGCTGCCGAACTCTTCCACCCAGCCCGCACCGGGCACCGCCAGTGCCAGCACCGCACCGACCACAAGGCCGATGACGATGCGCAGGATCAGGCTGGTGGCGTTGTACCTTGCCGCAGCCGCTTTCAATGTTTTCATAACTTTTCTACTCCCCTATCCAGATTGTGCGCTTACGGCGTACAGTTTTCCCATTCCTCTACACGGAACAAGTACGATTATACGCCTCGCAGGCCAAAAAGTCAAAGATTTTCCCCGCTTTTTTGGTTTTTCACTTCAAGACATACGGACACGAACTTTTTTCACTGTCCGTATATGAAATACAGATTCACAAAAAGAGACCGCACCCCGTGGGTTTCGGGATGCGGTCTGTTCCTGTTTTAGTCGAGATAGGACACCTTGCCGGGCACAAAGCCCTGAATGCCCATGCCGGGCGCGTCGGAGACGGTGATGTTCTTTTCGTCAAACACGGCACCGCCGAGGATGTGGTCCTCGCTGCAGAGCACCGGGCCGTCAAGGTCGATCTTGGTGATGATCTTCTTGGCGCAGGCCAGCTCCACAGCGGCGTTGACGGAGATCTTTGCTTCCAGCATACAGCCGATCATGCACTCCACGCCGTACACCTCAGCGGCGGCGGCAATGCGCAGGGCATTGGTGATGCCGCCGCACTTCATCAGCTTGATGTTCACCAGGTCGGCCGCGCCGGTCTGCATGATCCGCAGGGCATCTGCCGGGCTGAACACGCTCTCGTCGGCCAGCACGGGCACATCGGCATGGCGGGTGACATGCTGCATCCCCTCAAGGTCTGCGGCGGGCACGGGCTGCTCCACGAACTCAATGTCCAGCCCCTTCTCCTGCATCTGGTTCAGGATGCGGACTGCCTGCTTGGCGTTCCATGCCTGGTTGGCATCGATGCGGAGCTTGATGTCCCGGCCCACGGCCTGCCGCACCGCGGCAAGGCGGGCCACATCCAGCTCAGGGTCGATACCAACCTTGACCTTCAGGCAGTCGTAGCCGCGCTGGACGGCGGTGCGGGCATCCCGGGCCATCTCCTCGGGCGGGTTGACGCTGATGGTGATATCGGTCACGATGTTCCTGCGGGCACCGCCCAGCATCCGGTAGACAGGGGCGCTGTACTTCTGGCCCAGCAGATCCCACAGGGCCATGTCCACAGCGGCCTTGGCGCTGGTGTTGTGGACAAGCGCCTTCTGCACAGCGGCGGTCAGATCCTCAAACTCATCGAGATCGCGGCCCAGCAGGGCAGGGGCAATATGATCCCGAATGGCACCGAGGATGGCCCCGGTGGTGTCGCCGGTGATAACACCGGTCGGGGGTGCTTCGCCGTAGCCCACCGCACCGGTATCGGTGTGGAGCTCCACGATAACATCCTCAACGCTGTTCACAGTGCGCAGTGCCGTTTTGAACGGCACCCGCAGCGGGGTAGAAATGCGGCCCAGCCGCACCTGCGTGATCTTCATAGTCCCGTCCTCCTTCTTATTCCAGCGGCAGGTTAGCCAGCTTGACAATGGCGTTTGCAATGATCTGGGCGTTCTGCACCAGACGTTCCAGATCGATGCATTCATCGGGCTGATGCTCTGTGACCGGGTCGCCCGCGAACAGGGGGCCAAAAGCCACCACATTGGGCAGCATCTTGGCGTAGGTGCCGCCGCCGATGCACTTGGGCGGGGCATTGTCGCCGGTGGCATCCCGGTAAACCTCCAGCAGGGCGCTGACCAGCGGGGTCTCGGAAGGGTAGTAGAGCTTTTCCTTGTGCACCTGCCCATCCAGCGCCCAGCCTGCGGCCTCAAAGGCGGCCTGCACAGCGGGCTGGCAGTCCGCCCGTTCCATGGTCACGGGATAGCGGTAGTTCAGCTTGACCCACAGATGCTGCGCGTCGCCCTCGATCAGCCCCCAGTTGCAGCTCATGGGGCCGGAGAGCGCATCCTCCAGCCGGTGGCCCAGCAGGCGCTCGCCGTAGGGGTCGGTGCCCAGCTTCTCGGCCAGAAAGTGCACGGCCTGTTTTGCATCCCCCTCCAGCGGCAGCCGGTCAAGGTAGCACACCAGCCGCCCGATGGCGTTTTCGCCCTGCTCCGGGTGGCTGCCGTGGGCCGAAACGCCCACCGCTTCCACCTGATAGCCGCCGGGGATGGCTGTCACAGTGATGTGCTCCGCATCCGGCAGGGCGGCCCCCGCCGGGGCAGTCAGCACAGCGCAGGCGTAGTCCGGCACCACATTGCCGGCCACGCCGCCCTGCACCCTGCTCAGCTGCCAGGCCCCGGTCTGGTGCAGCTGCACGGCATAGCTCTCGTTCAGGATGCCCTTTTCGCCGTTGATGAGCGGATACTCGCCGTCCGGGGTGAAGCCCAGCACCGGGATCTCCCCGCCGTGGGCCTTGTAGTACAGCACGTCCCGGTCGTTGGTCTCCTCATTCAGGCCGAACAGCAGCCGGACACGGCGGTTGAGCGGGATGCCCAGATCCCGGATGGCCTTCAGCGCGAACAAGCTGGCCACCACCGGGCCTTTGTCGTCAATGGAACCCCGGCCATACAGCCTGCCGCCCTCGATCTCGGCGGCGTAGGGCGGGTGATGCCAGCCCTCGCCCTCGGGCACCACGTCCAGATGCCCCAGCACCGCCACCATCTCGTCCCCGGTGCCGATCTCGCACCAGCCGATGTACCGATCCATGTCGGTGGTCTCAAAGCCCAGCTCACGGCAGAGGGTCAGCGCCTCGGCAAAGCAGGCATCCACTTCCTCGCCAAAGGGCTTGCCCGGCAGCGGGTCAGCCTCCACACTGCGCCTGCGCACCAGCCGCTGGAGCGCCGCCACCATCTGGGGCCGCAGCGCCGCCACGGCCTCGTTCAGTTTTTTGTCCATACGTTCCACCCCTTTTGTGATTCATTTCACAGCTTGTATTATAGAACGATTGCCCCCGCTCCACAAGCCCCCAGTTCCACGAAAAAACGCCCCCGCATACTTCATCAGCAGTATCCGGGAGCGCTCGGTTTCAATTGAAAATTGTCAAATCCTATGATATACTGTTTTTAATGCTGGTAACAGCAGGAAAAAAGGTGCTGTCTGCAATGCAGGTGGTCATGCTTCCACTCCCGGTCATTACATCCCCACGCAAGTGGGCTGCAGGTCTCCGGGAAACGGAACTTTTTTGATTTTGTACCCTTTCCCGGAGCCTTTCAGGCGAAGGGAGGGATGTCGAATGTCTCTGACAGAAGTTTGTGCTCTGTTGACGGTAGTGATCAGCCTGCTGGCTCTGCTTGTCACCGTTGCGAAAGCCGCATTTGATGCTGGCTGGAAGATTTCTCACGAGAAGAGCGATAAAAACAAAGAAGATTGACCGCCTCTGTTTCCCCAAACCGAACGGTCAATCTTTTTTGATCCACTAGAAACGGGAAGCTGACCAAACATTGCTCGTCAGCACCTTTTCTATTTGTAGTATAGTCAATTTTAAACGATTTGTCAAGGGATATCCACCACTGTCAGACTGCCGTCCGTTTTTTCTTTTTTTTTTTTTTAAATTTTTTTGAAAAAGGGTGAAAGGATTCCGCGCGGCGTGTATTTAAGGAAGTAAGAGCATCCATTTTTGCCGGAGCTCCACTTCCGGCCCAAAGAAAGTGAGGGACCCCCTATGAAGAAACGACTTATCAGCCTTCTGGTGGCGCTGTGCATGGCGGTAACGCTCCTGCCTGTGTCGGCAATCACAGCGTGGGCGGAGGAAGGCGGCTCCAACTTGAAACCTTTACAAATTCAGTCTGGTTATCCGGTTCTCAATGGTATAACTCCTACAATCAATTCTGATGAGCACGAAATTTATACCGGTGATGGCTGGAGCTATGATGCTACGGCTAAAGTTTTGACCATCGCCCCCGAAAGCCCTACTACCTATGATTTGACAGATTTCGGAAGCATCCGTCAGGATCCAATCAGTATTTTATGTTCTGCCATCATAGGGGAACACGCAACGATTGAAAATGGTAATTTTTGGGACACCGAAAATCCTGGTTCCAGTATTACCAATTATGGCACTATAACGAGTGGAACTTACTCAATGCCCGTTATAAATCATGGTACTATTACCGGCGGCACTTTTTTTGATCCCATTACCAATGACCCCACTGGCACGATTGAAAATGGCACGTTTAAATCTACCGTTACCAACAACGGCGCCATAAAGGGCGGCATTTTTCAAAAAAAACCAGAGGGTGTCAATGTCGCTAGCGGCTATACCTTGAAAGTGAATTCCCAGATGAATGGCAGCTATGACATTCTCTTCGCAACAATCAATACTCTCGGCTCAAGCGGTTATGTCATTCCCAATTCCTACTATAATACCAGCGTCACCATCAAATATTCTTTTACCTATGGCAGTTCAAAAAGAGCATTTCCTATTGATGTTACATTCGGAGACACAAACGACACACCTTGTTTGTTAAAAGATTGGGCACAGAATGTAGACGATTCTATTGACCCTGCACCCGATGGTGGTTTTCTTGTCACTTTCACCGCACCACCCGCCAATGCAGACACCGCGGACACCGTTACCCTGAGCAAGCTGACCCGGCTGGTGATCGACGAAAATGGCTATCCCGTTGGCACCGAAGGCGGCACCCAGGATTACAGCGGCAACGGCTGGAATTTTGATGCGAGCAATAACACGCTGACGCTGGAAAGCGGCAGTTATGATTTCTCCGGTGAGGGAAACGCACTGCGCCCCCTGAACCCGGATGTCCAGTTGGTGGTTGAATCCGGTGCCAAGCTGACCGGCGGCGCGTTCAAAAACACGCCCACTGGTGAAGGTGCAGGCACATTCAAAACAGTCACCCTGAACGGAACCGGTTCTATCACAGCAGTCAATGGTCTTGCGTCCGGCGACTGGGGCAACAAACTTTATGCAGTCCAGACCGGGAATAATACCATTACCGCCAGTGAGCCTATCCGGGATATCAATCTCAAGGCAATATATGATGATGTTGTTTATCCTACTCAAGGTGACCTTTCCACCATTCTTCTCAATGTTGGATGGCTTGAATATCATAGATATATCGAAGAGAACAACACAAATATCGTCCTCAACCAAGGGACTTATTCCACCCTTAAAATGGCTGATGATGGCACACCAATCACAACTGGCCTTGCACGCATATCTGATGGAAACCATCATACCTACTTTGGCAACGGTTGGCATTCCCAGGCGTTAAGCGGCGACCCCGACACCGTATATCTGGAAAGCGGCAACTATAATTTCCTCTACACTGACCCTGTTAACAAGAAGGGCGAAAATTTGCGTTCCGTAAATTGCGGCATTGTTAACGAAGGCAGCACCATCGAAGATGGCATTTTCAATGCTCTGGTAGCCAATGGTCAACCTGGCAGCACTTCAAGCGAACCCCATAAAATTGAGGGCGGCACATTTGCGGCTGGTCTGCTTTGCAACGACGGCGTGATAACCGGCGGTGCATTCAACGGAAAGGATAGTGTGCTCAACAAACTCTTAGGGAGCACCGTAGTAAGCGATACTGCGCTCAGTGGCGATTATCGCTCTGTTACCGTGAATGGTGGAGCCATCTTGAAGGTAAACGACACGCATCCTCTCGTCCCCGATAAAACCGGCCTTGATTTGGTGCAGAGTTCCGCATGGGATCTGTATTCTTATGCAGGCACCGTCCTCACCGTAGAATCCAATGTAGATATTACGAATATCAACGGTCAGGAAATCGGCGATGCATTCAGCAGCTACTACCTGAACGGTGAAACCAACAAAAAAGTGGTATGCTTTACGATGCCCGACAGCGATGTGGAGTTGAACTCGACCAAAATTGTTGTTCCCGACCCGAAGCCCGAACCCGAACCGAAGCCCGAACCGAAGCCCGAACCCGAAGCCCCCACCTACACCCTGACGGTGAAGGGCGGCACGTTCACCTACAACGGCGGCGAAGCCATGACCAGCGCCCGCGTGCCGGTGGATGCCGAGGTCAAGGTGACGCTGAACCAGAGCGCCGTGCCCGAGGGCATGGTGTTCGACCTGTGGGCCATGGATGAAGCCAGCCTGCTGGGCAACCCGGCGGTCGCCTACAACGAGGAGAGCTTTACCATCCCGGCGGGCACCGTGGCCAAGGGCAGCACCGTCACCGTGGAGGCCCAGTACCGGGATGCCACCATCGAGAGCGAGCCCAGCATTCTGGGCACTGCCGCCATCATCGGCGTGGCCGGTGCAGGCACGGCAGTCATCGGGTGGCAGGGCTACCGCATCGGCATGGAGCTGTACGAGAAGTATTTCCAGCCCACGCCGGAAGAGGATGCGGTGGTCGAACCCACGCTTGAAAGTCAGATGACAGATCCGATTTCCTGAAAGCGGGCTCACCCTCTCAGTCTCGCTTTGCTCGACAGCTCTCCCAAAGGGAGAGCTCTTGACAAACCGATATAAAAACAGCGCCGCTCCATCGTTTCCGGTGGGGCGGCGCATTTTTGCGGTTCAATCCCGGCGCAAAGGCAGGGTAAGGGACATTTTCTGGTAGGCAATGCGGGGCGTGCCATCCTCCACATGGATGATGCCGCACTTGGTAAAGCCGTTTTCTTCCAGCAGGTGCTGCATGATCTTGTTGTCGGCGTGGGTATCGGCCCGCAGGCTCTCGCAGTGCTCCAGACACCAGGTGATCACAGCAGCGGCAACGCCGGGGTGCCTGCCCGCCGAAGCCAGCCGGTGGATGGTGCCGTAGGGCAGGGTATCGTTCAGCCACTTGCCATCCTCGATCCGGGCATAGGTGGGGTCCGGGCCAAGGATAAAGGCAAACACGCCCTCCAGCTCGCCGTTGACAAGGTAGAGGAACAGCCGGTTGGAATCAATGTCCTCTTCCAGCAGCTCCTGCGGCGGGAAATGATCTCCCCACTGGGTGGGGTTGCCGGAATCCGCCATCGCCTGCCGGGCGCGGGCATAAATTTTCAGGATCGCATCCAGATCTGCACGTCTTGCTCCACGAAACATCTTCATCCAACCTCTCTTCCGGCAGGCCGCTGCCCGCCCTGATCATTCTGCTTTAATATAACACAAAACGGCCCTCTCCGTCAAAGCCTGCTGCAAAGGCGGAGAGGGTCGTTCACTGATGCGCTTATGTGCGCTGGCTGCGTGCCCGGCGGTACTCCCGGGGGCTCTGGCCATACCGCTCATGGAACAGGCGGTAGAAGTAGCTGGTGTTCTCGTAGCCCACCTGGGTGATGATCTGCTGGATGTTCAGGTCGCTGCGGCGCAGCAGGCGGGCGGCGGTCTCCATCCGGTGCTTCTGCAGCAGTTCCTTATAGGTCTTTCCGGTCTGGGCCCGGACGCACTCGCTGACATACGCCAGCGAAACGCCGTAGCTACGGGCCACATTGGAAAGGCTTGCTTCGCGGTAATTCTGGGTGATCTCCTGTAATGCCGCCTGGACCAGCGCTTCGCGGCTGACCGCCTCGCCGCGCGTTTCCAGCGGGAAATTCTTGGTCTGTACCATAGCGTTAAAACCCTCCGTTGCGGCAGCGGCGGGCGGGGACAGGGGGATGCCGGACACCCGCCGCGGCCAGTTCATCAGGCTTTCTGGGGAAGCCTTTCTGCCTATAATACGGGCGGGGCACAGAAATAATTGCAAATAGCTCAAATTTTTACAGAAACAAAAGATCAGAACATATTTTCGTTATGATAACGCCCGCTGCGGACGAACTCCACCCACTCGGCCAGGTTCACGGCGTGGTCGCCGATGCGCTCCAGGTACTTGATGACCATGAGCAGATCCAGGGCGGCATCCACCTTGCCGGGGTCGGCGGCGATCTCCTGCGCCAGCGTATGCTTGATGGCGTTGAAGTCGTAGTCCACGGCGTCATCTGCGGCGATGACGCGGCGGGCGGCGATCTCGTCCTCGGCGGTCAGGGCGTCCATGGCGTCTAAGATCATCTGGTAGGCCTTGCGTCCCATGGCGATGGCCTGACTGACGGCGGGGTCTCTCTCCTTACGCACGGTGACGAGATGTGGGATGATCTCCGCGATATCCGAGGCGTGGTCGCCCATGCGCTCGATATCGGTGACCACCTTCATGGCGGTGGAAATGTGGCGCAGGTCGCCCGCTACCGGCTGCTGGCGCAGCAGCAAGGTCATGCAGCGGTGCTCGATGTCCCGCTCCATCCGGTTGACCTCGGTGTCACCCTTGACGATGCCCTTTGCTTCCTCGGCGTCCGCCGTGCAGAGAGCTTCCAGCGCATCTTCCACCGCGTCGGCAGAGAGCTGGCTCATCCTGGCCAGCGATCCCTTCAGGGCCGCGAGGTCGGCTTCGTACTGTGTGCGTGTGCTCATATCGCAAACCCTCCTTTTTAACCGAAGCGGGCCGAGATATAGTCCTCGGTGCGCTTATCCTTCGGGGTGCTGAAAATTTCGCCCGTGGGGCCGCACTCCACCAGCTCACCCAGCAGGAAGAACGCCGTGCGGTCAGAGATACGCAGTGCCTGCTGCATATTGTGGGTGACGATGATGATGGTGTATTTCTCCTTCAGCTCCACGGCAAGCTCCTCGATCTTGGAGGTGGAGATGGGGTCCAGAGCGCTGGTGGGTTCGTCCATGAGCAGGACGTTAGGCTCGACGGCCAGGGCGCGGGCGATGCACAGGCGCTGCTGCTGGCCGCCGGAAAGGCCCAGCGCGCTCTTTTTCAGGCGGTCCTTCACCTCGTCCCACAGGGCCGCCCCCCGCAGAGAGCTTTCCACCAGCTCGTCCAGCTCAGCCTTATTGCGCACGCCGTGCAGCTTGGGGCCGTAGGTGATGTTGTCGTAGATGCTCATGGGGAAGGGGTTTGCCTTCTGGAACACCATGCCCACACGGCGGCGCAGGTCGGTCAGCTCCATCTCGCGGGCAAAGATATCCTCGCCCTTCAGCCGTACATCGCCCTCGATGCGCACGCCCGGCACAAGGTCGTTCATGCGGTTCAGAGTCTTTAAAAAGGTGGATTTGCCGCAGCCGGAGGGGCCGATCAGTGCGGTGATCTCCCGCTCGCCCACGTCCAGCGAAATGCTCTTCAGCGCCTTGAAGTCGCCGTACCAGAGGTTCAGATCCTTTGCCGATATCACCGGCACATTCGTGTTTTCCATAGAGTACCTCTTTATTTTTACTGCTTCTGTTTCAGTTTTGTTTTCGCCAGACGTGCTGCCAGATTGATGAGCAGCACCAGCACCAGCAGCACTGCGCCGATGGCCCAGGCGGAGTCGAAATCGCCGTCCTCAAAGGCACGGAGATAGAGCAGCACCGACAGGGTGGCACCGTTGGAGGTGTAGGCCTTGATCACGCCGTTGGCAATGACCTCGGCGGCACCGGCGGTGAAGAGCAGCGCGGCACTTTCGCCCACGATGCGGCCCACGGCCAGGATGCAGCCGGTCACGATGCCGTCGATGCTGCAGGGCAGCACGATGGTGCGGATGATGTGCCACTTGCCCGCACCCAGACCCAGCGCACCCTCACGGTAGCCCTGGGGCACCGTTTTCAGGGATTCCTGGGTGGTGCGGATGATGGTGGGCAGGTTCATGATCACCAGCGTCAGGCTGCCGGAGAGCAAGCAGGTCTGGAAGCCCAGCGTCTGGGCAAACACCAGCATCCCCACCAGACCGTAAATGATACTGGGGATACCCGCCAGCGTCTCGTTGGTGAACTCGATCACCGAGATGACCTTGCGGTTCCGGGCGTACTCGGTCAGGTAAACGGCCGCGCCCACACCCAGCGGCAGTACGATCAGAAGCGTCAGCAGGATGACATACAGCGTGTTGAGGATCGCAGGCAGGATGCCGTCCGTGCCCTTGAGCACACTGGCGGTGGTGGTCAGGAATTTCCAGCTGATGTGCGGGATGCCGCGCACCAGCACCATGCCCAGAATGCCTGCCACCAGTACGATGACCAGCACAGCCGAGGCCCGGACCAGAGCGTTCATCACGCGGTTCCAGGTGCGGCGGGAGGCAGAAGCACTGTTATTCATCGCGCTTTCCTCCCTTCAGCACCACATTGAGCAGGATATTGATGCCCATGATAAAGACGAACAGCACCAGCGCAATGCTGAACAGCGCCTGTTTCTGCAGGCCGCTGGCGTAGCTCATCTCCTTGGCAATGGCGGTGGTCAGGAAGGTGACGCTGCGGAACAGGCTGTCCGGCATGTTGGGGCTGTTGCCAGCCACCATCATCACGGCCATGGCCTCGCCGATGGCGCGGCCGATACCCAGCACGATACCGGCGGCAATGCCGCTCCTGGCAGCGGGGACGCTGACCTTGAACCAGGTCTCGACATCCGTTGCGCCCAGAGCCAGGCTGCCCTGCTCATACTCCGGCGGCACAGCGTTGAGCGCTGTGACCGACACCGACACGATGCCGGGCAGGATCATCACCGCCAGCACCACGATGGCGCTCAGCAGGCAGGCACCGGAGGCCTTGCCAAAGGTCTTGGCCACGGCGGGCACCAGCACCTGCATGCCCAGCAGGCCGAACACCACGCTGGGGATGCCGCTCAGCAGCTCAATGGCGGTCACGACCACGGTGCGCACCTTCGGGCCTGCGGCCTTGGAGAGGAACACCGCCGTCAGCAGACCGATGGGCACACCGATCACGGTGGCACCCAGCGTGCCGTAAACGCTGGACAGGATGAAGGGCAGGATGCCGTAGGCCGGGTCGGCGGCGGTGGAAGCCCACCGGGTGCCGAACAGGAACCGGAACAGCCCGATCTTCTGGATGGCAGGCACACCGGAGAGGACCATGTACACCGAGATCAGGAGCACACAGCCCACCGCCAGAATGCCGCAGAGGAAGAAGATGAAGTTCATCACCGCTTCCAGCCACTCAGCAGGAGTTCTGGGGAGAGAAATCTTTTTGTTGTTCATAGCATCATTGCTTTCCGCAATTACTCATTCACAGGAACAGCACCGGCAGTGCGGATCAGGTCAGCAGCATCGGCACTGGTGGCAAAGTCGAAGAAGGCCTGTGCCTGCTCAGACAGAGCGACAGACTTGTTGGTGACGAACACGAAGGGACGCTGCACCTCGTAGCTGCCGTCCTTGACGGTCTCCTCGCTGCACTCCACACCGCCAACGGTGACCATCTTCACGGTGTCGCCCACAGCGGACAGGGAAGCGTAGCCGATGGCCAGAGGGTTGGCCTCCACAGCGCTGATGACAGCGCCGGTAGCGGTCAGCTCCTGTGCGTACTTGCAGCTGTCCTTCACGTCCACGATGCTCTCAAAGCCATCGCGGGTGCCGGAACCGGCCTCGCGGCCCACCAGAACGATCTCGCCGTCGTCGCCGCCGACCTCGGACCAGTTGGTGATCTCGCCGGTGAACATCTGCTTGAGCTGGTCAACGGTCAGGTCCTCGACCTTGCTTGCATTGTTGACGATGATGGCGATGCCGTCCAGAGCGATGGTGGTGCCCTCCACGTCAGCCTTCTCGTCGTCCTTCAGGGCACGGGAGGACAGGCCGATGTCCAGGGTCTTATCGGCAGCACCGGTGATGCCTGCGCCGGAACCGGTGGGGTCGTAGCTGACGGTGACACCCGGCTCCACCTCGGCAAAGCCTTCGGTCAGGGCAGCGATAACGTTCTTCATGGAGGTGGAACCACCGGTAGCAACGTTGCCGGACAGAGCAGCAGCGGTGGAAGAAGCTGCAGCAGAGGAAGCAGAACCGCCGCAGGCGGTCAGGGCAGCAGCGGCAGCAGCAGCACCGCAGACAGTGAGAAACGAACGACGCGTGATCTTTTTCATAATATTTGTCCTCCAAACATCCGGGTTTTCCGCTCCCGGCTCTTGTTTTCGTGTTTTCCTTGGGTACGGTACTATTGTATCCCAGTCGGTAAACCGCTTCGACCACAAGCGGGAAAAATCGAGGTAAATTGTTCGGACATGTTTTTGCCCCAATGTAAAATTTGGGCGCAAAAAAGCCCGGGGTGCGGGGTGCACCTCGGGCTTTTGGGGGATATTAGACTTTATCGACAGCGGAAACTGTCACTTTGCCGTCACTCGTCAGAGCAAACTCAGCATTCTTGCCCTGCAAGGTCACATACAGCTTGAAGGGTACGCCCTGCTTAAAAGAACCGTACCCACTGGCCTTTGCACGGAACTGCGGCACATAAGTCTTTGTCAGTTTAGAGGAGATTTCCTCTTTTCCATTGGTCAGTTCCAGCGCGGTCTTATCAATTTTTGCCGCAAAGACACCGGCAAAATTGTATTTGATCTCGCTGGCTGCACCATTGTACCGAATCCGCACATTGGGTTTGCAGAGGTAGCCGTTGGCGTTCTCATTGCCCACGACCTCATCACCAGTGATGGTCATGTTGCCGGTCATGGTCACTTCAAACTCACCCAGCCCGATGGTTGCGGACGGGATCTCGCTGCCGCCCCCATCGCAGCCGGTGAGGACACCAGCGGCAGAAGCGGCCAGCACAGCGGCGGCAGAAGCTTTCAGAAAATCACGGCGGGAAAAAACATTACGCATCAGAAATTCCTCCCATCTCAGATCTGGTTTGTTCCTATCACCATAGTACCATATTTACCCAGACTGTCAAGGGACAGAATTCAACCTCTCAGAACTGCACCTCCACGCCATCGGGGCGGTAGAAGGTGACGTTCCTGCGCCACTGGGGCTCGCCCATGGTGCGGCGGTAGCAGTCTGCCAGCTGCCGCACGGCCTCCTCGGGGCTGCGCACCTTTCCGCCGCAGCAGGGGAGCACCAGCACCCGGAACCAGGCATCAAAGAGATGCTCTGTCCAGCCGGTGTCCTTGGCCCCGCACCGGGCGTAAAAGCCCAGGCGGCGTACAGCCATGGCCTCGTCCTCGGCTTTTTCGGGGCACTCCGCTTCAATGAGGATGGCCTGCGCGCCCTTCTCGTGGTCAGGCAGGGCGGCCAGCAGAGCGGCTCCGATGCCGCCGGCCCGATACTGGGGCAGAACGGCAAAGTAGTCCAGCTGGCTCACCTCACAGCCCACGGGCCGCACCATCAACAGATACGCCACCAGCGCGTCGTCCTCATACACGCCCCAGGTGTGGGCGGTACCGGCGGCCTCGCTGTTCAGGATCATGCTCAGGGGCTTCAGCTCTCCGGCAGGAAAATCCCGGCGCATCTCGTTCAGGTAAACGTTCGTCAGCTCTTCGGCGGTCAGCAGCCGCCAGGTCAGGTTCTCGGGGTTCATACGATACGGGTCCCTTTCTGGTAGACAGCCTGAATATTCAGCTCCTTGTCCGCCAGGATCACATTGCCGTAGCGGCCTGCAGCCAGACTGCCGTAATCATTGTCGATGCCAATGCTCTTGGCGGGGGTCTCGCTGGCGGCGCGGACGGCGCTTTCCAGCGGCACGTTCATCTCCAGCACGGCGCGCTTCATGCAGTCGTACAGGCAGGTGTTGCTGCCCGCAATGGTGTCCGGGTGCTCGGTCAGAGTAGCGCGGGGTCCCTTGACCGTG
>OGOB01000779.1_pt1 | contig 13809 bp, 10 predicted proteins | sample 1573611 | NCBI WGS metagenome assembly OGOB01 (sample SAMEA2582016, study PRJEB24529) | metagenome | biome: Human gut stool | place: China | collected 2011 | reverse complement strand
AAATTCTTTTTCTCATTACGCCTATTTACCATAATACCGGTTAGAATTAAAAAGAGGAAAGTAAAAAAAGGGGGTCAAAACACGTCTGTTACACATGTCATTCAGGTTCCTGCAGTTTTCTTGCGCTAAATAACACATTTTTGATAAACCACCAAGAAAAAGCCCCGAAAACTTTGCTTATTCCAAATAATAATCTTAACTTTGCGGCATAAAACAAAAAGTTGGTTTCGATTATGGCAAAAATAGAAAGACAAAAGCGAATCTATCGCAAGCGCATCCCTTATGGAATGCAGAATTTCGAGGATGTTATCAAGGAAGATTGCTACTTTGTTGACAAGACTCCTTTCATTGAGAATATAGAAGAATCAAACAAATATTTCTTCTTCATACGCCCTCGCCGTTTCGGAAAGAGCCTTACAATCTCCATGCTCGAAAACTATTACGACATCAATAAGAAAGATCAGTTCCAAAGCCTCTTCGGGAAACTTTACATCGGAGAAAATCCTACCCCCGAACGCAACAGTTATCTTATCCTGCATCTGAATTTTGCCATGATTTCAGCAGGATTGGATAATTATAAAAAGGGACTTGATGCCCATTGCAACAACAAGTTCAATTCCTTCTGCAGCAGATACGCCCACCTGTTGCCACCGGGCATAAAGGAAGAGATGAACCAGAAGGAAGATGCCGTTGCCCAATTGGGATTTCTATGCGACAAATGTGCTGAAACAGGCTTGAAGATTTATCTCTTCATCGATGAGTACGATCATTTTACCAATCAGATTCTTGCCCACAAAGAGCATGAAACCCGATACCGCGAGCAGACTCACGGCGAGGGATATTTGCGCCATTTCTTCGACACAATCAAGGGAGCTGCAGGAGATTCGTTGGGTAGAGTCTTCGTTACAGGAGTAAGCCCCGTAACCATGGATGATCTGACCAGCGGTTTCAACATTGGAACCAACTATTCCCTATCTCCTGAGTTCAACGAGATGGTAGGATTTACCGAGGATGAAGTACGTGAAATGCTGGCTTATTACTCTAGCGTGCTGCCATTCCGCCATAGCGTAGATGAGCTTATAGAAGTGATGAAACCATGGTATGATAATTATTGTTTCAGCATCAGAAGATATGGCAAGACAACCATGTACAACTCCGTGATGGTGCTCAATTTTGTGGACAATTACATTCGCAACGATTATGATATTCCAAAGAAACCATGTGAAGTAATCCCAAGTATAGACCATGGGATTGTTCGCCAGCTCATCCGCTACGGCAAGGAATTTTCCCACGATTCCAGCATCATAGAAGATATGATGACCAAGGGTTTCGCTTTAGGAAATCTATTGGATATTTTCCCAGCCAACCACATTAACACCCCCGATGCTATTCTGAGTCTACTCTTCTATTTCGGCATGGTTACGATAGACGGAACCTACCAGGGCTACACCCGATTTGCGATTTCCAACGAGGCGGCGCATAACCAGATGAATACCTTAATAAATTAAGGAGAAGAAAATATCCAGCCAAAAGATCAGGATTTTTCTAAAGTTTAGAGTTAAAAATCGTAATCAGACGCCAAGTTTATAAAAAGTTTTAGTACCTTTGCAAATTGACTTCGGTCAACATATGCATAAACCGATGAAAACAATTAAAAAACTTAGCTGATGGCTGTATCAGAAGATAGAAAATTTACGAAAGAGCAAGTCTATACCCTACTTGAAGGAGCAAAGGGCAAGACTCTTGGTGAGGTTGATAAATCCCATCAGTTTGCTCGTACCTTAGAAAGTAAAAAGATTACAGGTATCGCTGGAGACGTAATAGAACAATCTGTTTTCGGTTACAAAAAAGACAGCAAACAGGAATGTGATATTGAGATTGATGGTGTTCTTACGGAAGTTAAGACCACCGGAGTACGTGTACCCAAGAGAGACCAAAAGAATGCTAATGGAAAGACTGGTGAAGCTTATAATGTTTATCTAGGTGCAAAGGAAGGTATCAGTATTACACATGTAACCTTTGAACCGCCGATTCAGACAGACTTCGACACATCTCATTTTTGGGAAAAAACAGAACGGCTTTTAATCATCTTCTATGAATATAAATCATACGAAGTTGTGCCTGCTTCCGGCTATGCCAAGTTCCCTATTGTTGACTACTGCTACAATTCTTTCTCACAAGAAGAAAAAGACAAATTACAAAACGACTGGGAGATTGTCAGTAGCCACCTGCAACAGGTTTATCATGATTATCAGGATGCAGAAAAGCGTAACGAACAGCTGGTTGGTTTCACTCACCTTCTTCGTCCAAATCTCTTGCTGATAGAATTAGTACCAGGATTCAAGCGCACAGCAACAGGCTCTTACCAAAAGCCCCGATATAGATTGAAACAAACTTTTGTTGATTACATCGTACGAGGACATTTTGACAAAAGCAGAGCAAAGAACGAAATCGTACTGAAAGAATCTTTTTCAAGTTTCGCCCAGCTGGATGCTCGTTGCCATGCACTTACATTAAAGTATAAGGGTAAGACTCTGCCTGAACTAAGAGAAATGCTCGGAATAGATGCTAAGGTCAAGGATATTTCAGCTAAATGCGTTATCCGTATGTTCGGAACCGATTGCAACAGGTTAAATCAGATTTCAGACTTTAACAAAGCCGGTATCATAGCGAAGACCATCACGATTACGCCCCAAGGTGGAAGAACAGAGGATATGAAGCTCAAGCACATCGACTTTGAAGAATGGGCAGATAGAGATGCAGACTTTGAAGATTCCGATGTATACGATTACTTCTGTGAGCACAGTTTCCTCTGCCCTATCTTCTGTGAGCATGATAGTAAAGACCCGAGCAAGACCGTTTTTGAAGGTTTTAAACGCTTTGCTTTTGATGAAGAATTCATCGAGAATGATGTTCGGCGTACCTGGGAGGATTCCAGAAATCTGATTCATAGGAATGAGTTGGAATGGGAATACGTTTATGACAAAAAGGGTAATAAACGTATGAACAATAGCGGTTCCTATATGGGAGCCCCAAACTTTCCTAAGAGTTCCGAATATAAAGTATTCTTCCGAGGAGGAGCTGATGTTTCGACAGAGAAAACAAGAACAGAAAGTGTGAACGGCATAAGAATGCTTCCGCAGTTTTTCTGGCTCAAGGGTTCATATATTGCTAAAAAATTACAAGAAATTCCATACATATAAATATGTCTAAAAATACAATAAAGGTAGTAGAACTATTCGCAGGCGTAGGAGGTTTCCGCATAGGTTTGGAGGGAGCTTCAGATGCCTATGAAACCATTTGGAACAACCAATGGGAACCATCAACCAAACACCAAGATGCTTCACTCGTATATAGAGCACGCTTTGGTTCAAAGGGTCATAGCAACCAAGATATTAATACAGTACCAACAGCTGATATTCCTGATCATGACTTGTTGGTAGGCGGCTTCCCATGTCAAGATTATTCTGTAGCTTCAACTCTTAGCCGTTCTGGTGGAATTGAGGGTAAGAAGGGTGTGCTTTGGTGGCAAATCTATCGCATCTTAAACGAGAAGGGAAATAATCGTCCAAGCTATATATTCTTTGAGAATGTTGACCGTTTGCTCGGCTCGCCTGCCAAGCAACGTGGACGTGATTTTGCAATCATTCTTGCTTCACTCGCAGATTTGGGCTATACGGTAGAATGGCGAGTAATCAACGCAGCAGAATACGGAATGCCTCAGCGCAGACGCCGTACTTATATTGTCGGTTACCGTGAGAATTCAAATGTTTCAAGGCAAGTACAAGAGTTGAAGGATTGGGTGCTTTATGAAGGCGTGCTGGCAAAGGCTTTTCCTTTTAAACCGAAGAACAAAACCCTCTCTGAATTTGAGATTAAAGGAACTATTAAGGAGGTTTCGGATAATTTCAATAAGGAAGGAAAAGACAGTCCATTTGGAAATGCCGGTATCATGCGCAACCGTTGCGTATATTCGGTAGATGCTGAGGCGGTTTATGATGGTCCAGTTATGACACTTGGCGGCAATATCGTTGATGAGTCCCTGGTACCAGAGGAGTTCTTTATTCCGCAAGATGAAGTTGCAAGATGGGAATACGAAAAGGGTGCAAAGAAAATAGAACGCACTACCAAGGAAGGTTTCAAGTATCTTTTCTCTGAGGGCGGAATGGCCTTCCCTGATTCCCTGGATAAGCCTTCACGTACAATCATTACAGGTGAAGGAGGTGCTGGTGCATCACGCTTCAAACATGTAATCAAGACTGCATCAGGTCGCTATCGCCGACTGATACCTATAGAATTGGAGCGTCTGAATATGTTCCCAGACAACCACACCTTGCATCCCGATGTTACGGATGCTCGTCGAGCCTTCCTGATGGGAAATGCTTTGGTGTGCGGAATCGTTCAGCAGATAGGAAAGAGTCTTTACCGCTTCATCTATGAGAAGGAACCGGTTTCTACCCATCCGATAGATATTAAGCGTGACTCTCAACCAAAGCTGAATTTTGGCTTATTCTCAGAATTGAATCCTGAGTTGAAAATAAATAAGCCGAAGAAGAGCTACACCTTGGATATGAACAAAAGTCTCTTGGTAGGCTTTGTCAAGGAAGATAATACAGATTATTTCCTAGATGGTGGTCAGACAAAGATTTACTATACTGGTAAGACCAAGTCTTTCCCATCGACTGTTGCGCTCAACAAGCTTTACTATTTCATGCCCTACATCAAGGGCAAGGGAATCAAGGATTTGTACCTCATCCGCATAGCTCGCATAGGCTGTAAGGCAGAGATTCATCCAGAGTCAAACGATAAAGACCCACGCCTTGTGTTTGAGTTGGAATATCTAGAGAGCTTGCCAAACTACATGATGCTGAAGCCTAACATCTTCAACACCTATAGAAACACAGTTCTAGGAAGAGTGATGGGGGATATAGAATAGAATTCTATCCCCTATCCTTCTTCAAGGAGCTAACAAAACAATATTATAGCTTTTAATATTAAATTACGTGAATTTATCATGAAATGCGATTTTTTACTTTGCGTTTCTGTTTTTTTATCGTATATTTGCATCAAAATAAAAAAGCAACTATGATACAGGTATTTCAAGTACAAAACTTCTACAGCTTAAGGTAAAAGCACCCCCTAACCTTCCTTCCTGCTAAGTATAACAAGATAAGAAGCCAATAGTGGATTTGCCTCTCCTTGGAAGTTTTTTATCTGGATAAGGAGGATTAGACCGAGTTGTATGGAGAGTATTAAAACATAATATAGAAAACTTAATAATATAGATAAAAATGAATTTTGAGATTACAGCAATCAGATACCAAATGCCTGGAAAGAATTTCGAGGAAAAGACCAAAAATGCCAAAGATTTTGTAGCACAGCTACCTATTCCATCTATGGTCTATTTGAAAAGAGAACCAGATAATGTTTATAGTTCAAACGCTATCGCCGTGTACTATCAGAACTACAACAAGATTGGTTATATATCAGAAAACTATACAAAAGAAATACAACGTGTATTTCCCCCAGAGCTGTCCTCTACAACAATAGTAAAGGCTAAGGTGATAGGCAAGATTGGCAACATCACTTTAACGGCAGATGTTGACACCCCCAAGGAATGCCTATTGGCTCCCGAACCATACAAAAGACGAATCGCTCCATCCCCATTTGATATTTCCATGCCATTCATGGAGGAAGAGAATAAGATTGAATTGGTTACTAACTTACTGCTACCAAGAGATTTTAATGATAAGGATGCCGAAGAACTCATTAATCTAAGTGAGTACTACTACACCCAAATTCCCCTAACACTCTGCGATGTTGATTGCAAAAACACAAGTCGCATTCTCAACAAGTTGAAAGATTTCACAAACAATCACCCTGCAATATCAAGTTCAACTAAAAAGAAATTAGAAAATCTCTGCCATAAAATCCAGAACCTTGTGGCAAATATACATAGAGAAGAAGATAGAAACAAGATTTACGAGAACCATCTGGCTAGAATGAAAGAGTTTTTCTCAAATGAAAAGGATGGATTTTTTAAAAGATACGACGACAACTATCTAAAAGCACCACTGGATCTGGCTAAAACGGATATTCTAAAATCAGAACTCAACAGACTGACTGATTGGCTAGACAAAGTGCCAAGAGGTATATTCCACTCCCACAACTTGCAAAAGAAAGATATCGTACCACAAATGCGTTATCTGCACCTTTCAAGAAGAGAAATGTATGATATCATGGGTACCGAACTTGTGGTTTTAAGCCTCAAAGAGCAACTCTATCAAAACGAGTCAAAGTCTAATCAGGAATCCAATACAGACCAACAAAACGTAGTTCCTGATGAAGTAATCATCCCACACGACTGTAGAGAAGCTATTATTAAAATAATGAAGCCTACATTTACTTTACCCAATGGAGTTGTGATGAATTCAAGAAATCAAATTATAAAAGCAGTTTCTGTGATTGACTTGACAACCAATGTACAGGTAGCTATGATGATGGCTGTTGTCATGGAAGTAAAAGCTATTCGTCCAGGAACAAAGTGTATTGATTTTATCCGTGCCTTGATTGGAATTGGAGTGCTTAAGTATAGTGATGAAAAAGCCTTAAAAAATATGGCAGATGGAATGAACAAAAAATTGCACGGAGGCAAACAAAAAGGCAAGACTGTACCACCGCTCCCACCAAAACATTTACAATGGAAGGGAATAGATAGAAATATCGGAGAGGATATATTTAAAGCTATGACAACGGAATAACTATCATCTATTGATTTCTGAAAACAAAAAATACGCTATTGAAAGCGGCAACAATTATCCGACAAAAGGATAGTGGTTGCCGCTTTTTGTATTTTTCGGATTCCAATTGATTCCTTGATTTTATTCCGACTGATTCCTAATGATTCCTACTGATTCCTAACACCATGAATTTCAACGATTTAAACCGATTATTTTTGCACTCGCTCAAATTTTTCGCCTTATCTTTGCACCCGTCATCTGACAACAGGATGACTACCCATCAGGCGAGTTGCAAATCACAAAATGGGGAATGATGGTACTAGAAAAGATGATGGGGAAACCTCTTCGAACGTCATCGTACCAGAGAGGCTTATTTAATACTCAAGTAAAAATGAATATAGTATTAAATGGCAATATGAACGAAAGTTCAGGTAAGGCAGGAAAGAGATTCTACCCAAACACAGAATTGGGTATCTACCTCAAGTTGATGACTAAGGAGCCAGGGCGCATGGCCGTTGGCGAGTATCTGGATGGAGCCATTACGCACGATGGCGAAGACCACTTCACCTTTGTGCAGAATGACCAGGAGAAGAAACTGCAGAAGGTGGTGCAGAGAAATCCGCACGTGTATGAAGGAACGTACATCAACGTGAACCGGAAGAAAGACGGTACGCTCTACCCTACCTTCAACCGCCCGCAGTTCTCAGAGCGCTTCACCTTCCAGGACTTCTGCCAGGGTGCCGCCAACGAGCTGCTCATCATTAGCGGCAAGAGTGATGACAGTCTCAAATCTCAGTCTCAGTTAGGATAAATGTCACAATCCAACTTCAAACCCGCTTCTTAAGCCTTTATAACTTATTGATTATTAATTAGTTATATATAATATATATAGGAAGCGAGACCATAAAAAAAACAACTGAGACTCTGAGACTGAGACTGCAAGCCCCAAAAAATGAACATGAAATTTGATTTAACTCTCTAAAAAGCAATGGATTATAATATTTTTAGCAACATCGCTCCGGCGATGCCAAAACCCAGCAAGGGTACTGAATTTGTAAAATTTGCCATCTCTCAGGCATCAAAAGACATGCAGGAAGTGCTCATTCCGATGGCTATTCCGGCATTAGCGGCTCATCTCACAGACGTAAGATTCATGTATTCCGACAACAAATATTACGAAATGTGCGGGCAAATGGGTCATCTGATTGGTCCGTCGGGTATCGGAAAGGCACAGTTGGGTCATCTTGTAGAGGCCATCATGAGACCTTTTAGAAAGCATGATGAGACTGAGTTCAAGAAACTGGTTGACTGGCAGCGACAGATGAAAACCAAGGGCGCCAACAAGGAAAAACCGGAGCGTCCGGACGTGAGTTTCTGGTTTCCACCTTCTGATGTCACCAATCCTGCCTTCATCCAGAACGCTATGGCTTGCGAACAGCTGGGCGGAAGAACCCAGTACATCAATCTGCCTGAGGTGGAGATGGCCGACAGAATGTGTGGAGGGCATAAGCAGGTGAGCCAGATGGTAAGAAATATCTTCGACTGTCAGAGGGCTGGAGCCTTGCGCGCCACGGCTGATGGCGTAACGGGCAACCCTCTGCTCCGTGTGAACCTCACCTTTACCTCTACTCCCGAGGCGGCCCGACTCTTCTACAAGAAAGACCTGACCAATGGTTTCTTCGGGCGCATACCTTTCGCCTACAAAGCCCGTGGTGAGCGAAGCGGAAAGATTCCGCGACAGGGAACGTACAACAAAGATTTCCTCGAAAAGCTCGATGGCTACCTGCTGAGGCTGGACAACTGCAAGGGCAGTTTTGTGGTGAAGCAGCTCAACAAGATAGCCGATAAGCTGGCAGAGGAAATGGCACGCCTTGCCGACCTTGCAGATGATGATACGCTCTGGGAACTCTCCCACCGCAGCATCTTCTCGGCATGGAAGAAGGGAGCCGTGCTGTGGATTCTGAACGACCAGAGCTGGTCGAAATCCATCGGCGACTTCGTTGAATGGTTCTGCTACTACGATTTGTGGTCGAAGGTTAAGGTGTTCGGCGACATGTTTAAAGCGGGCGATGGGCAGGAAGAGGCTCAGAGAAGCGGTCCGAAAAACATGCTCGACCAGCTGGAGAATTCCTTCAACGAGCTGCAGTTGGAAACCCTGCGCCTGAGTCTGGGCAAGAATCAGGAAGGTACCAAGCATCAGCTCAACGTATGGAAGAACCGCCAGTTTATTACTTATAACAGCCAGACGAAACTCTATACCAAGACTGCTGAATATCTGACGGGTATACCGGCCAAGAAAAAGAAAGGGAAACAGAAATGATGGAGAAATATGAGATTCAGAAACTGCGCGACCTTCCGATAGAGAAGGTTGCGAAAGAGATGGGGATAAAGGTGGAGCACCATAAGGCGCTCTGCCCCTTCCATGACGACCACCACGCCAGCCTTATGTTCAGCAAGACCAAGAACAGCTGCAGATGCTATGTCTGCATGAGGAGTTCTATCGGCACCATCGACCTGGTGATGCGATACCTGGAGAAGGATTTTCCGGCGGCTTGCCGATGGCTCGCCGAGGAACATCAGATTCAGCTGGAGGAGGATTCTTCCTCGGGGAAAAACTCTTCCTTTGGGGGGTCTTCGGGCAGAGGGGCTTCTTCGGGCTCTTCATCCGATGGTTCTTCCTCGGGTGATAATTCGGGGAAATCTTCCTTCGATGCAAGCAGGTATGCTAGGTTCTTCGAGCATCCCTGGCTTAACCAGGCGGCCAGAAGATTTCTCTTCGAGGAGAGGAAGATTGACTGGAGAGTGGTAAACTGGTGTCGACTGACTTCCTGGACGGATAAGAAGGGCATCAACTGGCTGCAGATTCCTTACTTCGATAACGATGGGCGGCTTATCGGTATCCAGAACCGAAACCTGGATTACACGAGGAAAAAATCTTTATCGGGAGGTTGTTCTTCTGAGGGGAATGTTTCTTCTGAAGAAAAAAGTCCGGGCGAAGAAAAGGAGCAGGATGCTCCCCGCTTCCGGTTCCCTTACGGCGCAAGATGCAGCATCTATAACCTGCCGGTTGTGAAGAGACTGAAACCGGGCGAGAGGCTGTTCATTACGGAGGGATGTAGCGACTGCTGGGCGATGCTTTCTGCCGGACATAAGGCGATAGCCATCCCTTCTGCCACGCTTCTCAAGCCCGAGGATAAGCAGCTGCTGACGGATATCGGAAGACTGTATCAGGTGGAATTCCATATGTTTCCTGATCAGGATGTGCCGGGCGAAAGCCTCTTCATGCAACTCAGGGAGATGCTCCCCCAGCTGGTTCACCACCAGTTGCCACCGGGCTGCAAGGATTTCAGCGAATACTATCTTTTAGGGGCTGCTGCAACTTCCGGGAGCAAGGAGCCGATAAACAAATGATTAAAAAATTAAGATTATGGAAGATTTTATGAACCGCACGTATACGAAGAAGGAACTGGGACTGATGTACTTTCCCGAGAGTATGCCACGCACGGCCGTGAATCATCTCATGAGTTGGATTCGGCGTTGCCAACCGCTCTGGGATGAATTGCAGCAGATGGGATATGAAAAGACTTGCAAATCGTTCACGCCCAAGCAGGTGAAGGCTATTTTCGATAACCTCGGGGAACCGGGATAAAATGTTCCGGTATCGCATGGTATCGCACGCTATCGCACACCTGATAAATCGGGATTTCGTATCTTTGCATCGTGATTCAGAAAGCGCGCAAAATCACTTGCCCAGTTGGAGAAAAATATCTCCCTAATTGGGAAAATAAAAAGGCCTGATTTAACCCGATAAAAAAAGAGCCCCCAATGCGGGAAAAACATCGGGGGCTTTTATTTTGATATCAAAAATCCTTAGTAAGGAAAAAGGAGCGGAAGAACGAAGGTCATCACAACGCCGATGATAATCTGCAACGGCAAACCTACCTTCACGTAATCCATAAACGTATAGCCACCCGCCTTCATCACCAGCGCATTAGGAGGCGTGGAGAACGGAGAGGCAAAGCACATGCTGGCGCCCAACGTAACCGCAAAGAGGAAGGAATAAGGACTCACACCTACCTGCCGGGCCGCCACCAGGGCAATAGGAGCCATCAGCACAGCCGTGGCAGTATTGCTGATAAACATCGTCATCAGAGAAGTGGTGAAGTAGATGCCTGCCAAGAGAGCTGTAGGTCCCATCGAACCCAAACTCTCTACTAGCCCCTGAGAAACCAAGGCCGAAGCACCCGTCTTCTCCAGCGCCGTAGACATCGGCATCATGGCGGCTATCAGCACGATGCTCTCCCAGTTGATGGTCTTGTAAGCCGCCTCCACATTCCGGAAACAACCGGCAAAGACGGTCAGCAGTCCGGCGATGATGACCGCCGTGACCGGAGCCACAGGAATGAAATCGAACACCATCATCGCAATCATCAGCAGCATGATGGCAGCCGCCACAGGCGCCTTATAATCCAAGAGCACCTTGTCGGCAGTCTTCTCTGGCTGGTCGATAACCACCCAGTTGCTCGTATCGGTAGCCAGATGAGCCAGATTGGTCCATTCGCCCTGCACCAGGAGCATATCGCCCACATGCAGCTTGGTGGCTATCAGATTGTCGGTAATATATTCATCGCCACGCTTTACGCCCAGCACGTTGATGCCGAAACGCTTGCGCAGGTTGGCATCGCCTATGCGCAGACCGGCAAAATTAGACGTAGGCATCACCACGATTTCGGTCAGTCCCAGGTCATAGAAATCAATCTTCACATCCTTCATCTTCCTGAGGCCGTAATCGCTGGCAAAGCGTTTCATCTTCTCCTCCTCACCTATTATATATAAGGTATCGTGAACCTGAATGGTGCTGCTGCTCTTCGCCATGTTCTGGCTCACATCCTTCACCAGTCCCAGTCGCGATTTCTTCTCGTTTCTTATCTCGATGATACTCACACCATATTTCTTCTGGATGCTCAGATCCTTCAGGGTTTTGCCCACGATATCCATCTGCTCGCCATTCTCGTCGAGGGCGGCAGAAGGGCGGCGGCTAGGCACGATGTAGCGATGCAGATTATCGAGCAGCTGATATTCGTCTACCAGGTCATCAAGCGATTTGCCCTGCTTCTTTTTCTTACCGCTCTGCTTTTTGCTGAGGAAGATTTTGCTGAGCGGCATGAGCACGATGATGCCGATGGCGATGACGATGATGCCCACAGGGAAGAAGCTGAAGAAGGCAAGCGGCTGATAACCGCTCTCGGTCAATACTTCATCGATAACCAGGTTGGGCGGCGTACCGATGAGGGTGAGCATTCCACCCAGACTTCCGGCAAAGGCAAGCGGCATGAGGAAACGCGACGACTGCATGCCCGAGCCCGCAGCTATGCTCATGATGATAGGCATCATGAGGGCCACCGTTCCGGTATTGCTCACGAAGGCGCCGATAAAGGAGGTTACGAGCATTACGAGCAGGAAGGTAATGGTTTCGTTGCCGCGCGAGAGCGCCATGAGCTTATTGCCCGTAAGCTTGGCAAGTCCGGTCTGCATGATAGCTCCACCCACCACGAAGAGTCCTATCATCATGATGACGATGGGCGAAGAAAAGCCCGCCAGCGCCTCGGCAGGTGTCAGGATACCCAGAACCAGGAGTGCTGCCAGGGCGGTAAGCGCCACGATGTCGGCCCTCACCCTGCCCCAGATGAATAGGGCTACCGTAATAACCAATATGATAAGTGTTGTTGTCATGTTTTAAAATTTTTATGTTATAATTACTGTATTTATTCTCTCACCTGCTGCGGCGTCATTCCGGTATGTTTCTTGAAATAGCGGCAGAAGAAGCTGGCATCAGCAAAATGATATTCCCATGCCATCTCCTTGATGCTCTGGGCGGAGCGCTTGAGCTGCATCTTCAGCTGGAGCACCACATACTGGTCGATGATGATTTTGGGTGTATGACCCGTTACCTGCCTCACGATATTCGAAAGATACTTGGAGGTGATGTTCATCTGCTCGGCATAATAGTTGACATCTCTCGACTTCTTGTAATCGCGTTCCATGAGCATCATGAAGCGGTTGAAGAGTTCCCTCACCCTGTAAGATTTCACCTCGTCGGGGCAGTTCTGCGGATTGCGTTGCAGATATTCGTGGAACCCTATGAAGAAGGCCTTGAGCTGATAGAGTACCAGCTGCGAGATACAGGTACAGTCGTGCTGCTCGAAATAGAGCCTGAGGAGGGCAAACATGCTGTCGATGATATGGGTAACCACGGGCGAATCCTGCCGGCATCGGTCCTCGCGCAGGGCAGAATAAACCGTCTGTTCCAGTTGCAGACTGGCTTCGCGCAGCAGAGATGGATTATATTTCAGCATCTCCACTTCGAAGGCAGAAGCATTCATGGCGGCACAAGTATCCCCCTCGCAGGAAGCGGAAGACTCCATCTTCTTCACCTCTACCACATCATTCGGAAACAGGGTGATGACGGCTCCCTCATAGAGATCCCAATCCTTATAATTCACATTCAGCACGGCCCTGCCCTTGCGGCAAAGGAGAATGGCTCCATAGGTCAATACCTGCGGACCCTCCTGCCATTCGCTCAAATCGGAGCAGAAAAGACTGGCCTCCTGATAACTGTTCAGTTCAGATAATTCTATCATAAATACCTTTTATTCGCTTTTTGCGTGCAAATATACGGAAATAATGTGAGAAAAAAGAACTTTTGTTCCGAAAAAATCCATGCGGCACGAAAAAATTAAAACGGATATTCGCCAAAATCGCCGTACCTTTGCACCCAAATTCATGAGATAACAGATTTATAAAAAAAATAATAACAGATTTTTGAATGATAAAGAAAATGATGATTGCAGGCCTTCTCATCTGGGGAGGCTCTCTATGGGCTGTGGCTCAAACCAGGATGACCATCGCCCAACTCTTCGAAAGAATCGAAGAAAACAGCAAGTCGCTACGAACCTCGAAATCGGGCGTAGAAGCTGCCAGCATCGGTATCGAATCGGCTAAAAGCAAGAAACTGCCCGACCTCGATGCATCCCTCTCCTTCAGCTACATCGGAAACGCCCTGATGACC
>OGOB01000777.1_pt1 | contig 13817 bp, 11 predicted proteins | sample 1573611 | NCBI WGS metagenome assembly OGOB01 (sample SAMEA2582016, study PRJEB24529) | metagenome | biome: Human gut stool | place: China | collected 2011 | reverse complement strand
ATTCGCAGAAGCTAATCATAAAGTTCAAAGTTCAACATTCAAAGTTCAAAGTAAAGAAGATGAGTAACAGATTTACATCGCGCCTGAGCGATGACGATGATTTCAAGCGAGACGAACTGATACGTAAGATAGAGCATTCGGTAGAGCAGATGACGCTTTCAGAACTGGAAGCCCTGTCTTATGATATGTTTACCAAGGGCTATATGGAGGATTATTAGAAAATCCCCCATATAGTTCTTGCGTTTAGGATGCCTTTTCCATCCCTTCTTATGTATCGCTATTTTGCTCGAAACGGGTCTTTTGATGTATTTTGCGCAGAATAGCCACTCTTTATTTTGCTCGAAACGATATTTTTACCCCATTTCGAGCAAAATAGCGTGCGTTTATTTTGCTCGAAACGATATTTTTTGTATATTTGCAGCAAAATAAACGAAAGGATTATGGCACAGAAAATTATCGGAAGAAAGCAGGAGATTAAGGAACTCCTGGATCTTTACAAGGAAAATAAACCTGTTTTTGCAGTAATATATGGTAGAAGAAGGGTCGGAAAAACCTTTCTCGTAAGAGAATTGTTTCAGGATAAAATGAGCTTTTACCATACGGGTTTATCTCCTTACGAGTTGAGTGGTCAAAAAATAATGGAGCAACAGTTGACTAGCTTTTACTCCAGTCTTGTTCGCTATGGCAGCAAGAGTAAGAAGGTGCCATCCTCTTGGCTCGAAGCTTTTGATGCACTCATCAATCTCTTGGAAGAGCAAGATGCAGACAAGCGTCAGGTGATATTCATAGATGAATTGCCATGGCTTGACACTCCCCGCTCGGGATTTGTTACAGCATTAGAGCATTTTTGGAATGGATGGGCTGCAGGAAAGCAGAATATCATGCTTATCGTCTGCGGCTCTGCCACGTCATGGATTTCAGACAAGCTGTTAAACAACAAAGGCGGTTTGTTTGATCGCACAACTGATGAAATCAAGTTGCGCCCGTTTACGTTGGGCGAATGCGAAGAATACTATCAGGCTAACAACATCGTGATGTCTAAGTTCGACCAGATACAATGTTATATGGCTACAGGTGGCATTCCTTATTATATTTCCATGCTGCAGAAAGGCAAAAGTCTGGCTCAGAATATGGACAGGCTTTTCTTCGAACCTGCAGCCAAACTCGGCTTAGAGTTCGACCGTCTCTATTCTTCTCTCTTTACTAATGCGGAGGATTGCATGACTATCGTGCGCCTTCTGGCTCAAAAAAGACAGGGATATACGCGAAAAGAAATCGTTTCGCTTACAAAAATACCTAATGGCGGGGGACTTTCTGCTACATTAAAATCACTCGAAGTGAGTGATTTCATAACATCGTATGTTAAGTATGATTATCCCAAGCGTGAGGTATATTTCCGTCTGACAGATTTCTACAGCAAATTCTATTTGTCATTTATTGATGGCAGAAAGACGACCAATCCGCATTTCTGGCAAGACAACCTGCTGACACCTGAGCTGACAGCATGGCGAGGTTTTACCTTTGAATCGCTTTGCTATTATCATCTGCCACAAATCAAGCAGGCGCTCGGTATTAGTGGAGTGCAGACAGAGGTGAGTCCCTGGAAAAGCAGAAAAGAGAAAGATGGTGCGCAGATAGATATGATTATTGACAGAGCCGACCGCGTCATCAATGTTTGTGAAATGAAATTCTGCGAGGATGATTTCTCCATCAATGCTGCTTATGATAAGAATCTGCGCCATAAACTGAGTACGTTTGCTGAAGAAACGAAATGCAGGAGTTCCTTGCATCTTACATTGGTTACTACTTATGGGCTTAAGTTCAACGAATATGCTGGTCGGGTACAAAGTGTCGTTACAATGGATGATTTGTTTAAATGACAGATACAGTTCTTTAGTGCAAGTAGCTTCGAGGGCCGATGAAAGTACTTACGATGGCTGATGAAAGTATTTACAATCGTTAGCGCAGCTATATTCGTTTTATTATGCCCGATTATTAGGTTAGCTGTTTGTCGGGAACAGCCGATGGGAGAACCGAAAATAGCCAACTGGCAAAACGCAAACAGCCGACTAGCGCATGAGTGGCTAGTCGGCTGTTTTACTGGAACAGTTATCGAAACCTCCTTTATTTTGTTTTCGTATAGGCATCCTGCCAAATACTCTTCACTCTTCACCAAAAGCCCCGAATCCCCTGTGTTTATCGGCATTCCGAGGGGTGAAGAGTATTCGGGCACTCTTCACCTACTCTTCACCACTCTTCACCCTTCAGTTCTGGCTGATTTGCAATCCTTCTATCTGTCTTTCGCATCTGTTTCCGTTCCTGAAGGTGAAGAGTGGTGAAGAGTGGGTGAAGAGATAAAAACAACTCTTCACCCCTCGGAATGCCGATAAACACAGGGGTTTCCGGCCGAAAGGTGAAGAGTGAAGAGTATTTTGATGATAGCTTCGTTTATTTCTTAAACTGTCTTTGGTTTCGCCTTCCAGACGATGCAAGTCATCAAGACAGACATCAGGGCTGTGCCAATCCAGAAATAATTGATATAGGTAAAGTAGTAAGTCTCTACGCCATTTACCAGATGCTTGTTGCCCTCGATGAGCAGACCGCTCATGATGTCCTGGATGCCGGCACCCACATAACTCGCTACGCCGACAACGCCAAGAGCAGCACCCGATGCATTCTTAGGCGCAATATCTACCGCCATCAAACCACCAAAAGTTTTTGTTTCATCTTCTTTATCATATATTTCATTCCATTCGGAATGTTACATGATAGCCTGCCACATTATGCTCGGCTAGGGAGAGGTTGATGGATTGCATCATCAGCATCTGGCGGGAGATGGAGAGGCCGATGCCCGAACCTGATGGCTTGGTAGAGAAGAAGGGGATGAACATCTCCTTTGCCACATCGGCTGGGATGGGGGCGCCATTGTTGCTGAAATAGATGCCCGAGAATTGTGAACTCTCGATGCTCTCTGGATGTTTGTGGAAGCATCGAATGTCGATGGCTGAGGCGTGAGCCTCGATGGCATTCTTGGTCAGATTGATAAATACCTGGTGCAGCATGTTTTTGTCGGCAGACCAGGTGGCATCTTCGGGGATATGGATGTGCCATTCTATCTGAGGATAGAGCGGCTTGATGCCTTCCACGAAATCCTTGAGTGGAATGTTCTCGATGACAGGCTCTTGTAGCTGGGTGAGCTTGCGGTAGCTGTCCACGAAACTGGTGAGCGACTTGCTGGTGTCTCGAATGGCTCGGATGCCTTCCTCGTAGGGCGAGCCTTGGATGTCGGGATTGCTAAGATAGGCTTGGCAGATGCTGGAGATGGGGGCGGTGGCATTCATAATCTCATGGGTGAGCACTCGGGTTAGCTTTTGCCAAGATTCCACCTCATGCTGCGCCACCAGTCTGCCGATGTCGTTCTCCATATCGTTGAGGGCTTGCTGCAAGGCTCGTTCTCCAGAGAGCAATCCCTTGGTGGATAGACGGAAGGAGTAATCGCCATTGCGGATAGCCTCTTGCATCAAGAAGGCACGGCTCTTCAGGTTGCGCTGATGGCGCAAGAAGAGATAGATGATGCCTCCGATGATGAGGAGAATGATACCTATTATATATATGTGGAAGATGGTGTCCATATCAGATGTTGATAATCATGAATGATTGTGATGGAAAATTATCGCTTTAACTTGGCGTAAAGCGTTTGGCGAGTGATGCCGAGGAGTTCGGCGGCGCGTGAGATATTGCCGTGACATTGATCCACCACCTTGTGAATATGAGTACTCTCGATGCTCTCCAGCGTCTCTACTTCTTGGCTTCGGTCGATGGCATCCTTTAGGGTTCTGATGAGTTCATCGTTATCCCAAGGCTTGGTGATGAAATCGGCGGCTCCGCTTTTCAATCCCTTGATGGCGAGCTGGATATCTGCGTAGGCGGTGATGAGTACCACGGGGATGTTGGCATGGAGACGGCGGAAGGTGCGGAGCCAAAGCAAACCTTCCTGTCCGCTGTTTACGCCCAAGGAAAAATTCATGTCGAGCAATATGATGTCCACTGGCTCTTGTTGGAGCAGAGTGGGGGCGGTGTCTGGGCGAGGCAAGGTGAGAATCTTCTCAAAAGTGCCGCCCAGGCATATCTTCAAGGCTGTGAGTATCGATGGATTGTCGTCGATAACAAGTATTGTTCCGTATTTCATGTTTGCAAAAGTACACTTTTTTCTTGAATTAGCCAACAAAATGGAAGATGATGTGTGATTATCATACAGAAGAGTGTATGAATTTCATACAATCCGCTTGCCGCTGGCTCCTGATTCTTGGCAGAATCAAAAGGAATGATTACTTTTGCATCAGAAAAATAATGAAACAACAGTTATGAAAAGTTATTTTAAGTTCTTATCACGCAACAAGCTCTATACCGCTATCGAGGCTTTCGGACTCTCGATAGCCTTGGCTTTTGTGATGATTTTGGTATCCTACGCCTTCATGGAGTATCGGGTGGGCACGCATCAGCCAGATGCCAAGAATCTCTATGTGCCTGGTTCGGGCGATTACCTTGGCATGACCTTGGGTACGGCTAAGGAGTTCTTTCCTTCCATCCCGGAAATCAAGGAATGGACCCGATTTAGCGATTATTATACAGACAAGGGTGCTGTGGTGGATGGTCAATACTTCCATGTGCAGGCACGTGCTATAGATCCTAACTTCTTGGATATGATGGGAATGAAGTGCAGGGGATGCTCCGCTCATCGTGTGCTTACGGATAAGCACCAGGCCCTTATCTCCGAGTCTTTTGCCAAGAGGGCTTTTGGCAATACGAATCCTATCGGGCAGGTCGTAAAGTGCGACACGCTGCAATTCAAGGTAGTGGGCATCGTGGATGATTTTGGCAGGGAAGACTTGCTGGAACCCACCGACATCTTTGTTTCCATGAAGTTTAAGGAGAAAGATTTGTATCCGATGGATCAGTTTGGTGAGGTTGTTACCATCGCCAAACTGGCAGATAATGCTGATCCAGAAAAGGTGAATGCCACATTGCTCAATAAATATATGGGCTATTGGAAGAAATGGTGGAGTCGTGGGAAGACAACTGGCAGTTTCTTGTGGGGCTCTAGCTTGGTGCGCTGGGACAAGTTGTATTTTTCAGATATTACATGCTCGCATGTCCGTCATGGCAGCAAGACCTTGGTCAATGTCCTTTTGATTGTGGCACTCGTCCTCTTGCTTTCAGCCATCTTCAATTACATCAACCTGACGGTGGCGCAGATAGGCAATCGAGCCAAGGAGATGGCCACTCGTCGCTTATTGGGTGAGTCGGTGCTTGGCGTGGTGCTGCGCTATATCAAGGAGGCAGCACTCTTCACGGCAGTTTGCTTCTTGCTGGGCATTTTGCTGGCTTGGGCGTTTACACCTTTATTTAATAGCATCTTGGATACGAAGATTTCTCTCTTCTCTTCGCCTGCCGTTTGGGGATGCCTGTTGGTGGCTTATCTCGTCATCTCCTTGTTGTCGGGCTTGTTCCCTGCCATTGTGGTGTCTCGCTTCAATCCGATAGATGTAGTGAAGGGCACCATCCGCTTGCGCAGCAAGATGTGGTTTAGCAAGATATTCATCGTAGCTCAGAGCGTTATCAGTATGTCGCTGGTGGTGATGGCTATCACGATGATGCTCCAGATGCGCCATCTCGCCAACATACCTTTGGGGTATCAGACGAAAGACATTCTCTGCATCTCCACTACCTTCGGGTTTGATAATGTGGACGTCAGAAACGCGGCGTTGATAGCGAGATTGAAGTCTCTGTCAGAGGTGGAGGAGGCTACGGCTATCGGCAACAATCCTGTCATCAGCTTTGCTAATGGAGTGCATGATGAGAAGGGAGAAAATATAGCGTTCTTGCGATTGAGCGTATTGGATTCCATAGCGATGAAGATGATGGGCTTCAAGGTGCTGGAGCGATATTCTGACCCAACGCCAGGCAAAATCTGGGTTAGCGAGGAAGCCAAGCGAACCTTTGGCGTATCGAGCAAGAAACCATATTTCGGTAATCGTGAAGGCAAGCCAGAATATGAGGTTTGTGGCGTTGTGAAAGATTTCCACAGTGGCGACGCTCTTGATGAGTTCAAATCTGACAAATTTGGAAATCATAATGCGATACGTGTTCCTTCCAATCATGATGTGCTTTGGACCATCTTGGTGAAGACTCGTGGCGACCATGCCCAAGCCCTGTCTGCTATCCAAAGTGCCTGCAAGCAAGTGGCTAAGGAACAGCTGGGCGTACCTACCGACATGGATACGGAGTATCTGGACGACACCTTGGCGGATGCCCTCAAGGAGAAGCACAACATGATGGTGCTCATCATCACCTTCATGGGCATCTCCATCTTGATTTCCGCCCTCGGCTTGTTTGGCATGTCGGTATATTACGGCAACCAGCAGCGCCGACAGATAGCCTTGCGCAAGGTGATGGGAGCCTCGGTGACAGATGCGGCATGGCAACTTTCCAAGCGATTCCTCATCACATCGTGTGTGGCTGTGGTTATCGCCATCCCATTGTGTGTCAAGCTGATGCAAGAATACTTGATAGGTTTCAAATATCGCATCGATTTCCCTTGGTGGACATTGGTAGCAGGAGCTATCTTCACCTTGCTGCTAGCCTTGGTATCGGTCTTCAGCTATACCCTGCGCACCGCTCTGGAGAATCCGATAGACTGCATCAAGATGGAATAGCATGATGAGCTAAGTAAACATTAAACACTACACATTAAACATTAAATCAAGATGATACGTACAGAGAATTTAACGAGAATATTTCGTACAGAAGAGATAGAGACCATCGCCCTGAACGGCGTGAACATCAATGTAAAGGATGGCGAGTTTGTAGCCATTATGGGACCTTCGGGATGTGGCAAGTCTACCTTGCTCAATATCCTCGGCTTGCTCGATACACCTACCGAGGGTAAGTATTGGCTGGGCGATGAGGAGGTAGGACATCTCAAGGAGCGTGAGCGCACGGCTTATCGCAAGGGTCGCATCGGTTTCGTCTTTCAGAATTTCAATCTGATAGATGAGTTGACGGTAGAGGAGAACATCGACCTGCAGCTCAAATATCTAGGCATTGGCAAGGCGGAGCGCAAGGAGCGAGTGCTCGACATCCTGCGCAAGGTAAAGCTCAGTCATCGTGCCAAGCATTATCCTCATCAGCTTTCGGGCGGTCAGCAGCAGAGGGTTGCCATCGCCCGTGCCGTGGTGGGCAAGCCTAGCATCATCCTTGCCGATGAGCCTACGGGTAACCTCGATTCCAAGAATGGTATGGAGGTGATGCAGTTGCTCAGCGAGCTGAACGAGGAGGGAACCACCATCGTGATGGTTACGCACTCCAAGCACGATGCTACCTACGCCAGTCGCATCATCAATCTGTTTGATGGACAAGTGGTGGATGCGATGAATGATCAGCTTTAAGCTGCGGTTTCTGTCCAACAATTAGACGGTGGTGTCTAATTGTTGGACAGTTTGTTTAATGAGAGTTTTTATCTAATGATTTGATTATCAGGATAAGTGCTGTTTTGGCACGGCTCTTGTCCTTATCATGCCAAAATGAAGAAGATTATGAAAAGAATAGGAATATTGATAGGATGGTTGGTCTGGGCGGCTGGAGTCTCGGCACAGAGCTGGAGCCTTGACGACTGCATGAAATACGCCGTGGAGCACGCCACGGAGGTGAAGCGGGAGGTGGTAAACGCCCGCCAGCGCAAGCAGGATTACCAGCATGCTGTGGCAGGATTCCTGCCTACCGTTACGGGCGGCGTGCAGGGACAGTATGCCTGGGGACGAAACATCGACCCGGAAACCAATACTTATAATAATGTAACGACATTCAACAACTACTATCAGCTTTATGCCGAACTGAATGTCTTCGATGGTTTCGCCACCATCAACGCCTTGAAGCAGGCTAAGCTGAGCCGGGATTATTCAGCCACGGCGATGCAGAAGATTCAGGACGATAGAGCCATCGACGTGATGCAGAAATATGTGGATGCTGCCTATGCTGAGGCAAGCATTCGGATAGCAAGCGAGAAAATGAACGAAAGTAAGCGGATGCTGGCTAAAATGCAGCGCCTGTATGAACTGGGCGAGAAGGGGCGCCCGGATGTGGTGCAGATGGAATCGCAGGTGGCGGAAGATGAATACAATCTTACGCATCAGGAGAATGTGGCAAAACAGAGTCTGCTAGCCTTGAAATCCGCGATGAATTTTCCGGTGGATGAAGAGCTGAAATTGGAAGTTCTGTCAAATTCTCAGAAGAAAAGCCTGGAATCAGGAATGCTGAAAGAAAGCGAGAAAGAAGCTGGTAATCAGAGTGTAAAGCCAAATGGAACAGAGAATCGGGGAGCCGATGAAAAAGAAACGTTGGTCTTACCAGTAAACTACGAAACCGTTTACCAGGGCTTTCAGAATATTTCTCCCGATTTGAAGTCGGCAGAATACGAAGTGGAGCGGGCACGGTATGATTATAAGATAGCAAAAGGCAGATTGCTGCCATCACTCTCTCTCGGTGGCGGCATTTCTACCAACTATTATAAGAATCTCTCTCAGAAAGGGCAATACGATGGGTTTGCCTCGCAGTTTCACAACAACCAGGGCGAATACCTCGCGTTGACCCTTTCCATACCTATTTATAATAGCGACCGCTGGCACAGCGTGAAGAAGGCGCGTAACGACTGGCAACTGGCACAGGTGAACCTGGAAGAAATCCGTCGCAAGCTTCACGACCAGATAGCCCAGGCGGTAATGGATGCAGAGGGTTATGCCAAGGAGTTGCATCAGATGCAGAAGAAGGTAGCCTCTGATTCGCTCGCCTATCACATGTCGAGCCGGAAGTTTGAAGAAGGAATGCTTTCCACCTTCGATCTTCATACCGCAGCCCAGACGCTTCTGGAAAGCAGGATCAAGGAACTCCAGATGCAGATGCTGCTCATTATCAAACAAAGGTTAGTTGCTTATTATCAGGGAGAAAATTTAATTAAATAACAGAACTTTCGCAAGTGGTTCAGGTACGGGCTGAAGGCCCAAAAGCTCCTAGCCCAGGGTAACACCCTGGGTATAATAGCAATCAGCAAGGCGCCCTGAAAGGGCAAAAGCTTTGTATATTGCCTGGAATTTTAAAGCTTTTGCCCTTACAGGGCGACAGGCTTGCGGCCATGATAACCCAGGGTGTTACCCTGGGCTAGGAGCTTCTGCCCTTTCAGGGCGTGTGGAGTGCTCTTGCAAACTTGAATACATAAAATTATGGATATAAAGATAGAAAAGAAAAAATATCTCGTGCCTCGCAAGTATTGGGCATGGATTGGCGGAGGAGTGGTTTTGATCGCAGTCCTCATTTGGTTGGGATTGAGCAATTTCTCTTCCACCCTGAAGGTGGACAGGAAGGGATTGAGCATCGGAACCGTAGAGAAGGCACAGTTCAACGATTATGTTTCGGTGGATGGACAGGTGGTTCCTATCTCCGTGGTACAGATCAGTTCCGAAGAAGGCGGTATCGTTCTGGAGAAAGTGGTGGATGAAGGTGCCCACGTGAACAAGGGCGATGTAATCGTGAAACTGAGCAATTCGAATCTTGACCTGGAGATTCTGAATGCCGAAAGCGAACTTGCCGAAAAGCAGGACATGCTTCGCAATACCCAGATTTCGATGGAGCAGGACCGCCTGAACAATAGCAACGAGGAACTGTCGCTTTCGCAGGATGTCATTACCAAGCGCCGCTCCTATCAGCATCAGGAGGCGTTGCACAAGGAAGAACTCAATTCGCGCGAGGAGTATCTGAAGGCAAAGGAAGATTACGACCTTGCCGTCAAGAAGCATGCGCTCATCAGCAAGCGATTGAAGAAGGATGCCCAGTTGCGCCGTTCGCAGATGGATCAGATGGGCGATAATCTGGAAGCCATGCAGAAGAATGTGCAACTGGTTCGCCAGCGCAAGGAGAAACTGAATATCCGCAGCACCATTTCGGGCGAAATCGGTTTGCTCGATGTGGAGCTGGGGCAGAGCATACAGGCAGGACAGAAGATTGGAGTCATTAACGACCTCAGCGATTTCAAGGTGCAGGCGCAGGTAGATGAGCATTACATCGACCGGGTAAAACCGGGGCTCACAGCCACTTTCGACCAGAACGGCAAGCATTATCTCCTGCAGGTTCGCAAGGTTTATCCCGAGGTAAGAGATGGCAGGTTCCGCATCGACTTCATCTTCAAAGGTGTTCGCCCAGGAAACATCCGAACCGGTCAGACTTATTATGTTGATTTGCAGCTCGGTCAGTCGAAGCAGGCAATAATTATCCCTAAAGGCACGTTTTATAGTGTAACGGGTGGTCAATGGATCTTTGTATTAGACAAGAGTGGCAAGAAGGCTTATCGCCGAAAGATAACCATCGGTCGCCAGAATCCTCAGTATTATGAGGTGATTGAGGGCTTGGAGCCAGGCGAGCAGGTTATTGTTAGCGGCTATGAGGCTTATAAGGATAATGAAGTATTAGTTTTTAATTAGTAGTGATTAGTGATTAATTGGGCTAACGCCCTTGAAACAGAATATTGATATGAATCATATTATTAACGCATTCAAGAATCTCCCCCGGAAGGGTCAGCACAATTTCGTGAAGATTTTGTGCCTGGCGCTCGGATTGGCAATCAGTTCGGTTATTATCGCCGAGATTTATTTCGAGCAGACTTACGATACGTATTTCCCAGGATGGGAAAGAACGTATCAGATTTCAGAAGTGGGCAGTATGCCAAGCTTCAATGGTAGTAAACCTTTTAGTTTTAACCAGACATCTGGAGCGATTGCCCCTGGTGTGAAAGATTATGCTTCAATGGTAGAGGCTGCAACAAGATTTGTTGATATGGATAAAGAACAATGTAAGTTGGAAAATCAAAACAGCATGGAGGCTAACGTTTTGATGGCAGACAGTTGTTTCTTTGATATTTTCCCGCAAAAGATATTGATGGGAAAGGCAAAGGAAACTTTATCTCGTCCGCTATATTGCATGATTGATTCCAAATTGGCAGAGCAAATAGGAGGAAATGTGGTAGGCAAGCATTTTACTATTCCTGAATATCCAGGCAAAACATTCACTATAGGTGGCATTTTCGAAAGCTTTCCTTGGGGCGCATCTCTACATAACAGACAAATTCTGGTGTCTTTATGCAGTATAGGAGACCTTTGGGGCTATGATGGCAGAAATCAATGGGTGGGAAATGACAACTATTTCTCTTACATCCGTTTGGCGAAAGGACATGAGATAAGTGAACTTCGTCCTTACATCAAAAAAATGAAGAAAGACCATTTTACTGCAGAGGCGACTCAAACGCCAGGATTCACCCTTGACTATGAATTTACTATACTCAGCGAGGTGTTTACCCAGAATTCTTATATCAAGATGATGGGATGGATTTTAGGCATTATAGCTTTCGTGTTGCTCTTCACTTCCGTGATGAACTATCTGCTTATCATCGTAGGAAATCTCGTGACTCGCTCTCGTGAGATGGCTGTCCGAAAATGTTATGGTGCAGAACCAAAGAATATTCATGCCATCATCTTTTTCGAGGCTTTGGTGCATGTGGGGTTGGCGGTAATCCTTGCTGCTGTTCTCGTGTTTCTTTGCAAGGGAACCATCGAGAATTTCCTCTCTGCTCCAATAAGTACGTTGGTGTTCAATCGTGGCAGTTGGATATTGGTTTCCATCTGTTTATTGGTATTGTTGGTGGGTGGATTGGTTCCAGGTTGGCTCTACAATAAGATTCCCGTTGCCATTGCATTCCGAGGATATAATGAAAACCGTAACCGTTGGAAGTTAGCTCTTTTAGGTGTGCAGTTCGTTATTTCGGGCTTACTCTTTAGTTTGTTGTTTGTTGTCAATCGTCAGTATAGCTTGATGGTGAATATGAATCCTGGTTACAATTATGAGAATGTGGCTATCGTACATGTGGATGCTATTAATGGCGATCAACGCAGTCGATGTTTGTCCGAAATCAAGCGTATGCCGGATGTAAAGGAGGTTGCTTCTACTTGTTCTGTTCCGTTGGAAAGCTATGCGGTAAATGGAAATAATTTGTCGTTGCCAGATGATAGAAAGTCGTTACAGATTGTCCATGATGCATGGGGAGTGGATGACAACTATTTCAGAATGATGGGAATCGACTTTGTGCAAGGTTCGTTCTTTACAGAACGCAATGACAGTTCTCGTCAAGTGATTATTGATGAGGCTTTGGCTAAGAGATTAACTACACTAGGACATTGGAAAGATGGGGCTGTAGGCAAGCGAGTTTACATTTCTTCACATTGTAATGAGGATGAAACGATGACGATTTGTGGTGTTGTCAAGAATATCAAATACGGAGCAGTTACTTCTGAGGATGCGGAGTTCAAGAATATGTCTTTCGTTTACTTCTATGCTCCTTGGACGGCTCCCTATATGCTTGTCAAGTTCAATAATCTGACGGAAGACGCCTTAACTGAGTTGAGAAATAAGGTGCAGTCGATGTATCCTAACAACAAGGTGACGGTACTCGACTATGAATCCGAGTTCAAGGCACAGTATGCTTCCCAGCTCAATTTCCGCAACGGAATCTTGGTTGCCGGCATCGTAACGATGATCATCGCCCTCTTCGGATTGGTGGGTTATACGAGTGATGAGGTGAACCGCCGCCGCAAGGAGATTGCAATCAGAAAGGTGAACGGGGCGAAAGTGAAGGATATTCTTCGCATCTTTCTGAAGGACATTATGAAGATTGCCTTGCCTTGCATCATCGTGGGAGATTTGGGGGCTTGGCTGATAGCCAGACAATGGCTCATGTCGTTCAGCGAGAAGATTACGATGACGCCTTTGCTGTTTATCGGCGTTACCATCATCTTGCTCGTCATCATCGGGCTTTCCGTCATCATCAACTGCTACAAGGTGGCGAATAGTAATCCTGTGAAGTATCTCAAGGATGAATAAGTCTCCCACAGATTTTCACAGATGACACAGATTTAAGGGCGTATACCCTAATTTAACATTCAACATTTAACACTTAACATTGAACAAAATGATAAAAATAGAGAATCTTTGCAAGTCATTCCGCACAGAAGATGTGGAGACGATTGCTTTAAATAACGTATCTTTCACAGTAGAAGACGGCGAGTTTGTCGCCATTATGGGACCATCCGGTTGCGGCAAATCCACCTTGCTCAATATCCTTGGATTATTGGATAATCCTACATCGGGAAAATATTTCCTGGGTAATCATGAGGTGGCAAACCTGAAGGAAAAGGAGCGTACGGATGTGAGAAAGGGAGAAATCGGTTTTGTGTTCCAGAGCTTCAATCTGATAGATGAATTGAATGTAGAGGAGAACATCGAGCTTCCTCTTACCTACCTTAATATTCCGAAGGCGGAGCGCAAGGCAAAGGTGCAGGCGATTATGAAGCGAATGGCCATCAGTCATCGTGCCAAGCATTTCCCTCACCAACTGTCAGGTGGTCAGCAGCAGCGAGTAGCCATCGCCCGTGCCGTGGTCTTCGGTCCGAAGCTCATCCTAGCCGATGAGCCTACGGGTAACCTCGATTCCAAGAATGGAGCCGAGGTGATGCATCTGCTTACCGAGCTGAACCACGAGGGCACCACCATCGTCATGGTGACGCATAATGAGCATGATGCCAAGATAGCCCATCGCACCATCCGCCTGTTTGATGGACAGATTGTGGAAACGGAGGGCAATCAGCTTTAGTGCTTCTGTTATGGAATGATGATGCGGAAGGTGGTGATTCCCTGTGCCTTGTCCTGATGGAGCGAGAGGC
>OGOB01000772.1_pt1 | contig 13881 bp, 8 predicted proteins | sample 1573611 | NCBI WGS metagenome assembly OGOB01 (sample SAMEA2582016, study PRJEB24529) | metagenome | biome: Human gut stool | place: China | collected 2011 | reverse complement strand
CAGCTGTTACTACTTTTTTTGAATTATGCAAGGTATAAACGCGGAGCCGCTTACTTAGCGAGTGAAGTGTGTGTGTAGTGTGAGTGTAGTGTGCAGATGAGTATTGCACTCCTTTTATTTGTTGATAATCAAGATGTTATGGAAGAAGAGTGTAGTGTGTAGTCTATTTACTCAATCCTTTCTATACGCTTCTGCTTTTTCGTTTGTCCCTTTTAAACTTTTCTTTGTTCTTTTTGATTTTCGTTCTCTTTTTGATTTGTGCCTTTGGATGGCAAATTATTGCCCTGGCAAGGGCAATCTTTTGCCATAGTGAGGCAAAAAGCAGTGTGTGGTGCTTTAAAACAGGATCTTGGGTAAGATATTTCCTTATTTATTTTGTATTTTCATCAGAATATCGTAATTTTGCGGTTATTATTGAATAGTAGTTAAAGAAAAGTGAAGTTACAGAAAAGTGAAGTTACAGAAAAGTGAAGTTACGGAAATGATGAACCAGGCAACACAAGATTTTATTCGCCAGCACCAGGACGAGGATGTCCGCCAGTTGGCTTTTCTCGGAAGCAAGAATCCGGAAGTAGATATGCCTTTCGCCCTCGACCAGATTCGCGGGCGAAAGATGGCTCGTGCCAAGTTGCCCCTTTGGGCGAACATAGATGGCATCATCTATCCCCCTCATATTTCGATGGAGCAATGCTCCTCAGAATCCACTGCACTTTATAAGGCTGAATTGGCAGCGAGACTGCTCGGCTTGCCAGTTTCTTCATCAGAAAATGAAAATGCAGCAGGAAACGCTTCAGATTCTCACTTTTCTAAAATTTGCGCATTTGTGAGCGAAAGGGCGGTTGATTCAGAATACGCCAAAAATGAAGGCACTTTTGAAAAGAAACAGATATTAACGGAATCAGAAGATAATGTTAATGAAGTAAAAAACGAAACTGGTCAGGAAGATTTTTCTGAAGAAATAGAGTTTGTAGACCTGACAGGCGGCTTTGGGGTAGATTTCTCTTACATCGCTTCCCGATTGGGAATGAGTTCGATGTATGTGGAGCGTCAGGCTCATCTCTGCGAGGCGGCAAAGGAGAACTTCGAGCGCTTGGGCTTGAAGAACGCCATCGTGAAGAATGAGGATGGAATAGAAGTGCTTCATTCGTTAAAGGAATTAAAGTTAATCTTCATAGATCCCGCCCGTAGAGACGATGCGGGCAACAAGGTGGTATCCTTGAAGGATTGCACACCCGATGTCACCGTTTTGCAGGAAGAGATGCTTTTGAAGGCAGATTACGTTATCATCAAACTCTCTCCGATGCTCGACTGGCACCGTGCCATAAGCGAATTAAGCCACGTAAGAGAGGTTCATATCATCTCCGTGAACAATGAGTGCAAGGAGCTTCTTTTAGTGCTGTCAGCGCGAAATATGGGCGAAATGGAGGCTTCATCGGCAGATGGAGAAGTAAAACATGTCGGGAATCTTCGCATTTATTGTATCAACGATGCGCAATCCTTCGGCTGCGAAGAATTGGATATGGAGGCTTCTCAGGTGAAGATAGCCCCATCCACCCTTGAAGAGATGCAGTATCTTTACGAGCCGAATGCCTCGTTGATGAAAGCTGGCTGTTTCGGTGTTCTTTCCGAGCGATATGATGCAAGGATGCTTTCCAAGAACAGTCATCTTTTCGTGAGCCGTGAGCCTATCGCCGTCTTCCCGGGCAGAAGTTTCCGCATTATCGCCGTATCCTCCTTTAATAAAAAGGAGTTGAAGCGTCATCTGTCAGGAATCACCAAGGCGAACATCGCTACCCGCAACTTCCCTCTTTCCGTAGCAGAATTGCGCAAGCGATTGAAGCTGAAGGATGGCGGCGAAACTTATATTTTTGCCACCACATTGAGCGACGAAAGCCATGTGCTGGTAATAACGGAGAAAGCTTAGAAAACCTCGAAAATGTGTAAATTGTAAAGGTTTGAAAAGAAAAATATATCAGCAATAGCTTGATAGAGAGCAAAATAGGCGAGGTGTACAATCAATGGTTGTGTAGTTGTACAACTAAAGGGTGTGTAGTTGTACGATTAAAGGGGTTATAGTCGTACAACCAAAGGGTGTATAGTCGTACGATTAAAGAGGTTATAGTCGTACAGCTAAAGGGTTTATAGTTGTACGGTTAAAGGGTGTTGCCACTAGGCTCAGCAGACTTGCTGACTGCAGTGGGCAGACCTGCTGACTAGGCTCAGCAGCTCTGTCGAGCCTAGTGGGAATCTTCTAGAAACAGTCTCCCGGCACTTAATGTCCTAGGTTGTTGAACCCGTTAAACGTCTTTCTTTGATAACCAAATCTATGATGTCTATACTAAATTAATTCTTATACCAAAAAGTAAAGAAGTAACAAATCAAGTCCAAGCCTGCTTAGTCGAATTCAAAGTCTGCGAGAAAAGGCAAATAAAACATATCATCAATTACAAACATAAAGCAAACAGTACAGCAATGAACATATTAAAAACTATCTATCTATCGCTTCTGTTTATCCTGGCGATGAATATAACAAGTGAAGACGAGACTTTGTTGGAACTGTTATCATTACCGAAGCAGAATTAATTGAAATAATCACATCATTAGTTCGGACGCTATAAGCATGATATAGGTATATACAGGATTAAGAATTTCTTTGAAACTAAAATTCTATAACGATTCTTGAAGCACCATTGGTTATACATTCATAGCCAATGGTGCTTTGTATTTTCCATTTTCAAATTTACAGCTGTATTCAACTCTACAGCTGTATCTTGACGGCCTTTCCGTCATATTCCACGCTCTTGCTTGCCTGCATAGGCTGATCGCCTATTCCGCTATCAGCACCCACCAGCACGATGTGGAATCTGCGATGCTGGAGCATTCCCTTATAACTGCCCTTACGTGGCGCGATGTTCAGGGTTCTGTCTGCTTCATTCCATACAAACTGGATTTCAGAGAATTTTCCCTTCTCATAGTTGTAGTTGTCGCCCTCGTCCTCATAGAGTGTAAACGAGCCGTCTGCACCTGGATAAACACGGATTTCCAACTCATCCCAAGGTTTCTCTGAACTATACTGAACTTCAGGACCGAATGGCAGAATGGTACCAGCCTTGATGAACACAGGCATGATGTCGATAGGACAAAGGCGCTGGATATCCTGACCGCCCTCATACTGGGCATTGCTCCAGAAATCATACCATTTATTACCCTTTGGCAAGTAAACATTCACAGGCGCAGCTGCCTTCCTTACATCTGGATAGATGGCATGGCCCTTCTTCTCCTTATCCTTCCAGGTGTATAAAGGATCGGTTACCGGCTTCACCAGGATGTTGCGGCCGAAGAGATACTCATCGTTCAGGCGAGAAGCCTTCTTGTCTGCCGCATAATCCATTACCAGGGCACGCATCATGCTTCCGCTATTCTGTACACAGTCGCCAGCCGTACTGTAGATATAAGGCAAAAGGCGATAGCGCAGCTTGATGGTCCTGATCATGGCATCATAAGCCCAGTCGCCCTGTTTTCCGAACTCATACAGTTCGCTTACCATCGGCGAAGAACAGTGGTTGCGCATCAATGGCATGAAGGTTCCCCACTGCATCCAGCGGGTCTGCAATTCCTGAATGGCAGGATTCTTTGGATTCTGTTCAAACTCCCAGTAGAAGAAACCTCCCAGGTCGGTGTTCCAGAATGGGATACCACAGAGGGAGAAGTTCAAGCCCGATGGAATCTGATTCTTCATCTCGTTCCAGGAAGCCACCACGTCACCGCTCCAGCAGATGGTGCCATAATGCTGAATACCGAAACTGCCGCTACGGGTCATCTGGAGCGAACGCTTTGCGTTGCCCTTCATCGCTCTCTGATGCTCGTAGATGCTCTTGTTATGCAATAATGGGAAGGCGTTCTTCACTCCCAGCCATGAACCATCGTAGGTCTGATAGTTCTCATCGCCCGGTTTCTCAAAATGGTCTGGTTCCGTAGAATCGGTCCACCAGGCATCGAAGCCCATCTGGTAAAGATGAGTAAGATACTTCCAGTAGAGGTTGCGTGCCTTTGGATTGAAGACATCGTATGGCATCACGCCACTGTTTCTTGGCCAGGTTTCGAAAGGAAGGAGCGCATTCATCTTCTTCAGTTCACGATACTGATCTGTCCAAGGACCGAAACTTGCCCAGATGGAAATCATCAGATGAGCATCGTTCTTGTGAACATACTTCACCATTTCCTCCGGACTCTTCAGACGAGGCTCTCCCTGTGCCTTCATCTGCTTCATATCTGTAGGAAGATACTTGGCAAAGGCTGGGTCGCCTACCTTATTTATATAGTATGGGTTCTGGAATTTCATCGCATTCCAGTTGGAGTCGCATCCCCAATACTGCCAGTCCTGCACGATGGCATCGGTAGGAATCTTCAGTTCGCGATACTTGTCCAATACGCCCGCCAGTTCATCGCTGGTCTTATAGCGCTCGCGGCATTGCCAGAAGCCCATCGCCCATTTCGGGAACATCGTAGCCTGTCCGGTCAGTTCGCGGATGCTGGCGATGACTCCATCCTGTGTACCATCCTTGTACATAAAATAGTAGTCGGCACAGGTTCCTACTTCACTGGTGAAGGAAGTACGGGAAGACTGACTATCATCATCCTTAGATGCTATGATATCATTGAAATAGGTTTTTCCCGCATTGTCCCAGTAAAGACCATAGCCTTTCTCGCTGGTGAAATAAGGGATGGCGATATAAGTGTTATTGTTCCAGAGCACGATGTTCTGACGGCCACGCTGATTCATATGAACATCACGCAACTGTCCCAGACCATAGATGGCCTCATTTTCGGCAAGACGGAAGTCCTGCTCAATGCGGTACTTGCCTTTGTTGGCTTCATCCTTGCGGGCTTCCAGACGGGTCTTCGTATCAGTAAGCAGCAGCTTTCCATCCTTCGAAAGGAAGCGGATTTCGCCAGTCTGCTGGTTCAGTTCGACGCAAATGAATTTAGATTTAATGTTTACAACATCTCCATTTTCCTGTATCTGAACATCCTTCAGCTGCTGAGGCTTCAAGATGACAGAATAGCTTTTCTTCTGAACGGGAGCAGCAAGTCCGGCATCTGATTTCAAGATGCGGACGATGGATGGAGAATAGAATTCGATGGTTACATTCTGCTGAGCTACCTGACGGGTGATAGACTTGGTTGCCGCACCTTTCAGTGTGCCTGCCACCTTTACGCTCTTGGCGCAGAGTTCACTTGGAACGCCAACGGCTGCGATGCCCAAAAGGGCAATGAGAGATAAATTCTTTAGCATACTTTTGTTTATTTTCATTGCTGCTATTTTGCTTATTCTTTGCAAAAATATAGCATTCTTTCATCGTGCAAAGATATATGATTTTAATGACAAATAAGAATAATTCAAAGAAAAATCATCGATTATTTGTAAAATAAACAAGTTTTGCACGATAACTTGTATAAAAACCAGCCTTTCTTCAAGGTGAAGAGTAAAATACCTGTTTAGACTTACTACCATCTATACCTAAACACAGGTTTATGCAGGTGCCCTGAGATCTCTTTAATGAAAAAGTTCCAAGTGGGAGAAATGCCACTTGGAACTTGACGTATTATTTTCTTTTTATTTTCTTTTTTCCTTGAAGAACTTCTCGAAGAAGTCCATTTTCTTTTGATTTTGAACAGGCCCCAAATGCAGTCCTTCCTTCATAATCATCACCGTTGGTTTACCTTCCTGGTAGGTAGTCCAGAAAGGAAGGCTATTCTCGTTTGGATTGCCAGTCTTGGTAAAGTTAATCCAATAGCGTGACATGATTTGTTCCATGTGCTGCTCCGTCTCGGTCATCTTTCCAGAGCCAAACTTATAGCCATAGATGAATGGCATCTCTGCCACATGGCTGGCTCCTCCCTTGCGGCTTTTCACGATGGTGTTTTCTGAGTCTTGGTCAAAGTAATACATATACACCTTGCCCTTGCCGGTCTTGCTCTGCAGGTTAGCCCAGGCATACGTTCCCCATGCAAAGGAGCCATCACGGAAAATGTCGGATTGGGCGAAGTAGGTTTCTTCCTCTGTCTTGGCAGGATAGAGACTGAGAACCTGGTCTGCCCAGCTTCCATATATCTCATGGATTCTTTTCTCATAGTCACTTACACTGACAGGGCGGCTAAACATACTTCCTTCGTCGCTGTTGGTTCCTATGATGACATTTACATCATTGTAGTTTCCCTTTTCATAGAGCTTATACTGGTCATCGGTGATGGAGTAGCCGTCAACGTTCGGCCAGAAGGACTCAAAGTCGGTATTCTTCACGATGTCCATAGCCGGAACTTTTCTTAGCTGCTTCAAGTTCTTAGCCTTGAGTCTCTTTTGAAGGATAAGTCCACTTGCTTCTGCCGCTTTGGTGGTGAGCATGGCAGTGTTACCATTTCTGCTTTCACCCACAGGCCAGAAGGAGCTACCACTTTCGCTGATGGCTCCTCGGAAGAGTCCCTTGGCAAGGGGAGAGGCGCATAGTATACTTACCGAGATACCACCGGCAGATTCTCCTGCAATGGTAATCTTGTCAGGGTCTCCACCGAAGGCAGCGATATTGTCGTGAATCCATTTTAAGGCCATCACTTGATCAAGGATGCCATAGTTACCAGATATGTTCTTGCCTGATTCCTTACCAAGCTCTGGATGTGCCATGAATCCCAAGGCTCCCAAGCGGTATTCTATGCTGCAATAGATGATGCCTTCCTTGACAAAGCTTTCCTGAGTTCCACTGTAGGAGCCAGTAAGAAAGGCTCCTCCATGAATCATCACAAATACAGGGAGTTTGTCATTCTTGCTCTTGGCTGGCGTTTCCACACTGAGGTATAGGCAGTCCTCGCTCATGCCCAGCTCTCCACCATTTTGGTTAGGGTCGATGGGCTGTGGTGGACGGTCTCCCCATTTATCTGCTTTGAATACTCCCTTCCAAGGCTTCTTGCTCACTGGGGCTTTCCATCTGAGGTTGCCCACTGGTGCTTCTGCGTATGGGATTCCCTTGTATAGAGCGAATCCTTCATGTTCCACACCTTCAATTTCTCCTTGCTCCACCGTTGTTCTTAGCAGTTGGGCGTTAGCTGCCGATAGGCAAAAGAGTGCCAGAGCGGCTGTCAGTAGATGTCTTTTCAATCTCATTTCTGGTTATTTCATTAATTCCGCAACACTATTATCAGTTAAACTTTTTAAGCGCCTGAGCAACAGAAAGTTACTCCGGATTTTGCTATGTCAGAATTTTTACTTATCTTAGTGTTGCGAAAAGAAAACAAGCAAAACTCTGATATGACATGGCAAAGATACAAATTAATTCTGAGAAACTCACTCCTTTTGGAAGAATATTTTCGGGTCCTGGAGCAATTTGACTCCATATTGTCTTCTGTAATCGACTCAACCCTCATAATTTCACTACTTATTTGATGAACCATCTCTCGCTTCATCCGACACTTCGCACTTCTCGCCAGTGTTGGAGAGAATAGATGATCGAGCTTTTTCTTATTGTGATTCCTTGGAGAATGCTAGTTTTCCGCCAGCGCTTAAAACTATCGGGAAGGATATTTGTTTGTTCAAGATGCCTATTGAGGGTATCTTGAATAAAAAAATTCCCTCCACTTACTCGACAAACCTCGAAAATGTGTAAAATGTAAAGGTCTGAAAAGAAAAATATATCAGCAACAGCTTGATAGAGGAAAAATAGGTGAGGTGTGCTGCCACAGGGTGTGTAGTTGTCTGCAGGGTGGACGCATTTTTATGCGTCAGCCCTGCAGAGTTTCATAGTCGGTATGTGCAAAAAATGCACCTGCTGATTACATAAAAAAGCAAGTTCTCTTGTTTATTTCCGATTTTTGTTGTACCTTTGCCGAAATCTTCTAATTTAATTGGATTAAAGAATATGGCAAAGGACGATAGTGTAGCTAAATCAGGTAATCAGCAATTGCCTGTAGAAAATAAAGTGGAGTCTCTGATACGAGTTATCAGAGGACAACAAGTGATGCTTGACCGTGACTTGGCTGAGCTGTATGGAGTAGAAACAAAAAGATTGAATGAGCAGGTAAAACGTAATATAGAGCGTTTCCCTGAAGACTTTATGTTTCAATTGACAAAAGAAGAATGTTCAAAGTCGCAAATTGCGACTTTGAACGAAGGACGAGGACATAATATTAAAAAGTTACCTTATGCCTTTACAGAGAATGGTGTAGCTATGTTGAGTAGTGTCCTTCGTTCTAAAACTGCTGTTGAAGCAAACATCCGCATTATGCGAGCATTCGTATCTATGCGCCATTTTATGGTCAACAATGCGGCGGTTTTCCAACGATTGGAAACCATCGAATTTAATCAGTTGGAGTCTAATAAGGTTCAGGCGAAAATTCTTGCTCATCAAGAAGTACAAGACCATCGCATAGACGAAATTTTCCGTCGCTTGGACGAAGGTATGTATAAACCGAAGCAAGGAATCTTCTTTGATAACCAAATCTATGATGCTTATTCCTTTGTCTCTGAACTCGTAAAGAGTGCCAAGCAGCGTATCATCCTCATAGATAATTATGTGGATGAATCGGTTTTGACTTTATTGGATAAGCGGGAGGATACAGTTTCTGCCATTATTTATACTCAGCAGATAAGTCGCCAGCTTCGTCTTGATGTTGATCGCCATAATAGCCAATATCCTCCGATAGAAATCTCTGTTTTCCGTCGTTCCCACGATCGCTTTCTTTGTATAGATGATACGGTTTATCATGTGGGTGCCTCCATCAAAGACTTAGGAAAGAAATGGTTTGCCTTTTCTAAGATGGAAGACTTCAAGCCAGAGGAACTTGTGGCAAAAATCAACGAAGCATTTTGAAAAGTCAATTTGGAATTCAAGTTTAAAAACGAAGAGAATGGTGTGTTTGGGCGCAATAAGTCTTCTTTGTGTGCCCAAACATCAGTTTTTTATCCTAACTGCTAAAAATAATCCATGAAAAAGATACGAGTAATCAATTTTTTCATTACCTTTGCAAGCGATACCACTCTCGCTCACGCCGTATCGATGCATGGAGAGTCTCTTTTTAAGAGGTTTTTGTGCTGAGAAGGATAGCGGGTGGGGCTTGGTATCGCGACATAATATAAAGGCGTTTACTTGACGCTTGTTCTTGACGAATCGAAACTTCGCAACTTTCAGTACAGTCTTGAGCATTGCAACGGTAGATGCCCTCGGGATGTGATATATTCGCATCCCTTTACTGGTATGGCACATTGCGCAATGCAGGGTGTCTTATATCCGTATTGGGAGAGGTGTATACATATCGGCGTGGGCTTCGATGTTGCTCGTTCAACTGTACTGGGCAATGCGAAGGCCTCGATTCGTGGGACGGGTAACAGGGAGATCCCACGTCTTTCTTATTTTTGTCGATATGTTTTGCAATAAAAATAGTTGTAGTGGACGTGGGATTTTGTTTGCTCAAATCATGAAAAAATAAATTTATGCAGATTTTTACGTTTAAGAGACAAATCATGGCAATATTCCTTATGTTGCTATGTGTGTGTGCAACTCATGCTGATGATAACTTGATTACTCAGCAAATTACAATTGAAGTTAAGGAAGCTGGAACTTTACCAAACAAGATTGGTAGTACAAAAAAATACCAAGTTACCAATTTGAAGTTGAAGGGAGAATTGAATGGTACTGATTTAGGCTTAATTAGAGAAATGTGTTTTGCAAATGAAAATGGTCATCTGGCGATTTTAGATTTAAGTGAAGCAAAAATAGTAAAAGGAGGTGATAATTATAGTTATGGATGTAATACTGATAACAATGTTTTAGGTAGGTATATGTTTAGTAACTGTAGTAGTTTGAAAAAACTAGAACTTCCTGTAAATATTACTAGTGTAGGCTTTAGGGCATTTAGTGGTTGTAAAAGTTTGACCAGTCTTGTAATTCCTTCTAGCGTAACAGAAATCGATAGTTACGTTTTTGAGGATTGTCTAAATTTAGAAGATGTAACTTTCCCTGAAGGTATTCAGAGAATAGAAACTGGAACTTTCCTCAGATGTAAAGCTCTGAAACATTTCACGATTCCTTCAACTATAAATTTTATTGATCGATTTGCTTTTTGTGGTTGTACAAACTTGGAAGAAATCGAACTTCCATTAGGTGTAACTTCTATTGAAGCTCAAACTTTTGATGGTTGTAGTAATTTGAAAAGTGTGCTAATTCCAACAAGTGTAACATCTATCGAAAAATATGCTTTTGATAGTTGTGAGAAATTGTCATCAATTGATATTCCTGCGAGTGTTACTTCTATAGGAGATAATGCATTTCAATATTGCAATGGATTAACAAGTATATTTGTTCATTGGAACTCTCCTATATCTACAGGCTCTGATGTGTTTAAAGGATGTGATAAGGAAAAGTGTACAGTTTATATTCCTAAGGGAACTTATCAGGATTACTGGTTGTCAGAATTTGGATATTTTGATAATTTAGTTGAGGCAGAAACTACAGGAATTAACATGTTGCCAACTTCTGGTAAATCGAAAGTGGCTTCTCGCTATTCTGCTAATGGCCAGCGCTTGACTGCTCCAACCAAGGGCTTGAACATCGTGAAGTATAGCGATGGAAGCGTGAGAAAAGAAATGGTGAAGTAGAATTAGAGTATAGAACAAGAATAATATAAGAATAAGTGGTTGTTTCCTTTGTGGAAATAACCACTTTTCTCTTTTTTGAAAAGCCGCTTGCCTGTATCAACACGTATCATTATACTAAAAGAGTAAAAAAGTAACAAATTCCTTCCTGGATATTTGGAAGGAACTAATAATTTTCTTATTTTTGCAGCATGGAAGAAGAAGAGAGAACTGGTTGAACTTTTAACGAGAACTCTCTCTTTCAAATGAACTCATAAAATAAAAAAATAATGGCAAAGAAGAAAAAAGGTAAAGGCAGCGGCAATCCTGTGTTGGATGCGCTAACTGAAATGTTGAGCGTAATGTCGCCCGAAGAGAAAATGCAGTTGATGGCTAATCTCGAAAATATCGCACAGTCGGGAAGCCCTCTGGATGATATGCTGGAGGATGCATACACTTATCAGCGGCCCGACTATACCAAGGAGGTAAAGCCTTTGGCGAGCTATCTTCAGACTTTATTGTGTGCAGCCTTGCCAAGCGATGTTCTTCATGCGTATGAAGAGGCTCATAATGAGATGATTTCCCTTTCGCATCAAGCGCAGGAAGATGCAATGCGTAATTTCTTTATGCGCATTCTTGCCGACGGATTGACTCGTAGTTTCGCACAGGAGGCAAACGCCACCGCCCTGCCTATGGTAGCTGGTTTCCAGCTGGTAGATGATTTCAAGCTTACAGGGCTCTTGGATATTATCCTCGAATTGTTGAAGCAGGATATGGACTTCTATGAGTTTTATTTCGGTGCGTTCGAAGAGACCATTACCCTGATTTTGGCTCATGTAGGTGTGGGACATCTTGATGAACTGAAAGAGACGATAAAGACCGAAGGATTCTTGCCTGAAGCTTATCCGGTTATCTTCAAGGCTGTGATACAGATGGCTGTGGAGAATCCTTTCTGCCGCCTACAGGTATTGGCATGGGCTGCGGATGTGCTGAAATCATGCGTAGAGGTGACTATCCCTGCCATGGCGATGGATTGGCTGGTGGAAGCTCTTGCTGAAATCAAGGCGGTAGATCTGTTGCCTCTGGTTAAGGACATCTATAAGAAATTTGACGTGCCGCCAATGCTCTTCAAGGGTGGAATCAAGGAAATAACCAAGTTGCTTTCTAAGGGAACTGATGAGCGGATTGTTGGTTTTACAGATTTCAAGGAACTCTTGAATCTCTTGCTTGAAGGCGAAGCCTGCAACTTTGAGGTGGATGACGACAGGTTTAATGATGATGACGAGGATGAGGATGAAGATAACTGGTTTTTTGATGCTGATGACGAGCGCGATGCTGATGCCTTGTTCTATAAGGAGTGTGGTTACAAACCAGCCAAACCTACCAAACCAAAAGCTGAAACAGCGAGAAAAGGCAAGCGGAAGTATGCACTCACCCTGGATGTTACCTTGAAAGGTTCGCCGCGCAAAGTTTATCGCCAGTTGGTTGTTCCCTCTGATTTGCCATTGAATCACTTAGGCGAAATCCTGGTTCGGGCAGTGGGCTGGGAAGGTTATCATCTCAACCAGTTTATAGCAGGTAAGACTTATTATGCAGAGCCTAGCGATGATGACTGGATGATGGGCATGCAGGAGGATGCTCGTAAATGTACGATAGGTAGCTTGCTGATCAGGGTGAAAAGTAAGATAAAATGGGAATATGACTTCGGAGACAGCTGGATTCATGAGATAACTCTGGTAGAGAAGCAAGCCGTAGATGATAACGAAATGGTGAAAGTACAGTTGCTGAAGGGAAGTGGTGCCTGTCCTCCAGAGGATTGTGGTGGAGTTGACGGCTATCGCCATTTGCTCAATGTGCTCAAGAATCCTGCTGATGAGGAGTATGAGGAGATGGCAGGATGGCTTGGAGGTAGTTTCGACCCTAAGGCCTTCAGTCTTGCTGCTGCCCGAAACAGGGTAAAGGGATATCAGCAAAGCTGAGCATTCCAACGGAGTGTAATATAGAATTTATTATAGGAGGATTTTCAACCGTATAGGTAGAAATTGTTTTTACGGCTAGAAAAAAGTTCCGTTCAACGTCGCTGAACCTACATTCAACGTCGCTGAACGGACATTCAACGTCGCTGAACAGACATTCAACGACGCTGAACGAAACTTTCTACTAACTCTAGAAACATTTTCCTTTAAAGGTAGAAAGTAATTCCTTTAAGGGAAGAATTATTTAATGTCCTTCTTTCAGAAACTCCTCAGCGCGCTGGAGATCTTCCGGGGTATCGATTCCCACGGTCTCAACGTCTGTGGTTCCCACCTTGATCTTGTATCCGTTCTGCAACCAGCGCAGCTGTTCCAGGCTTTCTGCAATTTCGAGAGAACTTTGTGGTAGCTGGGTTACCTCTCTGAGTACATCCTTGCGGTAAGCGTAGATGCCCAGGTGCTTGAGGTAAGGGAAATGCTGGAGCCACTCCTCTCGTTCCTTGCCACGTACGTATGGGATGACGCTGCGGGAGAAGTAGAGAGCGAAGCCCTGGTTGCTGACTGCGATTTTCGGACTGTTTGGATTCTCTACCGCCTCCATAGATGTGAAAGCCTTGCCCAAGGTCGCAATCTGGGTAGTTGGGTCATCGAAGCAATGGCAGATGGTTTCCAGCTGGCTCTTTGCCACGAAAGGTTCATCGCCCTGTACGTTGACGATGACATCCCAGTCGCCGCCTATCTTCTCGATAGCCTCCTCTATGCGGTCGGTTCCGCTCTTGTGGTCGGCAGAAGTCATCACTACTTTTCCTCCGAACCCTACAACCCGGTCGTATATCCGCTGATCGTCCGTTGCGACAAAAGCGTCTTGTGAAACCAACTGTGCTTTTTCTACCACATGCTGGATCATCGGTTTACCACCGATCTCAGCCAAAGGTTTACCCGGAAAACGAGTCGATGCATAACGCGCCGGAATCAAAATTAAAACATTCATTCAATTATTCTTTAGCCGCTTCACGCCCCTCTTTTTTTGTCATTTGGCAATTGCCATTGAATATCACTCCCGGTTCGATCGAGAGTACAGATGAAACAATATTTCCAATCACTTTGGCGGACGATTTCAGTGAAACCGTCCCGGAAGCTTGTATATCACCAAGTACAACCCCCAATACGTCTACATTGCAGCAATCGATGTTGCCTTCAATCTTGGCCGTATTACCAACCACTAATCTCCCTGAAGTAATGATCTTACCTTTTATGATTCCGTCGATCCGGATATCGTTCTTTGTT
>OGOB01000766.1_pt1 | contig 13918 bp, 7 predicted proteins | sample 1573611 | NCBI WGS metagenome assembly OGOB01 (sample SAMEA2582016, study PRJEB24529) | metagenome | biome: Human gut stool | place: China | collected 2011 | reverse complement strand
CCCTTGACGAAAGCCGAGTCTGTTCTATTCAATAATACTACATTGGCAAACGCCAAAGGTTCTCCCTTGGTATTCATCACCTTGCCGGTGATATTCTGCGCCATCATCGGAGTCATAGCCGAGAGGTACAACACTGTGGTAAAAATTACTTTTTCCTTCATATTGCTACAGTTTTGCTTGATTCATTTATTTTTCTGCTGCAAAAGTATAGCTTTATAGGAAAAAGCCTTTGACACAAAAGTGTATTTCTCAAGAGTGCGGCTTAAGAATTACACTTTTGTGTATAAAAAGAAAGGATAAATAGCGTTTGGTGATAGATTTTTAATGAATTTACCTTATTTTTCCATCACCAAATCAGCGAGCACGATGGCGGATTCCTTCTCATCCCTCGGTGCATCCTTTGACTTCCATGCCACGATGAAGCGGATTCGGGCAGCGGTTACCTTGTAACCTTTCAACTCCCATTTGCCTAGTTTCTCTTTCATCTTGATGGAGAGCTGGGCTATGTCTCTGCCTGTTGATGGGAGACAGAGGCAATGGTCGTGATAGGTTAGCGGCATACCGCTTCTCAGGCAAAGGATAGCATCCTTGTGAGGCTTGGAGAAGCCCAGGTTTACATCCTTGTGTGAGAGCTGAAGTACTATTTCTTTGGGCTCATCGTAGGCTTGGGCATCATAGAGATGCTGGGCACTTTTCAGACTGTCGAAGAGATTGCCGTTGGTGTGGATGGCAAGCGTACGCTTGGCACGGGTCATGCCCACATAGTATCGGCGCAGTATGTCATCTGTAGGATGCTCGGGATGGGTAATGAGCATCAGTACATGGTCGAACTCATGGCCTTTTGCCTTGTGGATGGTGCTGACCACGATGTCTGATTTCGAGATGTCACAGAAGTCTTCTACTGATGATTCGAACACGAACTCCCTCAGGTCGCTGTAGTACTTGGCACGATTGGTCTGCTCAAATATCTGTAGGCTGCGGCGCAGGTATGGCAATGCCTGGCTGGTGGCATACTTTTGGAATGTCTGCTGCTTAGCTGCTTCCCAAATATCATCAGGGATGATAGGGGATTTCGTCTCCTTGATGCCTTGGTCTATCTTCTTCAAGAAATATCTTACCTCTGCCAGATTCCAGAAGCGCAAGCCGTCCATTGATTGCACCAGCTTGGCCTTGATGCCATGACTGTGAAGAAGAGCCAGCATGATGACAGCCTCCTCATTGGTCTGCGTGAGGATACTGATAGTTTCGTTCTTCTTGCGGGAAGAAGCATCGGCTTTTTTTGAAGCGTTACTTCTTAGTAATCGCGTAACATCTTCAAGAATAGGCTGATACATATAAACCTTTTTCTTCTGAATCTCGTATGGATGCTTCACGATTCTTACCTCTCCATCTTCTTGACTCATGGAGATGATAGGGGTAGATTTGATTCGTTGGCGGATGTTACGGGCGAAGTCGTTGGCAGCATCCACAATATGGCGAAGGCTGCGGTAATTCTCGGTCATCTCAATGAAACGGCTGTGCTCTGTCTGGGTCAGTTCATAGAGATACTGTGAGTTGGAACCCCTAAACTCATAGATGTTCTGGTCATCATCGCCTACGGCTATCACCCTCATCTCTTCGTTGGCTTTCATCAGAGCAGAGACAAGGGCATAGTCATCCTTGCTCATGTCTTGCGCTTCGTCGATAACGAGTACGGTCTTGCTGATGCGATTGGGCTCCACTTCTCCATTGTTGATCATTTCGGCGGCTTGCTTAACTACATCTCCAGCCTCATCCAGATTGCCAACTCTGCCCAGCAGGTCGAAGCAGTAAGAATGGAAGGTCTTGATTTCTACGAAATGGGCGGCATTGCCGATGAGTTGCATCAGTCGCTGCTTGAACTCGGTAGCGGCTGCACGAGAGAAAGTGAGCATCAGGAGTTGTTCGTGCTTTACATCTTCCAACAGCAGGAGAGAGGCAAGCTTATGTACGAGCACACGTGTCTTGCCGCTGCCAGGACCGGCAGCGACTACGATGTAGCGGGACTCGTGGTCGTCGATGATTTCCTTCTGTCTTTTGGAGAGCATTCCGAAGAGTTGCTTATACTTCGAAGGTGTTACGTTGCGCTCTATCTCAGTCTCCCGGTTGCCCTTGAAGTACTTTGAGATGAAGCGATGATAGTCCATCTGGAAGTAATCCTGCACATATTGCAGGGCGGCGTCATAATCCCTTACCATCAGGTTGGCATATTCGCCCACGATGTGAATCTGCTGAATCTTCTGCTTGTAGAATTCATTGAGCATGCGATAATCCTCCTGCTTATAGCGGAGTCGAAGTTCCTTGGTGCGTTTAATTGCCATCGCATTGTAGAGTACCAGGAATCCTCCTTCCAGCTTCATGGCTCCTATCTTGGAGAGATAGAGCAAGGCTTCCTCCACGTCTTCCAACTGCAGGGAAGAGAAGTCGGAGAAGAGTGACTGGTTGCTGGATTTCAGATCGTTCAGAAGTTCGACTACCGAGAATTGAAGAGGCTTCTCTTTTCTATTGACTGTTGCGCCAGAGGCTTTTCCTAAACCTTTTTCTTCAGAAGGATTCTTTTCTTCAGATGAGCTATTGTTGCTCTCTTCTGTTACAGTTTTACTTATTTCCTCAGCCAGGCTGTATAGTCTTTCAATGATGAATCGGCAAACTTCAATTCTTCTTTCGAATCGCTTGATGATGGTCTCTATGTCCTTGTCTCTTGTCACGATAAGATTGCGGACGCCGTCTTCCTTCTTGTGCGCATATCCCTTCACTGCCAGGAAGTATAGCAGTGTGCGGATTTTCTTTTCGGTTGAAGTGTTGATGCCGTCATGTACGGCATTGTCATTGAGTTGTTTGTATGTGATATGCAGCGATTCATCCGGGATATGTTCCAGAATGTATCTTTCCAGTTTGGCGAAGTTTTCCAGCATCTGCTGAGGCTTGCGTTGCTTGTCGCTGATGTCTTGCAGATAGGCAGAGATGTCACGGGTATCGGCAAGGATGCCTTCCTGTCGCATTCGGTCAACGGAGGAGATGACGTCTCGCTTGCTGAGTCCTAGGATATCGGCGAGGTAATCGATGCGGGATTCTGCCTCGCTATCCTGTGCCTTGGCTATATGCTTCTGGGTGATGAGCGACTTGATGATGCGGATGGCATTCTGCATCTCATCTTCCGAGAACAGGGGTGATTCGGTGAGGCGCAGTCTTGCCTCGTCCATGTTCTTGACAGTGATACCTGTGGCATAGACATGCGGAATGTTGTTGCCACGCTCTATGTATCCGCTCTGTTCTAGAGCGGATAGGGCGGTGCGAACACGGGTTTCTATGTCGGATACCGAGTCGTCCCAACCGGCTTGGCGGGCTATCTCCAGTGCCGAACAACTTACGTGTGGACGCTGCTTGGTAAAATCCTTAACGGCTTTCCATACCTGTTGTATCTCGCTGATGCTCAGTTTGGTTTGGTTGAGCAGGATGAAGTGCTTGTCCAAGTCCTCGTCACTATAGAGTACATAGCATTTGGCATTGAGTTGTGGATCTCTTCCTGCACGTCCTGCCTCCTGTACATAGTTCTCCAGAGAGTCGGAGATGTCGTAGTGGATAACCAGCCCCACATCGCTCTTATCTACTCCCATGCCGAAGGCGGAGGTGGCAACGATGATTCTTACCTTATCGCTCATGAAGGCATCCTGATTGTGTATCTTCTCATCGGCATCCATCTTGCCATTATAGGGCAGGGCGGATATACCATCACGTGTCAGTTTCAGGGCGAGTTCCCGGGTTCGCTTGGTGCGGGATACGTAGATGATGGTAGGGCAATCTGTCTGCTCTACCAGCGAGCGCAGGAGATTGTATTTATTGCCGTCACTATCTACGTGGATAACGGAATAGTGTAGGTTGGTACGTGAGGCCGATGAGGCGAAGAGCTGGAGATCGGTGCCCAGCCAATGCTTGAAATAGTCGCAGATGTCCTGCACCACCTTCTGTTTTGCAGTGGCGGTGAAGCAAGATACGGGTATCAGGGTTTGACCATGGTTGCGGGCCATTGCATCCTTGCCAAACTTGCGTTCCTGATATTCCTTGATAAATTTGCCGATGTATAGGTAATCCACACGGAAGTCTTGTCCCCATGCAGAGAAGCAGTGGGCTTCGTCAATGACGAATCTCACCACATGCCGTGCCATCAGGATGCGCTCGATGGTTTTGGAGCGCAACATCTCTGGTGCTATATATAATAAGGTGGCATCTCCGCTCTGTACTCGTTCGATGGCTAGGGAGCGGGAGATAGGGTCGAGGAGACCATTGATGGTTACGGCATCGGTGAAACCGCGGTCAGCGAGGTTATCTACCTGGTCTTTCATCAATGATTGCAGAGGCGAGATAACCACGGTGAGTCCATGAATGGTTCTGCCATCCATCAGGGCTGGCAACTGGAAGGTGAGTGACTTGCCGCCACCCGTAGGAAATATCGCCAATAATGACTTGCCATCCACTGCTGCCTGCGATGCCTGTTCCTGCAGCGGTTCGCCGTCATAGGTACGGAAGGCATCATAGCCAAAGAGCTGTTTCAGGTTGTGATGAATGTCGAGCATGCGGTTGCAATACTCGCAGCCATCGGTGCATTGGGTATGGCAGAGCATATAGATGATATGTTCTACTTCGGGATAATGGCAGAGTACCCAACCTGGGGTAACAGATTGGTAATCGTCTGTGCCTATGAGAGCCAAGGCGTATGCCAAGCCGCAAGGCGACTGGGCTGCAAGAGCCGGAATGTCGGCATGGGCGCAAATATGATTCTTGTATTCAGAAAGAATGTATTCTGAAACTTCTATGATTGCATGATCCGATATGGTATCAGCTGATATGGTATCGGTTGATATAGTATCTTCCGTGTCGATGGCTCCCACATACATCAAGAATCCTCTGAATTCCTCTTCATGCTGGAGCAGCAAGGTGAAGATTTTCCTCTTCCTTTCTGATAATTGATTCCATGCAGCGATTTCATCCATCAACAGCTCCTTGGCTTTCTCGCAGTCATTTACAGGATTGTTCATCTGCTCGCTCATCAGTTTGTCGTCCTTTACAAGATGATGGTATGGGCGCTTGGGGAAGAGGAGCGGGGAGAGATAGAGGGTATCTATCAGTATGCCGTTGAGTTGGAGATAGCGGGCATCGTGATGAATGAGGTTATGACCGCAGATATAGTCAACCTTTCTTTCCTGCAGGAACTTGTTCAGTGCCGTCTGTGATGCTTGGTGAAAGGTAGCTCCATCATAACTTAATGCCCCGATATCATGTATTTTATGGTCTTTCAGTCCCACTTCGGTATCCACGAAGGCAATATTTCTGCTTCTGGCATCTTTCTTCTTGATGTCAGAGCTTACGCTAAGATTGTTCTTCCTTCCAAAGAGGCGACTGAATATTGACATAATCTTCGATGTTTATATTTTCACCGCAAATTTACAATTAATATTTGATATATGCAAATAATCAAGCACTTTTATATTCTTTAACTATTTTTTGTGCAGTATTCATGCTGGTTTCATATCTATATATAGATAAATAGTACAAAAATAATATACTCATGGATTCAAATATACAAACTTTAGTATTTAAAGCAAAACAAGGAGATAATAGTGCTTTCAGCACATTGTATCAGATATATTATCCTAAAATGAAAGGTATATGTATTAATATTCTTAAAGAGGACAAGGATGGCGTCGACGACCTTGTCCAAGATGCATTTATACTTGCACTTGTTTCTTTGAAAGATTTGAAAAATCCAAACAGATTCAGCCAATGGCTTACAAGTATAACATCTAATCTTGCATTAAAATACAAAGAAAAGGGTAATACATTAAGATATATTTCTTTATCAGACATAGATGAAAGTGTGATTGACAGCTGTGATGATTATAGAAATACAGTATCTTCTATCCAATACGAGGATATTATGGCTGAAATCGATAAATTACCAGTTGGATACAAAAAGGTATTCAAGCTTTCTGTGCTAGATGGTTTGTCTCATCAGGAAATTGCAAAGTTGCTTGATATAGCTCCACACAGTTCTTCTTCGCAATTAGCGAGAGCTAAGGCTTTGTTGAGAAACAAATTGAGCCAGAGAACAATACTAATTATGGTATTGGTTCTCATCATTATTCCTGTATATAAGCAACTTATAACCAAAAAACAGCTTATTTCAGAAAATGATACCAATATAACACGCAGACGTAAAATAAAAGGTCAAGTTAGTCCGGCATCAAAGAACGATGTTGACTCTACAAACTGTACCCCAAAGCTGAATCCATGTACTCTTTATCACAAGATACTAACCATAGAGACTATAGCAGCAATGCGTGATGACAAAACGGAAATAAAACATAATATAATTGCAAATATAACAGATACATTGCAAGATGAAAAGCAGTTTGCTGTAAATAGAACTGATAGTATCTTGGTAAAAGATTCTATCATCGCCCCTAATCTCTATAAGGAATCATGGATTACAGAAAATCTTGAGGTTCACAAAAGGAATAAGTGGCAATTACTGGCTGCAGGTTCTTTGGGTACGACTCTTGTACAGAGTGTATGTAAGTTTATGAAAAGTAACGATATTACTAATGATTTGCCTTCTGGTCCGGACCAGCCAACAGACCCAACCAACCCTTTTGGGAAGTATTTCACGACATGGGAAGACTATGCAAAAGAGCTACATCGCATATCCCAGGCAGACCCTACTACAGAAAATGTAGCCATGGCAGATATTGCAGACCACAATAGTGGAGAAATAGTAGAAGTAGAACATCATGACAAGCCAATAACATTGAGCATTGCTGTAAATAAAAACATAGGTAAAAGATGGAGTTTAGAGACAGGACTTCAATATTCTTATCTGAAATCATATCTCATTCTTGGTACTGGCAGCTATCGTGTTGATAAGGGACAAAAGCTCCACTATCTTGGTGTTCCTTTCAAACTGTCTTATCAATTTATGAAGTTCAAGAGATTGTCAACTTATGGTTCTGTAGGCACTGGTATTCTGATTCCTATATATGGAAAAACTGATGCAGATTATATCGTTGGTGATAAGTCTGCATACACAACAGATTGGAAACTGACGCTCCCGATACAGTGGTCTGTAAATACAAACATCGGAATCCAATATCAGTTTGCACCAAATCTGAATCTGTTTATAGAACCAACCATGAATTGGTACATTCCGAATGGTAGCTGTATTAAGAATGCTTGGACAGAACGTCCATTCACATTTACCGTTCCGTTTGGAATAAGGTTCTCTTGGTAAAAAGTCTCTTTTCGCATGCAGTCTTTTTGGCAAATTTGTATCTATATGATAAAAGGTCAAAACATTATATAGATATGCAGAAAAGACATACAGATAGAAAGATGTACTTCCATGACTTGGAAATTACATCTAAAGAGTTTTACGTCAGCTACTTATCAACTTTCAAAAAGTTGACTTCGAAAAGTAGAGTATTAGAGGTGGGTTGTGGCGAAGGAGGCAATTTAGTCCCCTTTGCCCAACTTGGCTGTAGAGTTACAGGAATAGACATAGCAGAATGCAGAATAATAGATGCGAAAGCATACTTTTCGGAAATCTGCGAAAATGCCACATTCGTGTGTTGCGACTTTATGAAATACCATGCGCCAATCAATGATGAAGAAAAGTTTGACGTGATACTATTACATGATGTAATAGAACATGTTCCAGCGAAAGGAGAATTTCTGTTACACCTCAAAAGTTTTCTAAAGTCAACAGGCGTTCTCTTTGTCGGATTCCCTGCATGGCAGATGCCGTTTGGTGGACATCAACAGATTTGCCGAAGCAAACTCTGTTCGCACTTTCCATTCATACATTTGCTACCAAACTCTATGTATAATTCATTATTGAAACTATGCAAAGAGGAAGAGGGTACTATAAGCGAGCTGATGAGCATAAAAGAGTGCAGGACAAGTATAGAGTTATTTGAAAAATTGATAAAAAGATGTGAATTCTCTGTTGTTGACAAGAAGTTTTGGTTTATCAATCCTCATTATAAGCAGAAGTTCCAGCTTACTCCATCGCTGTTGCCTCGTTTTGTTTGGAAAATTAAGTATGCAAGAAATTTCTTCACTACTTCTTGTTGGTACATATTGAATTTGAGCAATACGTAAAAGTAATACTCTCTTGTAGAGTGATAGAATATAAAAAAGTAAAAAGAGAAATCTCATGCAAGTTTTGAAAACGAGTTGCGTTTATTAATTAGTTATAACCCTTTAATATAAAGAAGCGTATGAAAATTAGAATGATTCTTATAGCATTAGCAGCTTTGCTCTGTTTGACAAGTTGTAGCGATGATGATTCTGGAATCCAGCTCACTGAAGACGAAGTAGTTGGTGATATAATTACTGGTAAGCAGATTGTTATTAACACTCTTACAACCTATACCGATAGTGGCAGCAAGGTGAATGTTAATGGAGCTAAAGGTAAAGTATCAGCAACTTCTTCTGATGATAGTGTTGCCAAGGTTTCGTGTTCGTCAAAAGAGTCAGAGAAGGAGATATACGTAAGTGGCGTTTCTGAGGGAAATGCTACTATAACCGTTACCGACTCAGACGGGAACTCTGCAATCTTAAAGGTAGAAGTAAAAAATTGGACTGCCCGTTGGATGATATATAAAACGATGTATGTGGTAAATAGAAAATGTTTAGTTGAAGGAGTTTCTTCCAAGGATTCCGCAGCTATCGCAGCTGATGCCATAGAGAACGACAAGTACAATAAATATTATACTTTCCGTAATCCTACATATTTTGGTGTTATAACCAAAAGACTTACCATAACTGACAGTGAAGGAAATACACGTATGGAGGGAGAGCTTAACATCCAACAAAATGCTGATAATACAGAAGTGTGGTATTTGTTGCCTTTCAAAGATTATAGAGCAGTTGTCTTGGCTACATTCTATAGTGACGGTGAGAGTATCTTTAAAGATGTGACAGATAATTATAAGAAGACTTATCCTCACATTAAAAAGGTCGAGCTACAAGCCATTTGTGCAATAGAGGAATTGGAGCCGGACAAATAAGTAAGAGTGTTTCTTGTAATATTTTTGTGGATAAATCCCGAGGAAAGATTTCTAAAGAAACGTTTCCTCGGGATTGTTGTATTTATACAATCCCAAGAAGCTCGTGAGGATATCTTCAAAGCAGATTAATATGCTCCTAAAACCCTCCAGTCGTCTATGAGTTTGAACAGTCGGGGCATGGCTGGCTTGTAGCTGTCGGGATAGGTGAGGGAATAGACGAAGAGTATTCTGCCACTCTTGATGAATTTATCGTAATGACTGTAGCCATCTACTCTTACTCCGTTTTCATAGACAGGACCGGAGAGGATGAATGCTTTATTCGATGCCTGCATCGTCCGCTCCGAATGAAGCTTCTGGGCTAGAGAATCGGCACAAGCCTGGAGGGTGTTGCTATAGTTGGGGGTAACGTAACTCTCCAGGATGATGTTGGCATGATTGGTGAATGAGAAGCGGGCATAGCCCTGGTATCCCGATACCGAAGTATCCTCCTGCTGGAAGAAGCAAGGATACTTGACAACGTAGCCGAAGTCCGGATCATTGTATTCCTTCATGGGCGCCATCTCTACCTTGGTCTTGAAATCCGCCATCGGTGTATGCTGCTCTTTCGTAGCCTCATGATGATAGTTGATGATGAAGTTTATCATCATCAGCAAGACAACTGCTATCAAAAAAATCTTCTTCATATCTTTGCCACTTTTATATTTTAGCCGCAAAGGTATGAAGAAGATGTGAAACTGCCAAATAATAAGTATGACATTTGGCTGACATTTCTGAACTTATCTGATTATCAGTCGGTAAGACTTGCCTCTTTCCGATTCGATCATGAGGTTGCTATTCTGCTCAATCACCGGTTTGATACGGCGAATCAAGGTATAGAGCGTTTCACTGGCATCCGGTTTCTTGGGCCAAAGAGCATCACAAATCTCCTGTTTGGAGAGTTGATGATGCATATTGTTGAAGAAGAGTTGCATCAGCTGGTGCTGCATCGGAGTAAACTTGATGGCTTGTCCGCTTTCCTGATTGTAGAAGGAATCCTCGTCTTGAGAATAGCACATGGTGCCGAACATATCAGCCTCATGATTCCAGGGTTGTTTTCTGCGATGATAGTATAGCGATGCAATTGCCCAAATCATAGCCATGAGGGTAAGCGTCAAAGATGTCCGCTGGTTGCTCATACTCAAAACATCTGCCATCGAACAGTTAGCATAACTTTGGATAGAATGCTCGTTGAGAAGCATCTCTTTGCTGCTGAGCAGGTTGGTGCTATTTACCAACTGGGAATTGTTCTTCCCTCTTCTTCTGTCTTCCATCACATAGCAGAGATTACTGGTCGACTTCAGCAGGTCGATGCTGAGATGTGAGCGGTAGCTCTGGATGGTATCAGGCGTAATCCATTGATATTTATTTTCCTGAAGAGTCAGAGCCAAAGCTTTGTTCATATCTTGTACAATGGCATACTGTGCCTTGCGGTAGTTGCTCACGCTGGAGAATGCCGCAGACATCACAAGGATGGCGAAGATGAGGATGGAATGATATGCTTTCAGTTTCATATTATCTATTCTGTTTAAATGATATACTGTTTAAAGATTCAAATGCAAAAGTACAGAAATTCTATGAAAGATGGTATAAAACTAGATATAATATTCGTTAATTGATAAATGTCAGACTCATGTCAGCCATATTTTTCGCTTCGGTCTTCTCTTTTTGATACCTTTGCAGCAGAAAACAAGTTTTAGAAAAAGTATATGATGACAATGAAGAAAAGTAAATTGTTAACAGCTATGGTGATGCTGTGGGCATTGATCTCTTGTGCAGAAATAAGTGCCCAGGAGATCCAGAAGGTATCGAATGATTCTATAGCCTTGCAAGAGGTTGTTGTGAAGGCGGCACGAGTAGTCAACAAGGAAGATGGCAAGTTGATATTCCCAAGCGATATTCAGAAGCAGCGTTCTTTTTCTGGTTTTTCGCTTTTAGGAAAGTTGGCTTTGCCTCATATCAGGGTTGATGAGGCTGGCCGTTCCATTTCTGCTACCGATCATAAGGGAGAAGTGCAGATTCGTATCAATGGCATTCTCGCCAATATGCATGACGTGCAGATGCTGGATGTAGCTTCTATTATGAGTGTAGATTATATCGACAGTCCTGGCGTAAGATATGGAAAGAATATTGCATACGTGATAGATATTCATACCCGCAGGGCTTCATCGGGTGGAAGTTTGGGCTTCAACCTGACTAATGCGCTAACTACCAAGCTCGGTTCGAACGATGTCTATGCATCTGTCAATAGGGGCAAGAGCCAATTGAATATTTTATATGAGCAGACTTATGTGGATAATAAGGCATCCGAATATAATGAGAATGCTCAATATCTTTTACATGATGGTTCTGAGTATCAGATATCTCGAAAAATCATGAATGGGGCAACTCAAAATTATGGTAATACATTGCAGTTGAAGTATAATCTGGCTGATTCTGCATTATATGTATTCCAGACAACGCTTACCACGGATTTCAGCAATCAGCCTTATACATCGAATGAGATGTGGTTTTCTGAATCTGGAAAGCCTGCGTATCCTGTTTACAGAACCAGCAAGGGTAGGGATTTTACTCCTGCTCTCGATTTGTATTTCTATCATCAGCTGGGCAAGCATCAGTCTTTGTCGGCAGATGTTTTGGGCACTTATATCCACACCAAAGGAGCCTATTATGAAGGTGAGGGCGAACCCTATCAATATCAGGTAGATGGAAAGACCTATTCGCTCATAGCCGAGGCTATCTATGAAAACCGGTTGAAACCCTTTACTTTTTCTGCAGGAACCAACTTGAACTGGAAATATATGGATAATCAGTATTTGGGTGATGTGGTTAGCGAGAATGGTATCCGTTCATTGGGTATTTATGGTTTTGCACAAATCAAGGGAAGTTTGGGGCAATTCAAGGAAGGAACATCCCGTTTAACTTATGTGGCTGGCTTCGGGTTGAGTAATCAGACTTATCGACAGGGAGATGAGGATTTTAGTTTTTGGCTTTGTCGTCCAAAACTCACATTGGCTTATTCCTTGACATCTTCGTTTCAGATTCGCTTGGGAAGTGAATTATCACAGCATATTTCGCAGATAGCTATGATTTCGGATACCCGTATTCGAAAGAACAGTATGGAATGGACTGTGGGTAATCCTTCGCTTAAGCCTAACAGTAGATATGAGAACTGGGTTGCGTTCTCTTTCAGTAAACCAAGGATAAATACTGATTTTACCTTGAATTATCGCATCAATCGTCATTGTGATTTGGCGAAATACACCCGCACGGAAAATGATCAGTTTCTTTATTCCCAGACGAATCAGCCCCATTGTAATATGTTGTATCTTACGAATGATACCCGGTTTGACATTATCCCCGACCACCTTATATTATCTGTGAACGCAGGTATTTACCGTTTTTTCAATAAGGGCGATGAGTACAGTCATTGTTATACCGCTTATAATTATGGTGGAACATTACAGGGATATTGGGGAAAATGGACTGTGATACTGTATGCTGATAACGGTTGGAACTTTATGGAGGGAGAGCACATCGGGCATAATCCTCCTTCATTGGCTGCCTCAGCCAGTTATCATATGGGTGATTTCGATTTTACGCTCTATATGCATAATCCGTTTATGGCTCATCCGAAATCCTATTCAGCAGAAATCGTCAACGCCTTGCTCCGTAAGCAGGTTTGTGGTTATGACAATTCGGAAGGTAATTTGTTCCGTATCGGTGTTGCCTGGAATATCAATCGGGGAAAGGAATACCGTAAGATACAGCGGAATATCAATAATGAGGAGCGCGAAACGGGTATCTTGAAATAGTTGGCTTTGCTTTCTATATGGGTTGCATGGGCAACAGCCGGAATTTATTTCTTCCCTTTATTGATGATATAAATTCCGGCAGTAGCCAATGCGCCTGCTATCAGATACTTCCAGTAGAAGGTTTCGCCCAGACAGAGGCAGGAGGTGATGGCTCCTACTACGGGGATGAGCGAATTGTATATCGCTACCTTTCCTACGGGATTGCAGCTCAATAATTTGTTGTAGAGAGCGAAACTGATGGTTGAGATGGCAATGAGCAGCAGAAGGATGGTGATGCCCCAGAGGCTGATGACTGGCAGATAGCCACCCATTAACAATGCAGGAATCACCAGCAAGGCTCCACCGATGCTCAGCGAATAACCGGTTCCTACGAAAACATCCACCCTCTTGCTCAAGCCTCGGGTCAGTAGGGAAGCACTGGCTCCACATAGGGCATTGAGGATAATCATACCATCACCCAGGAATGTGAAACTACCGCTTTCCTTTCCGCCAAGGTTCAAGGCAAGGATGCCCAGGAAGCCGATGATGCAGCCTAAAGCCTTTCGCCACGTCATCCTGTCGCTCTTGAAGAAGATGCAGGCAAGGATAACCACCGTGAAGACGCTCATAGAATTGAGTATCGCCGAACGTGCTCCTGCATTATGCGAGAGTCCGAAATAGAAGAAAGCATAATGAAGGGTGGTGTTGAGGAGTGCATAGAGGAGAAGGAACCAGACATTCTCTTGAACAGCTTTCTTCTTGAATCCGAATTTACGATGCGAGCTTCTGGCGATGGCAAGGATGATGATGCCGGAGATGAAGAAGCGGATGCCTGCAAAAAGCATCTTGCTTCCGGTCATGTCTGCTGTAATCTGATATTCCTCCATTCCCATTTTTATCAATGGGTAAGCCCATCCCCACGAGATAGCAGCCGTAAGGGCGAACAGGCTTACCCATACCGGGCGCTGAAATATACTGAGTGTATTTGTTTCTTTCTTTTCCATT
>OGOB01000759.1_pt1 | contig 14079 bp, 10 predicted proteins | sample 1573611 | NCBI WGS metagenome assembly OGOB01 (sample SAMEA2582016, study PRJEB24529) | metagenome | biome: Human gut stool | place: China | collected 2011 | reverse complement strand
GAATATCTGCTGGTGACCGATGAAGCTCATGTTGAAATCGCTCATAACTTGCGTGCTGCCTCTCCCGATTTTGTCCGTGTTTATATAACTTCCACTCCCGATGAAGCAGCTGCGCTTGCTGTAGAACTGGTGCGTACGGGAGAGGCTGATATCCTGATGAAAGGACTTATTAATACAGACAATCTGCTGCGTGCAGTGTTGAAAAAGGAGAAGGGGTTGTTACCTCCGGGAGGGGTGCTGAGCCATGTTGCCGTGGCACAGATTCCACTGTATCATAAATTACTGCTTTTTTCTGATGCGGCTGTCATTCCTCGGCCGGGACTGTTGCAGTTTCGTGCAATGATAGCAAACGATATTGCCATATGCCGTAAGCTAGGCAATGACCAGCCTCGTGTGGCGTTAATACATTGCTCTGAAAAAGTCAATGAAAAATTTCCGCATACGTTGGACTATATACAGTTGAAAGAAGAAGCTCAGTTAGGCCGATTCGGTTCTGTCTTTGTAGACGGACCTATGGATGCCAAGACTGCCTGCGACCGTCATAGTGGTGAGATAAAAGGATTAAGTTCGCCGGTCATCGGGAATGCCGATATTATGATTTTTCCGAATATCGAGTCGGGCAATACTTTTTATAAAACACTGTCACTTTTTGGCGATGCGAACATGGCAGGCATGCTTACAGGAACAATAGCTCCGGTAGTTGTACCTTCGCGGAGCGACTCGGGAAATTCTAAATTTTATAGTCTTGCATTGGCATGCATGGCTGGTAATCAAAACGATTAATATTGATATTATATGAAAATACTAGTGATCAACCCCGGTTCTACTTCTACCAAACTGGCTGTTTACGAGGATAATGAACAGGTCTGGAGAAAAAGTGTATTTCATTCTGCAAAAGACTTGTCGGTTTTTCATCATATTAATGAGCAATATGAATATCGTCGCTTGCATGTTACAGAAGCTTTGCGGGAGGCTGGAATTCCCTTGTGCTTCGATGCTATCATTGCCCGCGGGGGATTACTGAAGCCTACTCCCGGTGGGGTATATCGGATAAATGAGCGTATCAAGCACGATTTGTGGCATGCTGATATGGAACACGCTTCCAATCTGGCAGCTCTGATAGCAGATGAACTGGCAGCTTCGGCAGGATGTCCTGCTTTTATTGCAGATCCGGTAGTCACCGATGAACTGTGTGACGTAGCCAGGCTGACCGGTATTCCGGAGATTCCTCGCATATCTATTTTTCATGCGTTGAACAGTCGGGCGGTTTCTCGTAATTATGCAGCCCGGATTGGCAAAAAATACGAGGAGCTTAATCTGATAGTTGTACATCTGGGAGGAGGAATCTCTGTCAGTGCGCATCATTACGGAAAAGTGATTGACGTAAATAATGCGCTGAACGGGGAAGGACCTTTCAGCCCGGAACGTGCAGGTACAATTCCGGCCAGGCAACTGGTAGACTTGTGCTTCAGCGGCAAATATACTTATCAGGAAATTCGTAAAATGCTGAATGGCAGGGGAGGCTTATTGGCTCATCTGGGTACAACCGACGTACCTACTATTGTACGATGGGCAAATGCCGGCGATAAAAAACATAAACTGGTGCTGGAGTCTATGATTTATACAGTGGCCAAGCAGGTAGGAGCGATGCATGTTGCCTTACACGGACAGACAGATGCTGTTATTCTGACCGGAGGAATCGCCAACAACAAATATTGTGTAGCTTTACTTCGTGAATGGCTGGAAGGCATTGCTCGTATTGTAGTTATTCCTGGTGAGGATGAGATGGGAGCTTTGGCCATGAATGCACTTGGAGCATTGAGAGGAGAACTGCCTTTGCAGGAATATAACCCGCATTGATCGGGAACAATAAAGATATAATAAAAATCACAGATTCCATTGGTCCGTTAATGCAAGTATTAATTAAACCAATGGAATCTGTGATTATAAAATAGTTTTCTGATGCAGAAATTCAAGATCGGGATTCGTATTCATGTTTACGTTTAGGGTTCATGGGAAACCATCCCTTCAGCACCCGTTCTCGCTGCTCGAATATTTCTTTGATGGTCCAGAAAGAAGAAAAAGAGAATACGCCCAGTAATGTCGATATCAATATGTCACCGATAAGTACCGAACCAATGATACCTGCAATACCTAGCAGCAGGAACCACCACCAGCAACGTGTTCCCCAATAGTATTCGGCTTTAACTACAATAGGATGAAACAGTCCTATTATTAGAAAAGTACATATGCCTATTACTATTCCTTCAAAATGGAGAGTTGCAAGCCAATCCATCCTTATTTTTCTTTGCGGATAGGAATTTCCTTCTTAATGCTCTGCTCGAGTGAAATCAGGGTTTCCGTTGCAGTCACACCGGGAATTTCCTGAATTCTGGAGTTCAGCAATTCCATCAGATGCTCGTTATCTGTTGAATATAGCTTAGCCAGCATTGTGTACGGACCGGTAGTAAAATGGCATTCTACAATTTCAGGAATTTTTTCGAGTTCGGCTACTACGCTTTTGTACATGGAACCTTTTTCCAGTTTGATTCCTACATATGTACAAGTGCTATATCCCAGGCTTTTGGGATTTACGTGGTAACCCGAACCAATGATAACTCCCAAGTCGATCAATCGCTGTACACGTTGATGAATGGCTGCACGTGAAACACCGCAGTCGGCAGCAACGTCTTTAAACGGAATACGAGCATTCTGCGAAATAATTTCCAGAATCTGTTTGTCTAGGTTATCAATTTTTTCCATAATAAGCAATCTATATTATCATTTTGTAAGCAAATATAGGAAAACTTTTTTATAAGTCTTATAAAAGCCGATAAAAAACATATTTTTTTTACAGAAAAGAACAGAAAATATTAGCTATTCGTCTACTTCTGCTTTGATTTCGCCTATTTTTCGTCTTCTTTCGAAGGAAAAAGTATCACTATGTGTATCCAGGTATTCCATCGTATACAGTGCCTTACGGTATAGTTCTTTTTTCTCTTTGGCAGAGCTTTTTATGGAAGCGTCATAACATAGCAGTTCGGAGAGCATCTCTATCCGTTGAAGGAATTCCTGCTTGGGAAATTCCGTTTGGAGGTAATGAAGGATGAATTCGGCATCTTGTTCGTGAAAATAGGCACGATACATGCTATGGATTTCCAGCTGAAGAGTTGATGATTGTTTTTCGGCTTTCTCTTCTTTTAATTTTTCCAAAGCTTCGAAAAACTGTCTGATTAACCGCATAATGTAATCTCGTTCCAACATGATTCTCTCTTTTTATAATTTGACTGGCAAATATAGATAGTTTTTTGACAGCTTTCTACTTTTGCAGACGGATGTTTATCACTCCTTTCTCAGGTGAATACCTTACTTATATATTTTTTTGTGTTAACTTCCCCTGTTGTGTTTTCATTTATCCTATCTTTGTAGAGTTAAATATTATAAATCTTTTAAGATATGCACCCGCTGGATTTGTTTAAATATTGTCCCAAGTGCGGATCCTCTCATTTCGAGATAAGAAATGAGAAAGCAAAAAAATGTGCCGACTGCGGTTTTACTTATTATTTTAATTCAAGTGCCGCTACGGTTGCTTTTATTTTGAATGCTAGAAATGAGCTTTTGGTATGCCGGAGAGGAAAAGAGCCGGCAAAGGGAACACTCGACCTTTCGGGAGGTTTTATCGATATGGCAGAAACTGGAGAGGAGGGTGTTGCACGTGAAGTTCGTGAAGAAACCGGTTTACAGGTTGTAGAGGCAACTTATTTGTTTTCGCTTCCTAATACGTATTTGTATTCTGGTTTTCTGGTGCATACCCTCGATTTGTTTTTTCTATGCCGGGTGGCAGATGATAGCAAATTGCTGGCAATGGATGATGTGGCCGATTCGTTTTGGATGCCTTTGGATCAGGTTCGTCCGGAAGAATTTGGACTGGATTCGGTCCGTCAGGGTGTTGCTCGTTTTTTAGAAGAGCATAAAAAGAAATAAGAATAATAATATCTTGCAGATATGAAGAACAAGAAACATGTATGGGTGGCAGGAGCCATGTGTGTATTGCCTTTGATGGGAATGGCACAGCAGACTGAGCCACTGACAGATTCCCGTCGTCTGTTTGACGATGGAAAAGAGTTATTTCTTCGTCGTGACTATGCAGCGGCGCAACAGACCTTGTCGCGCTTTGTACAGCAGAAACCGCAGGCTTCATTGGCTGATGAAGCCGCTTATATGATTGCTTGCACGTCGTATGAACTGAAATCTCCTGACTGCATTAAGCAGCTGGAAGGGTATCTGGAACAATATCCGGATTCGCGTTATGCCAATCGGGTGCAATCTCTTATCGCTTCTGCCTATTTCTTCCAGGAAAAATATCCGGAGGCAATTGCTTGTTTTAAAGGATGCCAGTTCGATTTGCTGGCTGATTCTGAGCGGGATGCCTGTACCTTGCGTATGGGAACTGCTTATCTGAAAATGGGAAACTTGCAGGAAGCTGCTGTCTGGTTCAGTATTCTGAAAGAGGTGAGCAGTGAATATCATATAGATGCCGTTTATCATCTGGCTTATATCGATTATGTGCAAAAACAGTACGATAAGGCTTTGCAGGGATTTCGTGAGGCAGGCGAATCTTCTAAGTATGCGGCTTTGTCGCCTTACTATATAGCCGATATTCATCTGGTCAGAGGAAACTACCAGCAGGCAAGACAGATCGCATCTACTTATCTCGAAGCTTATCCACGCCAGGAAAAGGCAATAGAGATGAAACGCATTTGCGGAGAAGCTTGTTACGGCTTGAAGCAATATGCTGCTGCCATTGATTATCTGTCAGCTTATCGCAGCGAGACTGAGGAACATGCTGAAAGAAATTCGTTGTATAAGTTAGGAATGAGTTTCTTCTATACGGGGGTCTACTCGGAAGCAGCTGCTGCATTGGGTGAGGTGACTACTGTGCAAGATGCCTTGACGCAGAATGCTTATTTGCACATGGGACTTGCTTATTTGCAATTGAAAGAACGAAATCGGGCACGAATGGCTTTTGAACAGGCGTCTGCGATGAACTATGACCGTGACATCAAGGAGCAGGCTTTTTATAATTATGCTTTGTGTATACACGAAACATCCTATTCTCCGTTTGCTGAATCGGTTACGGTATTCGAACGTTTCCTGAATGAATTTCCTAACTCTGTTTATACAGAAAAGGTAAATGATTATTTGATAGAAGTATATATGAATACTCGCAGCTATATGGCTGCACTTAATTCTATTGCTAAAATCAGCCGTCCGGGTAACCGTATTCTGGAAGCTAAGCAAAAATTGTTGTTCCGTCTGGGTACGCAGGCTTTTGCACAGGCTGCTTTCGAAAATGCTATAGAATATTTCTCTCAATCGCTTCAGTTGGGACGTTATAACCAGCAGACTCAGGCTGATGCTTATTATTGGCGTGGAGAGTCAAAGTATCGTCTGGAACAGTACGGTGCTGCTGCATCCGATTACCGCCAGTATCTGGAGTTTGCTCCCGACCGTCGTTCTACAGAGTATGGACTGGCTTTGTATAACCTGGGTTATACAGCATTTAAGCAAAAGCAGTACGATAAGGCATTGACTTGGTTTACCCGCTGTGCAGAATCGGGTATTCGTCTGGAGAACGATGTCGTAGCTGATGTGTATAATCGAATGGGTGACTGTAATTTCTATGCACGCCGATTTGATGCAGCCGATGCGCAGTATGCACAAGCATCCGGTTATTCGATGTCGTTATCAGATTACTCGTTGTTCCAGCAGAGTATTATCAAGGGCTTGCAGCGTGAGTATGGTAAGAAAATTGAATTGCTGAACCGTTTGATAACAGGATTCCCTGAGTCACAGTATTTGGATGATGCACTTTATGAACAGGGACGTGCATTCGTGCAGCTGGAAGACAATGATAATGCTGTAAAGCGTTATTCTCTTTTGGTTCAACGTTATCCGGAAAGTCCGCTTTCTCGTCGGGCAGCAAATGAGATAGGTTTGTTGTATTATCAGAATGATAAATATAATGAGGCTATAGCTGCATACAAAAAAGTAATTTCTACTTATCCGGGTAGTGAAGAAGCTCGTCTGGCTCAGCGCGATTTGAAATCTATCTATATTGACCTGAACCGGGTAGACGACTATATGGCTTTTGTTTCTACGATTCCGGGAGGAGCCAATTTTGATGTGAATGAACGTGACTCGCTGACGTATGTGGCAGCCGAACGTGTGTATATGCGTGGAAATATCACTGAAGCTAAAAACAGCTTTGTACGTTACCTGCAATCTTTCCCACAAGGAGCATTTAGTGTAGATGCTCATTATTATCTGGGCTTGATTGATTATAATGAGAAGAATTACACGGGAGCTGTTTCACACTTGGATAAGGTTATCGAATATCCTGATAATAAATTCTCTGGCGAAGCGATGGCTATGTGTGCTGACATTGCTTATCGTGAAAAAGAATATGAAAAGTCATTGGGGCTTTATAAACGTATGGCAGATCGTGCTGTATCGCAGGAAGAACGTGTGACTGCACGTACAGGAGCTATGCGCAGTGCCTGGATGGTGAAAGATTATCAGGAAATTATTTCTGTGGCTTCGGGTCTGATTGCTGAAAGCAAGCTGGCTCCCGAATTAGCTAATGAGGCGCATTATTATCGTGCAAAAGCTCTTCTTGCCGAAGGACAGAATAAGGAAGCAGCAGGCGACTTGGCTGTTTTGGCAAAAGATACCCGTAATGTATATGGAGCTGAAGCTAAATATTTGTTGGCTCAACTTTATTTTGACAATGGAGAAACAGGAAAGGCAGAAAAAGAGGTACTTGATTATATAGAGGTAAGTACCCCGCATGCTTACTGGCTGGCCAGAAGCTTTGTCCTGTTGTCGGATGTGTACATGAAACTTGGACGTAACTTGGATGCCAAGCAATATTTGTTGTCATTGCAGCAGAATTATCAGGCAGATGATGATATTGCGGAAATGATAGAAACTCGATTGGCTAAACTAAATAAGGGAAGTAAACAATGAAACATATATCTGCAATTTTAGTAGCTGCGGCATTGTCGCCCGTAGTAAAAGGCTATGCACAGGAACAGGTGAAAGATTCTACACTGAATCGTACGGTTGTAGTGGAAAATCAGTATAATCCTGAAGTTATGGACGCATTTAAAGTGAATGTCTTGCCGAAAGTGGAAGAGCCTGCTGTTGCCAAACAGCATATAGATTATGCAACATCGGTTCGTCCGTTGACAAGCTGGGGCTTTTCTCCGATGGAAGCCATAACAAGTGAACAGAAGCAGGCTGATGCGCCGCGAGGATATATCAGAGGAGCTTATGGTAACCGGAATAATGTAGACCTCAAGGCTTCGTATCTTTGGGACATTTCTCGCAAGGACCGTTTACAGTTTATGGCTTCTTTGTATGGTATGAATGGAAATATTTCTTCTTTGCTTCCTGAAGAAGGAGAATGGAAGTCGCGCTTTTACCGTACAGATGTATCATTGGATTATAAACATGATTTCCGGACTGTTTCACTTTCTTTAGGTGGAGCTTTTGTATCCCAGGTATTCAATTATATGCCTGTGAGAGATGAAAGTATTCAGAATTTATATGAAACGAGCCGTCAGCGTTATACCTTAGGTGAAGGATATGTAGGCATAGCTTCTGTAGAAGGTGAATTGCCTGTGGAATTCTCTTTACAGACAGGCTTGCGCAGCTTTAGCCGTAAGTATGACATTCCTTATATGCGTCACGGTTCGGAAAATATTTTTCATACTGTCGGATTTATTTCCGGAGCGTTGAACGAGGAACAGCATGTAGGCATTGCTTTGGGTATGGATAACCTGATTTATGATGCGGAACAGGCTGATTATACATTGTTGCAGTTGAACCCTTATTATACGCTTGAAAATGATAATATACGGTTGCGTGTGGGGGCTCATGTTGACTGGCAGTCGGCCAATGGAAGTGGTATAAAAGCTGCTCCGGATGTTAAGCTGGATTATACTTTTGCTGATACCTATGTGGCTTATCTGCATGCGACAGGAGGAACCCGCTTGAACGATTTTCGTCAGCAGAATGAAGAATCTCCATACTGGGGAGTAATAAACCAGATGCGTACTTCCTATACACCGGCGGATCTTCAGGTCGGTTTTAAAGCATCTCCATTACCTGGACTGGGCTTCCATTTATTTGGAGGATACCGTGTGACTAAAGATGAGATTTTCCATCTTCCGGGTATAACAGACACCGACTTCCCGTACTGCTATTCACTCTTGATGCAAGAAAAGGCAAAAGTTGGATATGGAGGAATAAAAGCTGCTTATGGATATAAAGATATTTTTGATTTCTCCGTAGGTGGAACATATTATGGCTGGAATGTAAAAGATGAAGCAAAAGTGTTGCTTTACTTGAAGCCGGAATTTGTATTAGATGCTTCTGCTCGTGCAAAGGTGTATGATGAGTTTTGGATTTCGGCAGCCTATCGTTATGAGGGACGTGTAAAGGCTGGAGAATTGGAAAAAGCCGATGCAATAAATAATCTTTCGCTTTCTGCAGGATATGAGTTCTTTAACAGCTTGAATGTTTTTGTACGTTTCAATAATTTGCTGAATCAAGATTACATAACCGAGGCTGGTTACCCCGTTCAAGGATTTAATGCCATGGCAGGTGTAAGCTTCCGTTTCTGATAATAATAAAAGCCTGTATCGGGATATATCCGTTACAGGCTTTGTTGTATCCTGACGTTATAATACTCTTCTGGTGTAATCTTTTTCGTCTGATTTTTCTTTATGTTTTCCATATCCGGAAATATTAAAAAATAAGAAATTTAGAAAAACGCACCTTATTATATGGTGTACTTCAGGTTTTTTCATACATTTGTCCCAAAATCACTAAATGGATTACAGAAGTTATGCAAAATAATCTGGTAATAGTTGAGTCCCCCGCAAAGGCAAAAACTATTGAAAAGTTTCTTGGAGAGGGGTATAAAGTTCTTTCAAGTTACGGTCATATCCGCGACTTGAAACAGAAAGCGTTCAGCATCGACATAAAAGATCATTTCGCTCCAATATATGAAGTGCCGGAAGATAAGAAGAAACTGGTAACAGAGTTGAAGAAGGAAGCAAAGAAAGCTGACATGGTATGGCTCGCATCCGATGAGGACCGTGAAGGAGAAGCTATATCCTGGCATTTGTTTGAGGTGCTTGAACTGGACCCTGCGAAGACGAAACGTATTGTATTCCATGAAATTACTAAAACTGCTATATTAAAAGCTATCGAGCATCCACGTGATATAAATGTAGACTTGGTTAATGCTCAGCAGGCACGTCGAGTACTCGACCGTATTGTTGGTTTTGAACTGTCGCCGGTATTGTGGAAGAAAATAAAACCTTCTTTGTCTGCCGGACGTGTACAGTCGGTTGCCGTACGCCTTATTGTGGAACGTGAACGTGACATACATGCGTTCGTGAGTGAAGCTTCGTATAAGGTGACTGCTGTTTTTACCGATGATAAAGGTTCAGAAATCAAGGCGGATTTAGGAAAGCGTTTTAAGACGAAAGAAGAAGCTAAGGCATTTCTTGAAAGTTGTAAGAATGCCGGATTTAAGATAGAAGATATCACTACCCGTCCGATGAAAAAATCGCCGGCAGCTCCGTTTACAACTTCAACTTTGCAGCAGGAAGCTGCGCGTAAGTTGGGCTATACGGTAGCACAGACAATGATGCTGGCTCAGAGATTGTATGAAAGCGGATTGATAACTTATATGCGTACTGACTCTGTGAATTTGTCAGATCTTGCTTTAAGTACCAGCCGGGATACCATTCTTTCACTGATGGGAGAAAAATATGTGCATACTCGCCATTTTACGACGAAGACTAAAGGTGCACAAGAAGCTCACGAAGCGATTCGTCCGACCTATATGTCGAATGAAACGATAGATGGAACTTCTCAGGAAAAACGTCTGTATGATTTGATCTGGAAGCGTACGCTTGCTTCACAGATGGCAGATGCTGAACTGGAGAAGACTACTGCGACTATATCTATCAGCGGTCATACGGATAAATTTATTGCTGTAGGTGAGGTTGTTACCTTTGACGGATTCTTACGTGTGTATAAAGAGTCGTTTGATGATGATGTAGAGCAGGAAGATGAAGGACATTTGCTTCCGGCGTTGGAAGTCGGTCAGGTCTTAGACTGCAAGGAGATTGTTGCAATGGAACGCTTTACTCAGGCTCCTCCACGCTATACAGAAGCTAGTCTGGTACGTAAGTTGGAAGAACTGGGTATCGGACGTCCTTCTACATATGCACCTACTATTTCTACTATCCAGCAGCGAGGATATGTTGAAAAAGGAAACCGTGAGGGAGTAGAACGTAATTATGAAATTCTGCAACTGAAGGGAAACAAAATTACGGAAAGTACCAAAACAGAACTTACCGGAAGTGAAAAAGCGAAACTGATACCTACTGATGTCGGAATGGTTGTTAATGACTTCCTGAAAGAGTACTTCCCTCAAATCATGGATTATAATTTTACGGCTAGTGTCGAAAAACAGTTTGACGAAATTGCCGAAGGAGATAAAAAGTGGACTGATGTGATGGAGCATTTTTATGAAGGTTTCCATCCGTTGGTGGAAGATACGATGGCTGCCAAGTCGGAACATAAGGTAGGAGAGCGTATGCTTGGAGTGGATCCGGTAAGTGGAAAACCGGTTTCTGTGAAAATCGGACGTTATGGTCCGGTAGTGCAGATAGGTACTGCCGATGATGAGGAAAAGCCTCGCTTTGCTCAGCTGAAGAAGGAATATTCTTTGGAAACTATAACTCTGGAAGAGGCACTCGATCTGTTTAAACTTCCTCGTACGCTAGGAGAACTGGATGGAGTTGTTGTAACTGTCGGAACCGGACGTTTCGGACCATATGTACGTTATAATAATACGTTTGTTTCCATACCCAAAGATATGGACCCGATGTCTGTTACACTGGAAGATGCCGAAACTTTGATCCGTGAAAAGCAAGATGCGGCTGCAAAAAAAGTTATCAAGACTTTTGATGCTGATCCGGATATGCAGATTTTAAATGGTCGTTATGGACCGTATATTTCGTACCAAAAGAAGAACTATAAGATACCTGACAGCGTAGAAGCTGCCGACCTGACATTGGATGCATGCTTCAAGGTTATTGAATTGCAGAAGGAAAAGGCTGAAGTTCGTAAGGTACGTGGCGGTGTAAAAAAGAAATAATGAAAAGAATCTTTTTAATAGGTTATATGGGATCGGGCAAAACTACGTTAGGAAAAGCGTTTGCCCGTGCCATGCAACTCCAGTTCATTGATTTGGACTGGTATATCGAAGAACGTTTTCATAAAACAGTACAGGAGTTGTTTGCCGAACGTGGAGAGAACGGCTTCCGTGAGATAGAAAGAAATATGCTCCATGAAGTTGGAGATTTTGAAGATGTATTGATTGCTGCTGGAGGAGGTACTCCGTGCTTTTTCGATAATATGGATTATATGAATAGTGTGGGAGATACTGTATTTCTGGATGTCAATCCGGAAGTTTTGTTCCGGCGCTTGAAAATAGCCAAGGCGAAGCGTCCGCTGCTGGCAGATAAGACAGATGATGAACTAATGAATGTCATCACAAGTGCTTTGCAGAAGCGCATGGACTTCTACCGGCAGGCTAAGTATACATTCAATGCCGAAAGACTGGAAAGCTATGAGCAAATCGGTGAATCGGTGAAAAAGCTGAAATTATTATTAGATAAATAGATTATAAACGTAGACTTTATGTTGTGAAATGAGAAAATGGCGTATTGAAGATTCTGAAGAACTCTACAACATTACTGGGTGGGGTGTTTCATACTTTGGTATTAATGACAAAGGTCATGTAGTAGTAACTCCGCGTAAAAACGGTGTGGCAGTCGATTTGAAAGAATTAGTCGACGAACTTCAATTACGGGATGTCACAGCACCTATGCTAGTGCGTTTCCCCGATATTCTGGATAACCGTATCGAAAAAATATCCAATTGCTTTACTCTTGCTTCCGAAGAGTATGGATATCAGGCTCAGAATTTTATTATTTATCCTATTAAGGTAAATCAGATGCGGCCGGTTGTCGAAGAAATCATCAGTCATGGAAAGAAATTCAATCTGGGACTGGAAGCTGGTTCAAAACCCGAACTTCATGCTGTGATTGCCATTAATACGGATTCTGATTCGCTGATCATTTGTAACGGCTATAAGGATGAAAGCTATATAGAACTGGCTTTGCTGGCGCAGAAGATGGGTAAGCGTATTTTTCTGGTTGTTGAAAAGCTGAATGAACTTCGTCTGATTGCCAAGATTGCCAAGCAACTGAATGTACGTCCCAATATCGGAATCCGAATAAAGTTGGCTTCTTCGGGCAGTGGTAAATGGGAAGAAAGTGGAGGAGATGCAAGTAAATTTGGATTGACCTCCAGTGAACTGCTTGAGGCTCTCGATTTTATCGAGAAAAAGGAAATGAAAGACTGTTTGAAGCTTATCCATTTCCACATCGGAAGTCAGGTTACTAAAATACGTCGTATTAAGACGGCATTGCGTGAAGCTTCTCAATTTTACGTACAGTTACATCAGTTAGGATTCCCGGTAGAATTTGTTGATATAGGTGGAGGATTGGGAGTCGATTACGACGGAACCCGTTCTTCATACAGTGAAAGTAGTGTGAACTATTCTATTCAGGAGTATGTAAACGATTCTATCTCTATCATGGTGGATGCTAGTAACAAGAACAATATTCCGCATCCTAATATCATTACAGAGAGTGGTCGTTCGCTCACTGCTCACCATTCTGTCCTAATTTTTGAAGTTCTTGAAACAGCTTCTTTGCCGGAAATGGAAGAAGAGTTTGAGGTCAGCCCTGAAGATCATGAACTGGTACAGGAATTATATCAGATATGGGATAATCTGAACCAGAGCCGTATGCTTGAAGCATGGCATGATGCTCAGCAGATTCGTGAGGAAACATTGGATCTGTTTAGCCATGGTATTGTGGATTTGAAAACTCGTGCACAGATAGAACGTTTGTACTGGTCGGTTTGTCGTGAAATTAATCACATCGTTTCAGGCTTGAAGCACGCTCCCGATGAGTTCCGCAATCTGGATAAATTACTAGCTGATAAATATTTCTGTAATTTCTCTTTGTTCCAGTCACTGCCGGATTCATGGGCTATCGACCAGATTTTCCCTATTATGCCTATTCAGCGTCTGGATGAACGTCCGGATCGTACGGCTACATTACAAGATATAACTTGTGACTCGGATGGTAAGATAGCAAACTTTGTGTCGACAAGAAATGTGTCGCATGATTTACCAGTACACACCATCAAGGCTAAAGAGTCTTACTATATAGGTGTATTCCTGGTAGGAGCTTATCAGGAAATCTTGGGAGATATGCATAACTTGTTTGGAGATACGAATGCTGTTCACGTTTCTGTGAATGAAAAGGGATATACTATCGAACAGATTATTGATGGAGAAACGGTAGCGGAAGTATTGGATTATGTGCAATACAGTCCGAAGAAACTGGTACGTACACTCGAAACTTGGGTGACGAAATCGGTGAAAGAGGGTAAGATCTCTTTGGAAGAGGGAAAAGAATTTCTTTCCAACTACCGTTCGGGACTTTATGGATATACGTATTTGGAATAATAATGAGAGAAAAACTAACAGTAATTAAGGTGGGTGGCAAAATCGTAGAAGAGGAAGCCACCCTTCTTCAGTTGTTGAATGACTTTGCCGCCATCAGCGGACATAAAGTGCTGGTTCACGGCGGCGGTCGGTCGGCTACAAAGATTGCCGCACAACTGGGCATTGAAAGCAAAATGGTGAATGGTCGCCGTATTACTGATGTGGAGACATTGAAAGTGGTAACTATGGTGTATGGCGGTTTGGTCAATAAGAGTATTGTTGCCGGACTGCAGGCGCGTGGAGTGAATGCACTCGGATTGACCGGGGCGGATATGAATGTGATCCGATCGGTAAAGCGTCCGGTGAAAGAGGTTGATTATGGTTTCGTGGGCGATGTGAAGCAGGTG
>OGOB01000756.1_pt1 | contig 14110 bp, 12 predicted proteins | sample 1573611 | NCBI WGS metagenome assembly OGOB01 (sample SAMEA2582016, study PRJEB24529) | metagenome | biome: Human gut stool | place: China | collected 2011 | reverse complement strand
GCAGCACTGCACGAGAAGGCCCGGTGCCGGCCGGTCATTCAGGTGCAGCGCTGTGGCTCTGCCATCGGCAGAAGCGGAAAGGGAAAGAGGATTACAGAGATTTGCAGAAGGCGTCGATGCGGCGGATCGCCTCACGGAGATTGTCATCCGAACAGGTGTATGCGATACGGATGAAGCCCTCGCCGCATTCGCCAAAGGCGCTGCCCGGAATGCAGACGACTTTCTGCTCGTCGAGCAGGCGGTTGCAGAACTCGACACTGCTCAAACCGAAGCTGCTGATGTCGGCAAACACATAGAACGCGCCGTTCGGGCGGTTGCAGCGGATGCCGTCGATCCTGGCAAGCCCGTCGAGCAGGATGCTGCGGCGGCGCTCAAAGATCTGGCGCAGCTCCTCGCAGAGCTCCGGATGATCCAGCGCAACCGTACCGGCATACTGACCGGGCGCGTTTGCGCAGGCGTTGAAGTTTTCCTGACACTTGGTCATGCGGTCAACGATCTCGGCCGGAGCCGCGACAAAGCCGATGCGCCAGCCGGTCATGGCATAGCTTTTGGAAAAGCCGTTCACCACGATGGTGCGCTCTGCCATACCGGGCAGGGTGGCAATGGACACATGGGGCCGCAGGCCGTAGTTCAGCTCGGCGTAGATCTCATCCGAGAGCACCATGATGTTGGTGCCGCGCAGCACCTCAGCAACCGCTTCCAGATCCTCGCGCTCCATCACCGCACCGGTGGGGTTGTTGGGGAACGGCATAATGAGGAGCTTGGTCTTGGGGGTGATGGCGGCTTTCAGGGCCTCGGGCCTGAGGCGGAACTCATCCTCCTGGCGGCAGGGCACATGCACCGGCACACCGCCGGACAGGGTGGTGATGGGCTCATAACAGACAAAGCAGGGCTCCGGGATGATCACCTCATCCCCGGGCTGCACAATGGCGCGGATGCACATATCAATGGCTTCGCTGCCGCCCACGGTCACCAGCACCTCCCGCAGGGGGTCGTAGTGCAGGTGCATCCGGCGCTCCAGATATCTGCAGATCTCCGCCCGCAGCTCTTTCAGGCCTGCGTTGGCGGTGTAGCGGGTGCGGCCATGCTCCAGGCTCTCGATGCCTGCTTCCCGCACAGCCCACGGTGTTTTGAAATCCGGCTCGCCCACACCCAGACTGATGCACTCGGGCATATCAGCGGCCAGATCGAAGAATTTGCGGATGCCGGAGGGGCGCATCTCCCGTGCGGCAGGCGCGATCAGTTTATCGTAATCCATCACAGAACCGTGCACTCTCTTTCATCGATCTCTTCGTCCTGATACAGGCGGCCCTCTTTTTTATAGGTGCGCAGGACAAAATGGGTGGCAGTGGACAGCACATCGTCCAGCGGGCTCAGGCGCTTTGCCACGAACAGGGCGATCTCCTGGAAGGTCTGGCCCTTGATGACCAGCTGCAGGTCGTAGCCGCCGCTCATCAGCAGCACGCTCTCCACCTCGTCAAAGGCAGCAATGGTGGCTGCGATCTCATCAAAGCCGCGGCTCTTCTTGGGGCTGACGTTCAGCTCGATGACTGCCTCCACCCGGTTCACCCCGGCCTTTTCCCAGTCCACAAGGGTCTTGTAGCCCTTGATGATGCCCTGCGCCCGGGCCAGGTCGATCATAGCCGCCACCTCGGCGGGGGATTTATTCAGCATGGTGGCAATGTCCTCAATGGGCAGCCGCGCATTGTCTTCCAGAATCTTCAAAAGCTGTTCCATGGTCGTTTCTCCTTTGTTTTGCGCGGGTGGGCGTACCCACCCCGCTGTTATTTTTCAGTATAGCACAAGAATCGCCGCTTTGCATCTTATTTTTTTACACCAAAGCGGTATAGAATGTCTTTTCCGCCTGAAAACTGCTCTTTTTTCCAAAAAGAGTGTTCAAAAATCGGCAAATCTGCTATACTGAAATTAAACCCTTCCGTCAAAGCCTGACGGCTTTGCCACCTCCCCTAATAGGGGCGGCCTTGGCAGAATGATACAGTTTGTGCGGAACGGGGAACTTGCAAAACTCCACGCAACGCCAGAGGCCCCACTACTAGGGGGGCTGGCGCGAAGCGCCTGAGGGGTTTTTACCAGAAACAATGGGGGTAAGGAATATGAAAGCGTTTATCACTGTCATCGGACACGATACCGTGGGCGTTGTTGCCAAAGTGGCCGCCCTTTGCTGCGAGCTGAACATCAACATTGAGGATGTGACCCAGAGCGTTCTGCAGGGCATGTTTGCCATGATCATGCTGGTGGACATCTCCAAGTGCAGCGTCAGCCATGAGGAGCTGCACACCCGCACCGATGCTCTGGCCAAGGAGATGGGGATGCAGATCAATCTGACCCGTCAGGAAGTTTTTGACGCGATGCATACCATCTGACAGACAAGACCTCTCAGACGCTTTGCGCCAGCTCCCCTGACAGGGGAGCCAGGTTTGCGCTGCTGCCGACTTGCCTCTCCTATCAGGAGAGGTGGCATTGCGAAGCAATGACGGAGAGGTTTAGAAAGGATACTCTTATGAGCATGATGAATACCGGCGACATCCTCGAGACCATCGAGATGTTCACGCAGGACAATCTGGACGTGCGCACGGTCACCATGGGCATCAGCCTGCTGGACTGCATTGATCCGGACCCGAAGAAGGCCTGCGAAAAGATTTACAATAAGATCACCACCAAGGCAGCCGATCTGGTGCCCGCCGTGGAGCATATCAGCGCCGAGTACGGCATTCCCATCATCAACAAGCGGATCAGCGTCACCCCCATTGCCATGCTGCTGGGTGCCTGCCCCGATGCAGACCCCGTGGACTTTGCCAAGGCACTGGATGCCGCAGGCAAAAAGGTGGGCGTGAACTTTGTGGGCGGCTACACTGCCCTTGTGCACAAGGGCTTCTCGGCCGGTGACCGCCGCCTGATCGAGTCCATCCCCCGCGCACTGGCCGAGACCGACATCGTGTGCAGCTCGGTGAATATCGGTGCCACCAAGGCGGGCCTGAACATGGACGCCATCAAGCTGATGGGCGAGGCCGTGAAGAAGGCCAGCGAGCTGACCGCCGACCGTCAGTGCATCGGCGCTGCCAAGCTGGTGGTGTTCTGCAACGCCCCGGAGGATAACCCCTTCATGGCCGGTGCCTTCCACGGCCCCGGCGAGCCGGACTGCGAGATCCATGTGGGCGTTTCCGGCCCGGGCGCTGTGCGCGCCGCGCTGGCAAAGCTGCCCAAGGATGCTCCCATCGACGAGGTGGCGGAGCTGGTCAAGCGCACCGCCTTCAAGATCACCCGCGTGGGCCAGCTGGTGGCCAATCTGGCCTCCAAGGCTCTGGGCGTGCCCGCGGGCATCATCGACCTTTCGCTGGCCCCCACCCCTGCTGTGGGCGACAGCGTGGCCAACATTCTGGAAGAGATGGGTCTGGAGACCTGCGGCTGCTGCGGCACCACCGCCTGCCTTGCCCTGCTGAACGATGCCGTGAAGAAGGGCGGCGTGATGGCCTCCAACCATGTGGGCGGCCTGTCCGGTGCCTTTATCCCCGTCAGCGAGGACGACGGCATGATCCACGCCGCCGAATGCGGCTGCCTGACCATCGAAAAGCTGGAGGCCATGACGGCTGTCTGCTCGGTGGGCATCGATATGGTCATCATCCCCGGCGATACCACCCCCGCTGTCATCAGCGCCCTGATCGCCGACGAAGCTGCCATTGGCATGGTGAACAGCAAGACCACCGCTGTCCGCGTCATTCCCGCCATCGGCCGCAAGGCAGGCGAGATCCTGGATTTCGGCGGTCTGCTGGGCTATGGCCCCATCATGCCGGTGAATCAGCGTGACCCCTCGGTGTTCATCAACCGCGGCGGCCGCCTGCCGGCTCCCATGCAGTCCCTAGAATTAAAAGGAACAACCCTCTCAGTCAATGCTTCGCATTGCCAGCTCCCCCGAAGGGGGAGCCCTTGGCATTACAGTCAGGCTTCACTGCAAAAATCAAGTATCAGAATAAAATGCGTTAAACAGGCCCATTCTCTGGTTATCATTTCCAGAAAAGGGGCCTGTTTTTATGCTGCCATTCTTTGCCCGCACGCTCACCCGCCGTGAGATGGCGCTGGGGTGCGCCGTGCTTTCCCTTGCGCTGCTTCTGAGCACCCTGCCTGCTGCTCTGCGCTGGGGGCAGGCACAGCTGGACACCGGGACCCTCCTCTGTGCCGACACCCTGCGCTTCCACATCCGGGCCGACAGCGATTCCCCTGCCGACCAGACCGCCAAGCTCGCCGTGCGGGATGCTGTTCTGGCCTATGCCGATGTCCACTGCACCGCACAGGACAAGCCTGCCGCCCTGCGCTGGGCGGCAGAGAACCTGCCCGCGCTGGAGCTGACGGCCCGGGCCGTGCTGGCAAGGCGGGGGATCTTTTCCACCGTTACGGTACAGCTGGTGGAAATGTACTTTGATACCACCCGCTATTCCACCGGCATCCTGCCCGCCGGGCGGTATCAGGCTCTGCGCATCGACCTGGGCGGCAACGCCCGCCACGGCAAAAACTGGTGGTGCGTGCTCTACCCGGGGCTGTGCCGCTCTGCCTGCGGCACCTACGCCCTGCCGGAGGAAAACGATCTGGTGTGCGGGTCGTATGTGGTGCGGTTCAAATGCGTGGAGTGGTGGCAGCGGGTGACGGCAAGCCGGGAGGATCAGGTGCTGGTCGAAACAGCCTCGCCCTCTCAGGCGCGAAGCAAAGACGGAGAGGGCAAAAAACGCTATGGCACACCTCCTCACTGCGCTGCATACGCTGTCGTGGAAGGAGTGTGACCACAATGGCGATCCCCGCTTATTATTCGTTGATCCAAAAGGGCTCCTACGGCCCGGACGAAGCTCTGGTGCAGACCTGGCTGAACGGCGTGCGTGACCAGTGCAGCTATTACCCCGCACTGACCATAGACGGCCACTTTGGCACCAGGAGCGAAAACGCCGTGAAAGAATTCCAGCTCCGGAACAGTATGAACATGGACGGCAAAGTCGGGGCCAACACCTGGAATGCCCTTTACGCAAAGTACACCGCAAAGCACGGGCTGGCGGTGCCCTATCCCGGCATCGTGATGCGCACCGGCATGTCCGGCGGCACCATCCGGCTCATCCAGCAGAAGCTCAACACGCTGGGGGAGAAGATCGGCACGGACGGAAAGTTCGGCTCCCGGACTGCCGCCGCTGTTCAGCGGTTCCAGCGCCGCAACGGCCTGAACGCTGACGGTGCTGTGGGCAAAGCCACCTGGGAGAAGCTGTTCCCCGCTAGTTAAAAATTTCAATCGGCTCCGGGCAAAAATGCGGTTAAGAGATCTTCACGCCGACAGGCGGGAATCTCCAGCATTTTTGTTCGGAGCCCTCTGCTTTGGGGTTACTAGGGGCGAGCAGCCCTTAATTCGTGCCTCCCGCGCCTCGAAAGTAGCGGGTGCTTTTCTGGTTCTCTTTTGGCACGCAAAAGAGAACATTCCGTGGTATAATAGAGCCATCCTTTTAGAAAGGGGGCTTCCCCATGCGTTTTCTCCACCTCTCCGACCTGCACCTGGGCAAACGGGTCTGCGAGTTCTCCATGCTGGACGACCAGCGCTATATTTTAGAGCAGATCTTATCCCTGCTCGATTCCCGCCCCGTGGATGCCGTGCTGCTGGCCGGTGACCTGTACGACAAACCCGTGCCGCCTGCCGAGGCGGTCCGCCTGCTGGACTGGTTCCTCACCGAGCTTTCCCGCCGGGAGCTGCCGGTGTTCGCCATCTCGGGCAACCACGATTCAGCTGACCGCGTGGCCTTTGGCTCTGCCCTGCTGGCCGAAAGCAGGGTCTACGTCTCGCCGGTGTTTTCCGGGCCGCCGGAACCCATCACCCTCACCGATGCACACGGCCCGGTCGATCTGTACTTACTGCCCTTTTTGAAGCCCGCCATGGTGCGGCACGTCTGGCCGGACGCGCCCATTGAGAGCTACAACGATGCCCTTGCCTGCGTGCTGGATCACTGTTCGCCTGACCCGGCCCGCCGCAGTGTGCTGGTGGCACACCAGTTCGTGGCAGGAGCTGCCTCCTGCGAGAGCGAGGAGCCCAGCGTGGGCGGCATCGACTGGGTGGATGCCGCCCTGTTCGACAAGTTCGACTATGTGGCGCTGGGGCATCTGCACAGCCCCCAGAAGGTGGGCCGGAACACCCTGCGCTACTGCGGAACGCCGCTGAAGTATTCTTTCTCGGAGGCCAGCCAGCACAAGAGCGTGACCTTTGTGGAGCTGGGCGAAAAGGGCAGCGTGACCATTGCCGCCGAACCGCTGGTGCCCCGGCACGATCTGCGGGAGCTGCGCGGCAGCTACATGGAGCTGACCGACCGCCGCAATTACGAGGGCACCGCCGTGGACGATTACCTGCACATCACCCTGACCGATGAGCAGGACATTCCCGAGGCACTGGCCCGCCTGCGGGTCATCTACCCCAACCTGATGCGGCTGGATTACGACAACCGCCGCACCCAGACCCGGCAGGAGCTGGATGCCCCTGCAAAGGCCGAACAGAAAACCCCGCTGGAGCACTTTGCAGATTTTTACCAGCTGCAGAACAACCAGCCCCTGACCCATGAGCAGGCGGCATTCTGCCAGCAGCTCATTGAAAGCATCTGGAAGGAGGAGGACGCATGAGACCGCTCAAGCTGACCCTCTCGGCCTTTGGCCCCTATGCAGGCACCACCACCCTGCCGCTGGAGCAATTGGGCAGAGGCGGGCTCTACCTTGTCACCGGCGACACCGGCGCGGGCAAGACCACCCTGTTCGATGCCATCACCTACGCCCTGTATGATCATTCCAGCGGCGGCGTGCGGGATGGGGCCATGCTCCGCAGCAAATACGCGGACCCCGGCACCCCCACCTTTGTGGAGCTGGAATTTGAGGTGCGGGGGCAGCGGTACACCGTCCGGCGCAACCCGGAGTATCTGCGCCCCAAGGCCCGGGGCGAGGGGTTTACCACTGAAAAAGCAGATGCCGCCCTGACCTATGCCGACGGCCGCCCGCCTGTGACCAAGGCCAAGGAGGTAACTGCCGCTGTCATTGATATCATCGGGCTGGACTACAACCAGTTTTCCCAGATCGCCATGATCGCGCAGGGGCAGTTCACCCGGCTGCTCAATGCCACCACCGAGGAGCGGAGCAAGATCTTCCGGAAGCTGTTCCGCACCCAGCGCTACCAGAAACTGCAGGAGGCGCTGGCCGAGGAAAACTCCGCCCTCACGGCCCGGCGCGCCGCCCTGAACGCAAAGCTGGACGCAGTGCTCGCGGGCATCTCGTATGATGCCGCCGACCCGGAGGCCGAAGCACTGGGGGCGCTCTCGGCGCAGATGCCGCCGGACGCAGTGACCACCCTGCTGGAGGGGCTGATTGCCCGGCAGGAAGCCGCCGCCGCACAGGCCGCAGACGCGCTGGCTGCGCTGGACAGGCAATTGAGCAGGTTACAGACCACGCTGGGCGCGTCAGAGCAGGCAGAGCGCCAGCGGCAGGAGGTTGCCGGAGAGCTGGCCAAGGCCCGAAGCACCGCCCAGCTGGAATCCGCCAAGGCCAGCACCCGGCGCAAAACGCTGGAAGCACTGGATGCGGCACTCACGGCTTCTGAAGCAGAGCTTGCCGCTCTGGCCGATGCCGCCACCTGCCGGGTGGAGCTGGAGGCAGAAGCGGCCCGCCTTGCCCAGCGGGAAACCGCATTGAACGAGCTGGCCCGGAGCCTGACAGAGTGCCAGCACCGGAACACAGCCGCACGCACCGCGCAGGAGGCCTACCGGCAGGCGGCAGGCAGACAGACCGAGGCTCATTCCACCCGGGACACGCTGGAGCGTGCTTTTCTGGATGCGCAGGCGGGCCTGCTGGCTCAGACGCTGGAAGAGGGTGCCCCCTGCCCTGTCTGCGGCAGCACCCACCACCCGGCCAGAGCCCACCTGCCCCGCACCGCCCCCACCGAAGTGCAGGTGAACCAAGCCAAGCAGGCCGCCGCCCAGGCCGACAGCGCTGCACAGGAGGCCAGTGCCGCCGCACGAGAAGCGCTGACGCGGGAGCAGGAGGGCCGCGCCCAACTGCGGAAGGATGCCGAAGCGCTCCTGCCCGAACGGTTCACTTCGCCCGAGGGGCCGGTGCCCCTGACCGTGAGCCTGCTCAGAACTGCGCTGGCCCAGGAGAACGATACTCTGCACACCGCACAGGCTGACCTGAAGCAGCGCCAGACCAAAAACCATACCGACTGCCGCCGCAAAAAAGAACTGGAAGCCCAACGCAAAGTGCAGTCAGAGCAGCGCACCGCTCTGGAAGCGCAGGTGACGGCAGCCCAGCAGGCTTCTGCCGCCGCCCAGGCTGCGGTGCAGACACTGGAAGCCCGGCAGGCTGCGGAGCATACCGCGCAGCCCCAGAAGATCGCGGCGCTCAAGGCAGAGCAGAACGAGCTGCTGGGCCGGCGCAAAGCCCTTGCCGCACAGGAGAAAGACCTGAACGCCCGGCTGCTACCCAACCGGAGGGCGCTGGCCGATCACCGGAAGCTTGCCGACCAGCGGGACGCGCTGGATGCCCGCTGGCAGTGGGTAAACGCGCTGGCCTCCACGGCGGGCGGCACCCTGAGCAGCAAGCAGAAGATCCGGCTGGAGGCCTACATCCAGATGAACTACCTCGACCGCATCCTTGTCCACGCTAACACCCGCCTGATGCAGATGACGGCGGGCCAGTACGAGCTGGAGCGCATCGGTGCCGAGAACCAGCGCAGCCAGTCGGGCCTTGACCTGGGGGTCATCGACCACTACAACGGCACCCGCCGCAGCGTCAAGACCCTGTCCGGCGGCGAGAGCTTCAAGGCCTCGCTGGCACTGGCCCTGGGTCTTTCCGATGAAGTCCAGAGCACCGCAGGCGGCATCCGGCTGGACACCCTCTTCCTCGATGAGGGCTTCGGCTCGCTGGATGAGGAATCGCTGGAGCAGGCCATCCGGGTGCTCTCCGGCCTGACCGAAGGCGACCGACTGGTGGGCATCATCTCCCATGTTGCTGCCCTGAAGGACCGCATCGACCGGCAGGTGATCGTGCACAAGGAGCGGAGCGGGGGCAGCTGGGTGGAGATCGTGACGTAACCCCACCGACAAAGCCTATCGGCTTTGCCACCTCCCCTGGTAGGGGAGGCCTTGGCAGAGCGGTGCAGCCTGCGCACAAAGGGGAACTCACCAAACTCCATGCAACGCCAGAGGCCCCACTACTAGGGGGCTGGCAATGCGAAGCATTGACTGAGGGGTTTCACCCCTTTCCCGCATAAACGACCACACCTCCGCACACATTAAGTGCGGAGGTGTTTCTTATGTCCCACAAGCAAAAGCATGTCGGCCCCACATCCAGCCGGGTGAGCCCGCCGCTGGGGGCACTGCCCAGCCAGCCGGACAACCCGGAGGTGCAGCTGCCGCCGCCGGAACCGGATCTGCCGCCGATCCAGGCAGTCCCCATGACGGACGGCACACCGGCAGCCTGCATGCAGAAAAACGCCAAGGAATTTCTGGCAGGAAATACACCCGGCGTAATGGCGCAGTATGCTCCCGGGCTGTTCACGGAGCAGAAGCGAAACAGCCGCCAGCCCGCACCGGATGACCCGGAGGCGGTAAAAGAACTGGTTCGCCTGCGGGAAGAGGAGCCTTATGGTTGACCCTCTCCGTCACGCCTCGCGTGCCAGCTTCCCCGGCGGGGGAGCTCTTGGCAGAACGTGCCGTTCTGTGAAGATCGCTTGCGGCTCCTGTAAGTAAAATCAAAATTTTCAAATTATTTTCCAATTACCTGTTGAAATCTTCGCCGCGTTCTTATATTATGATAACAAACAAAGCAAAGGCAGGTAAGGAAACATGGCAGAAATCAAATACGAAGTGGTTCAGCGCATTGCAGTGCTGTCTCAGCGGCCCCGCGGCTGGGAGCGCCAGCTCAACCTCATCAGCTGGAACGACGGCGAACCCAAGTACGACATCCGCGACTGGTCCCCGGACGGCACCCGCATGGGCAAGGGCATTTCCCTGAGCGGCGAAGAGCTGGCCATCCTCAAGGGCATTCTGGAAGATCTGGAGCTGTAAGATGGACTACCGCGAGGAGTTTTTGCAGATCTGGCACCAGCATGTCTCCCGCCCGGGCAGCGAAAAGCTGCTGGACTGGCTGGACAACAAAACAGATTTCTTCTCGGCTCCGGCCTCCACCCGGTTCCACGGGGCCTGTGACGGCGGCCTGTGTATGCACAGCCTGAACGTCTACCATGCCCTCCACGACGGCTTTTTCACCGAGGGCGAGAGTGAGGAGAGCTATGCCATCTGTGCTCTGCTGCACGATCTGTGCAAGGCCAACTACTACAAAAAGGGCACCCGCAATGTGAAGAACGATGCCACCGGCCAGTGGGAAAAGGTGCCCAGCTACAGCGTGGAGGATCTGTTCCCCTATGGCCACGGCGAAAAGAGCGTGTTCCTGATCGAGCGGTTTATGAAGCTGAAGGTCGAGGAAGCAGTGGCCATCCGCTGGCACATGGGCGGCTTTGACGATGCGGCCAAGGGCGGCTGCTTCGCCATCTCGGAGGCTTACGACAAATACCCGCTTGCCGTCAAGCTCCACATTGCCGATCTGAAGGCCACCTACCTCATGGAGCACCGCACCAGCACCGTGCGGTAACATCCCCAAGACGCAAAAAAGACGATGCACAGCGTTTGTGCATCGTCTTTTTGTTATACAGTCATTAAGCTTTCCAGCTGATGTACCAGATCCACCGCCTGATGGTCGAGTGCCGTGGTGGGCTTCCAGTCCGGCTGCGCAAAGGGACAGCGTTTCTCCTCTGGTTCCGGCGGTGCGGCCTGCGGGGCAGGCTCCTGCTCCGGTGCGCTCTGCTCCGGTACAGCATCCGGCTGTGGCTGCTCTGCCTTGGGGGCATCCGCCGCCGGGTGGAACACGATCACCGGTAAGCCGGGCTGTTCCAGCACCTTGGGCTGCGGGGGCACGGGCGGCAGCAGGCTGTTTGCCCGCGCCTGCTCACACAGAGCTTCCAGCTCAGCGTTCTCCTGCCGCAGTGCCACCATCTCCCGCTCACAGGCGTAAAGCCGGGTCTGGTAACGGCGGATCTCCGCATTGGCAGCAGCAAGACGGCGGTTCAACAGCTCCGCCTGAGCGGGCTGGCTCGGGAGCCGTCTCCCGGTTTCCGGTTCGACCTGCGCCATCATTTCCTCCACTTCCTGCACCCTGCGCAGAGCGCGGCGGTATTCACGGGCAGCGGCGGCACAATAACGCTCCACACAGCGCAGCACACTGGTCCTGCGGCAGCTCAGCCATTCGGTGCGCAGCCAGATGTCGTTTGGTACCATCTCTGCTCCTCCCGCTCACGCGCGCAAGAGACCACGCCCCCTCCCGGGCGGTTCACACTGTAACTTACAAACTTACTTGCGCTTATTCAGGATCGCCAGCAGCTCATCGTAGTAACGGTTGTCGCTGCTTTCTTCCTCCACCGGCTTTGCAGCGCTGTTTGCGGCGGCAGCAGGCTGCTGCTTTGCGGCACCCGCGCCGGACACATCAGAGCTGAACACTGCGCTGGGGGTGGAAGCACCGGCACCGGCGGCGTTGTTCAGGCTGCTGCGCAGGCCATCGGCGGCCTTGTTGTCAAAGCCGGTGGCCACAACAGTAACGCGCATCTCATCGGACAGGTTCTCATCGAACGCAGTACCCCAGATGATGTTTGCATCGGGGTGAGCGCTCTGGGTGATGAGGCCGGCAGCGGTCTCGACATCCTCCAGGCCGATATCAGGGCTGGAGGTGATGTTGATGATCACGCCGTGCGCACCGGCAATGCTGGTCTCCAGCAGCGGAGAGGAGATCGCAGCCTTGGCGGCGTTCTCTGCCTTGCCTGCACCCTTGGCGCTGCCCACGCCCATGTGGGCGTAACCGGCATCCTTCATAATGGAGCGCACATCGGCGAAGTCCAGGTTGATGAAGGCGGGCACATTGATCAGGGCAGAGATGGACTCAACGCCCTGACGCAGCACGTTGTCGGCAGCCTGGAAGGCGTTCATCAGGGTGATCTTTTCCTGGCTGATCATCTTCAGGCGCTCGTTGGGGATGACGATCAGGCTGTCAACGTGCATAAGCAGGTTTGCGATGCCCTGCTCTGCCAGGCCCATCTTGCGCTTGCCCTCAAAGGAGAAGGGCTTGGTGACGATGCCCACGGTCAGGATGCCCAGATCGTGTGCCACCTCGGCCACAACAGGAGCCGCACCCGTGCCGGTGCCGCCGCCCATACCGGCGGTGATAAAGACCATCTGGGAGCCCTTCAGGGCATTTGCGATCTCGTCCTTGCTTTCCTCGGCAGCACGCTGGCCGATCTCGGGATCAGCGCCCGCGCCGCGGCCCTTGGTGAGCTTGGAGCCCAGCTGCACCTTGGTGGCAGCATGGTTCTTGGCCAGCGCCTGCTGGTCGGTGTTCATTGCAATAAATTCTACGCCCTGCAGACCGTCGCTGACCATGCGGTTGACTGCGTTGCCGCCGCCGCCGCCCACGCCAATGACCTTGATCGTCGTAACATTTTCATCCATTTCTTCGTCGAGCATGAGTGCCATAACTTTTGTCCTCCATCGGATATGTTATCGTAAACCTGCGCTTTTCGCACAAGAAGAGTTCGATACTATACTTATATAACTGTATCGTATCATCTTTTTGCCCCGATTGCAAGACAAATTTGTTTTTTTGCAGAGGTTTTTTTCGCCGTCCCGTTTCCCGGGGCCGATTCCCGCCGAATTTGCGCCCCCAAACCGGCCAAAATCTCTGTAAATCCGGCATATCCCCGGTCGATATGCGCCGGGTGGGTGATGACCGTGGTTCCCCGGGCCGCAAGCCCCGCCAGCACCAGTGCCGCCCCGCCCCGCAGGTCGGGGGCCTCCACCTCTGTACCGCGCAAAAGGCCGCCCGGCGCAATGGTCAGCACCCTGCCCGCCGCTTCGGCCTGTGCGCCCAGGCGGCAAAAACCCTCGGCACAGCCGAACCGGCGCTCAAAGATCACATCCTCGATGCTGCTCTCGCTGTCGGCACAGAGCATTGCCGCCGCCAGCAGCGGGGCAGCATCGGTGGCAAGGGCCGGATAGGCTCCGGTGAACACCCGGCCTGCCCCGTGCAGCCGCCCAAAGCGGGAAATTCGCACCGTATCCCCTGCCGGTTCCACCCGGCACCCCATTTGTCCCAGAATTTCCAGCACCGGCGCATAGAGCGCAGGGGCGCAGCCGGTCAGTTCCACCCGGCCGCCCGCCGCCGCACAGCCGCAGGCCAGCGTGGAAGCAAAAATGCGGTCGGGCAGGGGCGAAAAACAGCACCCGGAAAGGCCCCGCCGCCCTTCGATGCGGATCGTGGAGCTGCCTGCCCCCTCGATGCAGCCGCCGCACCGGTTCAGAAAAGCGGCAAGGTCGGCGATCTCCGGTTCCCGGGCCGCCCCCCGCAGGATGGTTCTGCCTCTGGCACAGGCAGCGGCCAGCAGAAGCGTCTCGGTGGCCCCTACGCTGGGAAAGCGCAGGGTGATCTCGGCCCCGTGCAGGCCGGAGGGAGCCGTCAGCACCAGCCGCCCCTCCCCAGCTTCCAGCTCCACCGCCCCCATTTTTGCCAGCCCCGCCAGATGCAGGTCGATGGGCCGGGCCCCGATGCGGCACCCGCCGGGCAGGCTGGTCTCGGCGCGGCCCAGCCTTGCCAGCAGGGGCGCGCAGAACAAAATGGAGGCCCGCATTTGTCCCGCCGTTTGCCCCGGCAGGGTGCTGTTGGCAGGCGGGCCGGAGAGGACCGCGTCACTGCCCTCCCACCGGGCTGCACAGCCCACGCCCCGCAAAAGCGCCATGCAGTGTTCCACATCCGCAAGGCGGGGCACAGCCTGGAGCCGTACCTCTCCCATGCAGAGCAGCGACGCTGCAAAAAGCGGCAAAACGCTGTTTTTCGCTGCCGGAATTTTTACGTTTCCGTTCAGCGGGCGGCCCCCTGTCACCACGATCCGTTCCTCCATGTCCGTGCCCCCATTCCGCAAAAGATACCCCACCGTATGCAAAACAGGGCCGGAGTGTGAGGCGGACAAGTTTGTTTTGTAATTTATAGCATCCTC
>OGOB01000749.1_pt1 | contig 14247 bp, 10 predicted proteins | sample 1573611 | NCBI WGS metagenome assembly OGOB01 (sample SAMEA2582016, study PRJEB24529) | metagenome | biome: Human gut stool | place: China | collected 2011 | reverse complement strand
TTATTCATTGATATGGATATTTGGTATTATATTTATATGTTCTATTTTTATACCAATATTAATTATTTTTAAAGGCATATCTATTGGATTTAGTATTTCTACAATAATTTATACTTTTAAGATAAAAGGTATCTTATATAGTGTAATTTTAATGTTACCTAATATACTTAAATGTATAATATTTATATTATTAAGTTACTATAGTATTAGTTTTTCATATAAATGTTATAATGCATTTAAAGAAGATAATTCTATCAATATTAAGAAATTCATATTAAATTACTTTTATATATATTTAATATTACTATTTATATTAATAATTATTTGTTTAATTGAGACATATATTTGTTTTAATATATTAAAATTTGTAGTATAATTACATAAGATGAAAGGGAGTATTATTATGAAAGTAGTAGTAGGTATGAGTGGAGGAGTAGATTCAGCAGTATCAGCTTATTTACTTAAACAAGAAGGTTATGAAGTAGTAGGGCTATTTATGAAGAATTGGGACTCTAATATTAATAATGATAAAGATGGGAAAACGGGGCAGTTTAAAAGTGATTTTATAGAAGAGGAAAGTTATAATTTTGATCGTTCTTATATGGATTATATAACTTCTATGTTCTTGAATTCTGGAAGTAAACTTTTCCATATTTTTAGCGAAGGAACAGTTGGACTTGATGGCTTCTTTTTTGAAAGAAAAAAAGTAAAAAGGTCCGTCTTTCTATTACAGTTTATCCGTATTGTCCAGATTGCCATACAATATTTAGAAAAGACTTTCGGTGGAATTAATGTGAATTATGTTAGTCCATTACGTGCATATCCAAAAAGATACTACTTTTTAGATAGAACCCATATTACTTCTTCATTGGATACTTTGAATGGTGATTCGATAGCAGAACTTCTAAAAGAAAAGGTTAGTCTACGTAATGATATTAATAAATGGTTATTGCATTTTAATATGTCAATAGATGTAGAATCAATCGAAGAAATTATTCATAAATTGAAAATTATTCAAAATGGATTAAGCTTGGATATAACTGATGTTGGGTTTGGTGTATCTCAGGTTCTACCTGTAATTGTTCAGGGTTTCTTTGCTAAAAGTGGAAGTTTAACTCTTATAGAGCAACCTGAAGTACACCTGCACCCAAGAATGCAAGCTGATTTGGGGGATTTGTTTATTGATATAGCTTTACCATATAAAGATAAAGTTAGAGTGTGTGAAAAATATTTATTAATCGAGACCCATAGTGAATATTTACTAAAAAGAATAAGACGACGTATGGCCATGAAAGAAATTAAACCTTCTGATGTAGCTATATATATAGTAAGAGAAAATAAAGAGCAGAAATGTTCCGAATTGCAAAAGATTAAAATAAACCAGTTTGGATCTTTTGAATGGCCAGAAGAATTTTATGGTGGAGAACTTCTCAAAGATACAATAGACTTTCTTAAGGCCCAAACAATAAATAATATATGAGTACGTTTACAGTGTCTCCCTGCTTGTTTGATTGTGCAAATCAACCGGAAACTTTGAGGGTGTTTTACTCTTTTGTAACCGAAAATGGGATGAAGTTAGCTTTGGATAATAAAGGTCTGGCTTTAGACAAGTATAATAGTTTAATAGAAACAAAAAAACTGCATATGTTAAGCAGCTGGCTGGATTTAATCTCTAATATGAATAAGTTTTCTTCAGTTAAGATAAATCCTAATATTGCTGAAAAAAACTTGTTTTTGGAAATATGCAGTAAAACTTTTGGGGAGCAAATTTTGCTTGTTGGAACAAGACAAAATTTTGTTGATTTTAATCAACTTTCCGAGATGTCAATTAGTTATAATGGTGTAGAAATTGAGTTGTTTGAATCTTGTGATATATTGCAATACTTAGAAAGACCTAAGATGGTGATTCATAGAGTAGAAAACAGTTCAATAACGGGAAATGGTAATGTTTATTAATGATTAAGAAAATGAGAATAGGAAAAGTTATAGCTTCTAATATTACCGAAAAGGGTGATATAGTTACATGATAAGCGTAAGTTTTATCAGACAGTTCCATTTTGGAGTGGCTTTATTATGGGCATTATTGGCTCTGTTATCGCTTCTTTCATTTATGGTTGGCTACAAAATGTAATATAGATATTTATTGTAAAACTGTTAGGCGCATTTATTTTATTGCCAATGAATAAAATAAGAGTGCTACTTTCTCTACTATATTATCATTTCTTCGATGAAGAGATTAGAATGATGCAAATTATAATCCGCAAAACGAAATGTTACCGTTTCACAAAACGAAATGCTCCGAAACGCAAAACGAAGCGTCTTCGTTATAGATGTCCTCCTGAACCATACTCAAATAGCGTTAGAACGGATTTCTTTTCCTATTCTAACGCTATTATATTAGAAAACCAACAAATAAACACTAGCATATGATGTAAAAACATCAAAGAAACCTGCTACCTCAGCCCGATCTCGTATTATGATACGTTTAGAGTTCTCTTGCAAGAACTTCTTGGGCTATCTGCTTGGCTTGTATTCTCCAGGCCTGATAAGCATCGAACTCTGCTTCGTGGCTCTTATCTCCATCTCCTCGATTGGCCAAGATTGCCTCTACCTGATTCTGGCTGTATTTGGTTCGTACCAAACCTGCCGTGAAATCACTGTAAGTAGCAGACTTTGCCTTAATCTTGGTAGAACCATCGGCTTCATCACCTTCGTAACTGAAGGCGGTTTTACCCGAATCTGAAGCTTCAGATTTTGTATCTGAAGTACCGGAAGTCTCGGGATGATAGTTTTCTACTTTCTGCTCACCAATGTAAAGCAGGAAATGGTCATCGTCAAATTTGACGTAACTTTTGCGAGATAAATATACCTTTTTCATCGTTAAGTAAATTTATAGAACTTCTTTTTAAACTTGTTATGCAGTTCTGCGACAACGGTGGAGAATGGAAGTTCATCACGACAGAAGTCATTTTGGGCTTGATCTATGAGAATCTTGGAACCTGTATATAGATAGTGCTCTACCGCTTGCCAGACCTCGCTTTCTCCCTCAAAATGGTCGATGATACGATAGCGAAGTGATAGACGCTTCTTAGGTATCTCTTTGCTGACCATATGAGTGCTGCCATCGGCAGCGGTCTCTTCTACCTGTACGACCTCTTTTTCTATGACAGAGTCGTCAACCTTGTAATCAATCACCTGGATGAGAAATTTGTTCTCATCCTGACCCTCACGGCAGATAATGTCCTCGATGGATTGCTGCTGTGATTTTTCCATTCCCTCGAAAGGCACACGAGATTTGCGAGCCTTAACGAGTTTTCCGAATCTTTCCATACCGATTTTTTTATATAAGTTTTTTGAATTGGCGTGAATTCCTAACCCAAGGCGTGAAGCTGCCTTGAGTTCTATTTGTCTCTGTGTAAACCCATGTTTGCGAAGATTAGCCACCTGCTTGCAGAGATCATGTTTAAACCGTTTTCGCAAGAGCGCATGGTCGGCATAGATGACCTGTCCACAAAAATCTATACCATCGCAAGTTCGATGGATTCCCCACGACTTGTTTATTGAGAGATGCCAATCACGAGCTAGGTGCATGACAGCTAACTCCGCCATCAGACGCAGGAAAACTTTGTCTTCATGGAGAATATAGATGTTATCCATGAAACGATAATAATGACGGAGCCCCTGACGGCAGAACTGTGTAAAACGATCGTTAAGAAAGCTGACCCCCTCACTTAGTAGTTGAGCCTGCTGAGTAGTGCGACAGGTAACAAGCATGTCGCTCACATAGCGAGCTTGCCAATAGTGGAATTTTTCAGGGTCGTCGATGATATCGAAGCATCTGAGTGCCAGATAGTCGAACCGGGAGAGAAAGAGCTGACCCAGTAGCTGGGCTAGTTTTACTCCAAGTACGATTCCTGGGTTGAACGAGTCAACTACCTCATCTATAAAGGAGAGGAGCTTTCTGTCTTTAATCTTGCGGCGATATTCACTCTTGAGCAAGTTGTGATCTATACACTGAAAATAGTGGTGAATATCAATAGGAAGGCAATAAAATGTATCTTGCTGTGGAGAGTTGAATATATCTCTCTTAATAAGATTGTAGAAATAATGAGTGCCCTTGCCCTTAGAGCCTGCAGGGCAATGGTAGTAGATGGTGTTACGTATATCATCCTCTACAGGATTGAGGGCTGCGTGTTGCATGACATGATCTATGACTGGCAACTTGTTAACCTGGCGATGCTTCGGGTATTCTATATCCTTAGGTACATACCCTGATGTATGCCAAGTCTGGGCTGCGTATGCTTCAAGCATACGCTCTATGTTATGATCTAGATTGGCATCAAATTCCTGCACACCCCTGCGAGACATCTTTTGTCGGGCATAATTATAGAATGCCCGACGAAAGTTGTCATTTGTCTCGACTTGTGGAGAAATGTTACCAAATCTTTTCATAAGCGGTGTAATGTCTGTGTAATTGTGTGAAACTGTGTAATGTCTGTTGTCTGCTATTTTTTATCCTATAACCTTCGACCGGATGACCCTATTGCCATCATCTACCAGCTAGATGAACTATGTGTATGTTTCGCCATGGGGCGAGGTCTGACCCTGTTGTCTCGAACGGAGAGCAAACACCCCGTATTGAGATATGTTAAAGTTGAGAGCGGCGCCGTAGTTCACGTTGGCATTCGAGACATCATCGTTATCGTTGAGCGTCGAAAGACCGCATTGACCACCATTGTTAACACTACCACCACGAAGGCAGAGACGGAAACCGCTTGTTGCGCCGGACGTATTCCAATAATAAGCACACCAGTAGGTAGTCTGGCTGCCTCCGACGGCCGTTGGAAAATTCTCCAGGTTGTCCATGGAGAGCATGGTTGCCCAGCCTTCGCCTTTTTTGATGGATGTGCTGTAGGCAATCATTCCTGTGGCATTACCGACAGTCCATGAACCATAGATGGAAGGTGCTACAAGGTGGGTGACTGTCGTATCTTCGTTGACCCTTACGAACTCATCATCCATATGATACCAGAGATGACCGTAAGAGTTTTTAAGGCCGAAGAAGGAGTTGACCTTGGCCGCATACCAGGTAGAGCCGTCATCGTTGAGTATATTGACGGTAGTCTCTCCGCAGCTATCGCCCAGGTCGAGACCGGCATCCATCGGGACGAGCGGGCGGCAGCCGTTGTAGCTATTCCACGCACTCCAGTCTTTTTGTGTCACGCCAGGACCAAGACCACCCTGATAGAGTCCGTTTGCATCTCGCTCTGTGTTGACTGCCGCCTGTGCGTAGTGGGTGCCGAAGATAACCCCGAAGAGCGCAGCGGTCACGGCGAAGTGGCGCATCGAGGAACAGAGCCATCCCGTGCCGTTCTTTCTGGCCGCAGCTCGCCAGTACTCTGTGTTTTGGTTGCAGGCTGGCTTGCCGAGGAACGAGCGGTTGGTGTTGTCGAGGGTGGCATCGTTATTGCCACCTCTGTAGTCTGCGTCTGTATTAAGGAAGCTAACCAGACGACCTGTGCTGCGCTCTAAAGTGGCATGGCCAGAGGCAGAACGTGATCCGATAGGGATTGTGTAGTTATATTCACCTTTGATTGGAGTAAGTCCAACCTTCATATAGAACAAGCGGCCTACGGTCTTGAATACCAGATAGAACTTACGGTTCCATCCCCACTGGTAATGTCCCTCTGATCCGTCTAACTTTGCAGCCTCTCCTGTGGCATATTTGTGATGATCTTTGGAGTCGAGTTTTCGGCGGCTATGGTCATTCTTGACCAGGTAGCAACCGAGACCAAGCTGAATTGGCAGCTCTCTCAAGAGCTCAAGCGATCCCACATAGGTTGCTGCCTGAGGGGTTGCGTTGTCTAGATTCCAGACACGCCCGCACCAAAGATTCTGTCCCATATCTACAGCGTCTTTGAGCGACATCTGCTGTGCCGTGCCCGTCTTTCTATCGTAGACCTCAATCTGTTTGTCTGTCGAGGAAGTGTCGGCAGCAGGGAGGTCTGCCACCTGCTGCGCCCCGTCGAAGGCTGCGATGATAGCCTTGACCTTAGCCTCTTCTTCTGATGTTAATGCCATAATTAAACTGTATTTAATTGATTAAACAATGTGATTTAAATGATGCGTAATGATGAGCCCACCTTGCGTAGCTTTCCAGATGCCGACAGGCGAAGGCGTGGCTGGTGTATAGTGATGCTCACCTCTTGCCAAAGCGGTGTGTTGGCTGTGGGGATGACCCAGAACTTGGTCGTGCCCTCGCCCTTGACGATGAGGTTGCCGCTTGGGTCTGCCACCAGCGAGTCGCCCTCGGCACGCTGGAAGAGCACGCTCTGAGGGAGGTAGCTCGGTATGAGTTGGGCTGTGATGCGCTGTGCCACCTTGTTGCGTAGGCTTATCTCCGGGAGATAGGTCAGGTTCATACGCGATGGTGCGATGAAGCCTGTGGCTATCTGACCTGCCAATCCATCCATTTGTGCAATCTTGGCATCGGCTCGTTTGGCGGCAGCATCTGCCTCAGTAGCCTTTGTCTCAGCTAGAGCTGCTTGTGCTGCTGCAGCTGTAGCCTGCTCTTGTGCAGTATTGGCTGCACTCTGAGCGAGATTTGCTGCCTTGTTGGCATCGTCGACTGCACTCTGTGCCTTGATGGTTGGTGTCTTATCGAGCCATCTGCGCCATTTGGTGTTTGTATCCGAAGGAGTTGTTGTGTTACCATCCTCCAGTGACGCATAGACTCCTGTAGATGTATGAACTATATCCCCTTCATCGTAGCCCCTAACAGTCTGTCCATCCTCTTCATATGAGTAGTCCGACTTCCAGGTACCTTGATCGGTGAAGGCGACATTACCAACAACAATGATATTTGTATTATCTGCCATATATTTATTAAACTTTAATGACTAACTTGTTTCTACGCTTGACAACATGTTCTGCGACATGGCTTCCGTAATCAATCATAAGTAACTTGTTACGATGCTGACGGAATGACGGATACATAGCGCCGCCTCGAGCAATGACACCCGTATCGACATATTCATGCTTGGAGAGGTCCCATTGCCACCAGTTTCCGTTGCTTCCCATTTTGGGTGGATGATCGTTCATTTCCTTAGCGAGGTCGGTCTGCGTCTTTGAGTTGGTAATGGCGGCGGAGGTATCCTGCTGTCGCTTGGTTTCTGCCGTCTTGCGTGCCGTCTCGTTATTATTGCGAGTAGTTTCGGCGTTCTGACGTGCGGTTTCGTTGCTATTACGAGTACTTTCAGCCTTCACTCGGTCAGCTTCGCCCTGCGTTACCTTGGTATAAGCCGCGGCAAGAGCTTTCAGGTCTGGGTCTATATCGGTATAGGCTACTACCTGAGACCACGTTTTGCCATTATCATAGCTCACCTCGATACCCATCGTGCCGCCACGAAACTGAGGGGTCTTTCCCTCGGCTACTACACCGAGATCTTCGCCGCCTATCTCCCAATGGCCGTTGTTATTGATTACTGGCTTAATACCTGCGGTCAGGTAAGCCCTTGCGAACTCGGCAGGTATCTTAACCTGCGAGCCGTTAGCCATGTAGATCCAGAAGAAGTCGGTACTCACCACAAGGCGAGATGCCGTATTCAGCTGGCTGGCTACGTCGTTGATGTTTACTGCTGCCATACTATTCTGGTTTTATCTGCTTCATAACTCCCTCGCATGCAGCCGGGGTAAGCAGTTGCTCGGCTACACGACTGATGATTTCCTTCTCGCTATCGTCAATCTCCACCTCGCCCTGCGTTTCATAGAGTTTATGGGCGAGCACGGAGCAGGCTAATCCCTGCCCGCGCTCATAGATGACGTTAGCTATCTCCTTGCGCATATCCATTACTGCGCATTGTGTCTTACTGAGGTCAGTAAAGACCTCTACTCTTTCTAGATTTATCTTCATATTCTTATATTAAATTAATGATATATATACTGCAACTGCCAATTATATCCATCCCAGATCAGAATATTAAACTGCCCGACATCATCAGAATAAAACTTATCTGAGGTTGTATGTATCTTGCCGCAGCAATATAGCCTTCTGCCTGAAACAACAGGGTCGAAATATATCCTGCTATTACCCTGTATAACAATGAGCATCTGCCCCGTCATAGGGTATTTCGGCAACTTTATATCCACCGCGCTACTGTTAGTCATAAGAATAATGCCTACTCTGTTGTTATTGATGGCATTCTGCTGTACATTGCCTGCAGCCGACATTGATAAAACATTCTGCGCAATACATCCAAGCAGGTTACCGCCAATACTTCGGATTCCGATACCTCCGTCAGTATCAACGTTGAGTGCCGCAGCAGAAGGGTCACTATAATCACGTACGGCCTGATAATCTCCGGTACCATAATCGTAGAGACTATATTTACGGATGATCACCGTATTATTATTGGCATACCCCTCTAAAGCAGAGCCATACATATCGCAGGCTCTTTGATTTCTGTGATAAACTGTACCATCAGAGTTTATAACTGGCGACAAATCAGCAGCCCTACCTGCTGCTACTTCTCTGACACAGGAATTAGTACGGGCCAGCCAAAGCGAACTATGTTCCAACATTGTTCCATTCTTGAGTTCCCAACCTTTAGAATCACTAGAATACGAACCGATACTCAGACCCGCATCCGTGATTTTCAATCCGCCAATCTGACCTGAAGTTGCATAAATCGTTCCTATAATCACGGCATCCTTTGCTGTCAGCTTGCCACCTCTAGTTATAGAAGTAGTAGCCTTGCTGCCTTCAGTACCGCCTATCCAGAACGCATAATCCGCATCATTCTTCACCCATCGGAACGAGCCGAAGATATTGTTACCCTCCATCAGGTTGAACTGTTGGCCCTGGGCGAACTTCAGAACCGCATTCTTTCCCACGATAAGAGGACAATACATCGGACCGGCATCACTCAGTTTCACCCATAGCTTATTGTTGTTAGAGTCAACTGCCGAAGGGTCGAAGGAACTGCCCGTAGCCGTATGCGTAACGTTGCATTGGTAGACAGACCAACCATCGTTAGCATTACTATCCTCGATATATATCAGATCGAGATACTTCTGTTCCAGGGTCAGGGCAGAGTCATTGTGGTAGGTTGTCCCGCTCTTCCATCCTTCAGAATTTCGGACGATGCAGCCGTTCTTACCCATCTTTCCGGCTTCGGCAAAGTTGGCTACCACAACAGGCTGACTCCAATCGTCCTGAACTGAGTCTGTACCATGTTTTCCTGTACGAACAGACTCCCAGATGAACCGGTTTGTGGACGATACAGCCAGTCGTTTTGCCGTCCATCCTCCCTGAAGGATGCCATTTGTACGGTAAGGCTTAGCTGGCGTCTCCGTATCGTTAGTGGTAGCGATATAGGCGCGCTCCATAACGATGGATTCAGCCTGCATCGGCATCGCCTTGCTCCAGGTTATGTTGCCTACAGCATCTACGGTTCCGTCGGTACGCCATAAACTCTCAGTAAGAGCTATCATCGATTGCCAGGCAAAGAGACCATAGTCGCCGTAGCTGTCTATGCCGCCATCCTTGAAATATCCGATGAAGAAATAATATTCTCCTGCATCAGGCATGGATAATTTAGCAACAAGACTCTGGCCGTCGCCGCTTATTACATAGGCATGCTCCGATCTGTTGAGATATTCGCTATCTTCCTTTATCTGCTTGCCCTCGCTATTGATAACCTCAGACGGCAGATAGAGGCGGGAGATACATACCAGATCATAGTTGGTTTCTGAGTAAGACTTCAGCATCACTCTGAGATAGCTATCCCGGAAATGGTTAACAACCTTAATACGACGTATGCACTTGCCGTTGTCACCAAGAGAGGAAGGAGTTTTATAGAAAGTTTTCTTCTGCTTGATGCCATCTAACAGAATTTCACTTTCTTCTGTTCCCCATGTGCTAGTACTGCTGTTGTACCGGTCGATAATCTCATCTGTTGTAATCTTACCACCCAGCACGACACTCTTACCTCCCGTAGCTGGAGCCGTCTTTGTCCAGCCGCTGCCAATATCATCCTGCGCTTTATCATAGTCGGCAAGCGTTTTCGGGGTAGGAAGAACTGATGGTTCTGAAGCTGAAGACTGATAGCCTACGATGAGACCATCGCCATCCTTACCATCCTCACCATCCGCTCCACAGGTGAGTACCGGAACGCTTTCCTTATCCAGTACATTTCCGGAAGCATCGTATAAAGCGAACACCACCTGACGGGCATTACTCTGCACAGATACCTCTGCGCCTATTTCCATATCGGTATCAGGAGTATCAGCAGTTCCATGCTTCAGATGATACCCTGCCGGTAATTCTGTCAGCTTATATCTCTTATCGTCGGATGATGTTGCCCATATATCGCATGAGATACTTTTTGCGCTCATATTGCCCTGATTGTCTATAATCACGCTATCGGCAGATGGTATCAGCTCGTAGACTACGGTATCAGACGATTTCAAAATAGTAAGTTCTCGGGTATACTCGTAGCTGGCTCCGGCATATTTGCCCACAACCGTGATGTCCAGTTTTGTAACCTGGTCGAGCGTATCAGCAGTAAGATTATCTGCATCAATGGTAATCACCTTTGCCTTACCATCAATACTCATTGAAGTCTTCAAGCCTGCCACCTTAGAGATATTGAGCGAGGAAATCTCCCATGGTTCATTGTGATACATGAGGGAAACCTTAGTCTTGATAGGGAAACCGATATACTTACCGGCTCTGGTATTCCAGGCTACCGATGCACTCTCGTTGCTCAGGTCGCACACCATAAAAGGTAGGCTGTCGTGCTGTATACGGATAGGCATCTGCACCGTTTTCGAGGTCTTACCTTCAAGGTCTACGACGACGGTCACCATCGCATCCGACATTTTGCGCATAGCTGCGTAATCGAAATTGGTATCATCTGCAGTTCCGGCAACACCATCCTTGATGTTCTTGACACCCTTGATGAAAACGGTAGAGTTCTTCACCTCTACGTCACAGTCCTCGCTTACTACATACAAGCGATAATGTCCTTCTGTCACGTCCTCGCTATTCGCATCTTCTTCGAGCAGAATATCCATGCCCTTACGCACGAAGACAGCCGTAGAGATACGGTACTGCTTGGTAGCCTTGCCCTCGTCCTGAGTATAGAGACCATTAATGACATTACCCATATCATCTACCGTGATGACACTCTGGTACTGCGAGAGACTCACATCATAAGCCTTCGCCTCGTTCTTCAGGTCATCGAGCCCGGAAAGACCTTGCAGGTAGTTGATGTTGCCACCGAAGTAGATATTATCCTGTACGTAGATACCATTACCCTCCGGACGCACGATACTGCCATCCCTTTTAGTCAAAGCCAAACCACTAAGCCATCCGTATCTCGCCACACGATTCTGCGGCAGCACTTCCCAGTTGCATACACCATCCAGCACCTCGATATAGCTGTTTCCCCTCGAAGAGAAATACATGCTACTCTGGCGCTTATTATCGGTAAAACTACCATACTGGGCAAAATCCATATAGGCGCAAGGATCCGGAGTTGCCTCCGAACGTTTACCATATTCGAATACGAACTTACCCTTCTCGCTAGTGATGATTTTCTTCACATAAAAGTAAGTAGTGAAGAAACCTTTATGCAGAACGAAGTTACAATCATCCAACGCACCTTCTGTATTTTTATCTGAACCATGGGCGTTATCTATATCGGCATAGATACCGCGGCAGATATCTCCCACCTGCAGAGATCCGTAATCATTTCCCTCCAGATGAAGAGAGATGATGTGTTTCCCGGTATCAACACTCTCGATGGTTCCATAGCCGTTGGTATTCCATTGCTCCGCTTTGGTTACAGAGATTTCGTTGAAGACGAACTTAGGAGCAGAGATGAACTGACGGACGAACAGGCTGTTCATCTCTGCGTCACCATTATTATCGATACTTGCGCCGGAACCATAAGCTCCGGAAACGAAATTGTATGTCATGAAGGCATAGAGTTTCGCTAATCCCTCGCCAGTTATCTGGCTCTTTCCGTCTCCAAGCTTCAATCCTTTCAGTAGGGATATCACATCCTCGAAGGTAATCTTACCTTTAGCCGTATCGTCTATATCCTTGCGCAACATCTTCTTTTCGAGCGCGCCTCCAGGAGTGCAGTCGTCTGCCATACCTGCCTTTATTCTGTCGCCCTGGTATAGGATATAACCGTAATCATAAGAAAGTCCGTTCAACACTTCGATATTGAAGTGTTGATGGCCAATACCTCCTCCGCCACTATATCGGTCGCTCAGAGTACTTGCAAAGTAGTTAAAGAGAGCGTCTGCAGTAGTAACACCCCATGTTTCTGAATATGGCTCCTGAACAGGGAAGAGTACCCCTCCACTCAGCAGCTGACGTGGGAACTCAACTAAGCGAGGGGCGATAGTAAAATTTCCGATTTCGGGTAGATGGATATCCATCTGTTTGAAATCGCTGGCATCTGACCTCGTGAGGTTCAGGTACGGACGGGCATCTGAATATTTGTATGTGAAGGTATAGTTCGAAGGCAGTTCCTTCGCCTCGTAGTTCACATCGCTCTCGGTAACGGTTATCTTCCTGAGAGCACTACCATGGTAAACATACTTACCCAGAGACGGGAAGAAATCGAGTAGCCATTGGCGCTCTTTCTTATCCAGGAACCCGGTGTTCTTCTTAAACTTGCGGGTTGTATCTACGCGGTATTCCTCAGAGTCCTCCTCTATTTCTGCTACGTTGTGGGTATGTTCTGCAGTATTTTCGCTGTTGCCGTAAGCGCGGAAACAGTCTACACCTCCCAGCGAATTCTCGAAGAGGAACCACTCTTCTTCTTCGCTCTTCATGTCGCTGGCATAGTAGCGTTGTACGTAGGTAACCCGCTTCCCGTCCTGTTCTACCCAGATATCGTAATAAGATGGCTGGATAGAACCGCCTATCTTCTTGGCGATAATGGCGTATTGTACCGGTACGGTATAAACGGTTCCGGCATTCATATGGTTCATCAGTACCACTTCCTTTTCTTCGTAGGCGGTCCCATTCCACATGTATGCCTTGCACTTCATCACGCTGGTGGCAGTTGCGTAATAGGTAAGGAATTCCGGAGAATAATAGGTTACGGCCTTCACCTGCGGCTGCCAGGTGAGGAAATTGTTTTTCAGAAAATTGGTAGCCGAATCAGAGAGTCTGTCCACACCGGCACGTATCACGGAGAAGGTGAATTCCTTCTTGCTGCCTTCGCTGCCAACCTCGTAAAGTGTCGCCACAAAGGATTTCATGATGTTCGGCTGAGCATAAGGTTCACTACTGTCCTTTACCTCAAAGCTGAGAAGAGGAAGGATGATATCCTTGACGGATAACGTAATTCGGTTCTTATCGTTCGGCGTATAAGTGTGCTGAACGATGTTTGCGCTTGAGCCTTTATAGCGTAGAGCGAAAACCACATCAGCCTTCGAGGTACTGAATATCTCAAAGGCATTCATGGAGCCTACCATGCTCAGAGCATCTGGATATAATAAAACCTGTATCATCTTAAAATCGCTTTGATTATATTGCAAAGTTAAGATAATACAGGTATATAACAAAGGACAATATCCTACGAAATCGGAACGCATTCCAGCCAGACGGTCGTGCAATGGTATACCCATTTGCTGTGACGGAACATCGTTGCGTGTCGGGTTTTCTGGCTCACGAAAGATTTCTGCAGGCCATATTTTTTGCCAACATACTCAGCTGAAGGGAGAGGAGGATAGATAATCTTGAATGTACGGTCCTGGTCATCTCCGGAATGCCTGTAATCATCCTCAGATACCTCTACCGTCTCTTCGAATCCTAGCCACTGGTACTTGCAGTTCATCGCCGGCATTACGGCTTCCAGACTCTCTGCCTCGTTAACAGGAGTAGTGAGAGCGATGGTTCTGAGCTCGCTTTCCGTCGGTTCGCTCTTTCCTCCGAGGGTAAACTTCAGTTTGTTGAAGAAGAAACTCACACCTCTGATCACAACCTTTGCGTAAGAAGGAAGATTCTGCTTCTGCGACTGGGAGAGGAGCAGTTTTACCTTGAGTTCCTGGAGTGAATTCCTGAGCAGGAGATCATATTGCCGGTAGAACTTCTCAAAGATGCCATCCTCGCCATTATATACCAGGGAATAGTCGAACAGTTTCCGGGGTGTAGGATCTGCTGGCCGATGCGTACCAAATTTATCCGAAACTGATACATGAATCTCGTATGCCGTCTTCTGC
>OGOB01000740.1_pt1 | contig 14370 bp, 14 predicted proteins | sample 1573611 | NCBI WGS metagenome assembly OGOB01 (sample SAMEA2582016, study PRJEB24529) | metagenome | biome: Human gut stool | place: China | collected 2011 | reverse complement strand
GAGTATCCGTAGACCGCCTCGAACGTCTGCATGAAGTCGTCGGTCAAGTTCTGGCCGCCGGTCTCGTAGCTGTCCTGTACCACGACCTTGAATGTCTTGCGGTCCTCGGCAGGTATGCGGCGCAGAATCTCTCCGATGAAGGCGTCGAAGTGTGTGCGTACATGGCGGCTGCTCATCTTGTCGATCTCGAGTCCCGTGGCTTCGGGCGTGGCGGGGCCGTTGGTCACACCCGTGGGGGCCATACCCGTGCGCATGATGATCCAGCGGCCTTCGGGTACGTCCCACTTGAGGTTGCCCTCCGAGTCGATCGACGCCGATATGTCTTGTACCGACGCGGGGTCTATGGCGTATGCCTTGTTGTCGATCTCGGCCTGTACGGGCCACATGTAGTGGTTCCAGTATGGCAGCGGCGTTTGGCACATCTTGGCCAGCGTCTTCTCGGCATAGGATGCTATGCGCGGCTGCGCCGAAAGCTCCGCTTCGGCTACGCCTCCCGGCTGTGCCGCCGCATCCGTCACGAGGCGGAACCGGCGTGCCGTCGTTGCGGCGAACGATACCGTCACGGGAGCGTAGGGATCGAATCCGACATTTATTGCGGGGTTCGAACGGTCTACCGTAAAGGTGGCAACGGTGGTATATGTGCCGTCGATCTCGGCCTCGAGTCAAACGGCTTAGAATGAGTTCGACAGGAGAAGTTTGAGCGTGAGCGAGCGGGCCGTATATGGCCTTCCGCAGTCGAATGTTATTGTATTTACGTGGCCCGCAGGCAGTGTTATGCCCGTTGCCGGATCGCCGTCTGCGATGGCTGCGGCATTGTCGGCCCCAAAGTCGGTCTTGATGGCAGCGTCGGGACGTGAGGCATACTCTTCGGGCGCGGGGTAGGCTATCGTACGCACATCCTCGAAATCGGCCGCGGGGGCCGCGATTGTGGTCTCGATGTGGCGCGGGCCCTCGACCTCGATCTGTGCCGAGGCGAGGTATCGCATCGCCTCGTCGGGCTTGACCCACGGGCCGCCCGACTGGCTCCACCCGGGCGAGTTGAAGATACCGATCTCGATGTCGAGTTCCGAGGCGGTCTTGAGCGCCGTGTGGAGGATCTTCCACCACTCGTCGCTCATCATAAGGACGTTGCGTTCGGTATAGAGCCCGTCCTGTCCGATGTTGCCGATGAAGGCGCGGTTTATGCCACGCACGACACCCTCCTCGGATATGTTGCCCGAGATCCAATACCAATATATTCCGGTCTGTACCGTTTCGGGCGGCGTGGCGAAGTCGCGTGCCAGTTCCTCGGTCGAGGTGCAGGCACCAGTTATGGCCATTGCCGCCGTGAGGGCGGCTGCGGCGAGAAGTCTCTTCATAAGTATGGCTGTTTTAAGCTGTAAGGACAAATATACCGATTCCGCCCGACATATACAATATGGTCGGGCGGCGGCTTCGGCCGAAGTGTCAAAAGAGTTATCAAGTCGGTCAAATTGTCCAGCCTCCGCCGACGGCAATATATGTATGAGAAGGTCAAAAGCCGCAACTCCCCGAAAGGAATTGCGGCTTCTGGCATGCGCCGGTCGCACGTTTGCTACTTGGCGTAGCTGACGGCTCGGGTCTCGCGGATGACGGTGATCTTGACCTGACCCGGGTAGGTCATCTCGTCCTGAATCTTCTTGGCTATGTCGTGCGAGAGTGCCTCCGACTCCTGATCCGAGAGTTTGTCGGCCCCGCCTGTATGGCGTATGTCTTCACGACACCCGGATATGAGAGGGCTATATCCTCCATCTCCTTCAGACGCTTGATATACGACTCGACAACCTCGCGGCGGGCACCCGGGCGGGCTCCCGAGATGGCGTCGCACACCTGTATGATGGGCGCGATCATGGAGGTCATCTCCACCTCGTCGTGGTGGGCGCCGATGGCGTTGCATATATCGCTCTTCTCCTTGTACTTCTCGGCGAGTTTCATACCGATGATTGCGTGCGGCAGTTCGGGTTCGTCATCGGGCACCTTGCCTATATCGTGTAGAAGACCTGCGCGGCGTGCTGCCTTGGGGTTGAGTCCCAGCTCCGAGGCCATGATGCCTGCAAGGTTGGCCGTCTCGCGTGCGTGCTGCAGAAGGTTCTGTCCGTATGACGAGCGGTATTTCATCTTACCGATAAGGCGTATGAGCTCGGGGTGGAGTCCGTGTATTCCGAGGTCGATGGCGGTACGCTTGCCCACCTCGACGATCTCCTCCTCGATCTGTTTCTTGACCTTGGCCACGACCTCCTCGATACGTGCGGGATGGATGCGGCCGTCGGTTACAAGCTGGTGCAGGGCCAGACGTGCGATCTCGCGGCGCACGGGGTCGAAACCGCTGAGGATGATGGCCTCGGGCGTGTCGTCGACGATGATCTCGATGCCTGTCGCGGCCTCCAGAGCGCGTATGTTGCGGCCCTCGCGGCCGATGATGCGGCCCTTGACCTCGTCACTGTCGATGTTGAATACCGTAACGGCATTCTCGATGGCCGTCTCGGTAGCTACACGCTGGATCGAGGTGACGATGATACGCTTGGCCTCCTTCGTGGCGGTGAGCTTGGCCTCCTCGATGGTCTCGTTGATGTAGGCTGCGGCCTCGGCCTTGGCCTCCGACTTCATGTTCTCGATGAGGATGTTCTTGGCGTCGTCGGCGCTCATGCCCGAGATCTGCTCCAGACGGGTGTTCTGCTCGCGGATGACTCCCGCAAGCTCCTCCTTGCGGGCATTGAGGCTCTGCAGCTGGTTCTGTACCTGCTCCTTGAGGCGGTCGTTATCCTTGATCTTGTTGTCGAGCTCGCGCTGCTGCGCCGCCAGATTGGCCTCCATCTGCTTGGCGCGCTGCTCGCTCTGTGCGATCTTCTGGTTGCGTTCGTTGACCTGACGGTCGTGCTCGCTCTTGAGCTGGATGAACTTCTCCTTGGCTTGGAGAATCTTCTCCTTCTTGATCATTTCGCCCTCGGCCTCGGCCTCCTTCAGGGCGGCGGCACATTGCTTGTGGATGGTATTCTTGGTGATGAATGTGGCCACAAGCACATATATGCCGGCTCCTATGAGAGCCGATACGATGGCTGTGATGAGTATTATCAACGGTGTACCCATGATGTTTTGGAACTGTTAGTTGGTTGTTAATATTTTAAGTAGTTTTCTTTCCGTCAATTAAACATTTATATGTCTACAATATGTTTTCGGCGGCGTGGACGATATGCGGTCATGTGCCGGCCGCCGGTATAAGCAATAAAAAACCCGCATAGAGAATCCTTAACTTGTTTGACGAATCTGCCGATAAGTCAAAGTGTGGGGCTCCGAGAGTTCGCAATCTTCCAACGGTGTCCGCAGACACACCGGCCGAAACCGGTTAAGGCCTGATTTTGAAAAGCCGAGAGTTGACCCAATGTAAAAAGTGTTCAGGTTCGCAAAGCTTTAAGGAATCTATGCGGGTAGATTTTCGTATGTAAAGAACGTCTGTAAATATATCGTTTATCTGTTCTGTCGTCTGTCTGTGTCTCTATCAGCAGGTACGGGGCGGATCTTGTTTATGAAGCCTCCTCTCGGTCTCGTGTCAAGTCACTATCTCAGTTCTCTCTCTTATTCGCTTCCTGCCAGACTTTCACTTCTTACAGCACAACTCCTTGTGCCCCTTCAACTCCTTGCGGCACCTTCAACTCCTTGCGGCCCCCCTCAACTCCTTGCGGCCCCCTGCTGGCCCCGGGCGGAACTATTGTTTTGCGCCTTTGCGCGGAGCGGCGGATATGCGGTTGAGGTGGCTGTCGAGCTTCTGCGACAAGTCGTCGAGAGCCTTCATGTCCTCGTCGCTTAAAGAGGAGAGTATGTCGCCGATGTTGTCCATAGCTTACCCCTTGTTATCCACTCCGAATTTCTTCATCAGCCGCTGTGCTTCGGGGCTTTGAAGCAGTTTTTCGAGAGCCGATTTGTCGCTGAGAACTTCGTTCAATTTCTGCCGTTTCTCGTCGCTGAGCTGCTTCGATACCGCATTTATCGCCTTTTCGGGATCTGCGGCGTCCTTGCCGCCGAACGATGCGGCGAGCTTCATCAGCTGTTCAGGCGTCATGTTTCCGGGGCTGTTAATATTGCTCATTGCAAAACCACCTTTTTTCATATATAATAAACTTATGCACGCGCTCCCCGCATAGAACCTGGCGGGCGCGCAGGCATTATACGGGTCTATGACCTGAAAACGGGGCGAAATAATGCGAATACTTGTTCTTTCCGATTCCCACGGTATGCCCTCGCGCATACTCGACGCGGTCGAAGCGCATCCCGAAGCAGAGGCACTGATTTTTCTCGGCGACGGCGAGCGGGATCTCGACACGGTCGAAAGTTATTATCATAGCCTGCCGAATGTAATAAAGGTCGCGGGCAACTGCGATTTTTCTTCCAGTCTGCCGCTTCTTCGCGTGGTGACCATCGGCGGGAAGAAGATATACTGCACCCACGGTCACGCCGAGCATGTAAAATACGGCACGGACGAGCTCCTTCTCCGCGCAAGGCAGGAGGGCGCCGACATAGTATTATACGGCCATACCCACACGGGTGTTACTTGCTATGACGACGGGCTCTATATCATGAATCCCGGCAGCATACGCGACGGGCACTACGGCATGATCGATATCGTGCCCGGCGGAATAATGCTCAACGAAGCTAAACTCTGAGGTGAAAAATGTCTGCTCCGCTTTTTGACGCCGTGACGGCGCACGCAAAAAAGCAAAAGGTCAGTATGCATATGCCCGCGCATAAAGGCAAATTCCCCGCGCTCGGCGGCATACAGAATTTTGATATAACGGAGATACCGGACACCGGAAGCCTCTTTAACGGCGAGGGAGCAACGGCTCTCGCGGAGGCGCAGGCGCAAAAGCTGTTCGGCTCTGCGGCGACGTTTATGAGCGCCGGCGGCTGTACGCTCTGCATCCAGGCGATGTTCAGAGCCGCCGCACCGCACGGCGGAAAAGTCGTCTGCGGGCGTGTTGTCCACCGCAGCGCGGTCAACGCAATGTCCCTGCTCGGCATCGAACCCGTGTGGGTCCTGCCGGATCCGAGCGCGGGCGAGCTGTTCTCCGGGCGCATAACCGCAGAAGGTGTGCGCCGCGCACTCGAAAAAACGCCCGAGGCAAAGGCGGTATATATCACTTCGCCAGATTATTTCGGCGTTATCAGCGATGTCAAATCGATAGCGGCTGTGGCACGCGAATTCGGGGTGCCCCTGCTTGTGGACTGTGCCCACGGAGCACATCTGAAATTCCTGGAAAAAGATATCTCGCCGCTTAACCTCGGAGCGGCAATGAGCGCCGAGAGCGCGCATAAGACTCTGCCCGTCCTGACGGGCGGCGCATGGCTCCAGATCGGCGACGAAAGTTTTGTGCCTGAGATTCGCCGCGCCATGGCGCTTTTCGGCTCGACAAGCCCGTCTTATCCGATAATGATATCATTGGATCTCGCTCGCGACTGGCTCGAAAGCAATGCGGGTGAATTTATCCGCCTGAGCCGACGCGTGAAAAAAACAAAGAAACTTTGTCGTTTGCTCGGGCTTATCCTGCCCGAGGGCGAATGCGACCCGACGCGCATAGCATTTGATGTTCAAAATTTCGGCTTCGACGGCGCAGATGTCGGTGAGCTTCTGCGTGCGCACGGCATTGAGCCCGAATATGCGGGGCTCGGGAAGATAATTCTCATCCCGTCCGTCATGAATACAGAAGAGGATTTTGATAGACTTGATTCGGCTCTTGCTGATATATTTTCAAAGGCCGTGCAGTGCGGCAAAACTCCGATCGGAGTCAACGCATTTTTGCCGCGTATCAGCATGACACCGCGCGAAGCTCTGCTCGCGGAGTGCGAATATATAAATATCGACTCTGCGCTCGGGCGGACGGCGGCGGAGGCATATTGCCCGTGCCCGCCCGCAATTCCCGCGGCAATGCCGGGAGAGATACTCGGCGAGCGGGAGATAGAGGAACTTCGCAGATACGGTATTTTCAATATAAAAGTTGTAAAATAATCTAAGATGTTTTATAATATTATTGAGTAAGATATGAAAGGAGCTCTTCCGATGAAACTCATCATCGCGATAATCAGCAACGACGACTCATATGACGTTTTGAGCGAGCTTACAAAGGCCGGCTTTGACGCTACGAAGCTGTCGACAACGGGCGGATTTCTGAGCGCGGGCAACGTCACTCTGCTCATAGGCGTTGAGGACAGCCACGTTGACGATGTCATGGAGATACTCAGGGAAAACAGCTCCAGACGCACTCAGCTCATGACCGCCGCTCCCGCTTATAATGCGGAGAGCTTCGTGACCCTGCCCGTTCAGGTCGCGGTCGGCGGCGCTACCGTGTTCGTTGTGAACATGGATAAATTCTATAAGCTGTAATGTCGGAGAACATATGGGATTCGAGTCTTTGCAAATATCAGAGCCGCTGAAAAAGGCTCTGAGTTCCTCTGTGAACTCAGGGCGTTTTCCCCATGCCGCGATTCTCGAGGATGAGGACAGCGAACGCCTGATGGAGACCGCAAAGACCCTCGCCGCCGCGCTGGTGTGCTCGGGGGACGATAAGCCCTGCGGCAGGTGTATAAACTGCCTCAAGGCGCGCTCGGATTCGCATCCCGATATAAAAATTTTCGAGCCCGACCCGAAAACGAATAATTTCAAGGTCGAGACCGTCCGCGAGATACGCTCGGATGCCTATATAGTCGCAAACGAGGCGGACAGAAAAGTGTATATTTTAAAAGACGCGCAGAATATGCTCGTCCCCGCGCAGAACGCGCTGCTCAAAGTCCTCGAAGAGCCGCCGGAGGGTGTGTGCTTTCTGCTGCTGACGGATGACAAGAATGTGTTCTTGCAGACCGTTTTGTCCCGCTGCGCAGTCTTTTCTCAGGGCGGCGGCAGGCGCGTGGACAGCGGCGTTTTTGAAGCGGCGCGCGCTGTTGCGGCGGCTGTGCCGGAGGCTAATGAATATCCTCTGCTCGCGGCTACAGCGGTATTTGAAAAGGATAAAACGCTGTTCAGAGCAGTCTTGCAGGTTCTGCCCGAATTTTTCCGCGCGGCGGTGCTGATAAAATCCGGAGTCGAAGCGCCCGAAGAATATAAAACGGAGGCGCAGAAGCTCGCGGGGAATGTTACTACCGCGAATCTTATGCGCATGATAACCTGCGCTGACGATTTGGCGGCTTCGTTTGAAAGAAATGAAAATTACACTCTGCTTATTACCCGTATGTGCGCCGAGCTGCGCAGGGCGTCCGGCAGATGAAAGGATGAAATAAATGACCCAGGTCATAGGAGTCAGATTCAGAGAGGTCGGAAAAGTCTATTATTTCGACCCTCTCGATAATAAATTCGAAAAGGGCGACCATGTTATCGTCGAGACTGTCCGCGGAATGGAGTGCGGCGAAGTTGCGCTCGAAAACAGCGAGGTCAGCGACGAGGAGATAGTCAAGCCCCTGAAGTCCGTTGTGCGCCGCGCGACGGATGCGGATCTGAAAATAGTCGAGGAAAACCGCAAAAAAGAGCAGGAAGCTTTTGATATCTGCCTGCAAAAGATAGCCGACCACGGGCTCGACATGATGAAGCTCGTCAATGTCGAATATGCCTTCGACGGCAAGAAGATACTTTTCTATTACACCTCCGATGTCAGAGTCGATTTCCGTGAGCTCGTAAAAGATCTTGCCCGCGTGTTCCGCACGAGGATAGAGCTTCGTCAGATAGGCGTGCGCGACGGGTCGAAGATGCTCGGCGGTCTCGGCATGTGCGGCAGACCGTTCTGCTGCAGCACGTTTATCGGCGATTTTCAGCCCGTGTCGATAAAGATGGCAAAGGAGCAGGGGCTCTCGCTCAATCCAGTCAAGATAAGCGGCACCTGCGGCAGGCTCATGTGCTGTCTCAAATATGAGCAGGACAACTACGAGTATCTGCTCAAGATAACCCCGAAGCAGGGCGCGCTCGTCGATACCCCCGAGGGCAGGGGAACCGTGGTTGAAGTTAATCTTCTCTCCGGTCAGCTTAAAGTCAGACTCGACCGCTGTCCCGATGCCGCACCGCATTCGTTCAACCGCCGCGAGGTGAAGACGATAAAGGACGGCAAAATAAAGGTCGACCGCTCCGAGCTCGAGGCTCTCAAGGGAATAGAATAAACGAGGACATAATTTTACTCTTGATTTTTCTATATAATGTGATACAATGATTGTACAGCGTATGCGGATATCCGCGTGCGATGTTAAAGAGAAATATGTGTAAGGAGGATTGACTAATGGCTTATCATATCAGCGACGATTGCATTTCCTGCGGCGCTTGCGAGGCTGAGTGCCCCGTAGGAGCTATTTCTGAGGGCGACGGCAAGTTCGAGATCAACGCAGATCTCTGCACCGAGTGCGGTTCCTGCGCAGATGCTTGCCCTGTTGGAGCTCCCCAGCAGTAATCAATCTTTACATCAGAAAAGCCTGCACGGTTTACGCTGTGCAGGCTTTTTACTATGCCGACAAAAAATCCTCCGTATGATTTATCTCATACGGAGGATCGTTTGTTTTATTTTGCTTTTACTCAGCCGATTTTCGGCTTGAGAACGGTCTCGTAGAAGTTGTCGACCGCCGCGTAGAAGTCCTCAACGCCGCCGTCGTTCTTGATGACATAGTTCGCCATCTTCTCGCTCTCGCTGGTGTGGAAGATCTCCTCCTCGTGGAGATCGTTCTCGCGAAGCTTCTCAACGCTCTTGCCGTCGCGCTCGGAGCCGCGGGCGATCATTCTCTGATAGCGAACCTCATCGTCGCTGATAACAACATCAACAAGGATGAAATCATCGCCGAAAGCCTTGCGGAAAATCTCGATGTCCGAGGGCGGACGAATGCCGGAAACAAGATAGTTCGGAGCGTCCGACTCCTTTATCTTCTTGACGATCATCTCGGGGAAGAAGGTCTGACCGAACTCGCCCATGTACTTCTTGCTGGTAGCATGAAGATTGTCGCGGGTCAGCTCAAGGCCGTCCTTAGTTGCGAGCTCGCGGACAACATCGCCGATGGAGATCATCGGGAAGCCGTACTTCTGGGCAACATAATCAAGGAAGAAATCCTTGCCTGTGCCGTTCTTACCGACAGCTGCTAAAATCATAATTTATACCTCCATTTTGTTTTCGCAAATATTATATATTATGGCGGAGGCTTTGTCAATTCCCGATTCTGTCCGCGCTGTGGATGCGAACGCATATCGCCGTCATGTCGTCGGATTTTTTGCCCTTGCGGCGGCTGAGTGCCGCGGCGGTCAGCTCTTCGGCGAGCCCCTGCGCGTCCCCGCGCCAGGAGCGGATGAGCTTCGTTATCCATTCGCTGCCGTCCGCTGCCACTCCGTCGGATATCATGACAACGGTGTCGCCCTCGCGCAGCTCCGCGCCCGCCTTTGAAAACCCTATGCGGCTGAGTATGCCCGCCGGGAGAGACGGCAGCTCGAGTATCGCGGTGCGCCCGGAGCGCTTTATGAAGCAGGGCGCCGCGCCGGCCTTGAAGAAGCTTATCTCGCCCGAATACGGGTCGAGCGACGCTATGTCGAGGGTCGCAAGGCTCTCGTCCTCGCTCTTGGCGATGAGTGCGGTATTGACCGTTCTGAGCGCCGCTTCGCAGGATAGCCCGGAGCAGATGAGCGACGCGAAAAGGTCGGTCGCCATAGCAGAATCGACCGCGGCGCGCCTGCCCGTCCCCATGCCGTCGCTTAAAATTATCACATTCCGCCCGTCCTCGAGTCCCACGCAGTCGTAGCAGTCGCCGCAGTCGCCGTCGTCCGAACCCGGTCGCTGATCCGAGCCTATCTCGAAGCAAAATCGTGGCTTCTCGCTGAATGTCAGCTCGACTCCATTCTCAATATCGCGTATCGCGGGGAGCGCCAGAGTCGCACCGAGTTCTTTTGAAAGCGCGTTTGTCGCCTCGCGCAAAACAGCGTTCTCCGGCAGCTCGGTGATTTTTGCCGTGAGTATTATATGCCCCGCGCCGTCTCGCTTGCAGCACGCGGAGAGGACATTTATGCCGAGCCCGCCGAGCGTATCAGAGGCGGCAGAGGTCTGAGAGGGGAGGAACATATCGCTTTTTGCCGTCTCTGCGCCTATCTCGCCGAGAATATCTGCCATCGCGCCGAAGCTGTCCGCGACTGCGCGGCGAAGTTGGTTAGTCTTCTGCGCCGCGCATGCCGACGCAACACTGCTTGCAAAAACGCGGTTGAAATTCTCTGCTACCGCCGAAGCTTTCGGGCACTCGGCGCAAAACTCCGTGCCGAATTCGGCTGCTGTTATGTGATTCTCTTCGCGGAGTATCTTCACGGCGTCCGAAAAAGTCCGTTCGCGGAGTTTTTCATTTTTGCCGGCGCACTTTCCGCACGCGGCGCAGACGCTCTGCTTTACCCGCGCAGTTATTATCCCCGGCTCGTCGGGGCGCGCCGAGTCTATCTTCTTGCCTACCCGTTCAATACACTGACCTACGCACTCGAGCGCGCTCTCCGCGTCGCCGAGCCGCCTGCACAGTTCGCCGCGTTCGCCGCTCGGCGCATATTCCTGCGCGGGGCTCAGACTGTCGCGCAGCTTTTCGAGCTTCGAGCGCGGAATGAGGACGAATATCAGCGCCGCCGCCGCGCTCTCCGCAATCGCGGCTATCGTCTGCGGGTTCGGCGAGATAACCGCGCTTATCCCGCAGATGCAGATGAACGCCGCGGATATCCCTAACTGACCGAACTGATAAAACAGCCCGGCGCAGAGTCCCGCCGCCGAATATACCGCGCCGAGAGCGGGATCGCCGCACGCCGCCGCGAGCGCTATTCCGGAGCATATGCCGCCGAACGCGCCGCCCGCTTCGCGCAGAGTGAAGCACAGGAGCATGACAATAAACGCCGCCGCAGTCCCGGCGGGGCGGAAGTTCATGATGTCAAACTCCGCGAGCGCTGCAAGTACAGCACAGCAGGAGATGGCGGCGCATATAATGTCGCGCCTGCCGAGCCGCCGAGTCTCTTTTCTTTTATCAATGAGCGCGAGCGAACGCGAGAAAAAATATGTCATCCCGCCCGCGAGAACGCAGTCGGCGAGAAAAGTCACAATGCCGTTTAGCGAAAAACCCTCGACGAGCAGAACGGCTATGCCGGTTGAAGCACAGCAGAGAGCCGAGGCAATCGGCGCGACTTTTCGCGCGCTGTTTTCTCCGCGCAGGCGACTGACGGAAAAGTTTATCAGCGCGATTCCCGCGACACACGCCATGTATCTTATCCCCGCCGTCCCTGAGAAGGATAGCAGATAGCCGACGAGCGCGCCGACTGACGCCGCGAGCGCATATGACCCGGCGGCAGCGGAAAACGCGAGCCCGAGCGGCGAGAGACTGCCGAAAATCTTCGCGTGCGCGAGCAGCAGCCCGACCGCGCACGAAAATATACATTTGAGCGAGAGAATAACTTTCTCCCGCTTTTCTTCGTCTATGAATCTGAACTTGTCCGCCTTGGCTTTTGAACGCTCCATGTTTTTTCACTTCTCTTTTTCGATATTGCGCCGCAAATATTTATGTACGGGCTGTTTTGACACAATTATTATTTTATATTTTCGCATATAAAAAATGTGTCAAAAATACCGCGGCAAAAAACACAAGCTTTTGCCGCGGTATGGCGAGAAGTGTCAATATTGAATTTTAAAAGTAAAAATTATTCGCATAAAGCTAAAGATAGTTGCACTTTACGCCTGCTCTGCGCCGTAATTGCTCATAAAGACGGCGCGGCAGATGTCCGGGGATATGTGGTCCGCGGCGACGATGCCGTAGTGCCTGCCCGATATAAATTCATATTCCCTAAGTCGGCGGTTGATGAACGCCGAACCGGCTTTCGGGGTTATAAAGCCCGTGCAGCTCGTCAGGCATATATTGAAATTCCTCGGGTCAAAGTCGGATTCAAGAAAAGCTGTAACGGCTTTCCATTTTTTGATTCCGCCGAGCTTGTATGAATCCTGGACATACATCTGCGCGTATTTCTTGCCGCCCGAAAGCTTCTTTATATCGCGGCGGCGAAAATCGCGGATATCCCTACTGCCGATATACGGGTACGCGCTGAAATCGATTCCGCAGGTTTTGTCGTCAAAGTGCGAAGCGTCAACGCCTACCACGCGCAGCAGCACTATCTTCCCGCGCACTTCGCCGAGAGCGGGTATGCGGTTTTCGAGATACCAAAGCTCTTCTCTGCCCCTGATGCACTGCGCATAAAACTCGCCGAACAACGCGATGCCCGCATCGCCGTCGTCTTCTTTAAGCTGAAACAGAATTGTCTCGCCGGGGTTCTCTTTGAGAAAGCTCTCGCACATATTTACAGTATCTGCGGCGGTGAGGTCGGCGGCTTTTAAGCCGCGCTCTTTTTTGCAGTCCGCGATGCTGTGAACGGCGACGAGCTTTCTGCCGTCTTCCAGCTCAAAGCGCATGTCGAGATACCGCACGCCGATTTGCAGCTGCTCTTCTATTGTTAAGTTCTGCGTGTTGCATATCGGCTTAAAGCGGACGTATTTTGTCGCGCTGTCGTGTGTGCCGGGCATGTTGACGGCGGTTATCGGCAGGTCGGAGCAAAGTCCGCTCATCCAGTTTGCGCCGTTTATTTTATCCATTTCATTCATTGTGCTTTAAGATATATTTTAAGACTCGAATATGTTCTTTCTGTCGGACGGGTCAGATTGACTCCTGCATTCATGAGGTTCGAGCCGGAATAAACTCTGCCGTCGAAGTCGCAGAGATAATGCTTGTCGGGGTCGAGTCCCTTGAACTTGAGAATGAAGAACGGAACTTCGGGTGCACGCATCGTAACTACCGTTGCAAGAGCCTCGCTCTTGTCCTCGGCGACGAAGCTCCACGCGCATCTGTAGCCGTCTTCATAGGGGCTTTTGAGCCGATAGAGGTCGCCCGAGTGAATGAGGTCATAGTATTTGTGGTATTCGTCAACCTGCTTTTTTATCTGCCCGCGCTCCTCTGCGCTCAGCTCATTCGGGTCAAGCTCGTAGCCGAACGTGCCCCAGAGCGCGACGTCGCCCTTTACTTTGTAATCCGTCCTGTCGCAGGCGGAGACGTGAGCGCCCATTGAAGATGCGGGGTAGCACATCGAGGTGCCGAACTGGATCGTCAGACGCTCGATGGGGTCGGTGTTGTCGCTCGCCCAGATCTGCTGAGAATATGCGAGCATCGCGGGGTCAAAGCGTCCGCCGCCGCCCGAGCAGTTTTCAAAGAGCATATCCGGGAACGCGTCGCGTATCCTGCCCATGAGCTCGTATGTGCCGAGAATGAAGCGGTGGAAGAACTCGCCCTGCCTGTCCGCGGGCAGCAGAGCGGAACCCGCGTCGGAAATATTGCGGTTAAAATCCCATTTGATATAGTCTATTTTATATTTCGAGAGCACGGAGTACATCTGGTCGAAAATGTTGTCGCGCACATCTTTTCGGGACATATCGAGAACATACTGGTGCCTGCCTATGCAGGGCTTGCGGTTGGGGACATGGACGCACCAGTCGGGATGGGCGCGGAAGAGGTCGGAGTCGGGGGAAATCATCTCCGGCTCATACCAAATGCCGAATTGAAGACCGAGGTCGTTTATTCTGCGTATAAGCTCGCCGAGTCCGCCCTTGAGCTTGTCCTCGTTTACGAACCAGTCGCCCAGCGAGTTCTGGTCGTTGTTGCGCTTGCCGAACCAGCCGTCGTCCATGACGAGCATATCCATGCCAAATTCCTTTGCGCGTTCCGCGAACGAGACGAGCTTGTCCGTATCAAAATCGAAGAACGCCGCCTCCCAGCTGTTTATCAGCAGGGGACGCTTCTCCGTTCTGTATTTTCCGGGGACGAGGTTGAAGTTATAGAGCTTGTGGTATATCCTGCTCATCTCGCCGATGCCCTTGCTCGTGTGGACCATGACTGCCTCGGGAGTCTGGAAGCTCTCGCCCGGCTCAAGATGCCAGGTGAAATCTGTCGGATTTATGCCCATGAGTATGCGCGAAGTGCCCGAATAGTCGCACTCGGTGCAGAACTCGAAGTTGCCGCTGTAAACAAGATTGAAGCCGTATGCCTCGCCGCTGTTCTCGTCGGCGTTTTTCGAGACGAGAGCCGCAAACGGGTTCTGGCAGTGGCTTGAAACTCCGCGTTTGCTCGCGATGCCCTGAAGTCCGTGGGCGAGCGGGCGGCGCTCCTCGGAGCGCTCTTTGCAGTGCCTGCCGTGCTGATGAGCTTAAAAACTTGCAGTTCTTCATCGGGAGTCATGGTGCAATATCCTTTCTGTTGTTGTGCGAGCGCAACAAGGCAGCGTTGCGCTCGCTTGTCCATGTGACATAAACAGCCGTGTGACTGATTGGCGAATTACAGGTTCGTACCATTCGATGCGAT
>OGOB01000728.1_pt1 | contig 14538 bp, 8 predicted proteins | sample 1573611 | NCBI WGS metagenome assembly OGOB01 (sample SAMEA2582016, study PRJEB24529) | metagenome | biome: Human gut stool | place: China | collected 2011 | reverse complement strand
AATATTTCGCCCGCTTTTACGTTATTACATTGTGTTAAGACGAATCATCATATTAGTTTTTTTGCTGACAGGAGTGCTCGTTTCCAGAGCACAGTATGATCCTTCCTTCAGTCATTATTTCGACATGGAACCATCCTACAATCCTGCGGCAGTGGGTAAGCAGGCAAAACTCAACGTAACGGCTGCTTACGCATTGGATATGGCCGGATTCGAACATAATCCTAGAACCATGTATCTGGCAGCCGACCTGCCTTTCTATGCGCTGAAGAATTATCACGGCGTGGGTGCTACGATGATGAACGACCAGATTGGACTCTTCACCCATCAGCGACTCAACCTGCAGTATGCCTACAAGACCAAACTCTTCGGAGGAACGATGAGCGTGGGTCTGCAAGCCGGATTCCTCAGCGAGAGTTTCGATGGCAGCAAAGTGGATGCTGGAGAATCGGGCGACCCTGCACTCGCCACATCTGAAGTGAAGGGTAGCGGATTTGATGCGGGAGCCGGACTCTACTATCTGCATGGCAACTGGTATGTGGGACTTTCTGCACAGCATCTTACCTCACCAACCATTGAACTGGGAGAAACCAATGAGCTTAAGATTGACGCAACGTATTATTTGACTGGCGGATACAATATTAAGCTCCGAAATCCGTTTTTAACTATAAAGTCGTCTGCCCTCGTGAAGTATGACGGAACGGCATGGCGAGGCGACGTTACCGGGCGATTGGTTTACCAATACGACAAGCGTCTGCTCTATGGCGGCTTGACCTACAGTCCTGACAATTCCGTAACTTTCCTGGTGGGCGGTTCCTTCCATGGCGTCATTTTGGGTTACAGTTATGAATGGTACACCTCGAAGCTGAGCTTTGGCAACGGAAGCCATGAGCTTTACATCGGATACCAGATGGACCTGAACCTGGTAAAGAAAGGTAGAAACAAACATCAAAGTGTAAGAATACTCTAAGAAGAATATCAAGAATATGAACCGTAATATGAAGAAAAGTATAATGCTCCTCAGCTCGCTGGTGGCTCTCCTGACCCTCAGCGGTTGTTTCGGTGCCAAGTCTAGCTCGATGGCAGGCAGAGGCGGTGAGGTGGTTGGAGTTGGCGGAAGAAGTTTCGCCGAACCTGCCCCATACGGCATGGTGAAGGTGAACCGAGGATTCCTGAAGATGGGTCTGGAAACCCAGGATTCTTTGTGGGGACAGAAGACGCCTCGCAAGGATGTTTCCGTGGATGGCTTCTGGATGGATGACACGGAAATCACCAACTCTGAATACAAGCAGTTTATCGCCTACGTGCGCGATTCCATCCTCCGTACCCGTCTTGCTGACCCTGCCTATGGCGGCGACGAGACTTACATGATTACCGAGGATAAGAACGGCGACCCTGTAACTCCACAGATTAACTGGAAGAAGCAGTTGCCTAGAAAGCCAAACGAGGATGAGAAAAGAGCGATGGAAAGTCTCTATACTTCCAATCCTGTGACTGGCGAAAAGCTGATAGACTGGCGACAGCTGAACTACAAATACGAGATTTACGATTATACCGCTGCGGCACTCCGCAGAAACCGTCTGAACCCGCAGGAGCGCAACCTGAATACCGATGAGCAGGTGAATGCCAACGAGGTGGTGATGATTTCTAAGGATACTGCCTATGTGGATGATGAGGGACGAATCATCAGTGAAACCATCAACCGCCCGTTGAGCGGACCATGGGACTTCCTTAATACCTACATCGTGAATGTGTATCCAGACACCACCTGCTGGGTGAATGATTTCCGCAATTCAGACAACGAGGCTTACTTGAGAAGTTATTTCAGTAATCCGGCATACAATGATTGTCCGGTGGTGGGCGTTACTTGGGAGCAGGCAAATGCTTTCTGCGCCTGGCGTACTGACTATCTGCTGAAAGGTCTGGGACCTGAAGCCCGATTCGTGCAGCGTTATCGCTTGCCTACTGAGGCAGAATGGGAGTATGCGGCAAGAGGCAAGAACCAGAACGAGTTCCCTTGGGAGAACCAGGACGTGAAGAACGGAGACGGATGCTTCTATGCCAACTTCAAGCCAGACCGCGGTAACTATACCAAGGACGGCAATCTGATAACCAGCAAGGTGGGCATCTACTCGCCAAACTCAAACGGACTTTATGATATGGCAGGTAACGTGGCAGAATGGACCAGTACCATCTATACCGAGGCTGGTGTGGATGCCATGAACGACCTGAACCCTGAGTTGAAATACAATGCAGCGAAGGAAGACCCTTACCGCTTGAAGAAGAAGAGCGTAAGAGGTGGGTCCTGGAAAGATCCGGAGTCGTTTATCCGTTCGGCATGGCGCTCCTGGGAATACCAGAACCAGCCACGTTCGTATATCGGATTCCGCTGTGTGCGCAGTCTTGCCACCACATCGAGTGCAAAACAGAAACCATCAAAGAACAAGAATAGGAGATAATAAAAATGGGCGAATATAGTAAGTTTAACATCGTATATCATCTGCAGAAATGGATGGACAGTGTTCCTGGACAGACCTTTCTGAACTATGCTTATAGCTGGGGTGCATCTATCGTTATCCTGGGTGCCCTCTTTAAATTGACCCACTTGCCGGGAGCCAATTTCATGTTGTTTGCCGGTATGGGTACTGAGGCGTTCGTGTTCTTCCTTTCCGCCTTTGACCGTCCTTTCGACAAGACAGCCGATGGAAGAGATATCCCTACTCATGTTACTGAGGAGTATTTGGAGACCGGAAAGGTTACTTATGGGGAGACTGAAGAAGCAGCGGCATCTGCTGCAGGTCAGACCATCATCATCGGCGGCGGAAGCTTTAGCGGAGGTGCTGGTGTATCTGCAGCATCTTCTTCTGTTGCTGGAAGCGAGAAGGGCGAAGGCGCTGAGCAGATTGACGAGAGTGTTGCAGCAGCCGTAGCTCCAGGAGCAGGATTCTCGGAGAATGGTGCAGCTGTAGCCGGTGCCACTATTGCTGGCGGTAATACCGCTTGGGTAGCTGGTCAGCAGGGTGTTACCCCAGAAATGGCTGATGCACAGAACAATTATGTTGAGGAATTGAAGAAGCTTGTTGAAACCCTTGAAAAGGTGAATGAGCAGAGTACCCGTTTGACCCGTGACAGCGAGGAGATGGAGAACCTGAACCGTACGCTCACAGGTATCAGCAAGGTTTATGAGATGCAGTTGAAGGGTGCTAGCCAGCAGATTGGAACTATCGACCAGATTAACGAGCAGAGTCGCAAGATGGCCCAGCAGATTGAGCAGTTGAACAAGATTTACGCACGTATGATAGAGGCGATGACCGTAAACATGCGTGCTGCAGCTCCTCAGGTAAAGAGTGAAGAGTAAAGAAAAGTATTGAATTTAGCAAATTAATATAAATGGCTATAAAGAAAAGACCCGTTTCACCACGCCAGAAGATGATTAACCTGATGTACGTCGTCCTGATGGCTATGCTTGCGTTGAACGTCTCTACGGAGGTGCTCGACGGATTCTCTATTGTGGAAGACAGTCTGAATCGAACCACAGCCAACTCTTCCGCAGAGAACAATGCAATCTATAGTGACTTTGCCGATCAGATGAAGCAAAACCCTACCAAGGTGAGGGAATGGTTCGAGAAGGCTAAGCAGGTAAAGGACATGAGTGATGCGCTCTATAACTTTGCCCAGGAACTGAAGGTTGCTATCGTAAAAGAGGCTGACGGCAAGGATGGCGACGTGAGCAATATCAAGAACAAGGAAAACCTGGAGGCTGCCGGCATCGTGATGCTTGCACCGGGTACGGGCAAGGGAAAGAAACTCTATAGGGAGCTGAATCGCTACCGCGACCGCATCCTGGAGCTGGTGACCGATGAGCATCAGAAGAAAATCATCGCCAGCAACTTCTCTACCCAGGTGCCTAAGAGCGAGAAATATCTGGGTAAGAATTGGCAGGAATACATGTTTGAGAATATGCCGGTGGCTGCTGCCGTAACCCTGCTCTCGAAGATTCAGAGCGATGTGCGCTATGCTGAGGGAGAAGTGCTGCACAACCTGGTGGCGAATATCGACATGAAGGATATCCGTGTGAACAAACTCGATGCCTTCGTGATTCCTGAGAAGACTACGCTTTATCCGGGCGAAAGATTCAATGCCAACATCGTGATGGCTGCCGTGGATACTACCCAGCAGCCGGAAATCTACGTGAATGGCATGAGAGTGAACAGCGCCCGTGGACAGTATAGTTTCACGGCAGGTGGAGTGGGAGAACATCAGTTCTCCGGCTACATTCTGATGAACAATGCCAAGGGCGACGTGATGAAGCGCAACTTCATCCAGAAATACAGCGTGATTCCGGCACCTAACACCGCAACTGTGGCGGCAGACCTGATGAACGTGCTCTATGCAGGTTTTCAGAATCCTATCAGTATCAGTGTGCCGGGCGTGCCAGCCAATGCCATCTCTGCATCGATGACTGGCGGTTCGTTCATATCGAAGGGCAACGGCCATTTCGTGGCAACCCCAGCGGCTGTGGGCAAGGATGTAACCATCCGTGTAACGGCACGCGACAAGGGGCAGACCCGCACGATGCCTCCATTCGTATTCCATGTAAGAAAGTTGCCAGATCCAACGGCTTACCTGGCATTGGGAACCACCCGTTTCCGTGGCGGCGGTCTGGCGAAGGCATCCCTGATGGGTGCCACAGGCATCCATGCAGCCATCGACGACGGATTGCTGGATATACCTTTCAAGGTGTTGAGTTTCGAGACCGTCTTCTTCGACAACATGGGTAACGCCATCCCATTGGCATCAGCAGGCTCCAACTTCTCCGACCGTCAGAGAAACGAGTTCAGAAAGCTTTCTCGCAGTCGCCGTTTCTATATCTCGCATATCAAGGCTGTGGGACCGGATGGCATCACCAGAAATCTGCCTACTGCGATGGAAGTAATCGTGAAATAAATTAGTAAAATTTCAAAGTTCAAAATAATGAAAAAGATATTGTTCATATTCATGCTCTTGGGAATGGTGCAGGGCATCGTGGCTCAACCTCAGGCACGCCGTAAGCAGGCGGCAAAGGAGGCGGCTGCGAAGAAATCGAATGCCGGCAACATTACCACCCGTGCACAAATCTCTTTCCCTACTGCTGCTCCTATGGAGGAGGACGTGGTATGGAGAAGAGACATCTATCGTGAGCTGAGTCTTACCGATAATGCCAATGCCGGACTGTATTATCCTGTGGAGCCTATGGGCAACCAGATGAACCTCTTTACCAACATATTCAGATTGATGATGACCGGTAAGGTGGCGGTGTTCCAATATCGTCTGGATGGTAACGAGAGTTTTACGGCAGCAGACAGGGTAGACCCGAAGTCTTTCCTGGACAACTATCATATCTATTATGAAAAGAAGGCAAACGGAAGAATCTCGCTCGACAACAGCGACATTCCTTCCAGAGAAGTGAAGGCATATTATATTAAGGAGTCAACCTATTTCGACCAGCGAACTTCCACCTTCCATACCAAGGTGTTGGCGCTTTGTCCTATCATGACCCGTGATGATGACTTCGGCGATGGCGGAACCAAGTATCCGCTTTTCTGGGTGCGCTACGACGACCTGGCTCCTTATCTTGCCAAGCAGCAGATAATGACCAGCAATCTGAACAATGCGGCGGTGATGAGTGTGGATGATTACTTTGTGAGAAATCAGTATAAAGGAAAAATCTACAAGACCAACAACATGTTGGGACAAACCTTGGCGCAGTATTGCCACTCCGATTCGGCTCTGGTAAAGGAGCAGAAGCGAATTGAGGGCGAACTGGCTACCTTTGAGAAGAATCTCTGGGGAAACCAGGAGAAGAAGGATTCGCTCGACAGTATTGCCAAGGCGGACAAGAACGTAAAGGGCAAGGTGAAGAAGGAGAAGAAGAGCAATCGCCGTGGCGGTTCATCTTCCAGAAGAGAGGCTAAGGTGAAGGAGAAGCGCAGCAACAGCAGTTCTTCTTCAGCATCCAGCGGTTCGGCACGAGTAACCGTGCGCCGTCAGAGACATTAGAAAATGAATCACAACGTGTGTGATATGTGTGATAATAGAAAATAGAATTTTAATTTTAAAAGGTAGAAAAAATGAAGAAGATTTTATCTCTTGTATTTTTGGTAGCGGCAATGATGTTTGCTACTAGCGCTAACGCCCAGGTAAAGTTCGGTTTGAAGGGCGGTTTGAATGTGACAAGCATGTCGTTTAGCGAGGATGTATTCGATGCTTCCAACAAGACTGGTTTCTTTGTTGGTCCTATGGTTAAGTTTACTGTGCCTATCGTAGGCTTGAGCTTCGATGCTGCAGCCTTGTACGACCAGAAAGAGGCTGACGTTAAGTATGCCGATACTGATGGTGAACTGGGTAAAGTCAACGTGAAGCAGCAGTCTATCAACATCCCTGTGAACGTGCGTTATGGCTTCGGCTTGAGCAGTTTGGCAAATGCCTTTGTTTTTGCTGGTCCACAGTGGGGTATCAATGTAGGTGACAAGAACTTCAAGTGGAATGAGACAAGCAGCTATTCTCTGAAGAAGTCAAACTTCAGCGTAAACGTAGGTGCTGGTGTTACCCTGTTGAGCCATCTTCAGATTTCAGCCAACTATAACATCGCTTGTGGCAAGTCGGCTGATGCCAGCCTTGTCAAGGCTGCCGAGGCACTTACCAATGCAGGCAAGGACAAGAGCCGCAACAACTCTTGGCAGATTGCCTTGGGTTACTGGTTCTAATGAGAAGTTAGACAGTACACTTCACAAATTTATACATTAAAATATATAAAAGCAGGTACCCCTAGTTGGGTATCTGCTTTTTTTTTGCTATCTTTGCAGAACTTTAGATCGTAAAAAGAAAAGGAGAACGTTATAACATGAGATACGTAGATGTGATATTGCCTCTTCCGCTTGACGGAACCTTTACCTATTCTATCCCCGAAGGGATGGAAGAGAAGGTGGTGCCCAACATGCGTGTGCTTGTTCCGTTGGGCAAGAGCAAGAAGTATATCGCGATGGTTGTTGATGTGCATTCGGAAAAGCCGGAATTCAACTGCAAGCCCATCGAGGCGGTGCTCGACGAATATCCGTCGCTCCTTCCCCAGCAGATGCGTCTCTGGCAATGGATCAGCGAATACTACATGGCTCCCCTGGGCGATGTGTTTGGTGCTGCCATGCCATCGGGCATGAAATCTACGGAGAAATTCAAACCCAAGATGGAACTCTATGTGGAGTTGGCTAGCAGTTACCGCAATGAACAGGCTCTGCACGTGGCACTCAATATGGTGCAGCGTGCCCTGAAGCAATCGAAGACCTTAACCACCTTCCTTGCTCTTTCCCATTGGGACAGTCTGGAGGGTGATACGCCCAGGGAAGGTATCAAGAAGGTGACCAAGGAGGAACTGATGAACGAGGCACGATGCACGGCTGCAGCCGTCAAGGCACTCATCGACCGAGGCATCCTCTTTACCTATGAACTGGAGGTGGGCAGACTGAACACAACGGGCGAATCGCATTTCGAACTCATCAAACCGCTTTCCGAAGCCCAGCAGGATGCCTACAATCAGATACTCCTGAAGATGATGAATAAGAACGTGGTACTTCTGCATGGTGTGACTTCGAGTGGAAAGACTGAAATCTACATCCATCTTATCAGTAAAGCCATCGAGGAGCATAAGCAGGTGCTTTATCTGCTGCCCGAAATCGCCCTCACCGTTCAGATTATGGAGCGACTGCACAAGGTGTTTGGCGACCGGCTCGGCATCTTCCATTCTAAATACAGTGATGCGGAGCGTGTGGAAATCTGGCAGAAGCAGCTATCGGGACATCCTTATGATGTAATCCTGGGAGCGAGAAGTGCCGTTTTCCTGCCTTTCCAGCAACTGGGACTCGTCATCATCGACGAGGAGCACGAGAACTCTTTCAAGCAGCAGGACCCATCGCCACGCTATCATGCCCGAAGTGCCGCCATCGTACTTGCCAGCATGTATCCGGAGGCAAAGGTGCTTCTGGGAACGGCTACGCCATCAATGGAGAGTTACTACAATGCGCAGCAGGGCAAGTATGGACTGGTGGAACTGAAGACGAGATTCAAGGGTATCCAATTGCCGGAGATTCAGGTGGTGGATGTGAAGGACCTTCGCCATAGAAAGATGATGACGGGGGCTTATTCGCCACAGTTACTGGCAGCGGTGAGGGAGGCATTGAAGAATGGTGAGCAAGCCATTCTCTTCCAAAACCGAAGGGGATTTGCACCGATGATAGAGTGCAAGGTGTGCGGATGGGTTCCGAAATGCAAGAACTGTGATGTTTCGCTCACCCTGCATAAGAGCATCAATCTGCTGACCTGCCATTACTGCGGATTCACCTATCCCGTGCCTACGGTATGCCCTAACTGCGGTAGTACGGAACTGATGGGACGAGGTATCGGAACGGAACGCATAGAAGACCAGATAGCCGAGATATTCCCCGAGGCACGTATCGCCCGCATGGATCTGGATACCACCCGTACGCGCAATGCCTACGAGCGACTGATCAGCGATTTCTCATCGGGAAAGACCAATCTTCTGATAGGTACGCAGATGATATCCAAAGGTCTCGACTTTGACAAAGTGAGGGTTGTGGGTATTCTGAATGCCGACTCGATGCTGAACTATCCTGACTTCAGAGCCTACGAGCATGCCTTCATGATGATGGCGCAGGTGAGCGGAAGAGCCGGAAGAAAGGGCAAGCGGGGACTCGTGATTCTGCAGACCAAGAATCCTACGCTTCCTATCATCAGTCAGGTGGTACACAATGATTACGAAGCCCTTTTCAAGGGTATCCTGGAAGAGAGAAGAATGTTTCATTATCCACCGTTCTTCCATCTTATCAACGTGTTCCTGAAACATAAGAACGAGAAGGTTTGCCAGCAGGCAAGTCTGGAACTCGGCAAGACGCTGAGAAGCTGGTTTGGCGAAAGAGTGCTCGGACCGGATAAGCCGGCTGTGGCTAGGGTGAAGACAATGAATATCCGCAAGATTGTCATCAAACTGGAGAATGGTATCGACCAGAAGAAGGTGCGCGAATATCTGAAGTATGCCCAGCAGATGATGGCAAAAGATCCGAGGTATGGGGCTTTGCAAATATACTATGATGTGGATCCGCAATAATCAGACAGATGATTGATGTGACAAAATAAAAATGGCTATCCCAATCGAAAGAGAGGGATAGCCTTTTTTGCATGTTTGTAGTTATGAATTGATCTATTATGTTTAGGAAACATAAGTCTAATTCTACTTTTTTCAACCTCTTCTTTAGAAGTTGATATCGAGACCCACCGCAAACACGTTGTTGTTACGGGTGTAGTCAGAGGTGTAGTTGATGCTCTTGTCTGCACTGAGCTGAACATTCTCTGAGGTCTTCTTATGCTGATAGAATGTGTGGAAGTAAGCCACGTTCAAATCCATCTTCTTGTTGATGTGGTAAACACCACCGACGGCAGCAGAGTTGGAACCAACAACGAATGACTTGTCATCCATATACTCATCGCTCAAGCCATAGTTGGTGTTCTGCCAACCTGTACTCAAGGTAATCTTCTTGTTGACATCCACCTCAACACCTGCGTTGTACTCCAAGGTACCACGGTCCAATTTCTCCTGACGATTGTTGTATGATGTTGCGTGCTTGTCGTCGAACCAGTGGAAACCTACGTTTACGCGTACGGCATTTACAGGGCTGTAACCTACACCAAGTGCCAGGTATGCAGGAATATCGCCTGCAATCTTCTTACCATCTGCGTATTCGCCGATAGCCTTATCAAGCTTGGTGTCGAACTGGGTCTTCAACTGACCCATTGCTCCCTGGATGGTGGCGTTATTCAAGATAGCATCAGCAGCCTGCTCAGGTACACCGCCTGCGATGTAAGCATTGCGGAGGTTGTCAGGAAGGTTACCGATACTAGGCACCTGGTTTACTGATTTGTTCTTCAGGCGAATGCGAGTCTTGAACTCGTATTTAGCTGCGAAGTTCCACTTGCCAGTCTTGAAATCCACACCAATAATAGGAGTAAAGCCCACACCGCTCTGGTCACAGCTCAACTCAATGTTGGCAGCTGTTTCCTTGGTTGGGTCGAGCACCTTATAGAGAGGCATGTTGCCAACCTTGATATCTTCTACATATCCGTAGTAGTTAGTAGATGCATAGATACCACGTACACCTGCGAATGCGCTGAAGTTGTCGCTGAACTTATAAGCGGCACCCAGAGAGAGGCCATAGTAGTACTGACGGCCGTGCATATAGCTGTTGTAGCTATACTGTCCCTTTTTTCCGAAAGCATTTTCGCCAGTGAATACGGCTGGAACTCCATACTGTGCTGCAACCTGATCCACAGCACCTGCCAACTGGCAAGCTGCCAAAGCAGTTTCGGCAACAATCTTCTCGAAAGAGCCCAATCCATCATCGAAGGTACACTTTCCGCCGCCACCTGTAAGGGCGAAACCTGCCTGGAGTGACCATCTGCCTTTATTATAAGCATACTGGAAAGAAGGGATGACAGGCGCAAACGCCTTACCCTTGAACTCGCGTGGAGTAGTAGGATTGTTCACATTGTTAGTGAACAATGGATAATCATTTTCAATGCTACGTGTCTGGTAAGCCAACTGCCAGTTGATGGCAAGATGCTTTCCTTCACCCATGAATACAACGCCGGCAGGATTGTAGTAAACGCCGTCAATACCGATAGAAGCCTCACGGCTCATCATTCTGTTGAATGCAACATGCTGGTTGGTATTAGTGAGCAAACCACCTGCAAAAGAAGGTGCTGCACAAGCCATCGCAATGGCTAAACTAACTAATTTTACTTTCTTCATTTTAATAATATTAAATAAAAACGTCCGCAAAGGTAATTATAATGTTCTATTTCTCTATTAAAACGGGAGTTTATTTAAAATATATTAACGCAAAAACTCCTTTTTCTTGCACAATCTATTAAAACTGTGCAGGAAAAAGGAGTTTTTGAGATGTAAAATAGGGCAAGGCTAAGTGCTTAGCTTTCCGCCTTTTCTATCATTTTTTCCTCGTTTTGAGCTTCCTCCTGTTCAGGAGTGTCACTCTTTGCATTTTTCTCAGCCTTCGTATTCATGTGAGGGTAAGAGATGCGGGTATGATAGATGGCCTTGAGTCGCTCTGTCAATACAAGCTTGGCGAGGGCGATGTCGCGGAAGGTGATAGGACATTCCTTGAAGAAGCCCTCTGCCACCTGTCCGTCGATGAGTTTGTTTACCAGGTTGCTGATGCTCTCTTCTGTGTATTCATTGAGCGAGCGGGAAGCTGCTTCCACGGTATCAGCCATCATCAGAATGGCCTGTTCGCGGGTGAATGGGTTCTGTCCCGGATACTGGAATAGTGATTTGTCCACCACCTCAGTAGGGTGCTCATTGCAATAATTTACATAGAAATACTTGGTCAGACCTGTGCCGTGATGGGTGGTGATGAAATCCTTGATGATGCCCGGAAGTCCCACCTTTTCTGCCATCTTCAGACCCTCGGTTACGTGGCTGATGATGATCTGGGCACTCTCCAGGTCGCTCAACTGGTCGTGTGGATTCACGCCCGCCTGGTTCTCCGTGAAGAACACTGGGTTGGTCATCTTTCCGATGTCGTGATAGAGTGCGCCCGTACGTACCAGCAGACTGTTGGCACCGATGCGGTTGGCAATCTCTGCTGCCAGGTTACCCACCGTGATGGAATGCTGGAAGGTGCCCGGTGCAATCTCGCTCAGGTTGCGGAGCAATCCCTTGTTGGTATTAGACAGCTCGAAGAGGGTGACATTAGAGGTGAATCCGAATGTCTTCTCGATGATATACATGAGCGGATAGGACAGCAGCAGGAAGATGCCGTTCACGGTGAAATAGGTGTACATGCTGCGGTCGATGTTGAACACCTGGTTGTCCTGCATCAGCTGGAGTGCGAGATAGACTATGCCGCTGCTCAGGGTGACCAGCAGGGCTGTGATGAATATCTGCGAACGCTTGGAAAGTTCACGCAGGCTGTAGATGGCAACCAGACCTGATGCCAGCTGTACGATGATAAACTCGTACTGGTATTTCACCGCAGCCGCACAGATGAGGATCATCGTGACATGGGTGATGAATGCCGTTCGGGAATCCATGAACACGCGCACAAAGATAGGGGCCATGGCGAATGGGATGATGTAGACGCTGAAGAAATTGTGCTTCATGATGAGTGACACGAAGATAGGGAACAGCGTAATCATCGCATAGAGCATGGTGATGCTGCGAGGCTTGTCGAAGTAATCCTTGCGGAACAGCGTGAGATAGCTGGTGAACATGATGACGAGGAGGAAGATAAAAAGTACCTGGCCGATGATGGTGGTGGTAAGTTCATCCTCGGTGGAACTGCGGCGCTTCGTCTCTTTTTCAAAAGATGTGAGCACCCGATAGTTGGAAGGGGTGATGACTTCACCACGGTCGATGATTTTCTGACCGCTCATCACCATACCGCTTGCCAGCGGAATGCTGCTCAGCAAATCGGTCTTCTCCGTCTCCGAGCGTTCCTTGTCGTATATCAGGTTAGGCTCCACGTAGTCGTTCAGGTTGCAGCGTGATAGAATCTGTCGCTGTTCGGCAATCTGCTGGTTGAAGAAAATGCGTTCGTATGCAGCAATGGTAGAGTAGAACGTACCGATGGGTACGCTCTTTACGTTCTTGCCGCTGATGATGCGGATCATGCTTGTGGAATCCTTGTAGATGCGATTGTACTCGGGGGTACTTACGATTCCCGTCTGGTAAACATGATGCAGCTGCTGGGCAACAAGCCCCACAAATTCCTTCGGCAATCCTGGGATGCCCTGGCTGAAGTCGTGGAGGAATCGCTTAACCTGTTCGTCACCCACGGTGGTGTTCACCGTATAGTAAGGTTGGAACTGCTTGAGCAGCGAATCCTGTTCGTGCTTGATCGACTCGTCAGTCTTGTAGATAGGGAAGTCGAAGGTGGCAATGACAGAACCATACATCCACGGTTTGCCTACATCGTAGCGGAACTGTCTGCCCTCATTGCGTGGCAGGAACCATACAATGATGGAAACGGTGAAGAGGATGAGGACGACCTTGGTGATGAAGTTGCGCCAGAAGTTCTCCTCCGGATTGTTAAATATGCTCATATTGTATCGCTTTGTTTAGTCGTGAATACTCTTGTTGTCTAACTCCTGATATGGGGCGAAATAGCTGCTCATTTTCCTCTGTTTTGAGCAAAAAAGCCACTTTTCTACGATTAATTCCCATTCACAGTGCGAAAATACGAAAAAAAACTATTATAATCGCAAAAAAAGATGTAAATTTGCAGAAAAATTTAAAATTAGCTATAAAATAAGACATGACAGATAGAAAAGTAAGAGTGCGTTTTGCCCCAAGTCCAACGGGTGCATTGCATATCGGTGGTGTTCGTACTGCCCTTTATAATTATTTGTTTGCCCGCCAGCATGGTGGTGAACTCGTGTTCCGTATCGAGGATACTGACTCTCATCGTTTCGTTCCTGGAGCCGAGGAATACATCCTGGAATCCTTCAAGTGGCTGGGCATCCAGTTTGATGAGGGTGTGAGCTTCGGTGGTGAGCATGGTCCTTACCGCCAGAGCGAGCGTCGCGACATCTATAAGAAGTATGTGCAGCAGCTTTTGGACAATGGCAAGGCTTACATCGCTTTCGATACTCCTGAGGAGTTGGAGGCTAAGCGTGCCGAAATTCAGAACTTCCAGTATGATGCTCATACCCGTATGCAGATGCGCAACTCCCTGACTCTCTCTAAGGAGGAGGTGGATCAGCTGATAGCCGACGGCAAGCAGTACACCGTTCGCTTCAAGATTGAGCCAGGACAGGAAATCCACGTCAACGATATGATTCGTGGCGACGTGAAGGTGATGAGCGACATCCTGGACGACAAGGTTCTCTATAAGAGCGCAGACGAATTGCCAACCTATCACTTGGCCAACATCGTAGACGACCACCTGATGGAAATCTCTCACGTAATCCGTGGTGAGGAGTGGTTGCCTAGTGCTCCATTGCACGTTCTTCTTTATCAGGCATTCGGATGGGAGGACACCATGCCTCGCTTCGCCCACCTGCCTTTGCTCCTCAAGCCAGAGGGTAAGGGTAAGCTCTCTAAGCGTGATGGCGACCGCCTTGGTTTCCCTGTATTCCCATTGGAGTGGCACGACCCTAAGACGGGTGAGGTTTCTTCCGGTTATCGTGAGAGTGGCTACTTCCCAGAGGCAGTGGTCAACTTCCTGGCGCTCCTCGGCTGGAACCCAGGTACAGAGCAGGAAATCTTCTCTCTCGACGAGTTGGTGAAGGCATTCGATATCTCCCGCTGCTCTAAGGCTGGCGCCAAGTTCGACTTCAAGAAGGGTATCTGGTTCAACCACGAGTACATTCTCAAGAAGAGTGATGATGAGATTGCCAACCTCTTTGCACCAATTGTTGCCAACAATGGTGTAGAGGAGACTTTGGATAGAGTAAAGCAGGTGGTACACATGATGA
>OGOB01000718.1_pt1 | contig 14750 bp, 9 predicted proteins | sample 1573611 | NCBI WGS metagenome assembly OGOB01 (sample SAMEA2582016, study PRJEB24529) | metagenome | biome: Human gut stool | place: China | collected 2011 | reverse complement strand
TCCTGCCTGCATGGCATTTATGGAAAGTCAAAAGCCGGAGATGGGGGGATCTCGTTCTTGTCTTCCCGACTGCACCTTTATTGTACCGGATAAAAATGGAGTTTCTTTGAGTTAGTTTTGAACAATCTGCAAACAAGATGTGGAAAGTCTGAGGGCGTTCTTTTCCGTTCTGCTTGACATTCGGCACAGAACGATGTATTGTTAAGTTTATTGTGAAATACCTATGAAATTCCTGCATTTTTGAGGGAGGAGACACTATGGCCGCACCGGCACAGCCGCAGCAGAAAAAGACCCTGCTCATGACCGAGGGCAGCATCTGGAAAAGCATCCTGCTCTTCTCGGTGCCGCTCATCCTGGGCAACCTGCTCCAGCAGACGTATTCGCTGGTGGATGCGGCTATTGTCGGAAAGTTCTTGGGTATCAATGCGCTGGCTTCTGTTGGTGCCAGTACGTCGGTCGTCTTTTTGATTTTAGGGTTCTGCAACGGGTGTTGCGGAGGTTTCGGCATTCCGGTGGCACAGAAGTTCGGAGCTCGCGATTATGTGACGATGCGGCGCTATGTATCGGTCAGTCTGAAGCTGGCGGCGGTGATGTCGGTCGCGGTAGCCATTGTCACCAGTCTGCTTTGCGGATTTATCCTGCGTTCCATGCGCACACCGGAGAATATCTTTGAAGGGGCTTACCTCTATCTGCTGATTACCTTTATCGGTGTGCCGTGTACGTTCTTCTATAATTTATTGTCCAGCATCATCCGTGCGCTGGGCGACAGCAAGACCCCGTTCTGGTTCCTGCTTTTCTCTACCATACTGAACATTGTGCTCGATTTGTTCTGCATCCTTACGTTAGGGTGGGGAGTGGCCGGAGCAGCCATTGCTACGGTCTTCTCGCAGGGGTTGTCGGCCTTGCTGTGTTACATCTATATGTACCGCAAGTTTGACATCCTGAAAACCGAGCCTGCCGACCGTCGTTTCCGTAGCGACCTGGCCCGTCAGTTGCTGTACATCGGGGTACCGATGGGATTGCAGTTTTCCATTACGGCCATCGGCAGCATCATGTTGCAAAGTGCGAACAATGCGCTGGGTACGGCCTGTGTGGCAGCTTTCACGGCAGCCATGCGTATCAAGATGTTTGTGATGTGTCCGCTGGATAGCTTGGGAATGGCCATGGCGACCTATTCCGGACAGAATTACGGGGCCGGAAAGCCGGACCGCATCTGGATGGGTATCAAGTCGGCCACGCTGATGATGACCGTCTATGTCATAGCGATTGGTGCCCTGATGTGGGGACTGGCCGAGAAGTTTGCCCTGCTGTTTATCTCACCGGATGAGACCGAGATTATCGACGATACGGCTTTGTTCCTGCACATCAACACTTCTTTCTTCTTCTTGCTGGGTATGCTCAGTATCTTGCGCTATACCATTCAGGGAGCGGGCTACACACGGCTGGCTATGTTCTCCGGTGTGTCGGAAATGGTGGCCCGTGTGCTGGTCAGTCTGATTGCGGTTCCGTTGTGGGGATTCTGGGGCGTATGCTTCGGCGACCCGACAGCCTGGCTGTTTGCCAACCTCTTCCTGATTCCGGCATTTATCTATGTGTACCGCCGTTTGCAACGGATTGTGGTGAAAGAAGGACGGGTGGTGGCTAATTCCTGACAGGCAGCCGCTTCCAGAAGAAAGGGGGTATCAGTCGCCAGAGAGCTACCAGTATACGATAGCGCCAGTCAATCACGACAATGCGTTTCTTTTTTTCCAGGGCACACACAATGTGGCGGGCCACTTTCTCCGTATGCATCAGCATGAGATAGTGTTTGCCGTCGTTCAGGAGCCCGGTGGCTACGAATCCTGGACGGATATCTGTAAACCGGATGGGAAGTTTCTGGATGTGAGCCAGTTGCTCCAGCGCATCGATGTACGTGTTCTGGAAACGTTTGGTGGCAGAATAGGCCGGAGCAGCTCCCAGCCCTTTGGTTCCGGCAATGGAACTGATGACCGCCAGGTGTCCTCCTTTCTGTTGGGCAAAGTAGCGGAAGGCGGCTGTCACCATGCGCACAAATCCGGTGCCGTTGGTCTCCAGCGTGCGGAGTTCGATTTCCGGTGTCAGCTGGTAGTTTTGATGACCGATGCCCGAGCAGTGCAGGTAGAGGTCTATGCCTTCCATTTCTTCAATCAGTTTCAGCAGGCGGTCGGTCGCATCCTCCTGACAGATGTCGATGGCCCGGATGTGGATACGCTCCGGAGCCAGTTGCTGCAGTTCTTTCAGATTCTCTTCACGCCGGCCAGCCAGTCCGAGTATCCATCCTTTCTGGAGCAGTTGCAAGGCCGTTTCTTTTCCGATACCGGAAGTAGCCCCTACGATGAGGGCACGCTGTATAGGTTTTTTATTCATCAGTTGGTACGTATTTCATAAAGGAATTCCTGCGAAACTGGAACTCCTTCGGTAGGTTCACAATGGATTTTTCCGAAAAGGGGCATCTGCGGCTGGAGCGGTTTCAGCTCTGCCGACAGGTGGTTGCAGAATGCCGTGTAGGAATGGTTGTGCATGCAAGGCCCCGCATCGTCACGGTACACCAGTACGTAATGGTTCAGGGGACGGGCATGCACCAATTGGTTGATTTGCAGAGCCAGGTCGCGTGCTTCCCGCGGAGCGATGCGGTCGAACAGACTGGAGAGGTTGAAAATCACCAGTTCGGTCAGTACTGCATGGGCTTGCCAGAAGGCAGCAGGCACGGCACTCAGACGGGGATACCAGCTTGCCTGAATGTGCTTGTAGGCTGGTGAACGGAAAAAGGTTTCGGCCGTTTCTCCCATTTCCTGCATGGGATAGATGCCCGTGTAGGTCAGGTCCAGATGGGGAAGAGAACGGCATACATCGGCAAAAGCCAGTCCCGAGGCTCCGGCCTCACACGAGAGGTCGCAGAACACCACTCGCCCTGATACCTTACGGATGAGGTCGTGCAGCCAGTTGCCGCTTCCGGTAAAGAGAGCTTGGGCAGCGGCATATTGTTTCCGCATGTACAAATAGTTGTAGACCTGGCAGAAGTCAGATGGAGACATCTCTTCGGGCAGGGTGCGGAAGTCACTCCGGCCGTAGGCAGTGGCTTCACGGTAGTAAGTTTCGTTTTCTTCCAGCTGTGCCGGTGGAGCTATCAATTCCGAGAATACCTGCTTGAAATGCGCTGGCAGGGAATAGGTATCGTCTGCCACTTCCCAGTTCTTCCGGTACGAAGGCAGGGTGAAATCTCCCCGGCAGAACGAGAGGGCATCCGTTTCCAGGTATCCGTTGTGCAGGCGGATGTACTCCATCAGCTTGTAGAAGGTGATGTTGGCCCCGAGGATGTGCGGGTTACCCGTCAGCAGCAGTTGCTTGCGGGCGCGGGTCAGTGCCACATTCAGCTTGCGGTCAATCAGGAAATTGCCCTCCTGAAACGTATTGGCCGTAAGGAAGTTGAGCTGGCTGAAATTCTGTATGGTGAACGAATAGATGATAATGTCGCGCTGGCTGCCCTGGTAGCGTTCCACCGTGTCGATGGAGATGTCCTGCAAGGCAGTCAGCTGTAGGCGCGCAATCTCTTTTCGTATCATGGCAATCTGGTTGCGGTAGGGCACGATGACACCAACCGTCCGGTTCGGGTCGAAACGGGATTCCGTCAGGCGGTAAATATGGCCTAACAGAGTGGCTACAATCCGGGCTTCGTTCGGATTGGTCTTGTCCGAGCAGGTCAGGTGGTCCGGAGCTTCTGCGGGAATGAACACCATTCTGCGTTCCAGCAGCAACTGGTCGATGCTGTCCTGCGGAGTCAGGCTGGCTTCGTAAGGCGTTTCTTCCAACTGATGAGGAAGAGGCACGCTCTCCAGTTGCTCCCGGTAGTAGAATGTCTGGTTCGGAAACTCGGCAATGGCCGGATGCATGCGTCCTTGCTTGTGAAGGATGCTGCGGCAGGTGTCCGGACTCGATTTGTAAAGGCGTTCGAACAGCGAGTTGCGACAATCCTCCAGCCCGATGTTCCGCAGCAGGAGGTCGGTTACGGCAGCTTCTTCCGCACTTTGCTGGGCAATGGCAGGTAACTGCTTGTAGTCGCCCACCAATACGAACTTGTCGATGGCGTTATGCTGTTGATGACGGGCAGACAGGATGCCTATCAGGTCGGGTTCCAGAATCTGTGAAGCTTCGTCGATGATGGCCAGTTGGAAATGCTTTTTCCGGGTTTGCTTCCACCGCTTCCACAATGGAGCGGCCTGCCTTTTCCATGCGGGTCATGGCGGCAGAGAGCTGCGGGTCCGGCAGCTGCTCGTTGAGGGTGTGCAGGGTATCCAGTTTCTGCTGGATGTCGGTCAGCTTGGGACAGTCATCCAGGCTGTATTTCAGTAGGTAAGGCACGAAGCGCTTGTCGCACGACAGCTCGTTGCCGATACGGATGAACGGGGTACGGTCGGCAATGCCGGAATCCGTGAGCATGGCACAGATTTCATCTACCGCCCGGTTGGTGTACGACAACAGCAGGATGGAGGTATCCGGTTCGCTCAGGGCTTCTTCCACCATGAAACGCAGGGCACACGAGGTTTTTCCGGTACCCGGAGGACCTACCAGCAGAAAGTAGTCCTTGGCTTGTTTCTCTTTCAGGATGAGCTCGTTGAAACGCCTGTAATCGCCGTTCAGTTTGACGTCCTCCAGTTGTGCAGGTGGGCGTACACCGAGCAGCAGTTCTTTTCGGTCGGCCTGTGCGGACAGAAAAGCATACAGCCCGCGGAAGCCGTTGTTGGCAGAAGTGTCCGAAAAATCGTGTTCTACGGCAAACACCTCTTCTTTGCCGCCGATAATATCTTTATTTTGCTGTCCGTTGCGCAGCACTAAGGTCATACGGTTCGGCTGCAATTCCAGAATGTTTCCCTTCATAAGAATCTGCTTTCTCATGTCCGGTTCTTCCTTATACGCATAGAGAATCACCATGTCGCCCGTACGGAAGTTGGGCAGGAAGTCCTCATCCTGTGTCGGAATGTGCAATTCAATGAGGTCGTATCCTTTGCCGGGGCCGCTGCTTTGCTTCTTCTGGATGGTCAGTCCGGTCAGGATATTGCCCGCTTCCAGTTTCTCGTGCAGAGGAATATGCCAGTTGCCGGCAAACCCGTGAGATGCATCGTTGCTTCCTCCGGTCTTGCTGAGAATCTGTTCCTTTGATACGAACGTGAAAAAACGGTTGAAGTAGGCCCGCTCCAGCGGTGTACAGCGTTTCAGCGTATTGATGGCCGTCTGCAGTTGCGGTTCCTGGTAGTCGTTCCACAGCTTTCCTCCAATCTGCAATTCGTTCAGCAAATCGGTGCTCAGTGAGTCTACAATTTCTCCGATGGCTCCATCGCCCAGTCGCATCTCGTTGTGTACGATGTAATTTCGGAGCTTGATGCTCTCCCGGAACAAATTTTCGGCAAAATGTTCTATCAGCAATCCGTCGGCATATTTGGAATAGAGCAGGAAGGTCTGCATATTGGCGGTTTCCTGTCCGAAATTGTACATCAGTACGCCTTGGTAGAGCATCATCTGAATGAAGTGGTCTTCCTTATGGCGGCGATGGTATTCGTCGCGCTTTCCGGCCTTCTGTTCGATGAGTACCTGGAAGTCTTTCTGCATCATGTCCACACGTCCCTGCAATCCCAGTTTCTCACAAATGAAGGAGGCTTCGAGCAGGGTATTCTTCTTGTTGAAGTTCCGTATGTTATGAGGCAGCACATCGTGAACAAACGAGCGGATGTTCATCTGTGCCTGTGCCTGTGCGTGAAAATCGGCTGGGAGAGGGCAGGTACAGAAGTCGAGGGCCGAAGCGGCAAAGAATTTCTTGATGGTGCGGGGGTAACTCACCGGCTCCTGAGGTTGTTCGTTGATATAGTCGTCGAGAAACTGGCTGGCCAGGTTACCCATCAGGATGGGGGCCGTATTGGCTCTCGGCTTGATTTTGTTCATGAAATAGTTGAGCGGGTGGTGTCCGTACTCCCGAAAACAGGCGGCCAGCGAACTGATGTCAATCAGGTAATCGGGGTGAATCACAATAAGGTTGGGAATGTAGTGATTTTCCTCGTCCACACGCACATCGAGCAGGTTCAGCGGCAGATTTTCTGAAAGCAGGTCTTTCAGATAGAGCAGGTCGCCGTCATACCCACCTTTGGCATAGTTGATGATGATGAACGGGTCGGTTTCGCTGTCGGTCGCTGCAAAAATCTGCGTGTCGTTCCAGCTGGTCACCGAAGCCCGTATGTACGGGATGTGCGACAGGCGTGTACCCTGATACGGACGGTTGGAGTGGGGGATTTCCGGAAGGATGGAAGCCGGAATGTCTTCTTCAAAGCCTAAAGATACAAAACGCACCAGTGCCCGCAGGTCGTAAAGGTATTCCTGCATGTCGGCCTGAAAACGGTCGCCCATGGCTGTGTTACAGTTACGGCGCATGGTCTGGATGGCATAGCGGTCGGAGGGAGTCATTTTCTTCTCCTTGCAGATGTAATCCAGACGGGAAAACAGGTTGGCGAACGAGAGCGTGACACCAGTGGTCAGTTCATAACAAGCCTGCTCCAGCACTTTGTGGAGCAGGATATATTTAGCTTGTAAATTGTCGGGGGCAGCCGTCGGCTGATGATGAATCCGTTCGATGCGGTTGAACAAATCGAAGGATTGAAGTTCGATACGAGACATGTGCAAAAAAGTGTCGGCAGAATGTTAGGGCAGCTTGGTCAGGTGATAAATCCGATACGCCTTGGTGAGTCCGCTGAACTCTCCTTTGTATTGTGCGGTTACCTCTTCTTTGATAAAACAGTTGGTGGTGGCAGCTCCTTCTTCGTTTGTAGAAGAAGTGTTGTCAGTAGTCTGGGTAGAAGACGTTTCGTTTTCGAATAGCATGAAAGTGTATGTTCTCTTGGTGCTTCCTGCCATTTCTGTCTGAATCTGCTGGTAAGGTTCACCGGTATCTTCCGTGTACTTTAATGTGCGTTCAAAAAGTCCGATTTGATAGCTTCCGGTATAGTTTGGGAAAATTTTCAAATCGCCGTATGACAAAGAAGCGTCAGAGTAGGTGAATAACAAGCGTCCGCCTGACTGAACCGGAGCGTCTTCGGCAATTCGTGCAAGCAGTTCTGCTTCTTCTCCTTTGGTTAGATTATCACCTTCCACTTCTGCACTGATGCTTTCTACCCGGTAGTTGCTTTGGGGATTATTGACAAGAATCGTCAGTGTGTAACTGTTGCCTGAGCGGTCGGCAATAAGGGTAGAGGTTTCTCCGATGCTGACCGGAATGAATGTCAGTGTGTCACCGTCGTAGCGGTAGTCTACGATTTCTTTATTTTCATTTTTGATGGTATAATTTCCTTCTCCTCCCCGGATTAAAAATTTCTCCCCTTTACTGAACGGACTGATTTCCAGTTTACCGTCAGTTATTTGTTGATGGTCGGTAGCACTTACCAGGTAAATGGGGCCGTGGTCATCCTTGCATGCCATAAAGGAAAGGATGAGTACAATCAGAAGAATTCCATGAAAAAAATGTGTTCGTTTCATAAGCCGTATATTTGAATTGTTGCTTCAAATATACGACTTTTTTTGAATTTGTGAAGGGGATGGGATAAAAACAAAGCCAATCAGTACAGTTCTTTTCATTTAAGACTGACAGTGAATGTTTGAGTACTTCCCTTGCAGTACTTCAGTACTTTCACGGCAGTACTGTAGTACTTCGCCGTCAGTACTTCAGTACTGCCAAGGAAGTACTGGGATTGGATAAATCCCTTTCAATCAGTTCTTTTCTTTCAGAGTATAATCACCGGCTTTTTCATCAATCAGTTGTTGCAGTTCTGAAAGTGCAGGTACTTTCCCTTGGAAGGTAATGATGGCTTCCGGCGGAGTGAGTGTAACCTGAGCGGAGGCTCCTTCCCACATGTTCAGTACTTTCTCTACACGGGTGCGGCAGTGATCACACATCATTCCCTCTATCAGGTAGGTTTTCCGGTTTTCGGAAGCAGAGGGAGCTGTGGTTTCCGGCTGTGGGGTAGCTGTTTCCGTTGTGGGTACGGTGGTTTCTTCAGTGGGTTGTACTTCCTCCTGTACGGTCACTGTGGTGTGTGCGAATTTCTTCCGTTTCAGTCGCAGACTGTTGCTTACCACGCTGACACTGCTCATGGCCATGGCGGCACCGGCTATCATCGGATTCAACAGGAAGCCGTTGATAGGGTACAGAATACCGGCGGCTACCGGAATACCTATCAGGTTGTAGATGAAGGCCCAGAAAAGGTTCTCGCGGATGGTGCGTACGGTGGCCTGCGAAAGGCGGATGGCATCAGTAATCTTGTTCAGGTCGGACGAAATGAGCGTCATTTTAGCCACGTCCATGGCAATGTCGCTTCCTTTTCCCATGGCAATGCTGAGGTTGGCTTGAGCTAGTGCCGCACTGTCATTGATACCGTCGCCCACCATCGCCACGATTTTGCCTTCCTTTTGCAAGTCCTTGATGAACTGGGCTTTCTGCTGCGGAAGCACTTCGGCCTGAAAGTGGGTGATGCCGCATTGTGCTGCAATTCTTTGGGCCGTTTCCGGATTGTCACCGGTCAGCATATAAGTTGAGATTCCTATCTCCTGCAATTGTCTGACGGCTTCTCTGGAGGTCGGCTTGATGCGGTCGGCAATGGCTATCAGTCCCAATGCTTGTTGTGAATCGGCCAGCCAGATGACGGTCTTGGCTTCCTGGCTTAGTCGGGCAGCTTCTTCCGTCAGGGCAGGGGACACGGTAAGATGGTGCGTCTCCAGCAGTCGGCGGTTGCCGGCATAATAGTAGGTACCGTTGATTTTGCCTCGTACTCCTAATCCTGTCAGACTTTCAAATTCTTCCATGGGAAGTATCTGGCGTGTCTGATGCTGCACGATGGCTTGTGCCAGAGGGTGCTCGGAAGCGCTTTCCAGGGTAAAGAGCACATCGCCTAACGGAGATTGAAGAAGCGGGTCGGAGATGTCGGTTACCGTGGGGCGTCCTTCGGTCAGTGTGCCGGTCTTATCGAGTACGATGGCGTTCACCTTGCGGGCTGTTTCCAGACTTTCTGCATCTTTAATCAGGATACCGTTTTCGGCCCCCTTTCCGATGCCGACCATGATGGCCGTCGGTGTGGCCAGTCCTAATGCACAGGGGCAGGCAATGATGGTGACGGTAACTGCGGCCAGCAAGCCGTGGGTAAATCCGTTGCTTCTGTCCAGCCATATCCAGACTAAAAACGAGAGGACGGCAATGCTCAGGATGGTAGGCACGAAGATAGCCGCGATGCGGTCTACTAACTGCTGTACGGGTGCCTTGCTGCCTTGTGCATCTTGCACCATGCGGATGATATGGGCCAGAACGGTTTCACTTCCCACTTTGTCGGCGATGAAACTGAAGCTTCCTTTCTGGTTGATGGTGCCGGCATATACTTTGGCACCGGGAGTTTTTTCGGTAGGAAGCGGTTCGCCGGTGAGCATGCTCTCGTCTACATAGGAACTGCCTTCATATACGGTTCCGTCCACGGCAATGCGGCTGCCCGGTTTGACAACCAGTCGTTGCCCCTGCTGTACTTGTTCCACGGGAATTTCTTTCAGCTGTCCTTCCGGAGTGAGTATGGTGACGGTGGCCGGCTGTAGTCCCATCAGTTTTTTGATGGCTTCCGACGTATTTCCTTTGGCCTTCTCTTCCAGTAACCGTCCGAGCAGGATAAAGGAGATGATGACGCTGGCTGCCTCAAAGTACACGTGAGGGTGAATGCCTCTGCTCAGCCAGAACTCCGGCCAAAACAGGTTGAACAGGCTGAATGTATAGGCAATGCCAGTACTCACGGCTACCAGCGTGTCCATGTTGGAGGTGCGGTGCTTCAACTGTTTCCAGGCATTGCGGTAAAAATCTCTTCCCAGCCAGAATACTAGGGGAGTGGAAAGAATCCACATCACGTAATTGGCGTAAGTCCAGTCCATGAAGCACATGCCGATAATGGCTACGGGCACGGAAAGCATCAGCGAAAAGATAGTACGCTGTTTTAGTTGACGGTATTTCCTGCTATGTGCATCTTCTGCTATTTTCTCTTTTGGGGCATTCGTTTCAATGACCAGGTCGTATCCGGCATTCTGAATGGCATCTTTTAATGTTTCGGGTGTACATTCTTGCGGGTTGTATTCTACGGTGGCCGTAGCGGCTGCATAGTTCACCTGAGCATGGTAAACACCCGGCTGACGGTTCAGTGTCTTTTCCACCCGTGTGGCACAGGCGGCGCAACTCATGTCCAGCACCGGAAAGGTTTGTGTAGTTTTAGTAGTATTCATATTCTCTTTATTTAGAATGGGACAAAATTACAACATTATTGGTTGAATAGGAAACTTCTGTTTCATATTTATCTCTCAGGGGGATATTTCTTGTAAGGAATTCGTTATTTTTGCGCAAAATAAAATACAACTGTTATTATGTCGCATTTAGCTCCTCTTATCAGTGATTTGGCCTTGATATTGATTAGTGCCGGAATCATGACGTTGCTATTTAAGAAATTGAAGCAGCCTTTGGTGTTAGGCTATATTGTCGCAGGTTTTGTCTGCAGTCCTCATTTCACGTTTACTCCTTCGGTGGTAGATGCAGATAATATCCAGACGTGGTCGGAGATTGGTGTCATCTTCCTTTTGTTTGCGCTGGGACTGGAATTCAGCTTCAAGAAACTGATGAAAGTGGGAGGTTCGGCGGTCATATCGGCCTGTACGATTATCTTCTGCATGATACTGGTCGGTGTGTTTGTGGGCTGGATGTTTGGTTGGAAACAGATGGACTGCATTTATTTGGGAGGAATGCTGGCCATGTCTTCCACCACCATTATCTATAAGGCATTTGATGATTTGGGACTTCGGCAACAGCGTTTTGCCGGGTTGGTGCTGAGTATTTTGATTTTGGAAGATATTCTGGCCATTGTGCTGATGGTGATGCTTTCTACCATGGCCGTAAGCAAGAATTTTGAAGGAAGTGAGATGATTTACAGCATCGGGAAACTGGTGTTCTTCCTGATTCTCTGGTTTGTGGTAGGTATTTATCTGATTCCGCTCTTCTTAAAGAGGGCACGCAAACTGATGAGTGACGAGACGTTGCTCATTGTGTCCTTGGCCTTGTGCTTCGGGATGGTGGTGCTGGCGGCCCGTGTAGGCTTCTCTCCAGCCTTTGGCGCATTTATTATGGGGTCCATTCTGGCGGAAACGGTGGAATCGGAACACATTGACAAGCTCGTGGCTCCGGTGAAAGATTTGTTTGGAGCCATCTTCTTCGTGTCAGTCGGAATGATGGTCGACCCGAACATGATTGTGGAATACATTTGGCCGATTCTGGCGATTGTGGTAGCCGTATTATTGGGGCAGACTATCTTTGGTACGGGAGGTGTGTTGCTGTCAGGTCAGTCGTTGAAAATCGCCATGCAGTGTGGATTCAGTTTGACACAGATTGGTGAATTTGCCTTTATCATTGCGGCATTGGGAGTAAGTCTGAATGTGACGAGCTCTTTCCTATATCCGATTGTGGTGGCTGTATCCGTGATAACGACCTTCCTTACTCCTTATATGATTCGTTTGTCCGGTCCTGCTTATGGCTGGGTGGACCGGCATCTTCCGGTATTCTGGAAGCATTTGCTGGAGCGTTATTCGGTAGGAGTGCAGCCTGTAAATCATCAGAACAACTGGAAAAAACTGTTGGGAGCGATTGTGCGTATCACATTGATTTATCTGGTGCTTTCCATTGCGATGGTGGTACTGTCATTCAACCTGTTCCTTCCTCTTTTGATTTCCGCACTGGGAGGTTTTTGGGGAAAAGTGTTGGGAGCGGTAGTGACCATCTTGTTGATTTCTCCTTTCCTCCGTGCCATGATTATGAAGAAAAATCATTCCATTGAGTTCAAGGCACTCTGGGCGGACAGCCGTTTCAATCATGCACCGCTGATTTCAATCGTATTGCTTCGCATTGTGCTGGCTGTATTGTTTGTGGTCTACATCATCAAGTATCTGTTCCAGGCCTCTGCCGCGCTTATGGTGGGTATTGCTATTCTGGTCGTTCTGCTGATGATTTTCTCCCGTTTCTTGAAAAAGCAGTCAATCGGGATGGAAAGGGTGTTTGTGCAGAATCTCCGTTCCAAGGAAATCAAGAAAGCGTATTTGGGAGAGAGTCAGCCGGAATATGCCGGACGACTGCTGGACCGTGATTTGCACTTGTCGGATTTTGTGGTTCCTGCTGATTCGTTGTGGGGAGGAAAGACCTTGATGGAACTTGATTTTGGAAAGAAATACGGAGTGCATGTGGCTTCTATCATACGAGGTGCGCACCGTATTAATATCCCGGGTGGAGGAAACCGGATTTTTCCGAATGACAAGTTACAGGTTATCGGTACCGACGAACAGTTGTCTGTTTTCTCCGGACAGCTGGAAAAGGTGGCCGAAGGTTACAAGGATGAGGACTTTGAGAACCGCGAGATGTACTTGAAGCAGTTTGTCATTGCACGTAACTCACCGTTTTGCGGACGTACGATTCGTGAAAGTGGCATCCGCAATAAATACCATTGTCTGGTGGTCGGAATTGAGTCTGCCGACGACAGCAACCTGCGGCAGCCGGAAGTCTCTTTTGAATTGCAGAAAGGCGATGTGGTATGGGTCGTAGGAGAGGAAAAGAATTTGAATGCGTTGTTTGAAGCCTCTGAGGTAACAGCCAAGGCAGAATAAAAAAGCTGGACTTGCACAAGTGAATAGGCAAGTCCAGCTTTTATTTTTAATGCGGACAATATTTATTCTTCATCCTCCTCCTCGTCATCAAAGTCGAAGTCAAAGTCATCCAGGTATTCTGGCATGAAGAACTCGTCCAAGTCTCTTCGTTCTTTCTTTGTGGGACGTCCTGTACCACGGGCACGGTCTACGAATCCGCTGATTTTACTCATCTCCAGCAATTCATGTAGTCACGTTTTCCATGATTTCCGGTACCAGTTTGGCTCCCACTCTTTTTTCAATGGCCTGCAACACCTTGAAGGAATAGGTTACAGGAGGCTTTCTGACCTGTACCACGTCCCCTGGTTTTACCATTCGGGCAGGTTTCACCTGAGAACCGTTGATCGAGATTCTTCCTTTTTTGCAGGCTTCGGCAGCAATGGTTCTTGTCTTGAAGATACGTGCAGCCCACATCCATTTGTCAATTCGTGCTTCCGGCATGTTTTTTATTTGTTATTATATTGATTCATGGTGATGTTCAGTCCGGCCAGACAGAAACTCTTGATGATTTCCTGTGCTACCTCCAGACGTTCCGGCATCTGCTTCATGGATTCTTCGTCGAAATGTCCGAGAACAAAATCAATTTGTCCTCCTTTCGGGAAGTCGTTTCCGATGCCAAAGCGCAGGCGGGCATAGTTCTGAGTGCCTAACGTAGCAGCAATGTGCTTTAATCCGTTGTGGCCTGCATCACTGCCTTTTCCTTTCAGTCGCAGGGTTCCAAAAGGCAGGGCCAGGTCATCTACTACAATCAATACGTTTTCTAGAGGGATTTTTTCTTGTTGCATCCAATAGCGTACTGCATTCCCACTCAGGTTCATGTAAGTGGATGGTTTGAGCAGAATCAATTGTCTGCCTTTTAGCGAGAGCTGGGCGGTAGCTCCATAACGTCCGTCGCTAAAAACAATATTGGACGCCTTAGCCAAGGCGTCCAATACCATAAATCCTATATTATGACGGGTTTCGCGGTATTCTTCACCGATATTCCCCAGTCCAACAATCAAGTATTTCATTGAAAGGATTTTTGTAGTTTTAGGTTACTGAAATTATTTACCAGCAGCAGCCTGAGCACCACGAGCAGCACGAGTCAATTTAACTGCACAAACCACAGCTTCTTTTGCGTTCAGCAGTTCCAGACCTTCGTATTTCAGTTCACCCCCTTTAATAGTTTTACCCAATCCCAGCGGAGTCACGTCTACAACCAGACGTTCAGGAATTACATTGTACAAGGCTTTCACTTTCAACTTACGGATCTGCAGAGCCAATTTACCACCGGCTTTCACACCTTCTGCCAAACCTTCCAACTTCACAGGAACTTCCATTACGATAGGTTTGCTTTCATCGATCTGATAGAAGTCAACGTGCAGAATTTTGTCTGTTACAGGGTGGAACTGGATATCTTTCATGATAGCATTTACAATCTTGCCATCAATGTTCAGGTCTACAACGTAGATGTGCGGTGTGTATACCAAGTTACGCAAGCCTTCAGTAGGAACTGTAAAGTGAGTAGCAACCTGATTGCCGTTTTCATCTTTCTGAGTTCCGTACAATACGCAAGGAATACCATTGTCTTTACGAAGTTCACGAGTGGCTTTCTTACCAGTTTCAGTTCTCAAAGAACCTTTGATTTCGATTGATTTCATTGTTTTTAATTTTTTGTGTTACTCTAAATTAAGTTGATTGTTTGCTTAATTCGCCATCACACGATGTGGTATATCACACGATGAGCTTGAAAAAGCGGTGCAAAATTACTGCTTATTTCCGACTTGACAAAAAGAAAGCACAATTTTTTTATCATTGTGCTTTCTTTATCAGTTGGAATCAGAAATCGATATCTATTTTAATTTCATTCGGACTAAGCGGTTTGTGCGCATCTTCGGTTGTTTCCTGTTCTTCATTTTCAGTGTGATGAGGTTCAATAGGACCTTGCTCTTCGGCAATAAACTGTATAGCCTGTTGTAAACCGTTCATGAACTTCTCAAAATCTTCTTTATATA
>OGOB01000710.1_pt1 | contig 14926 bp, 16 predicted proteins | sample 1573611 | NCBI WGS metagenome assembly OGOB01 (sample SAMEA2582016, study PRJEB24529) | metagenome | biome: Human gut stool | place: China | collected 2011 | reverse complement strand
CCTTGCGCACGCTCAGCTCGTAGTTGCGCACGGTCAGCTCCATGGGGTCGCCCAGAGGTGCCACCTTACGGACATAGATCTCAACACCCTTGGTGATGCCCATGTCCATGATGCGGCGCTTGACCGGGCCTTCGCCATGCAGGCGTGCCACGGTGCAGGTCTCGCCGACCTTCACGTCCTTCAGAGTTTTCATGCAAATTTCCTCCTCTACTTGTCTTTATTCAGAGACCATTCCAGTGTCGGAGCAGGTCCCAAACAGCGTGCTGCGCTGTTCAGCCGATCATAATGCGATTTGCCATCGTCCTGTCGAGTGCCAGGCGGCTTTCCTTGACCTGTACGATCAGGTTACCTGCGATCTCGTTGACCACGGTCACTTCGCTGTCCACCACAAAACCAAGCTCTGCCAGATGCAGGCGGACTTCATCTTTGCCGGTGATCTTCTTAATGGTGACGGTCTCGCCCGCCTTCGCCATTGTCAGAGGCATCATAACATTCCACTCCCTTTTTCATACTGTTTGTGGGCTGCTGATACACCGGAGCGGTTAGTCAGTCGGAACTATCAGCATAGATAGTTTACGCTTACTAACCTTTGTTGTCAACAATTTTTTCATCATTAAAAGTTAGTTTATATGAACAAACAGTTTTTCTGCCCAAATATCCCAGTTTTTTTATCACAATCAACAACAACTAACTCAAATTCCTGAGTAAAAGTTAGCCATTGTTTACATTTTACCGTCATTTTTTCTATCCTTGAAATGACACAGCCGCCCGATGCAGTAGTCAAGGCTGCAACGGACGGCCGCGTGTCAAAAGGAGGATTTCTTCCCGCCGGAGCGTGGTTTGTTCCGACGGGTGCCAGGATAAAAAGAGAGTATTGGTAGAGAATGACTTGTCAAGCCGCCACAGCAAGGCGGAAAATGGGGGTACCCTCATGGAACAGGCGCAGATACACTCTGGTGCACTTGTTCAACTGGGCAAAATGACGTGCGGCGGCATCGGGGTCGCCGTAAGCCTTCCAGCAGCCGCAGCAGGTGAAGTTGCGGCCCTGATTTTCGATAAAGCCCACCACATCGGTGAGCGGATAGCCAAGAAACACGCCGATCTCATGGGGAAAATCGGCTTCGCAGCACAGCCGCCGGGACAGCTGCCGCAGCATACCGTCACAATCGGAAGCATCTTCCGGCAGGGCATAGCCCTCGCGTTGCAGGAACTCCTGCACCGCCTCATCGGCCAACACCTGACGCAGGCGGCTCTCGCGGTAAACATAAATGAGATACCGGTGGGTTTGAGCACAGCCCTTGAGGACCCGAACCTTCAGCCCCTTCTCCCCCAGCTGGTCATTCCAGCGGCGCACCCGGGCAGCCAGGTCGGCACAGTCCCGGGTCTCATAGCGGAACAGCCCGGCAGGCTTCAGCCCTGCCAGCACCGGCGCGCACTGTTCGATCATCACGGTCTCAAAATTACGCTCCATGGCTGCTTTTCCTCCGCTTTTATCCATTTGAGGAACAGCGTTCCCCGCCGCGCCGCATTCTATGCAGGTGCAGCAGTTAGATATTTCTAACCTCAAACTCTAAAAGAATGCGGCACAGACCATTTGTCCGCTGACCGCTTTGTGGTTAGTTATTTCTAACGTAGCATTATCTTACCACAGCTCTGGGGTGGTGTCAAGGGGTTTTGACAAGTTTTCTGCATCAAACTTTTTGCGCGTGTTGCGGCGTGTCGAAATTCATGGTATAGTAAAATCGCCACCTCGGCTAAGGTGACGTTTTTTCAATTGAAAACTTCACATTGAAAGAGGCCAACCGCTTGTTGCAGTGCCTTTTTCTTTTGCAGAATAGTCATTTTTTAACGATTTGTCAAGAAGGAGCGCTTTCTATGACTTTCACACCTTTTGAAACCGCCCGGCTTCGCCTGCGCCCGCAGGAAGCTCGGGATGCCGGGTTTGCACTCTGCATCTGGGGTGACCCCATCACCGGAAAATATTTGTCCGACCCGGTACTGGACGATATCGATGACCTGAACGAATATATGGAATTGCTCCGCAGCCTGAGCGACAGCACCGACTGCTATTATGTCATTGCAGAGGACAAAGTCACCCACCAGCCCATTGGTACCTGCTGTGCTGTGGTCAAGGATGGCGGCAGCTGCTGGGATATCGGTTACTGCATCCACCCTACCTGCTGGCGCAAGGGTTATGCCAAAGAAATGGTAAACGCTCTGGTGCAGTTCGGTGCACAGAACGGTATAAAAACCGTTCTGGCCGATGTTGCCGCCGAAAATGCCGGTTCCTGCGGCGTGATGCGTGCACTAGGTTTCACGCCCACTGAAAATGGAACCTTCCGCCGAAGCGGCTCTCAGACCGAATACAAAAGTCTGACATTCAAAAAGCAGTTATAGCATTTTTCATTGCAAGCTGTCGAATTTTCTGTTATACTGTATCCGTTGCCAGAAATGGCAGCAAGGTGCTGTCTGCATCATTGGTGGTCATGCTTTCCAATCCCGTATCGCTGATTCTTCCTTTTTACATGGAATGAAACAGAGTTCCGGGAGTGGAACTTTTTTTGGAGAAACTTCCCGGAGCCTCGAAGGCGAAGGGAGGGATGTCGGATGAATCTGATGGAGACTCTCACGCTCTTCATGGTCATTTTCAGTTTTCTGGGATTGATCGTGGACGTGATCCGTCTGACCGTTGAGGTCGTGGACAAGTTTTACCAGAAGAAACACGATGATAACAAAAAAGATTGACCGCCCCAGTCTACCAAACTAGCGGTCAATCTTTTTGACTAATGCGGGATGGAAAGCTGACCTTTGCAGTCAGCGCCCCTTCTGTTTATAGTATAATCGCACCATCGTGTTTTGTCAAGGAGGTTCCCATGGGTGGAGGTCATGTATCGCGGCCGGATTTCGGGATGCCGCAGCCGGATGCGGCGTACCCGCTGACCGAGTTCTATCTGCTGGCGCAGCAGGCGCTGGAAAAAAGCGGCAGCTTTATGCTGCCCGCCCTCTACGCATGGCTGCACGCCCCTGCCCGGCGCATCTACCGGGAGGAAGCCGCCGGGTATCTGCAGCTTGCGGCAGCTCCGGCAGAGGGCTTGACCCGGCTGCTCTCCCCTGCCCGGAACGGCAAAATGGGATAGCAGTTCACTTTATTTTACTATCAATTCACATAAAATGCAAGGAGGAATGATGTTTTGCTGCGCAGAAATGAGGTGCTGGCGCAATGATGTTTGCGCTATGCGCAAAATGATGTGCCGCTGCGCGGCAATGCCGGAGACGGAAAAACTTTTAAGCAGAGCAAGGGGCTGTTGCAAAATATCGAGGGCGAAAGACGTTAAAAACTTCAGCAAAGAGCACCTGAAGCAGCCCAAAAGTTGAAAAATTCATCATAAATCCAGAGAAAAAAGTACAGCAAAGCTGAGCATCTGCGAAGAAACAGGTGCTCAGCTTTTTGCATTTTCAGTTTCGAAAAATTCTTTTGGCAAAAAGAGAGAGGGCTGGACGGTGCCAGCCCTCTTGACAAGGAAAAACACAAGGCTCTTTATTATAATAAAGCTATAAGAACATAATAAAGGCAATTATTTGAAATTTTTGAAAAAACGGAAATCATTTTGATGATATGGGACGTTTTAATAGACAGGAAGGGGGTGAACCGTATCCAGACAGAATTATTGCTGCGGAAAGCACAGAGCGGAGATACAGGTGCGCTGGACGCTTTGATTGCAGCGTACTATCCACAAATTCTGAACTATTGTCGTTGGCATACAGCGGACGAGCAGCAGGCGCAGGATGCAGCACAGGAAACCTTTTTGAAAGCGGTGCGCTGGCTGGATTCCTGTGGTGGATTTCAGGGGGCATTCCGTCCCTTTCTGTACAAAATCGCAAAAAACATTTGCATCGATCTGAACCGTACTATGGAGCGGACGGAGGTATCGCTGGAGAGCTTGCCGGGCGAACCCGCCTATCAGGAAAGCGGCTTTGCTGCGGCAGAGGAGAAAGCAAACCTGCGAGCGCTGACGGCCCAGCTGGAGCCGGAACAGCGGGAACTGGTATTGCTGCGGTTCGCACAACAGCTTAAATTGCGGGAGATCGCGCAGATTACAGGTCTGCCCCTGCGCACAGTGCAGTCCCGCCTGCGTGCCGCATTGAAAACCTTGAAAATGCAATTGGAAAAGGAGGACTGGAGATGAATCGAGCCTTTGAAAAAGAACTGTCCAGAGCACTGGCGACAGAGCTTGACACAGCCGCACCGAAAACGCTGCTGCGCCGCTGCCGGGCGGAACATATCGTAAAACAACGGAGTGATTGGCGTGATTTGCTGCACTGCCAGTTCAAATTGCTGGGCTGGAAGGTCTGGGCACTGGAAGCAATGGCGGCACTGGCGTTGTACAGTGTGGGTCGGGAACTTGCCCTGTGGGAGAAGGCATGGACATTACGCAATGCACTGTTTGGTCTGAGCACACTTGCCATGCTGACAGCCCTGCTCGGTCTGCCGTTTTTATACCGGGCAAGTCAATATAAGATGCTTGAACTGGAACAAGCCACATATGCAGGAATCGGTCGTCCGCTGGTGATGCGGTTTTTGCTGCTGCTGGCGGGGGAAACGATCCTGCTGGGAGTGCTGGTACTCAATGTGCGGGCAGCCGTGCCATGGAGCATCGGGCAACTGCTGGCGGTGCTGACCGTGCCATTCCTGACCGCAAACAATGAGCTGCTTCTGCTGCTGCGCTGGGTGCGCCCGGAATGGATGATGACCGGGGCTGTACCGCTGTTTGCAGGGCAGCTGTGTTTGCTGCGGTTCGTGCAATTATCGGAACTGCCGAAAGGTCTGCCGCTGGCGGCGGGCGTGCTGGTGCTCTGTATGGTGTTGCAGTGCATCCGGCTTGCCGCCCGGTCAGAATATATTGCAGAAGGCTGAAAGGAGCAAGTCATGGAACTGAAAATTCAGAATATTACAAAGCGATACCGGGATAAAACGGCGGTGGATGATGTGTCCATCACTCTCACGCCGGGTGTGTGGGGACTGCTGGGGGCGAATGGTGCAGGCAAAACAACCTTAATGCGGATGCTGGCGGGCATTCTGCGGCCCAGCAGTGGCCGGATTTTGTGCGATGGGGTGGAGATTGGGACGCTTGGTGCGGCCTACCGGGAAAAGCTGGGGTATCTGCCGCAGGAATTCGGGTTTTACCCGGAATTCACGGTGCAGGACTATCTGGAATATATGGCGGCGCTCAAGGGTCTGCCGCGCACAGAGGCTGCCCGGCAGATCGACGCACTGCTGGAGCGGGTAAGCCTCACTGAGGTGCGCCGCAAAAAGATCATAAAGCTTTCCGGCGGTATGAAGCGCCGGGTAGGCATCGCACAGGCACTGCTCAACGACCCGGAAATTTTAATTTTAGATGAGCCCACGGCAGGGCTGGACCCCGGAGAACGGGTGCGCTTCCGCAATCTGCTGTCGGAGTTTGCACAGGAGCGGATCGTTCTTATTTCAACGCATATCGTTTCGGATGTGGAATACATTGCGGCCGAAAATGCCGTGATGAAGGCTGGCAAAATCATTGCACAGGACACCACCGAAGGGCTGGTAAAGCAGATCGAAGCCAAAGTCTGGCAGGGAAATATCCCGATGGAACAGCTTGCCCGGTGGGAACACCGACTGCGGGTGGTGAACCTGCGCAACGAGCCGGACGGAACGGTAACATTGCGGTATCTGGCGGATGCACCGCAGCTGCCGGACAGCGTCCCGGCACAGCCCCGGCTGGAAGATCTGTATCTGTGGCTGTTCCCGGAGGAAATGGAGGAAGCAAAATGAACCTGTATCGTTTGGAATTGAAACGTGTGTGCAAAACCCGTATGACAGCTATTCTGCTGGCCATTGCGCTGGTGCTGACCGTGGTTATGGCATATCTGCCGGTGACCTTTATCGGCTGGACGGAACTGGATGCCAGCGGAAACGAAGTGCGTTACACGGGTCTGAAAGCAATCCGGAAACGGCAGGAGCAGCAGGTATCCGGTACCATCACGCCGGATGTCATGCAGGAAGCACTGGAAGCCTATCAGCGGGTGTACCGGCAGTATGATGCAAGCTCCATCAACGATATCCCGGTCGAGGTATTTTATAAAGAACTTGCCCGGTATCAGCCTCTTGTGAACAACGCAAAGGAAGCCTTTGCCGACCCGAAAACCGGCATGGCATCGGGCGTGATGGGGCTGACCGCAGAGGATATGCAGAATTTTTACAGCCAGCTCCCCAAACGGCTGGAATCGGTGATCTGGCTGGAACAAAGCGGAAAGCCCGGCTATGAGCAGGCGCAGGCCATTGCACAGAAAAAGTTCGATGCTGTACAAAAACCGTTCACCTATTCATTTGGGGTCAGTTCAGACGCAATGGATTACCAGACCCTGTTGAGCTTGCTGCTCACCCTGCTGTGCGCGGTGATTGCGGCCCCGGTGTTTGCATCGGATGCACAGACCGAGGCGCAGGACATCCAACTGTGCACAAAAAACGGCGGTCTGCGGCTAGCAGCGGCAAAGCTAGCGGCGGCGTTTAGTATCACAGGGGCGGCGTATCTGCTCTGCGGCGTGGTGTGGATCCTGGTCACGAATGCTCTATTTGGCTGGGAAAGTACCCAAACTTCCGTGCAATGGCTGTTTTCTGTGACCAGCCTGCTGCCGTATACCGTTGGCCAGATGGAGTGGGTCATGCTGGTGGCAAACTTCCTGATCTTCTTTGCGGAGGTGGCCTTTGTGCTGATGGCATCCGTATGGGCCAAGAACAACCTGACCGCTTTGTCTGTGGCGCTGATCAGTGTGGTGGCACCGCTGATTGTTTATATGGTCGTGCCGGGCTCCTTTGGAGAATGGCTGTCCACCCTGATTCCGGCAGGGGGCATTGGACTTTCCAATGCATTGCTGTATAAAATGATCAGCTTTGATTTTCTCTATGCAGGCGGGCATGCCTTCTTTCAGGCAGATGTACTGCTGGCATCGGCACCGATCAAGATCGTTCTGCTCGTTGGATTGGCAGCATGGGGGTATCTGCGAAAGACCAAGGTGGCTTAAAATGAATGCTGGATATTACTGTTTTTTAACTGGTGTTGTCCAGCATTTTTTTGGCGTTGGCTGACCAATTTTAATGGAATCTTTATACTTCTACAATTTTCTTTACGGCTCTTTTATTTATTCCATGCTAATCTTTATGCACACGGATAGGTAAAGGAGCTTTTATGATTCAATATCCTCGTTACAGGCAGCACCGTTTTTCTTCTTTTCAGGTCATTATTGCAGGTTTTGCGGCAGTTGATCTGGTGGGCGCATTGCTTCTGATGCTCCCGATCGCTGCACAGCAGCGGTGCATCACACCGTTCCATGAGGCACTGTTTACCTCCACCTCCGCCCTTTGCGTGACCGGCCTTGTGGTTCAGGATACCGGCAGCTACTGGTCGGCATTCGGGCAGAGCGTGATCCTTCTTCTGATCCAGATCGGAGGATTGGGCGTCATTACGGTGGGGGCTGCCTTTGCGCTGCTTTCCGGGCGAAAGATCTCCCTCAAGCAGCGCAGCACGATGCAGGAAGCTACTGCAGCCCCGCAGATGGGCGGCATCGTGCGGCTGACAGGCTTTATTCTGCGGATCACCGCCCTGTTTGAATTGGTCGGTGCTGCACTGCTGCTGCCGACATTTTGCGCCGATTATGGTTTGCGCGGGATCTGGTACGCGCTGTTTCATTCCATTTCGGCGTTCTGCAATGCCGGCTTTGACCTGCTGGGAACAGAGGGGGCAAAATTTGTTTCGCTGACACGGTATGCAGAAAATCCATTGCTTACCACAGTGATCGCAGCGCTGATCGTCTTTGGCGGCCTTGGCTTTCTGACATGGGAGGACATTTGTACATATCGCCTTGATCTTCACCGTTACCGGATGCAGAGCAAGGTGATCCTTGTCACAACGGCGTTTCTTCTGGTACTGCCGACGCTGTACTTTTATTGCTTCGAGTTCACGGCAGGCTCTGCCCGGCAGCGCATTTTATTGTCGATGTTCCAATCCGTTACACCCCGTACTGCCGGTTTTAACACCGCCGATCTTGCTGCGATGGGCAGCACTTCACAGGCATTGATGGTGGTTCTGATGCTGTTGGGCGGTTCGCCCGGCTCTACGGCAGGCGGCATGAAAACCACAACATTTGCCGTTCTGCTGGCCAATATGTGGGCGACCTTCCGCCGCAGAGAAGATGCCGAATTTTTCGGGCGGCGCATAGATGGTTCCGCGGTCAAGAATGCTGCCACCATCGCAGGAATGTATTTGACGCTGTTCTTCCTCGGAGCCTTTGTCATTGCTGCGGCAGAGCAGCTGCCGATGTCGGTCTGTCTGTATGAGACTGCTTCGGCTGTGGCAACGGTAGGTCTGACATTGGGCATCACGCCGCAATTGGGCATCCTTTCGCAGGGGGTGCTGATCGCACTGATGTTTTTGGGACGTGTTGGCGGATTGACGTTGATCTATGCGGCATTTGGCAGCAGCCCTGCCCACTCTCGTCTGCCGCAGGAGAAAATCGCAATCGGATAAAGGAGACAGGCATGAAATCGATTCTTTTGATTGGGCTTGGCCGTTTTGGCCGCCATATTGCGCAGGAACTGAATGAGCTGGGTCATCAGGTCATGGCAATCGACAGCAACGAAGACCGTGTGAACGCCGTGCTTCCCTATGTGACGAATGCACAGATCGGCGACAGCACCAGCGAATACTTTCTGCGCTCCCTTGGTGTTGGCAATTTTGATGTGTGTATCGTAACCATCGGCGGCAATTTTCAAAGCTCACTGGAAACAACATCACTGCTCAAGGAGCTGGGCGCAAAGCTTGTGGTCTCGCGTGCAGAGCGGGATGTACAAGCCAAGTTTCTGCTGCGCAACGGTGCGGATGAAGTGGTCTACCCGGAAAAGCAGCTGGCAAAGTGGGCAGCGATCCGATACAGCTCCGAACACATTCTGGATTATATCGAGCTGCAGGACGACCACGCCATCATGGAAGTGACCATTCCGCCGGAATGGATGGATCGCACGATCGGTGAGATCAATATCCGAAAAAAGTATAACATCAATATTCTTGCGCTGAAAAAAGACGGAAAGCTCGATATGAACATCACGCCGGATACGCAGCTGTGCCGGGATGAAAGTATGCTGGTTTTGGGAAAATACGCATCGATCCAGAAGTGTTTCCGGCTCTAAAAAGATAGGACGGATCATATGGATGTCGTTTTGTTATTGATGGTTCTTGGAGTCATGTTGAGTGGTTTTTGGGCAGCAGATGCGCTGGATCACATGCGGAAGGAGATCCTTCGACAGGAAGGAAAAAGACGTGGCTGGTGGTCGTGACCATCAAATTGTGCTATACTGTGGGCAAGGCAGGTGATCTTTATGAATCAGAACGACCCACCCACTGAACATATTCTGGCGTGTCTGTCGTCCTCTCCCTCCAATGCAAAGATCGTGCGGACGGCAGCAACGATGGCAAAGGCGTTTGGAGGGACCTTTACAGCTCTGTATGTCCGGACGCCTGACTCGGATCAGATGGGAAAAGAAGACTGTCGGCGCTTGCAGCAGCACATTCGTATGGCAGAGCAGGCAGGTGCCGACATTTCTACGATCTACGGGGATGACATTCCGCAGCAGATCGCAGAGTTTGCCCGTATCTCCGGCATTACAAAAATCGTGCTGGGGCGCTCCAGCGTACATCGCCGCCATTTCTGGAGTGGACCGTCACTGACTGAGAAATTGACGATGACTGCGCCTAATCTGGATATTTACATCATCCCGGATGCTTCTGCAGAGAACGGCTACGGTTCAGGACAGAAGCTGTTCATCCGTCCGTTTCTGCCTTCTGTCCGCGATTTACTGATCACCGCAGGCATTTTGAGCTGCATCACGCTCATCGGCTTTCTTTTTTTACAATTGGACTTTGCGCGCTATAACATTATTACGTTCTATATGCTGGGGGTGCTGTTCACCGCATTGTGTACCAACGGTTACACCTGCGGTGTGCTGGGCTCCATTGCCAGTGTTGCGCTATACAATTTTTTCTTGACGGAACCGCGCCTGACATTCCATGCGTATGATCCCGGTTATCAGGTTACATTTGCCCTGATGCTGACCTCTGCAATCATTACCTGCACCCTGACAACACGGTTGAAGGATCATGCAAAAATGTCTGCGCAGGCAGCGTTCCGTACAAAAATACTGTTTGATACAAATCAGCTTTTACAGAGAGCAAAAAGCGAGGAAGAAATCCTCTCTCAGACAGCGTCCCAGTTGATGAAGCTGCTGAACCGGAGCCTGATCGTCTACCCGGAACAAAACGGAGATCTTGGTTCAGAACAGGTTTTTGGGGTTGACGGGAAAACGGTGCAAAACATCTTTTCTGCACCGGAAGAACGGGATGCAGCAAATTGGACATTTGCAAACAAAAAGCGTTCCGGTGCAGGCACGGATAGCTGCCCGGACGCAAAGGGACTTTATCTTGCACTTCGGACCGGGGGCGGTGTGTTTGGAGTGGTTGGGATCGACCTGTCCGAAAAACCGCTGGATGCCTTTGAAAACAGTGTGCTGCTTTCCATTCTGGGTGAAGGCGCGCTGGCCATTGAAAACCGCAGAAATGCGCTGGAAAAAGAGCAAGCTGCATTGCAGGCAAAGAATGAAGAGCTGCGGGCAAACCTGCTGCGCACGATCTCCCATGACCTGCGCACCCCGCTGACCTCCATTTCCGGCAATGCCAGCAATCTGCTTTCCAACGGAGAAACGCTGGATACAGAGACCCGGAACAAGATCTGCACCGATATTTTTGACGATGCACAATGGCTGATCGGTCTGGTGGAAAATCTGCTTTCCATCACCCGCATTGAGGATGGTCGGATGAATCTGCAGATCTCACCGCAGCTGATGGATGAGATGATCGAAGAAGCACTGCATCATGTCAACCGGAAAAGCTGCGAACACACCATCACAACACAGTATGGGGACGAGATCCTCCTGGTCAATGTGGATGCACGGCTGATCATGCAGGTCGTTGTCAATCTGGTGGATAACGCCATCAAATACACCCCCGTGGGCTCGGTCATTCAGATTTCGGCTTACCGGAAAGACCATCAGGTCGTAGTGGACGTTGCAGATAACGGTCCCGGCATTCCGGATCGCGCAAAAGCACAGGTGTTCGAGATGTTTTATACCGGGCAGAGCCGCATCGCAGACAGCCACCGCAGCCTTGGATTGGGCTTGCCCCTCTGCCGAGCGATCCTGACGGCTCACGGCGGAACATTGACCCTGCGTGACAACATTCCCAATGGCAGTGTCTTTTCCTTTGCATTGCCGCAAAGTGAGGTGAACATTCATGAATAAGCCGTCCATTCTGGTCGTAGAGGATGATGTTCCTGTACGGTGTCTGATCACAACGACCCTGAAGACCCACGGCTATAAATATCTGACTGCTTCCAATGGGGAAACGGCGATCATGATGACTACCAGCCACAATCCGGACATCATGCTGCTGGATCTTGGACTGCCCGATATAGACGGCATCGAGGTCATCCGCAGCGTCCGCACATGGTCGAACCTGCCCATCATCGTCCTGAGTGCCCGGAGCGAAGATTCTGATAAGATCGAAGCACTGGACAACGGCGCAGACGATTATCTGACAAAGCCGTTTTCCGTGGATGAGCTGCTGGCAAGACTGCGTGTAACGCAGCGCCGATTGAATCTGCTGGCTTCTGACGGCATAAACAGCCCGGTTTTTGTCAATGGTCCTTTGAAAATCGACTTCTCGGCGGGCTGCGTCTGGTTGAGCGAGAATGAATTGCATTTGACCCCCATCGAGTACAAACTGCTGTGTGTGCTGGCGCATAATGTGGGCAAAGTGCTGACGCATACCTCCCTCACGCAGAAAGTATGGGGCAGTACGCAGGAAAATGACATTGCATCCTTGCGAGTTTACATGGCATCCCTGCGCAAAAAATTGGAACGATGCCCGGATGCGCCGCATCTGATCCAGACCCATGTTGGTGTCGGATACCGGATGCTGCGCGTGGAAAATGATGAAGCATAGTAAAAAAACAGGGTGCGCCCCTGAATGAACACGACCACATCTTGTGGAGGGGTTCAAACCAATCCACAAGAACAGGTGAGCATGACCAAAACGATCTTCCATATCAAGTTTCTGCTAACAATGTTAATACGTCCTAACATCGCAAAAAACCATTGAAAAAGTCCGAAAGCGTGCTACAATACAGAGATAAAGAGCCTGCCCCCGCTCAAGGGGATGGGCGCTCAGATAGGAAACATAGAAATGAGGGATAAATATGTTTGATACAAAAAAGCTTGCACTGTTTTTGGGTGGTGTAGTGTTCGGCTCTGCCGGCTTCAAGGTGCTGTCCAGCAAGGATGCCAAAAAGGTCTACACCCAGACCACCGCTGCGGTGCTGCGGATGAAGGACTGCACCATGCAGACTGTGAACAAGGTGCAGGAAGAGGCCGGTGACATCCTTGCCGATGCAAAGGCCATCAACGAGAGCCGCGCCGCCGAGGCTGCACAGGAGGTCATCGAGGATACGGCTGAACAGCCCGCAGAGCAGACTGCACAGTGATACAACGCAGCGGAGCCGCCCTTGGGCGGCTCTTTTTTACGCAGAGGGGTAAGAAAAGCAATGAAATGTACGATCTTACATGAAGGTAAGGGACGGATGCGGGTGCACGTCTGCGCCGTGCAGATGACCCTGCACCGGGCAGATGTGCTGGAAGCCTACCTGAACGGGCAGGACAACATTCAAAAAGCCACCGTCTACGAGCGCACCGGAGATGTGGTGCTGACCTACCGGGGCAGCCGGAAGGACGCTGCCGCCCTGCTGGCAGCCTACCGCTTTGACAACGAAGAGTTAGAGGTGCTGGTCACTTCCCACGACAGCCGGAAGATCAATCAGGAATATCAGGAAAAGATGGTCAGCCTTGTGGCAGGCCGGGTGTTCCGCAAGGTGTTCCTGCCCGCGCCCATTGCGGCGGCATATACGGTGTGGCGCTCCATTGCCTTTGTCTGGAAGGGCATCCGCTGCCTGCTGCACCGCAAGCTGGAGGTAGAGGTGCTGGATGCGCTCAGCATCACCGCCTCCCTCCTGCGGGGGGATTACAGCACCGCAGGGTCGGTGATGTTCCTGCTGACTGTGGGCAGTCTGCTGGAGGAGTGGACGCGGAAAAAGAGCTTGGATGACCTTGCCCGCAGCATGGCGCTGAACGTGGATAAGGTCTGGGTGCGCACCCCGCAGGGCGAGGTGTTGGTGCCGCTGACCCGTGTCCACGCCGGGGACGAAGTGGTGGTGCGCTCCGGCAACATGATCCCGCTGGACGGCATGGTGCTGGAAGGCGAAGCCATGGTGAACCAAGCTGCCCTGACCGGCGAGTCCATGCCGGTGCGCAAGACCACCGGTGCTACCGTCTACGCCGGAACGGTGGTGGAAGAGGGCGAGTGCGTCCTTGTGGCTAAAGCTGAGGGCGGTGCCAACCGCTACGATAAGATCGTGGCCATGATCGAGGAATCGGAAAAGCTCAAGTCCGGCACCGAAAACCGGGCTTTGCAGCTGGCCGACCGTCTGGTGCCGTGGTGCCTTGCCGGTACGGTGGCTACCTACGCCTTTACCCGCAACGTCACCCGCGCCATCTCCATTTTGATGGTGGACTTCTCCTGTGCGCTGAAGCTTTCCATGCCGCTGGCGGTGCTCTCTGCCATGCGGGAGTGCGGGGAATATCACATCACCGTAAAGGGCGGCAAGTATCTGGAAGCGCTGGCAAAGGCGGACACCATCGTGTTCGATAAGACCGGCACCCTCACCCACGCCACCCCGCAGGTGGTGCAGGTGGTGCCCTTCTCCGGCTGCGGGGAGCAGGAGGTATTGCAGCTTGCCGCCTGTCTGGAAGAGCATTTCCCCCATTCCATGGCAAACGCTGTCGTCCGCGCCGCCAAGGAGCGGGGCATCTCCCACGAAGAGATGCACTCCGAGGTGGAGTACATCGTGGCCCACGGCATTGCAAGCCGCGTGGGCGGCCAGCGCGTGGTCATTGGCAGCCACCACTTTGTCTTTGAGGACGAAAAGTGCACCATTCCCGCAGCCGAGCAGCAGAAGTTCGATGCCCTCAAGCCCGCGTATTCGCACCTGTACATGGCTGCCAGCGGGCAGCTGGTGGGTGTCATCTGCATCTCCGACCCGCTGCGCCCGGAAGCCGCCGCTGTGCTGAACGGCCTGCGTGCGCTGGGCATCCGGAACACCGTCATGATGACCGGCGACAGCGAGCGCACCGCTGCCGCCATTGCAAAGCAGGTGGGCGTGGACCGCTTCTTTGCCGAGGTGCTGCCCGAGGACAAGGCAAACTTCGTCCAGCAGGCCAAGGCCGAGGGCCACACCGTGGTGATGATCGGTGACGGCATCAACGACTCGCCTGCCCTTTCCGCTGCCGATATCGGCATCGCCATCAACTCCGGCGCTGCCATCGCCCGCGAGATCGCCGATGTGACCATCAAGGCCGACAGTCTGGAGGAGCTGGTGGCGCTCAAGGCCATCGCCAACTCCCTGCAGAAGCGCGTGCACGCAAACTGCCGCTTCGTGCTCACCTTCAACTCCGCCCTCATCGCATTGGGCGCTCTGGGCATCCTGCAGCCGGCCTCCTCTGCCATGCTGCATAACCTGTCCACCATTGGCATCAGCCTGAAGAGCATGACCAATCTCCTGCCGGAGAACAGGGCCCCGCAGCTGAAGGCCTGAACCATTGCATAAAAACAACGCCGTGTCTGAATATTCGACACGGCGTTGTTTTTTGCGTTCTTATTCCAGCCCGATCTGCTGTGCGTACTCTTCCAGCAGCTCCCGCTCCAGGAACGGGGTCTTGACACCCTCGCGGTCA
>OGOB01000699.1_pt1 | contig 15152 bp, 18 predicted proteins | sample 1573611 | NCBI WGS metagenome assembly OGOB01 (sample SAMEA2582016, study PRJEB24529) | metagenome | biome: Human gut stool | place: China | collected 2011 | reverse complement strand
TTCCCTTGACAATGAGCCCACCGGGGTTCGAAGCCGTGAGAGCGCTTAAACACTGGTTTTCTTCGGACTCCTTTATGACACTAGTCCAGTAGGAGGCAACCGCCTCTGCAATAATTATCCCCTAATTATTCTCTTATATATTAGTGCCTGAAAAGTGCCCAAAATCATATTAATGTTTATACTATTATATTTCGTCACATTTGCAATCCCTGTATTATGGTAATTATTATTTTTTACAAACCTATTACTGTCTTTTCATATCAACATTCATCAATGAAAAATTATCATTTACAAAATTTACATTTAAAATTGTAACACCTATGCTATCATTATCTGTTGTATCAATTTGTATTGTACCTGTTCCAAAGGTCTTTCCTCTAAATGGATTCAAAGTTGTTCCCTCTCTGTTTGATTCATTTGACAACACCAAATCTGCCTTTGAAGCATCAAACTCAAGTCTAGTACCCGATACAATATTAGCATTAAGTCCTTTTATTAAATATATAAATGTTATTCCTCCTTCGCTCGTTCTTACAAATTTAAGATCTACATTCGCATTAGAACCATCTACCGAATTTACAGTCATTTCTAACGAAACTTTAAATGTATACTGTCCTCCTTTTTGTTCTTCCTGAGCCAGCCATGTACCTGTTAGTTTTTCTGTTGCTGTTAATTTTTTTGTAGTCTGCGTTGTTGCTTCTGTTGTTGACTGCGTTGTTGCTTCCGTTGACATTACAGTCTCAGATTTGCTTTCAGTTACATTCTGCGACTCTGCCTCTGTTGTTGATATTGTTATTGCTTCACTTTTTTCATTTTTGCCATCATTATTTGATTTCTTACTCATCACAACAATCATCACAATTATAGCAATAACAAGTACACCAATAACTCCACACAAAACAGGTATCATCATTTTCTTTTTACCAATAGATTTATCCGAAGTCTCTGTTTCAATGCTACTATGTGTCTCAATTTGCTTGTCCTCTTTAACCTCATTTACATCATTATCCTGTCTATCTATTTTCTTACTACGCTCTGAATCCACTGTTTTTTCTTGTGATACTGTTTCGACTTTTGCCCCACATTCTTCACAGAATACAGCACTATCTTCAAGTTCTGCACCACAATTCTCGCAATATTTCATCCTGCAACCTCCTAGAATTTATGTCCGCATGTTCCGCAGAACTTAGCTTTGCTCTTCAATGTTGCTCCACATTGAGGACATGTTTTGAATTCAGCTTCTTCTGTATTTACAGCAACTGTGTTCTTTACCTTATCTGTTGCACCTGCAAACATTTTCTTCGTACCATCAAAGAAACCTGATGATTTAGACTTTGCATTTTCATCTGTCTGAACTTCTTCATTGGCTGTCTCTACAGCAGGCTTTTTCTCAAAAGGTACTTTACCCATCAGATTCTTTCCGAAATTCTTGACAGAATCTTTCGCTGTTCCAACTGCCATCATCACATTTTCCTTACGGCAAAGCTTTTTCCTCTTTTTCAGAAGAGCATCCAACAGAGACAATGTTTCATAGCCATATTCTCTCTTCTTGTTTTCAGCAGTAACAATATAGGAATCAATCGTCTCAGAATCCTGAAAACCATCAATATATCCTGTAAGCTGGCTCATAATAAGTAACTGTAAGTCTTCTCTATTCTTCTGATATACAGTAGATGGTAATGTCTCATAGTATTTTTCAACTAAATCATCCATATCCATATCTTTAACTGGTTCATCAAAAAATGTTGTATATTGTTCTTCTGCTTTATCTCGGTCTTCGATAGTGTCATATACAAATGTATTAAATGTTCTTCTCTTTGTATAAAGAGACTCTTTATAATCATCCACTTCTGATAAATACTTACATTCAGTAACCTCAAATGGTTTCATTTCAGCTTTTATCTGTTCCTCAAATGGAACAATACTCTCATATGTGGTATATTCTCCCATGTTATACATTGACCTGAGATAGCTATCAGCTAAATCCTGTTTATCAATATTCAGATAATTGACTGTATTATTCAATTCGTCTGTTAAGCCATTATGTTTTTTCATTATGTAAGAATATACTCTTGTCTCATATGGATTCAATGTGAGAATCTTAATAATCTGCTTTAATTCCAAATCAGGATTATTTTCATCATGGTCAAAGTTACCAGAAATTGCATTCCTTATCTCCGGTTCAATCTTTTCAAGTTCTTCTTCTGATGGATATGTAAATGTCTTATTTACTCTGCTGTTTACTATTCTTGCAATTGTCTTATGAAGCTGATATACATCTTTTCCCATTGCACGAACCAAAGAATTTTTAGTACTTGCTCTTGAGAAAATATCTTCTTTTTCAGATTCTGCGGCTTTCTTATCCAATGCTCCTAACCCTGCAGATAACAATGCCGCTCCTCCTGCCATGACAGCATTCATTGCCATTGTTTCAGTTTCTGCTTTGGCAACATTGCTCAGGTCTTTACCAACATCACCTGTTTGTCTGTAAAATCCCAATGTCTGAAATGTACTTCCAGCATCTGCTACCATTTCTTTTCTATCTGCTTTACCTTGTGCCACATCTGCGTCTATAGCATTTATTTCTCTGACAATGTTTAATATTGTATTTTTATAAGTGATGTCAAAATCTTTGCCATATTCTTCCCTAAGTACTTCTTCATCTACATCATATATTCCATATGAAATAAGATGTATAGCCCCTATCTGCAAATACTCTTTAAACAGTCTGTCTAACATATATTGTGCTGATATCTGTAAATCCTTATATGATTTTACATTCTTATCATAACTTTCTGATACCTTAGCTTCTGCTTCTTTTGATAGTTGCAAAAATTTGTTTCTTAGAGAATTGTAAGCATCCATTTCTTCTGTTAATACCACAGCAGATGTCAAAACATTCAATCGCTTTTCACTCATATTTAATTCCTCCTCAGCATTATTTATTTGACTCTCTATTTCAATGATTCACACCACATTAATTCCAATAAATATCTTCTCCTACTTCTTTATGATATTTTTTATCAAATTTATCTATTTTATTTTTCAAATCATCATAATACTTTTTTAGTTCTTCCTCTATTTTAGGTTTTTCCCCTGTATAATCACCATAATCATATTTCAAGTAGAATTCTCTTTCTTTGTTTCTTAATTCTAGTGCACTCTTCTTTACTGCTTTGCCTTCCTTAGTTTCCATTTTATACGATTTTATATTTTTAATAGCAGCCGCTGAAGTTTCCATATATGATTCTTTTGCCTCTTGTTTTGGTACTGATAAAGACACATTATTTTCTACATCTTCTCTAAGCAACCAATATACTTTTGACCCCTCCGAATCATATACTTCTCTTGAATCTTTTTTCCCACATCCACATAATGTCAATGCAAACAATAAAGCAATCATACTTAATGGTATAATCACATTTTTGACCTTTTTCATAGTCATGTCCTCCTCATATTTAATTTTTTACGATATGCATCTGTGATTATTTTAGTACATATATTTACTAAAATCAATAGTAAACATTTGTACTTAGTATAATTTTAAAAAAGCTTTATCAGGGGGTGAAATATCTTATTGGATTATATTCGCAGAATTAGGGATTTAAGAGAAGATTCTGACTATACTCAGGAATATGTTGCCCATGTACTTGGCACATCTCAAACTATGTATGCACGCTATGAAAGAGGCGCAAACGAATTGCCTATACGACATCTTATTTCATTGTGCAAACTCTACAATGTATCCAGTGACTATCTTTTAGGATTATCAGACAGAAAATAAGAATGGTAAGCATGAATCAATCATTTACCATTCTTATTTTTTTGTCTAAATCACCCCACCGGGTTAGTAACTCGTATTGGTACTAAACAGGCTATATATGAAGCTTTATTAAATGCAAGTACCCTAAACCGATTTCTTCATAATCTCTTCATACAAGTTCCCAAAAAGGTGTCTTTACGCCATAATAATCTTTATATAGAATAATCCTGAGTAATCATTGCTATGACTACCCAGGATTCAATCATTACCTATTTTAAAATAGTTTTCTTTCTATTAATCATTTCAACTTACAAATAGTGACTTCTGCAGGTTCTCCGTCATCTTCTTACGATTCTCAGAATATGAGCCAACATATATATCCATACTTGTAACAACACTAGCATGCCCAAGCATATATTGCAGGTCTTTTACATTGATTCCCTCACTTGCAAGAATACTGCCAAATGTATGTCTGAGAACATGCAAGCTTCTGTATTCTATATTCAATGTGTTCATAAATGTTTGATATTTATTACTTATCTGCCAAACTTTAATAGGCTTCACCTTATCATCTGTCAGCAGGTAAGCAGAATCATTGAAACATTTCTCGATTCTCTGTTTCTTGAGCAACTTCATCAGTTCATCCATTACATATATCTTGCGGTATCCAGCCAAGGATTTTGGTGACTTCTCGAAATCTCCCTTTCCTCCTGCTGACACTCTTGCATGTGTGATGTTGATTACCCCAGTATCAAAATCTATATCCTTTATCTGCAATCCAGCTATTTCACTTCTTCTCAGTCCACATGTCAAGGCAAGATATACAATCAGCTTAGTATTCTCATCATTGTACCTGTCAACCTCTTTTAGAATGTATCGTGCTTCTTCTACTGTATAGGGAATTATCTCCCTCGGCTTTGACTTCTTGATTATTACATCCTGAGCTGGATTAGCAACAAAGTTTATATATTCAAGCTTTCTTGCAACACCAAGTATTGCTCTAATCAGCATTAGATAGTTTGCTTTCGTCTTTGAACTCAATCCATCCATACTATCAATGTATGCCTGTATGTTTCTAAGCCTGATATTCTCCAGTCTGCATTCTCCCAGAACTGTAACTATACCATGCTTATTATTATACAACAGACTTCTATCACTTGCCTGCGTACTCGGAGAATGCCACTTATCTGTCATCTCAAGATATACAGGTACAAATTCTTTTAGCGTGATATGTGTACCAGCAGAATTGGTCTGCAAAAGATATTCTCTTTCTTTTTCTGCCATGAACCTCTTTATCTCTGCCTTTGTTGCACTCTTGGGAAAAATCTTACTTCCTCGCTTTCTTATGCCGTTGTATGTGTATCTCTCAAATACAACCTTTGACCTTCCATCAGCTTGTACTTCTATATGAGCCATTACTGTCTTCCTTTCATTAATCATAATCATTGTTATGTCTCTGTTTTAATGGCAATATCGAAACACAAAACATATTGCTGTTATGTATCGACACCTTGCAAACCATCATAAATACATCTTTGGCAGCAATATGTTACGATGTTTCGATATTGCCTGACCGCTCTATACAGCGTCCTCAATTTTTATTGGTGGTTTTCTATTATTATTATTAATTATCTTTACCTCTTTATGCGTCCTTGTGCTTGTTACAGTTATATCTAATCCACATGCACTCAGATTACTCTTTATTGCATTTATTCTCCTGCTTAATGCATTAACTGCAGAAGGAAATCCATTTGATGTTATATCCAGTTTATTATCTATAGCCACCTTTTTGAGAGCTCTATATAAATCCGCATATGAAGCAACATATTTTTTTCTATACTCCATAAATATCAGCAATGACTTGCCAACAGCATTCTCATCAAGTAGCTGGTCATTTATTCTATTGGTATTTTGTTTAAACAGGCTATCTATATACTCTTTTGTATAGCCTAAGACTTTACCTACTCTCACCGCCCATACATAGAAATCACTGAGCCTTATTGTTTTACTCATATCTACAGGTTCTTTATCCAACAATGCTTTGGCAACAACATTCATGCACAATAGCAATATCTCTGGCAGGTCTCTTCTGAACTGTTTATTCAATTCTTCTTCTGTTATCATCTTATCAGATGTGATTCTTTCAAGTTTAAACTCTATTGTACGATCAAGAAGGTCTTCTGCAAATACCAGAGGACTTGTACCATTTATCATCACTATTGACTTGAGATTGAATGTTGTTTCGTTTGAATTCTCGTACAGTGTACGCCTTGTCTGTGTTCCATTAGTCACGGCTCTGCAAAGAATATCACTGGTATCTGCTTTAATATATGACAGATTATCAAAGCAACATACTGCTGAATTATTAAGTCGCATAAACAATCCATCTCTATCTGTTGGAATCGAACACAAATCCACATTCTTAGGGTCAAGTATTGATTCAAAGAACCTTGCCATTGTAGACTTTGCACTTCCCTTTTCTGAGCTTATCAATATCATAGGCATATTAACCTTATCGCTAAAGAATGCTACGCATAAGTATATAGCAAATAATGACACATCCCTATTATCAGTTAAATTGAAGTACTTCTTAACATATTTTATAAGTTTTTTATAATCCTTTACCTCTCTATCAGGATCTATTTTCACCTGCTCTTTATATGTTTTATCATGCTTAAAGATAACTGAATTATTCTTTATCAATTCCAGCTTCCCATCCTTAATTGATACTACATCATCTTTGCTAAGTTCGTATAATATCTGATTATTACCATTAGTACAGAATCTTTTATGTACTTCTCTTACATCTTTATTTTCATAGGCTTTCAATGCTATGTAGTCTATAGGCTTACTCATATCATTATTCCTTAGCAGTTGTCCCTCTTTCAACATCAATTTCTGTATTATCAGCTTCAATTCATATGAATTAAGTTCATAAACAGATTGTGTTCCATTTTCCGATGGCTTATAGATACAATACACGGTATAATTTTTATCCATGAAAGCCTTTAAGACACCATTATCAAAAGCATTATTCAACACTTCTACAATATCGAACTTCTCTGATGATGAAATATTATCCTTATTAGACTTCTTCTGTGTATAATACTTTTTCCCTGTCTTAGCCTCGTACAGCATATTCCAACTGACATTATTCTTTCTACATGATTCATGATGACAACGGGCAACGATATGCTTAGGTTTAAAAAATATATATGCTCCATCTGTATGCTCATCAGAGAAAGGGCATTTCTTCAAATTAATCAAATAGCCGTTACCATATTCCTTTGTATCTCTTACCTGCAATTCATTCTCTGCAAGCCACTTCTGAAATTCCTCTATATTATCATCAAACATTAAATCAACTCCTTTTTTAAACTAGCTACTTCCAATAGTTCTTCCTTAGTTACCTTTACTGGTAATTGGGGATATTTTATTATCTTGGAGAATGTATATGGTCTATCAGGAAGCGAATCGCCCTTCCTGCTTATCGTGCCAGCCAGCTTGATTATTCTCGGTGGGTCACATACTGAAGTGTCTACAGAAGCCTTATCATCAGAAAATATACTGTCTAGTGTTTCAAGTACTGCCTTTATAAGTTCCTTGTTTTCTTTATTTACAGGTAATTCTTCCATATAATAGTCTGCTGTGTAACCATTTCCGCTCATGCAGATTATAGGGCTCGTAAAACAGAAATTTTTGAGAAATTCCATTACCTGTAAAAGCATTTTCTTTGCATATTTTCTTTCTCTATCAGTCGCCTGTATTCCTGATGGTCTTTTAGGGTCTATATCAATATGTAAAAAAATATAGGCTTGAACATCACTCTCACTTGTGCAATTCGTTGTATCAGTTCTTAATCTATTATCGGCTCTAGCTAGAATAGCCGGATTTAGCTTTTGTAAAGACATATAAATAGTTTCATCTTTCCATCTAGCTCTTATATCTTCCAAAGCCTTATTGTAATTATTATAGTAACCGGATACTGTTCTACCTTTATTAAGCCTTGACTTCAATATTCTTAGCTCTACAACTCTTCCCTGTAACTGGTATGCATTAACGGTTTTGAAAAATTCGTTCTTTTCAACATTCATATTCGCTTTTATGCTTTCTTTCATCACATTCTCCTTTTTCAACAAGCTATAGTACAAATATATATTCATACCATAGCTTGTTACTTTTTACTTAATCAATAACATGCGAAATCGCCATCTTCCTCCTCAACAATTTCTGAGTGCTTATGTTCCTCTGTAGTGTATTCTTCTATTACTGGCTCTAGCTCTCCATAATCGTAAGCACTGGCACTCATCTTATATGTAAATTTTCTGTCGTCAGGCATTTTGTCCGCTTTGTATATCTCTGCTATCCTTACAGGATTATATTCTGTATATAAAGGTGCGTTCGGTTCTAAAAGCAATTTCACCTGTATGTTAGTAAAACTGGATGGATATATTTTTCTTCCTTTTACCAGTCCTAATTCATCGCATATTTTATAGATTTTTGAACCCTTGTAATATTTTGCAGGGTAAATGGACTCAACCTCTGCAATTCTTGATTCAGTACCGCTGTTAATACGAACTCCTACGATTGCTTTAACAAAAGTTTCTCCTGTCCTCGATGACTTTATAGTATACATCTGCTTGCCAATTCCATAATATTCTCCAGGAGTCAAGACCTCTTTATCGTCAATTCTCCAGACTATCTCATTACAGTTATTGCTTGAAGAATCTTCTATATTAGTTCTATTCATATCTCGCCTCTTAGTTATTTTCATCATTTGGGTTTACCTCACATTTCTTTAAAATAACATAGTTCACATTTTCTTTTTGCTTAATCTCATAATTAGTGATTGTGTTACACACACGCTTGTCATAGTTGAGCTTCAGGACAGAATTTATAAATCTCACAAAATCTGAACTGTAATATATTAGCTTGCTGCCATTTCTCTTTAATGTTATGGCACTCATCTTTGGAGATATCTGTTTTGCACAGAGTATTACTGTTCCCTTAAGCACATTGCATGCAACATATACTGTCTGATTTTTAATGCCTAATATTTCTTGAGTCTTAGCTGATAACTCCATTCTCTTGCCATTGTCGCTATACACAAATGTAGCAATGCCATTTTTACTCCTTGAGCTTTCTTTTTTCTTATATAGCGGTGCTTCATATCCTTCAAGCTCATCCTGTTGATTGAATTTTTCTGTTTTCTCAATGATTAACTGATTCTTATTTTCATCCATATTATTTATCCTTTCAGCAACTTCTCTTAAACTCCGGCATTTAAGAGGAGTTGCATTTTTATTTACTATCTTTGAGCTCTCATCAAGTATGATTGAATTATATATTGTCCTTTGCACAATATATGCTACATATTTCTTTGAAAAAAAGGCAGTAATTTCCTATCAAATAGAAAATTACCACCTTTTTGCCCTCTAATCTTCTTGCCAAAATTTTAATCAATTTTTATATAAATATACTTTTCTACACATCATAATCAGCTTAAAATTCCCTTAAAATTCTTATTCGTTCCCATTAAACGCTTTATAGTTATGCCTTCACTTCTATACAAATTTATTAATTCTGTATTCAATGGTGAACTTAATAAATATATATCCATATCTTTGTTATTTTTTATTACCATATCCATTTCTTGTTTACATTCATGTGCAATCTCCTCAATCATTCCTAATGTTTCAAAATCAAGATTCTTATTATACAATCTATGCATATAATCTGAATATTTCTTTCGTTTTATTCTAGGTCTTTTCGTATCGCTACTTGCTCTATTCTTATTTCCCTCTCGTATATAATAGGACAGATATATATCATCATAATTCTTTTCCTGACCTCCACATGAAATTCGAAAAATTATATAATTTCCATTTCTATTTTCTACCTCTAGTTTCACATTATTATTAACCCAATCAACATAATATCTTTTTGCATATTTCTCTATTGAGCTACGCAGTGTAAAAGAATCCTCATCTAATATTTGAATATAGTCATGCTCATTATAAAACAGCTTCATATTCATCAATATTTTTGAAAATACATCTGCTCTTACCGCATTATATTTATTTTCCGCACCATATAAAGACAATGCTATCTGAATTAATCCTTTTTCTTCAATTAATCCTCTTAATTTATCTCTATCAATATTATCATCATCAATAAAGACCTGATTGACACGCCTTATACTACTTGTAAATGTCTTTTCACAAACATTCTTTTTCTCTACCAATTCAAATATCTTACTTTCATTATACTTTTGAGAAATACTATTCAAACTTACTAATGAATCACTTTTGCCTTTCTTTTGTTCATCATAAAAAATATATCTTGCCAACTGCTTATTTTGTGGAAGATATTTATACAAAATTTTTATTTTCTCTATCTTATCCATTTTTATCTCCATTATATTTTCTTATCAGATTAATTTTGATACAGTTTATATTCATTATAGTGTAAACATATATCACTAACAACTGTACTTAACCTTGTGAAAAAATATACATCATACAAGTAAAGGCAGATAGGAAATATTCTTCCATCTGCCTTACAACACTAGTTTCTCTTTAGTATTCTTCTGCCCAAAGCATTGTCGCATATGCTCCATCATCTATTACATATACTTTACCTTCTACATAGTTGCCATCAACAGTAGCAAATTCATATTCTGCCTTATATTCAGGCACTTCCTGTTCGTGAATGATTACCTGTTTCCATTCATTTTCTTCATCCTTTCTTTTACTGAATCTGAATATCTGCAAATAGTCCAACTTATGTGTCTTTCCTGCTTGTCTAATCATTTCCCACATAAGAATCCTGTACTCTAAAGGCATTCTCTCATTGATACCTTTTGTTTCATATCTGTCTTTATCAAACATCTTATCACTCATTTCTTGGATTATATTATTTTTATTGTCAGCACATCTCATATGGTAGAGAATGTAACCTCTTTCATATCATCAGAATCAAGAACTATCTGCTCTGAATAGTACATTCTCTTTATTATATCTACAGCCTCCTCAATAGATTCTGCTTTTATATGTTCTATTCTTGATAGTTGCTCTTTTACTTCAACATCATATTCTCTTTGCATATAGCACCTCCTAGCTTGTCTTAATCCACTTTGCTTCCATCTCTTCCATTACAGTTCTCTTTTTGTCCTGATATGCACAGGCATATGTATTCAGAGTGGTTGAAGCGTCTGCATGCCCCAAGATACTCTGTACAGACTTGATATCTGCATTATTCTTGAGTGCCAATGAAGCAAATGTATGTCTCAGTGCATGAAGATTAAGATATCTGATTTCATCAGCATGTGAATCCATGAAATCCTTGTATTCATTTGACAAAGTTTCACTTCTTAATGGATTTCCACAATCATCCGTAAATAAAGCCTTTGAATCCACAAAATCTTCTCCTTTTGCAAACATCTTCTTGTAGTAATCGTTTCTTGCTTTCTTTATCAATGTACAAAGGGTATTAGTAATAGGAATCACCCTTACACTACTAGCAGTCTTAGTTTCCTTTACCACGCATTTCCCTCTATGCTGGTATACTCTTGCCTTATTGACATTGATAGTTTTTTCTTTCAGGTCTATATCATCAAATGTCAGTGCGTTCATTTCAGACCTTCTCATTCCAGTTGTTACAGCAAGATATATCAACAATTTCACATTGTCACATGCGTCCTTGTCTACCAGTTCCAAAAGCTTCTTTACTTCGTCTTCGTTGTATGACTGAATCTGCTTCTTTACAATCTTTGGTGCAATTACATCACCTACGAAATTGTATGACTTATTTATATAGTGTAATTGCATAGCTTTGTCTATTACTCCGTGTATACACATTATTCTGTTTTTTACAGTCTTAGCCGACAGTCCACTATCAACAAGAAAGTCCACATATCTTTGTAAATGTATTGCATTCAGTTTTGACAACTGGATATCACCTAGAAATTCAAGAAAACCATTTTTCTTGTTGTAAGCCATCTGCATATAGTTACTGCTTGTAGTTGGACTAAGATGTTTCAAATACGAATCCTCATATATTTTAAAGAACTGTCTGAATGATAACCTATCATAGTTCAAACCTACATCATCATCCTCATACTGCTTCTCCACAGTTCTGACAAATGCCCTTATTTCCTTCATATTCGTATTTTCAGGAAATGTTTTACTCTTTCTCTTCCTTGTACCATTAATAGTTCTCACTTCATACATCACTTTGTATCTCTGGTGCTTAGTTCCTTCATCTATTAGAATTATATGTGCCATTTTTACATCTCCTTTCCTACAAAAAAAGACAGATAGGATATTACTCCCATCCGCCTTGATTTCTGATTACATATTACAATTTTACTCTTACTTTCTTTCCAGTTTTAGCTATTGAGTACGCTACTACACTAGTTGTAACACCCTGAGCAAAAAGCTGTGCCGCTGTAATCGTTCCTGCAGTAATTAATGAAAATATCATATCTGATTCACCTCCTTTCGTATTTGGAGAAAGTTTTTGCAAATCTTGTGAAAGTTTGCGAAAAGCATTCAACCCCTACTGAATAGACAGCTTCTTTGTACTTTCGCAAACTTTCTGAAAACTTACACAAATTTTTTCTTCATGCTGCAATCATTTCTGTTGCTGCAATGACTGCTATTCCAACGCACAATCCTAAACCGAACCACTGCATACATCATCACTTCCTTTCCTCATTAGTCATCCTGTTTCTTCCTGATTCTTCTTTTGACCGTATTATCATCAGGATTCTTCTCAACAAGTCTTGCTGATATCTTTAACATTTCATCATTTACATCTAACGGAACAAGATTCCATTGTTCATCCCCATGTCTGAGTCCTAAGTAGAGTACATGTGTCGGATCTGAACCTATCGTGTCAATATATTCAGAACTTATCTGATATACTCTGTCCTTAGCCTTACTATTACTGATAGCTTCAAGCAGATTCTTCTTTAGAATATTTGTAGTCTTATTACTGCTGTGTGAACTGCCATATGCAATTATCAGCTTGTATTCTCCTGCAGTATTGACAGCCTGTGTAATGTACTCAAAGTTTTCCTTGTCATATGTCAACTGTGATGTAGTAGGCTTTCTGTCAAACACTTCTGAATACAGGTTCATAATCCTTACCTCATTTAATCCAAGCTCTTTCATATGATTAATCAGATGTAACTGGGTACTGTCAATCTTTGTAATGTTGTCTCCATCAACTGTCGGATACAGACCTATAAGAATTGCCTTGTCACCTTTAAACCCGTCTATCGTTTTCTTAATCTCATATGTATGATTTCCCTGATAGACAACTTCTGTTATCAACTGTTCTTTCTTACTTTCCATAGAAAACCTCCTTAGTCTTACATTTGTAAAAGAATCCCCAGTAAGCGTCTGTACCTATGAATGCCCTTATATGCCACTCAGAACCATTTTCTATACATATCAGGTCGTCAAACTCATAGTCTCCTTCAATCAGGTTATACTCTCTGAGACAATCCTTGTATGTATCACTGTCTATACCATCATCATCCGTCAGTATATAGAAGTTTCCACATGCACCATCTTCAAAACATTCTTCTACAAGTCCAATGTGATACTTTGCATTATCTATCACCTTCTGTGGAATGCCTGCATAAGCCTGTATAACCTCTTGGAGCTCTTTTTCACTCCTAAATGTATATTTCATGCCAGCCTCCTATTCCACAATGCTTACAGCGTCATTTACGGCGTTATAGTAATACAGATTGTCAGGCATTACATCTGCCTTCTCCAAGTTCTCTTTATTAGTCTCTTTAATCATTTCCCAAAATACTTTTTGAAATTAGTCAGTACAAAAATAGTCTCAGGAGTGTTGCTGACATCTTCCTGAGACTGATTATCTATCTTTGATACAATATCCGTAAATCAATATCAATGATTAGCTTCTATTAATCACAGCTACAATCTCGTCAACTGATCACCAGTCCAGTAACATATCTTTGCAACATTCATATCTTTTCTCCTGACCCGAATTCCTTTCAGTTTTGTGTCATTGTTCTTCATACCTTCAACCCTTTTCACCTCATATTCTTCTCCAAGTCTTCTCTGTACTTCATCAATCACATCATTCATTTTGTCGTCCATAACAACCTCCTATAAAGAAAATAAGAGCAAGCACTTAAGTTTCTTTACTCAAGTACTTGCTCTGTTTCTTTGTATCATAGTTATTATATATGGTTGTAGGTTGGTGATTTGCGGGTATTCTGTAAAATATAGTCTGGAAACTGGAAGTTATCTGTCTGTTTCATCTTTTTTATATATTACGCCGTCCCATGCATAATATCCCGCGATATATTCATAATCAGGATATTCTTCTATCTCATATAATTTTCTCCCACTATCAGATGTACAAATTACCACATTTAATATTTTATAATTTTCTAGTTCCGACGTTTGAGAATATCTAACTCCATTAAGATATATATAATCTCCTTTTTCAATTGCCTCATTTTTATAACTTTTATTGTGTGCAAAATAATATCGACCACAAAAAATAATAACAACAATTGTAACCAAAATAATAATTAATGCTATTGATTTCTTTTTATCTACAATCATTCTCATTAGCTTCCTCTTAACATTTCATGAAATTCCGATTCTTTTTCCCATTTTAACATAAAACTCAACCAAGTTAAAACTCCAATTCACAATCATTCTCCTCCCCCTGACACCAAGTGCCACAAAAGTGCCCAACTTGCCTACAAACATTCCCAGTGTTTATGCGGGTTTTCAAAATCACAATAATTAATACATGGAAATAATAAAGAATGAATTTCTTCACAAGACGACCGTTCCCCTCCTAGTCAGTAGGCACGAAAAGAAAAAAGGGAATGGTTTTTCAACCATTCCCATCTTAATGAGCCCACCGGGGTTCGAACCCGGGACACCTAGATTAAAAGTCTAGTGCTCTACCAACTGAGCTATGAGCCCTCAATGTATACAATTATGAGTAACAATCTATATCAAACATCCAGCCTCGGATTATAACTACCGAGCTGGGCTAGCTGGATTCGAACCAGCGTAATGCAGGGATCAAAACCCTGTGCCTTACCGCTTGGCGATAGCCCAAGAAATAAAAAAAGGGTGGGTACAGGGATTCGAACCCTGGACCTTCAGAGCCACAATCTGACGCGCTGACCAGCTGTGCTATACCCACCATAATACAAAAGTCATAAGCTACTGGCCATGACTCATAAAAAAAAGTGTGCCCGGGGGGATTCGAACCCTCGACCCACGGCTTAGAAGGCCGTTGCTCTATCCAGCTGAGCTACGAACACACAAAGCGGGTGATGGGAATCGAACCCACGTATCTAGCTTGGAAGGCTAGTGTTCTA
>OGOB01000690.1_pt1 | contig 15374 bp, 18 predicted proteins | sample 1573611 | NCBI WGS metagenome assembly OGOB01 (sample SAMEA2582016, study PRJEB24529) | metagenome | biome: Human gut stool | place: China | collected 2011 | reverse complement strand
ACTAGGTATTTGTTCCGGTTGAATACACTTCATTGCTAAAGGCAGTTTAGCGTATTCTTTCAATAGATATTGTTTCGTGGCCTTACGGGGATTTTCGACGGAGTAAAATGTGTATTTGAATATTAAACGGCTCCCTTTCTTCTGTACGGATTCCTGTTCCAGGAAAAAAGAATTCAGGCGTATCTTGTTTTCTTGAAGGATATGTTTGGGAATATCTTCCTGATAGATATCGGTCATGTATTGAAGGATGGTCTTTTTCATTAGAAAAATCAATGAAAAGGTTCATTACCAGTATTTATAATAAGTTTTTCCAACCCATTAATTTTTGCGTAATGCTGTTTCTGCGGTTTAGAATCTGAAAACGAAGCTACTTTCGCAAGATCCTGTGTCCGGTATATATACTTACTTACATATGGATAGTGATATTTTATCATTTTACCGGCAAATACATTCCGAATGTTTTCCACATTGAGTACAATCTTGATCTTGTTGATAATAATCAATGCTATAGATTATCATTTCTTTTTCAATATGGATAACTTTCTTGTAAACCAACTTCATTCTTTTGTCAGAGGTTTTAACGAAGGATTTTACCATTTATAGTCAAATTGTTCAATGTCTTCTTCTGCAAGTAGATTTCCGGACTGCACCTCGATGAACGTCAATTCAGAGATAGCCCTGACTGCATGTTTAACACCTTTCTTGATTGTAATCGTATCGCCTCTGCTGATAACCGACCTGATATCATCGAGTACCAGTTCTCCCTCGCCGTCGATAAACGTCCAGACTTCATCGCGATGGCGGTGTACCTGATAGCTGATACTCTTACCGGATTTGATTTTCAGTTGCTTGGTAAGTGATTTGTAACCGTCGGAAAACTCGGCGGTATCGACAACTTTGTATTCACCCCAGCGACGTTCTTCGAACATTGGCCGATGTTGTAGGCAGTCAGCGTAAGTTTTGATGTTCTCGCTTTTATCTTTGTCCGAAATTAGGATTCCATCATTTGATGCTGCGATAACTAGATTCCGTGTGCCAATGCACATGATTGGCAGTCCAAGTTCGTTGATGACGTGGGTATTTTCGGATTCTTCATCCATGACAACATTGCCCATGGTGTGTTCCGATAGTTCATCAGTCAACGTATTCCATGTACCAAGGTCTTTCCACTCTCCGGCAAAAGGTACGACGGCTACCGACTGCGCTTTTTCAGCGACTTCGTAGTCAAAACTGATTTTCGGAAATTCCCCATAGCGAGAACGAATTTCTGAAAAAGTGTCGGTTTTGATGTGTCGGGTTACAATATCTGTCATATACCCCAACCGAAAAGCGAATACGCCTCCGTTCCAGAAAGCACCCTCTGAAATAAGTTTCTCGGCAGTTATCATATCTGGCTTTTCCGTAAAGCGTGATACTTGAAATATTCCTTTGTTCTGTACATCATTGACTGGCACTACATATCCGTATTTTGCTGACGGATATGTGGGGTTAATTCCCATCAATACTAGTTCGGCTACATTGTTTTTCACTGCATCCGCTATCCTGCGAATCGTTTCAAAATAACCTGTTTCGGTATAAGGGTCGCAAGGCATGACGATTATAATCTCATCGGTGGAACATTTTCGTTTGTAGGCCAAATACGAGCTTGCGAGAGCGATAGCCGGGAATGTATCGCGACGCTCCGGTTCCGTAACTACAGGAATCTCTTCTCCAAGCTGGTTGATGATGATATCCCGTTGTGACTGGCTTGTTGCCACAGTAATCGAATCACAGATGCCGGTTTCTCGTAATTGCCGTACCACCCGCTGCACCATCGACTCTTTCGAGCCATCGGGCGCAGTCAACAGTTTGATAAATTGTTTTGACCGTGTATTATTGGAAAGCGGCCATAGGCGTTTACCAGAACCGCCGGATAACAGTATGATTTGCATAGATGTTATTTAATTCGATTTTTAATTTGCCGATAGTATTCTTCAAGCATCAATTTCCAAAATTTATTGCGTTCGTAACGTGATGTAATCATTGCCCTTGCATTCTTTGCCATTCTTTTTACCTCATTAGGATTATCCAAAAAATATTTCATGGCTTTATACAATGCGTGTTCGTCTTGTGGTGGAACAATTATTCCATTTTTGTTTTGAACAATTATTTCATTACAACCATTGATATCTGTAACGATTTGTGGTAATTCCAAGGCCCCAGCTTGCATGACAACATTAGGGAAACCTTCACGATAGGAGGGAAAAACAAAAGCCTCACACCCCATTAGATAGGGACGAACATCTTGTTGAAAGCCGACAAACTCAATGTGAGAATTTGTGCTAATCTCTTGTTTTACCCAATCATCAACCGGATAAAGGTTTTCTTCCATAAAGCCGATTAAACGTAATCCTATGTTAGGATAATCTTTCTGTAATCGAATAAAAGAAGCTACTAATTCATTGATTCCTTTCTCATAAAATATACGACCTACAAAACCAAACGTGAAATCGAAAGTCGAAATCTTAATATCTTGTGTAGCATTTCGCGAATAGAATGCCGTATCAATTCCATTTGAACCACCATTACCGATAACAAGCATTTTTTTAGGATTGCCGATCCCCATTGAACAAATAATATCACACATCTTTTGTGAATTGGGATATACATTTGTGGCACAAGCGTAAGTTAACCGTTCCGTAAAACGAAGAATTTGTTTTTTTATGCCCGTAGCCGTCGTCAATGGGAAGCCTGTTACCGTGTGCATACGGATCGGCACACGTGCTATCCATGCTGCTAACATACCCAAAAGACCAGCTTTGGGGGTGTGCGAGTGAACAATAGTCGGCTTCTCTTTGATAAAAAGTTTTACCAATTGGAAAAGAGTTATTAAATCGAAAATCGGATTTATGGCTCTTGACATTTTTACCGGAATACAACGTGCCTGTTGCTTCTGTAATTCCTCCCAACCTTCTCCTTTAGGGGCAACGGCAATGACATCGAAATATGCGGAAAAATAATTCAATTGACCTTGAAGTTGCCGGACTTGAAAATAAGCTGAATTTGTTATTTTGAATAATTTCTTTTTTTTCATTGAAAAGATTTTATTTTTTTTGCAGGAACTCCCCCATAAATAGAGAATGAGTCAACACTTTTATTAACCAAACTATTTGCGCCTATTATACATCTTGTATCAATGTGAACTCCACATAAAATCCTCACTCCACAACCAATCCATACATCATCATGGATAACTACCGTTTTTTTTAGGATTTCATTATATTTAATAGGTAAATTAAAATCAGAATAAGTGTGAGTACTTGTTAGTATTGAACTTGAATGGGCAATAGACACATTATTTCCGATCATCAATCCTCCGCTACATTCAAAATAACACATCGGATGAATACTGATATTATCTCCCAGTTCTAGTTTCTCTATGTTAGATATATATACATTTTCTTTAATTACAACATTATCACCGCATTTTTTTGCTAGATTTTTCACCAATATGTATCTAATCACAATACCAACTTTTCCTCCAATACCTCTTAAACTTACAAATAAAAAATTATTAAGTTTCCTAGGAAGATATGAATCTACTATAACGAATACCTTAATTAATGGTTTAATCCGTTTAAATAAAGTTCTACCGCTTAGATCCGACATGTCTAATATCTATATAATTGTTTTTTTTATCTTTCATATGAAACAAATAGCCAATAGGCATAAAAATAATATAACTAGAAATTCCTATTTGTTTTATTTTATTTTTCATTTTCAATTTAGAGCAAGGAGCAAAACGCCAGTAATTTATATGAGCTTTTATTTTTTTTAAATATGGAATATCTAGTGATGCCATTTCTGAATAAATTCTCATGGCATAATTAGGTGAATTCATTCTGTTTTTGATTGATGAAACAGATAAACCGTCTGATAAATACTCTGCGATGTATATTTTTTCATTAAAAAATAACATAAGGTAATTTTTTCCAATACGGTTTAGAACCAAACTTTCTGCACAAAATTTTTCTCCGGGTATATCGTCAAATAAATAATTTCTCAGGACTGATGTTTTAAAAACAAACGCAACATCCCCTTTTATATTTTTTATAATCCAATAGTTAATCCAAGAATCTTTTAAAATTTTCCATGTAACCTCTTTCCCTATACGAGAACCATCTGGAAAGCATTTCATACCACAAACTCCAGCAAATTTATCATTATTCTTTATATATTGATAATGAAAAACTATTCGTTCTATAGAGTCTTTTGTTAAATAGTCATCACTATCTACAATATAAAATAATTCTCCTTTTGCATGTAATACGCCATTGTTGATTGCTCTATGTTTTCCACCATTCTCTTGTTTGATGAAACGAATTAATATACGATCTTCATTTTGATAAGATTTTATAATTTCATCAATATCATCAGTGCTCCCATCGTCAACAATAATCCATTCAAAATTTTTATAGGTTTGAGACAACAAACTCTGATATAGATTTCCAATTAAATTCTTCCTATTATATACCGGTGTAAATACAGTAACTAAATCTTTCATAAAAATCTTTTTCTATTGTTTTGTATTTTATTTTATCCACATTACATAAGTGAACATATAATAACATAGAATAATCCATTTTATTCGTTCTCCCTGGTTATTTATTAAGTTATCTTTTAGCAAGGGATATATCAATACTATAGGATAAAGAAACCAAGATAGATAAGCAAATCTGTTATTATACGGTACATGAATGGTCAATAGCCAGAACGCATTACTTGCTATATAAGTATTAAATAAACGGATAAACAATTTGTCTTCGTAGCAATATGTATAGATATATTTCCCTCCTGCGATAATGGGTATCAAACTATAAATAATGAAGTCCCAGCGAAATCCAATATTAGAGAACATTTGCTCCATGCCTTTATAAGACATATTCAAATATTCAGACATCCTTTTATCCTGTTCAAACCAAGGAATGTTTGTCAACAAAGTGGAGAAAGAATCACGTGCAACAAGCATAAGCAGGAAAAACGTTCCCCATAAGTATAAGTAGTGTTTGGGATTATTTGAAAGTCGGGTCAGCAAGAAACAGCCAATTGGCAACATGACGGATTGATGGAAAAGACATGCTATAATCCAAACAGGAATTCGTTTAATATCGTTGTTTGGAACAAGAAAAGAGAAGATAACTAACGATGTAGCTATTCCGTTACGCAGTCCATTTACTCCGTATCCCCAAAAACTCAAAGAACAAACGAACAACACTAGTGCTACAGCATATTGTTGTTTGAATCGTTTCTTTAAAGCAAAGAAAACAGGCAATATATATAATGAGCAAAGAACAAACCAATACCCTTTTAAATTGACGAGTTGTGAAAGCCAATAGGTAAGATACTCAAAACCAATATCTCTATCTCTTATAGCAACCGTACCATAGAAGGCTTTCTTTTGGAAAGCCATGGCATAAGCTGAAGTATCTCCAAAGTAGTGATAATCGGTCGGTCGGAAAGTTACATGAACATATACAATCAAGAGTAAAGCAAGGCTAAATATCTGGTTGTTGATATAAGGCTGTCTTACTGTTTCTGCCCTGACCGGTTGAATAGCGATGTAAACAACTAATAGCAGCAACAAGTTGTAATATAAGGCTATATATAGACTAATACTCATAAAATGACATCACAAATTTGGTCCACATAATGTTCCCACGTAATTTTAGCTTCTATGCGCCGACGTGCATTACGACCTTCATTTATAGCAAGAGATTTATCGTCGATTAACTTAATGAGTAAATTCTCCAATTCTTCGTGGGCGTCCTGATGTATCAACCAACCGCCATTATTCTCCTCGACAGCATCGGGAATGCCACCTGTACGAGTACCTATAACGGCGGTTCCACAAGCTTGCGCTTCGGCAAAAACAAGCCCGTATCCTTCTACATTCCTATTATCCGCTTCTTCACGTGTACAGAGAATGAATATATGCGAGGCTGAATAGAAATCGCAAAGTTTATTATCATCAATGAAACCTTCAAATGATACAATATCTGACAATCCTAAATCGGTAACCATCCGCTCAAGTGCACTCTTATATTTTCCTTTACCTCCGAGATGCAATCGCACTTGTTGCTTATACTTTGCCGGTAAAGAAGCTATCGTCCGGATAATAAAATCATGTCCTTTAAATTTTTCCAATCGAGAAATAGAACAGAGGTGTAGCAAGCCATCCTTATATTTTTCACAAGTAGGGCGAAAATGAATTGCATCAACCGCTAACGGAATAGCGATTGTTTTAGCATTTGGAGAACAATGTTTTACTAATGTCTCTGTATAATGACTGTTAGCAATCACGCAAGAGGCGTTTCTTAGTATAAAACGTCGATAAGTAGGCCAAATACAGCGTCGGAAAAAACTCTTTCCGGCAAGATATTCGGCTCCATGTGCCAATATATAGGTTTCTCTGTTTGACAATAGAGACAGCATTCCCTCTGGATGATAATTCCCGGTAATTACAATATCACCGGGAACAGTTTTTTTGCGTAAATACTTCAATGTACGCAACTCCAATATTCCTCTTCTTCCATGCAATCTCACCACATTATTATCCTCCTCTGCATCGGTAGAAGTACTTTGGGGACAAATGACTGTAACATTCAGTCCTTTTTTCTCTAAATATTTTTTCAGTTCAAAACAAAGCCTTGCAATACCACCATTACTTGGTGGATAATCATAGGTTACAATAAAAATGTGTTTGTTAGATGTTTGCATAATGAGTATATTTAGGAGTTAGTTTTCCTTTTTTATAACCTTCTTTATAAGTTTTTGCAAAAAGTCTAAACAGTCCGGGATTGCGGTAAGTAAAAGCGTATGATGCAACAAGACGCAACAAATAGATGTAAGCAGTCGGCCTATGATACCATTTGAGATGACGGCTAATCAATAAAGCCCGGTTATGTACTAATGAAGCAATATAGCGATTGATATCCAGAACCCTGCAACCGCCTGTATCAGCAGCCAAGTGCCATACATGAGCATCATAATTAAAAAAAACTTTGTATCCAAGTTCCTTTACTCGTAAACATATTTCGGTTTCTTCATATAGAGCAGCTCCATAATTCAAATATTCATCAACACCACCAACTTCTAAAAATATGTCTTTTTTTATGCTATAATTTCCACCTCCGCCATGATCTACATATTCTTTATGATTAATGTGGAATCCCCGTTCTGGAGTTGCCGTATAGAAATGGAACTTGCCTACATTTTTCGATTTGGGATTATTCTTATATTTTTCTGTAATTCCCCCTGCCACTACTGCGATATCAGGTTGTGACAAGAACTTGTAATGCTCTTTGAGCAGGTTGCAGTCACACTCGATATCATCATCTAGAAATAGGATGTAGGCGTATTGTGTGTGTTGCACACCGAAATTACGAGCTTCAGGTAGCCCTCTAAATTCAGTCACATGATAGTACTTAATCAATGTATCACTATCTTTTGCACGACTATACATAGTACTGTCAATGGCTGCCGATTGGTCTACAATAATTATTTCATACGGCTCCCCAAAATCTTGCTCTATTAAGCAATCAACTGTACTTGCCAGATAATCAGCCCGATTAAGTGTGGGCAAAATAATGCTTATCCCTTTTTGCATAAGGCGTTTATGAATAATATGAATCAAGAGTTAAGAAATTAATCACTTCGTTTAGGAATTATACTCTATCAGAAATTTCACTATAATGAAGCATTTCTATATTTTACGTAGTTGTACTGAAATGTTTGACTTTCTTCAAGATGGCAATACAAAAAAAGCCTTAACTCCCCTTCGTATGAATATGTGATTTTATAAATAAAAAGTCCGTTTAAATTTTCTAATAAAGCAGTTGAGTTAGGATTCTTCTACATGATGTTTGGAGCTATCTCTTATAACTCGATTGTAAAATTCGATGTTTTGTGCCACTATCTCGTTGGTGTTGAATCTAGCAGTTGCATTTAGATAAGCCCTGTCGGCTTGTTCACACCTATAAATGGGATTCGAGATTAGCCGTTGCAAAGCCTCTGCAAATTCATCGATACGTTTCACCCTGCATTTGCAAACACAGTTACTGTCTCCTATAATCTCTTGAAAACAATCGATATCGGAACAAACAATTGCCTTCCGCAGTAACATTGCCTCCAGTAAGACCAAACCGAAAGTTTCTGCATGGCTTGGAAATATGCAAATATCGGCACTGTTAGCGTATGACATAGTCTTGTCATAAGGTAAGCGACCTAAATACGATACACAACCGATCGATTGCTTTGAAAAGAGAGATTTGCATTTTTCCCATGTCGAAGAACCATTCACTACTGCATCCTGTCCGATGAGAATGAGTTTGACATTGTCGTTTTGCTCGCATATCCTGTTGAAAATAAGAGGCAAATCAAGTACCCCCTTTTTCTCAACAATTGTCCCCCAATAAAGTATCGTTATTGTATTTTTGTTCATGTCACTAGATGAAAGAGGGGGCATGTTTATATCCACAGGATTATATATTACACATTTTCTCTTATTCGAAGACAGACTGAATAATTTATCCGTCAGGTCGAGAGCCTGTCGGCTAACTCCTATATAGGCATCAGAATTACGCAAAGCATTATATTCCATAAGCCGTACGTTCCATGGAGTTTTGTTTCCAGACAAATGATCGAAATACACATTTGAACCATGTAATCTTGTAACTACTGGTACAGATAAACTACAAAAAGCCAAAGGTCCCTCCCAGTCGATAGATTCAACGAGGTCGATGCCAATCTTTGCCACTAATAGATTTAACTTTTTATTTAGATACCTTCTATTGATAAAAGAAGAAAATGGAGACTTATGAGGCTGGTTTATAGGTATCACAGATATACCATCGTCCCACACAGTTTCTGTAAACTTATTGCCCCAATACACAACTGATACCTTCACACCAGTCTCACTCTTAACGATAAGATGAGACAAATGTTTGATAAAAATTCCGATTCCGCCACATTTCATACCCAATATCGGATATTCTGTAGTTAAAAACGCTATATGCATCTCTATTGTATTTTTTGGAAAATATCAATGAAAGATTTTGTTTGTTGCGATGCCAAGTAACGGCGGCAATATTCTTTGTTTGCCGTCATTGGAAATTTTTCGCTAAATACTTGTTTGATGACAGTAACACCTTGCTGAGGAGTATCTATAAAAATACCTATGCCTGCTTTTATCAATTCGGTTCGTGCTTCGCTATTCATCCTCTCCGTACTTGACTCTTGCCAAGGCTTCTTCAATCAAATTCAAGAACTCCTTCACAAACAATGCAGCCTCTGCAGGGTCCAACTGGCATTTCCGGGCAAACGACTCCACAAGTTCCTGTAAAGTTATTTTATCACTCATCCGATGAAATGTTTTTAAACTTTTCTTTCAAAACAGCACTTGGCTTAAAAGCTAACGCCAATTTGGGAGGCACCAAAAAGCGCTGCTTAGTGACAGGATTCACAGAAATACGTTCCATTTTCTTTTTCACCTCAAAGGAACCGAAGCCTTGCAAATTCACTATCTTATCTTCCTGCAATGTCTGCGACAAGCACTCCGTGAAAGAACTAGCCAAGGAGGCTGTATCTTTCTCGGTTTTATCCAGACGGCGGGACAATTCTTCTATGAATTCCTTATTTGTCATTTTATTTTACGATTGTAGCATACAAATCAAAATCATCTGCATCGTACACTTTTACCCGATGGAAACTGCCAATTCTCAAACGGTGATTTTCCACGTTTATCAACACCTCCGGATCGACTTCCGGCGAATCAAACTGTGTACGGCCGATATAGTAATCGCCTTCCTTGCGGTCGATGATTACCTTGAATTCCTGTCCAATCTTGCGATGAGACAAGTCGGCAGAGATTTCCTGCTGCAATTCCATCAATGCATCCAAACGCTGCTGCTTGACTTCCTGCGGAATCTCATCCTTATAATGCTTGGCAGAATAAGTTCCTTCTTCTTCCGAATAAGCAAACGCACCCATACGGTCGAAACGTGCCGTACGGACAAATTCCATCAGTTCCTCAAAATCCTGTTCCGTTTCACCCGGATGACCTACCATCAATGTAGTACGCAAATGAATGCCAGGCACCTCCTTACGGAACTTCTCTATCAACTGATAGGTTTCTGCCTTCGTCACATGGCGACGCATCTTTTGCAGCATGTTATCGCTGATATGCTGCAAGGCAATGTCCATGTACTTACATACATTATCGTTTTCACGCATCACGCGGAACAAATCTTCCGGGAAATGAGCGGGATAAGCATAATGCAGACGAATCCATTCCACACCCGGTATATGTGCCATCTGCTCTATCAGCTCCGGCAACATCTGTTTTTTATACAAATCCACTCCGTAATAGGTCAGTTCCTGTGCAATGACCTGAAATTCTTTCACCCCTTCGGAAACCAGCAAGCGCACTTCGTCCAGAATTTCTTCCATAGGACGAGACACATGTTTACCGGTAATGATAGGAATGGCGCAATAAGAACACTTGCGGTCGCAACCTTCTGATATTTTCAGGTATGCATAATGCTTCGGAGTCGTCAGATGACGCTCAATGGCAAATTCAGAATGATAGGCCTTTCCTAAATCGGCCAAAAGTTCATTCCAGTTGAACTTCCCATAGAATTTGTCGACCTGCGGAATTTCCATCTGCAGGTCCTTCAGGTAACGTTCCGACAAACAGCCCATTACATAAAGTTTCTTCAAGCGTCCTTCTTCCTTTGCCTGACAGAACTCCAGAATCATGTTGATAGATTCCTCTTTGGCATCGCCAATAAAGCCACACGTATTGATAACGGCAACTTCTCCCTGCGGATGGTCGCTGTCATGTGTCACCTTGTATCCATTAGCTTCCAGCTGCTTCATCAGCTTTTCGGAATCTACCAGATTTTTCGAGCATCCTAAAGTAATTATATCGATTGTATTCTTTCTCATTTTTCAGTGGTTGAGCCAAACAATGAATCTACGAACTCACGGCGACGGAATATCTGCAGGTCTTCCATACCTTCTCCCAGACCGATGTATCTCACCGGAATCTTAAACTGGTCGGAAATTCCAATCACTACTCCACCCTTGGCTGTTCCGTCAAGTTTGGTGATAGCCATGGCGGTTACTTCTGTAGCCAAAGTAAACTGTTTGGCCTGTTCGAATGCATTCTGCCCGGTAGAGCCGTCCAGTACCAGCAACACTTCATGAGGTGCATCGGGTACCACCTTTTTCATCACGTTCTTGATTTTTGTCAGCTCGTTCATCAAACCAATCTTATTGTGCAAACGTCCTGCCGTATCAATGATTACCACGTCAGCATTATTAGCCTTGGCAGAACTCAGCGTATCAAAAGCTACTGAAGCAGGGTCAGCTCCCATTTTCTGTTTTATTACCGGTACACCCACACGTTCTCCCCAGATGTCAAGCTGTTCTACAGCTGCGGCACGGAAAGTATCTGCGGCACCCAGATAGACCTTTTTCCCGGCTTTTTTAAACTGATAAGCCAGCTTACCGATAGTCGTCGTTTTTCCTACTCCGTTCACGCCTACCACCATAATCACATAAGGAGTCTTATCCTGAGGCACATCAAAATCGGCAGCATCCACCGTATTGTTTTCCATCAGCAACGCCGCAATCTCCTCACGAAGGATATTGTTCAGCTCCTGTGTATTCACATACTTATCCTTTGCCACTCTGGTTTCAATGCGCTTGATAATGTTCAGCGTAGTTTCTACTCCCACATCAGACGTAATAAGCACTTCTTCCAGATTGTCCAGCACCTCGTCATCCACCTTTGATTTTCCAGCCACCGCACGTGCTATTTTTCCAAATACACTTTCTTTGGTCTTAGACAATCCTTTGTCTAATGTTTCTTTTTTTTCCTTTGAGAAAAAACTAAAAAATCCCATACAACTTACTTTTATCAGTTTCTGACACAAAGATATAACTATTCTCGCTTTCACACAAAAAAAGTTCCTTCCATATTTAAATGAAAGGAACTTTTATTTAGCATTTTATATCTCAAAAGATAAATTATTTCTTGAAGAAGTCCTGTACTTTTTCGTTAGGAACCATTTGTTCATCAAAAACGTAAGCACCAGTTTTCGGAGACTTAACCATTTTGATAACCTTAGTATAAGAACGTCCTTCTTTACCTGTCTGAAGGGTTGCGACTGTTTTCTTTGCCATGGTCTGTTATTATTTAATTTCTTTATGAACTGTTACTCTTTTCAAAATCGGATTGTATTTCTTCAACTCCAATCTTTCAGTGGTATTTTTTCTATTCTTAGTTGTAATATAACGAGAAGTTCCCGGCATACCACTATCCTTCATTTCTGTGCATTCAAGGATTACCTGTACTCTGTTTCCTTTAGCTTTCTTAGCCATAGTCTTTCTCTCCTTTTAATTAACCAATAATTTTGATAGTTTTCCAATCACAGTAACCTTTAGCAACAGCTTCATTCAGCGCAGCGTCCAGGCCTTTTTTGTTAATAACTCGCAAGCCGTTAGCGCAGATGTTCAGGCTAATCCAGCAATCCTGTTCTACATAGTAGAATTTCTTTGTAAACAAGTTCACATCAAAAGTTCTTTTTGTTCTTCTCTTAGAGTGTGAAACGTTGTTGCCTATCAAGGCTTTCTTTCCGGTAATTTGACAAATTTTCGACATTTCTATCTAGTTTTTATAGTTTTATTCCATGGTTCTCTCAAACGGAGTGCAAAGTAAGTGATTTTATTTTATATAAACAAATCTTTTTCCAATAAATTGAACTTTTACTCCTCTTTTCCCTGATTTTGGCATAATTCCAACAACAATTGGAGGGTTTTTGCCGTTGCAGCCTGAATATTTTTCTCACGGCCTTCATCTTCGGTCAATTTAGCTGTAAGCACCGCATCTTTTGTTCCGGCTGCTACCCAAATCGTACCGACCGGCTTTTCCGGACTTCCTCCGCCAGGACCGGCAATTCCGGATGTAGCCATTGCATAATCCACATCCAAAGCCTTGATGGCACCCTTTACCATCTCCACAACGGTTTCTTCACTTACCGCCCCATGCTGTTCCAGTGTTTCGGCATTTACATATAAATGCGTTTTCTTTACCTCATCTGAGTAGGCAATAACCCCACCTTTATAGAAACGAGAACTACCTGGGATAGCAGTTATGATGGCTGCCACGTTACCAGCCGTACAACTTTCTGCAGTAGCCAATGTATAGCCTTCTCTCCAGAAAATTTCACTTATCTCCTTACTTAGTGTTTTGGTTTCTACTGACATAATCTGTTTTCTCTAAATTGTTACTTAATGGTTACCCGTGAATAAGCGGGTTTGTCTATAGTGCAAAAATCCTTGTCCAAAAACTTATAATATCCAGTAATGGCAATCATAGCAGCATTGTCTGTCGTATAACCAAACTTAGGAATATATATCTTCCATCCATATTTTGCCGCATGCTCGCGGTAAGCATTACGCAAACCGTTGTTTGCTGATACTCCTCCTGCCACAGCCACTTCATTTATACCTGTATCTTTTACTACTTTACGCAGTTTATCCATAAGGATATCTACAATCGTTTTTTCCAGCGAAGCAGCCAAATCTGTTTTATGATGCTCTATAAAATCAGGATCCTCTTTTAACCAATCGCGTAATGAATAAAGGAATGATGTCTTCAATCCACTAAAGCTGTAATCATACCCTAGAATATGAGGTTTGCTAAAAGTATATGCATGAGGATTTCCCTGTCGCGCCAGCTTATCAATAATAGGACCACCCGGATACCCCAATCCCATTACTTTAGAGCATTTATCAATTGCTTCACCCGCAGCATCATCAATAGTCTGCCCCAAAACCTGCATATCGTTGTACGCATTCACACGGATAATCTGCGAATTTCCACCGGAAACCAATAAACAGATAAAAGGGAATTTGGGTTGATCAGCATCTTCTTCTGATTCTTTAATGAAATGAGCTAACACATGTCCTTGCAGATGATTAACATCAATCATCGGAATATTTAAAGAGCGCGCCAAACCTTTTGCGAACGACACACCTACCAGCAAAGACCCCATCAATCCTGGACCACGAGTAAAAGCAATAGCACTAAGCTGCTCCTTTGTTACACCAGCACGCTTTAAAGCTTCATGCACTACCGGCACAATATTTTGCTGATGGGCACGGGAAGCAAGTTCAGGAACTACTCCTCCATAAGATTCATGTACAGCCTGACTCGCTATAACACTCGACAACAAAACGCCATTTTTTATGACAGCAGCCGAAGTATCATCACAAGAAGACTCTATACCTAATATAATAGTATCCATAATATATATTCATTATTAATATGTCAATATTTCCAGACCATTGTCGGTCATAACAAACGTATGTTCCCACTGCGCAGAAGGCAATTCATCTTCAGTCACTACCGTCCATCCGTCTTCTTCATCTATAAAAACTTCCCATGTACCCATATTAATCATAGGTTCGATAGTGAAAACCATACCTGGAACCAGCAACATACCTGTTCCTTTTCTTCCATAATGCAATACATCCGGCTCTTCATGAAACTCAACACCAGTTCCATGTCCACACAAATCGCGAACTACAGAAAATCCGTTCTTTTTAGCATGTTTTTCTATTGCATTTCCAATATCTCCGACAAAAGAAAAAGGTTGCGCAGCATTTATGCCTATTTCCAAACACTCTTTAGCAACACGAACTAGTTTTTCTTTCTCCGGAGTAGTCTTACCTATAATAAACATGCGAGATGCATCTGCGTAATATCCGTTTAAAATAGTAGTAACATCTACATTGACAATATCCCCTTCTTCCAAAATCTCTTCTTCCGAAGGTATACCGTGACATACGACTTCATTTACAGAGGTACACACACTTTTCGGGAATCCTTCATAGTTCAGAGGAGCAGGTATTCCTCCATGGCTTACAGTATAATCATATACTATCTTATCTATTTCGGCGGTACTCATTCCTTCACGAATTACCTCTGCCACTTTATCCAATACTGCCGTATTCAGCATACCGCTCCTGCGAATACCTTCTATCTGTTCAGGAGTTTTAATCAATTTGCGGGTAGGAACCTCATGGCCTTTATTCTGATAATAAAGCACTTTTTTGTCCAACTCGGTCAATTCCGCCCCTTTAGGGACCACCCAATTTACCTTATTCCTCCTCATAATTTTTATCTTTCTTTTTTACGTTTTGCAAAGTTAACAGAAAAAAAATAGAAAATCCGATTAATCAAACAAAAAATACCACTCTACAGAAGCAAAAAACATTCAGAGTATAATTAAAGTTAAAAACCGAACATTTTGAAAATAATTCATCAA
>OGOB01000689.1_pt1 | contig 15381 bp, 15 predicted proteins | sample 1573611 | NCBI WGS metagenome assembly OGOB01 (sample SAMEA2582016, study PRJEB24529) | metagenome | biome: Human gut stool | place: China | collected 2011 | reverse complement strand
AACTGAACCTTAGCGTTGAAGAAATCGGACAAATGCGATTTCAGCACATTATACTCTTGTCGCATCATAACTTTCTTCTGTGCTTTCTTACGGGCTCGCTCTCCTCCGGCAGATAAAGTTTTAGCCAAGTCTTCGACACTACGCACACTCAATCCGTCGGACAATATACGCTCGTACAACTCCAACTGTAAAGCAGGGTCGGCAACAGACAACAACGCCCGAGCATGCCCCATATCGATACGTTTATCCCGCAATCCTATCTGTACCTCGGCCGGAAGTTTCAGCAAACGCAGATAGTTGGCTATCGTCGTCCTCTTCTTCCCGACCCGCTCACTCAGTTTTTCCTGTGTCAGTTGATACAATTCTATCAATTTCTGGAAGGCCAATGCAATCTCTATGGAGTTCAAGTCTTCCCGTTGAATGTTCTCGATAAGAGCCATCTCCATCAACGTTTCGTCCTCTACCGTTCACATAGGCGGGAATCGTTTCCAACCCAGCCATTTGTGCAGCTCTATATCGCCTCTCTCCGGCAATAATCTGATAATTTCCACCATCTACCTGCCGCAACGAAATAGGCTGTATAATACCCAATTCCCGAATAGAGCTTGCCAATTCTTCGAGAGCTTCCTGATCGAATTCCCGACGAGGTTGATCGGGATTAGGCACAATCTGGGATAATTCTATTTCATGAATAGAAGATGTGCCGCTGGTTACAATGTTATCCATCGAAATCAACGCATCCAAACCTCTACCCAATGCACTTCTTTTAGGAGTTGCCATAACTTATCGATTTTAGCCGCTTATCTATTTTTCATTATCAATTCTTTCGCCAGTTCCATGTGATTGACACTACCCCTCGACTCACAATCGTATAGCAAAGCCGGAAGCCCGTGACTCGGAGCCTCGCTCAAACGGATATTCCGTTGAATGACCGTATTAAATACCAAGTTCCCGAAATGCCCTTTCAACTCTTCATAAATCTGATTAGCCAAACGCAAACGGGAATCGTACATCGTTAACAAAAAGCCTTCGATTTCGAGCTGAGGATTCAATTTCGATTTTATGATCTTGATCGTGTTCAACAACTTGCTGATACCTTCCAAAGCGAAATACTCTGCCTGTACGGGAATAATAACAGAATCGGCCGCCGTAAGAGCATTGACCGTAATCAATCCCAACGATGGGGAACAGTCTATCAAAATATAATCATAATCGCCTCGCGCTTCGCTCAACACATGAGATAAAACCCGCTCCCGATTTTTCAAATTCATCAATTCGAGTTCTGCTCCAACCAAATCGATATGAGAGGCGACCAAGCCCAATCCCTCCACACATTCATAAATGGACGACTTCACCTGTTGCGGATCCACTCCCAAACCAGACGAAGCATTTGCTTGGGGATCGGCATCAATGAGCAAAACCTTCTTATCTAGAACCGCCAACGAAGTGGCCAAATTTATAGAAGTCGTTGTCTTTCCGACTCCTCCTTTTTGATTTGCTATTGATATTACTTTTCCCAAATTGATTGCCTCCATTTATAAAAAATTTAACATATTAATAATATAAAAATATTATTAATATGTCAATGAAATTTTTTAAAATATTTTATTTTTTTGTATCTTCTACATATTCTAAGCAATCGGCTCCTTTGCGGGTGTGCCAGGCTTTCTAGGGTATTGCTTTGGTGTTTCCCTTACTTTTTTTATTAATATAATATTTCTAGAAATATCTGTACTAGGAAGTACCATTTTATCTACTTTTATTATTTCACCACCTAAAATATTTAGAGCTTTTTTTGATTGTTCTATTTCCTCATCTATGTTAGAACCTTTCATACAAATACATTTTCCGCCAACTTTTACTAATGGCATCATATATTCTAGTAAGATATTTAATTTTGCTACCGCTCTTGAGGTGACTACATTGTAATGCTCTCTATGATTACAGTTTTTTCCTATTTCTTCAACTCTGCCATGTATCGCCTCTACATTATTAAGATTAAGAGCATCTTTAACCTTTAATAAGAAATTTATTCTCGAGCTTAATAAATATACTAGTGTTATTTTATTCTCCATTTTTGTTATTGCAAGTGGTATACCTGGAAATCCAGCACCTGTTCCAATATCAATTATTGTTTCTCCTTCTTCAATATATTTATTTATTGTTAAACTATCTATAAAATGTTTTAATATTACCTCATTTTCTTCTGTTATTGCGGTTAAATTAATTTTTTCATTCCATTCTAATAGTAATTTCATATATTGATAGAATTGTTTGCACATTTGTTCATCTATTTCAACATCAATTTTTCTTGATAATTCTATAATTGTTTTATTAAAGTTTTCCATTCTTAAATTTTTCCTTTCATTTGCTCTAAATATACTAATAATACTGATATATCAGCTGGTGAAACACCTGATATTCTGCTTGCTTGTCCTACTGATATAGGTTTTACTTTGTCTAATTTTTGTCTAGCCTCTAATCGTAATCCTTTTATTTCATCATATCTTATTTTTTCTGGTATTACTTTATTTTCTAATTTTTTAAATTTTTCTACTTGCTCTTCTTGTAACTTTATATATCCTTCATATTTTATTTGTATTTCTACCTCTTCTTTTACTTCGTTTGGTAAATCTTCTCTTTCTATATCTATTGGTTGCAATATTTCATATGTAATTTCTGTTCTTTTTAGCAAATCAGCTAATTTTACACCTGTATCTATTGAAGAAGAATTAAATTTTCTTAATAATTGATTTACTTCTTCAGTTGGCTTTATTGTTGTTTTCTTCAATCTATTTATCTCTTCTTCTATCATCTCTTTTTTATTTTTGAATTCATTATATCTTTTTTCACTTATTAAGCCTACCCTATATCCTATTGGTGTCAATCTTAAATCCGCATTGTCCTGCCTTAGTAGTAATCTATATTCTGCCCTTGAGGTCATCATTCTATATGGCTCGTTTGTCCCTTTGGTAACTATATCATCAATCAAAACACCTATATATCCATCTGATCTTTTTAAAATTAATGGAGTTTCCTTTTTTATTTTCAAACCAGCATTAATTCCTGCCACTAAGCCCTGAACAGCTGCTTCTTCATATCCAGATGTTCCATTTATTTGTCCTGCAAAAAACATTCCTTCTATTTTTTTATGCTCTAATGATAGCTTAAGTTCCATAGGATTTATACAATCATATTCTATAGCATATGCCGGTCTTGTAAATTCCACATTTTCTAAGCCAGCTATTGTTCTATACATCTCTATTTGCACGTCTTCCGGAAGTGATGAGCTCATTCCTTGCACATACATTTCTTCTGTATTTTCTCCCATAGGTTCTATAAATATTTGGTGTCTCTCTTTATCAGCAAATCTTACTACTTTGTCTTCTATAGATGGACAATATCTTGGTCCTGTAGCATCTATTTTACCAGAATATAATGGTGAACGATATAAATTTTTCCTTATAACTTCATGAGTTTTTTCATTTGTATATGTTAAGTAACATGGCAACTGTTTTGTATCCTTGTCAATTTTGTCCTCTAGTGAAAAAGCTTCTGGATTAATATCTCCTTCTTGTATTTCCATTTTAGAAAAATCTACGCTTTTTCTATTAATTCTTGCAGGAGTCCCAGTTTTAAATCTAAATATTTCTATATTTAATCTTTTTAATACATCCGCAAGTTTAATAGATGGAAATACTCCATCTGGTCCACTATCATAATTGGTTTCACCTATATGTATTTTTCCCCTTAAATATGTTCCTGTCGCAATTATTACACATTCAACATTATAAATTGCGCCTACATTTGTCTCTATACTTTTTACCTTATCATTTTCTACACATATATCCACAATTTCTGCTTGTTTAAGAAATAGATTCTCTTGTTTTTCCAATGTATGTTTCATTTCTGCTTGATATTTTTTTCTGTCCGCCTGTGCCCTTAAAGAATACACAGCTGGTCCTTTTGATGTATTTAACATTCTTATTTGTGTAAAAGATTTGTCTATATTCTTGCCCATCTCTCCCCCTAGGCAGTCTAATTCTCTAACCAAATGACCTTTTGAACTTCCTCCTATGTGTGGATTACATGGCATATTTGCAACTGCTTCTAATGTAGTAGAAAATAGTAAAGTTTTTAGACCCATTCTTGCAGTAGCAAGTGCTGCTTCACATCCAGCATGACCTGCGCCAATAACTGCTATATCATATTTTCCTGCATCATATTTCATATATACATTCTCCTTTTTTCATTAAACCCCTTATTTAAGCCGTTTTCCATGAAACAGAAACACGGTTTTGTACAAACACTATTTTTATCAATATTTATATTCTTTATTATTTAGTCCATTATATTTAAAAACGTTTTGTCTTTTTGTCAAATAATGCCACTTTTGTTTTCAACATTTTCCTTTGTATCCCTACTCTTGCAAGGCTTTACCTATAGGTTAAATTTTATTTTCCAAGACAAAATTTAGAAAAAATTTCGTTTATAATATCTTCTGACACATTATCGCCTGTTATCTTACTTAAATCTTCTAATATTTGCTTTATATATATTGCAATAATATCTATTGGCATATTTTCATCAACTGTTTTTATAGCGTTAATAACATTTTTTATTGCCATACTTATCTGATTCTTGTGCCTAATGTTTGTTATAACCGTTTCTTCTCCTTTTTCTATCTCCTCAAAATCAAACATTTCTGTTATCGCATCATATAGTTCATTTAAGCCATTTTTTGTTTTAGTAGATATCTTTATTGTCTTTTTATTTAAACTGGCTATTTTTTTATTCTCGTCGTTCATCTTATCTTCCTTATCTATTTTGTTTAATAAGATAATGGCATTTTTATTTTTTATTAATTCCAATATTTTTTCATCATCTTCTTCTAAATTATTTGAATTATCAAAAATTGCAATTATTAAGTCAGATTCATCAATTAAATTTATAGCTTTTTCTACTCCAATTTTTTCTATTTTATCACTTGTATTTCTTATTCCAGCTGTATCCACAATTTTTATAGGAATTCCATTTATAGAAATATACTCTTCTATTGTATCTCTTGTTGTACCTTCTATTTCACTAACAATAGCTCTGTCTTCCTTTAACAGTAAATTCAAAAGCGACGACTTACCTGTATTAGGTTTTCCAATTATAACTGTTTTTACTCCATCTCTTAATATTTTACCATTATCAAAACTTTTTTCTAAATGTTCTAATTCTTCTTTTACAGATTTTAATTTTTTTTCAACACTCTTCTGTGTAACATTTTCTATATCATACTCTGGGTAATCTATTGTTGCTTCTATGTCTGCCATTATGTCTAATAGTTGTTTTTTTATCAGATTTATTTCCTTTGAAAGTCCTCCCTTAAGTTGATTTATAGAAGCCTTTGCTTCTCTACTTGTTTTAGAATTAATCAAATCCATGACAGATTCTGCTTGCGCTAAATCCATTCTTCCATTTAAGAAAGCTCTTTTTGTAAATTCTCCTGGTTCAGCCAATATAGCCCCATTTTTTATACATAATTCTAAAATTTCTTTTTCTACAACGATTCCCCCGTGAGAATTAATTTCGCACATATCCTCTGTTGTATAGCTTTTTGGACTTTTAAAGTATGAAACTAAAACCTCATCTATTTTTTCATTAGTTTCTTTATTTACTATGTATCCATATTTAATAGAATAACCTTTTATTTTATCTATATTTTCTTTTTTAGCAGGTTCAAATATTTTGTCTAAAATATCAAAACATTCTTTTCCGCTCATTCTTATTATACCTATTCCTCCTGCTCCCATCGCAGTTGATATAGCAGCAATTGTATTCATTATTATCCTCCTAAAAAAGTCAAAGTTAGAAATAGTGTTAAAACTAAAATCTGAACTTTGACTTCTGATTTTTATTATTTATTTTTTGATATAACTATTTTTCTATAAGGTTCTTCTCCCTTACTAAATGTTTTTACTTTCTCATTATTTTGTAATCTAGTATGTATTATTTTTCTCTCATATGCTGGCATTGGTTCTAGCATTATAGTTTTTCCTGTTTTTATTACAGTTTTTGAAATTTTGTCTGCTAAATCCTCTAAAACCTTTTTTCTTTTTTCTCTATAACCTGCAATATCTAATATTATTCTTACCTTCCCCATTACATTTTTATTAGCAATTGTAGACATTACTATCTGTATTGAATTTAAGGTTTCTCCTCTATAGCCTATTAGCTTACTTGAATCATTTCCCTTTAATTCAACATTTATGTCATTTCCATTTACCTTTATATCATAATCAAAATCTTCAAACTTTGTAGAGAATTCATCTAAAAAAACTGTTAAATTCTTTTTTGCTATTTCTATTTGCTCTGGAGTAATTTGATTAACATGTTCTTGCATTGGAGCATAATGTTCTTTTACATCTTTTAATGTTAGCTCCACTTTTACCACTCTTGGTGCTAAAATACTAAAGAAGCTTCTTTTTTCTGCATTTTCTAATACCTTTATGTTTACTTTATCCTTTGATACATTTAGTTGTTTTAATCCATTTTCTATTGCTTCTGCTGTAGTTTTTCCCTCTGCTATTACGCTATTCATTTTCAATTTCCTCCTTTTGATTTATAAATTTATCTATAATTAATCTTTCAATTATCATTAATACATTACTTATAAACCAATATAACGCTAATCCTAAAGGAGCTATAATTGCTATTAATACAGACATTATTGGCATCATATATGACATATTATTATTCATTTGTTGCATCATTTCCATTTCGTCTGGTTGTTTTTCTTCTTTTATGTTATCTTTATCGTTCGCTTCACATAACAATTTTTTCTCTTTTTTTGTATTATTTTTATTACTCATCTTTGTTGTTAATTTTATTGAAATTATAGAAGAAATAACATACAGTATTGGAATTATATATACCTTATAATCATCCAAGCTTTGTGTTGGTACTTTACTTAAATCTAATCCTAAGAATTCCATATTTATATATACTTCTGGATCTTCTGCCGCTTTTTTATTTATTATTGCTATTTCTGTATATGAAGAATTTGTTCCATCTTCTTTTAGCTCTTGAGCATATTTTTCTATTATTTCCGGATTAATTTTTTTCATATATGTTAGAGGCTTACTTACAAGCCAAAATACAGATAATATTATTACTATTTGTAAAATCCCACTAAGGCAACCACTAAATGGCCCCATTTTTTCTCTTTTATATAACTCTATTGTCTCTTGATTTAATCTTTCCGGATTTGACCTGTATTTTTCCTGTATTTCTTTCATTTCTTTTTGCAGTTTAGCATTTTTCTTTAATGCTTTTTGCTGTTTTATTGTTATTGGTATTAAAATTATTCTAAGTAATACAGAAAAGACAATTATTGCAATTCCATAATTATTAAATATTCCATACAAAAAATTTAACACGTAGCCAAATATTTCTGAAATAAAACCCATATTTACTATCATTCCTTCCTTAGGCATGAACTTTTTTAATATATTTAATTTTTTACTACTTTAAAGGGTCATATCCACCTTTTGAAAATGGATTACACTTTAAAATTCTGATTATTCCTAAACAAACTCCTCTAATTGAGCCATACTTTTCTATTGCTTGTTTTGTATATTCTGAACAAGATGGATAATACTTACACTTAATTCCTGTAGAACTGATTAATGGTGATAGCCTTTTTTGATAAAATAAAATCATCTTTATAAATATAGCTTTCATTCCATTATTCCTGCCTTGCTAAAAATATTTTCCATATCTTTTTTTATAGTGTGAAAGTTCAATTCATCTATTTCAGTGTTTTTATTCCATAGAAATACTATATTATTTCCTTTTTTTATCTTATTTTCAATTAGTCTATAATTTTCTTTTATTTTCCTCTTTATGTTATTTCTTTTAACTGCGTTACATAATTTGGAACTAATTGCAATTCCTATTAAGTTTTCATTGAGTTTGTTCTTAGAAATATAAATAAGAATTTGTTTTCCCGCGTACATCTTTCCTTTTGTTAACACATTTTTAAACTCATAATTTTTTCTTAATGTTTTCTTTTTTTTCATAAAATCACTCAAATTCTATATTTTCTATTTCAAAAAGGTCACATTCACGTGACCTTTTCTCTTACGCACTTATTTTTTTTCTTCCTTTTGCACGTCTTGCCTTTAATATTTTTCTTCCTGATGCTGTTTTCATTCTTTTCATAAAACCATGTTCTTTTTGTTCTTGTCTTTTTTTAGGTTGATATGTTCTTTTCATTTTTGCACCTCCTGCATATTATTTCTCTATCGTAATAGATATATTTAACTTTATTTTCACAAGTAGTATAATTATATAACACTTAATATGAATATGTCAATATTTAGAAGTAACTTTTCACAATTTTTAAAAGTTTTCCACATTTATTTATTTTATGTATTGACTATTTTGTTACATTTTTGATATGATAGAAAAACAGTAGGGCAACAAGACTTTTCTAGATTTTTGTTTTTACTATTTTATAATAATAAATTTATTTACACACAGAGTTATCCACAAATGTTGATAACTCTGTGGATAACTGGAAGGATTGAAAAAGAAATGCAGAGGGAAGAATTAGATGAATTTTTAGAAAAAACAAAAGAATTGTTAAAAGGTGAAGTTACAAAAATATCTTATGAGACATGGATTAAAGATTTAGAATTGCAAAGTATGGATAATAACACTATCGTTTTAGTAGCACATACACAATTCCAAAAAGATTCCATAATGTCACGTTATTATGAATTATTCAAAAACACTTTTAAATATTTAACAAACAAAGAATGGGATATTACAGTTATATTAAATGAAGATAATGAAGATGAGCAAGAATCATCTATATCACAAGTAGGACAATACACTCAAACTTTAAATTCTAACTTAAATCCTAAATATACGTTTGAAAGTTTTGTTGTTGGAAATAACAATAGATTTGCACATGCTGCTGCGTTAGCTGTAGCAGAAGCTCCTGCCACATCAATGCATGCTATTGCAAATGAAATATTAGTACATAATAAAAATACAAGTATATTATATGTTACTTCTGAAAAATTCACTAATCAATTAATTAATGCAATTAAAGATAATAAAAACGAACAATTCAGAAATAAATATAGAAATATAGATGTATTGTTAATAGATGATATTCAATTTATTGCAGGTAAAGAAAGAATTCAAGAAGAATTTTTTCATACTTTTAATGCGCTTCATGAAAGTGGTAAACAAATAGTTATATCTAGTGATAGGCCTCCTAAAGATATTAATTTTCTAGAAGATAGATTAAAGTCAAGGTTTGAATGGGGTCTTATTGCTGACATTTCAAATCCAGATTATGAAACACGTTTAGCTATTTTAAGAAAGAAAGCACAATTAGATAATATTATTATAGATGACGATATTTTATCTAACATTGCTACAAAAATAGATTCTAATATAAGAGAATTAGAAGGTACATTAAATAAATTAATTGCTAAAGCTTCTTTAATCAATAGTCCAATAACTATGGAGATGGCTGAAAAAGCAATTAATGATGTTGTTACTCAAAAAGAAAAAGTACTTTCAATAGAATTGATACAAGAAACAATTTCTAAATATTTTAATATTACTGTTAATGATTTAAAAGGAATAAAAAGGTCTGCTGATGTAACATTTCCTAGACAAATTGCAATGTATTTATGTAGAAGTGTTGCTGGACAACCATTGACAGTGATAGGAGCTAAATTTGGAAAAAGAGATCATACTACAGTTTTACACGCTTGTAATAAAATCGAGAATGAAGTAAAAGAAAATCCAAGCACAAAAAGAATTGTGGATAGTGTTAAAAACTTGCTTACATCAGACAAATAATTCATATATAAATAACTATATGGTTTTTTCAAAAATTTGTGTTTGATAAAATTGTGTTTGCAAAAAAAATTGCTTTCTCTTCCTACGGAAACAATGCATTAGATATTCACATATAATTGTTAATTGTTTGTATAAAACTTGTTAATATTAAACTTACTCACAAAATAATTTTCACACTGTAGATAACTTTATTAGTTTTCCACGAAATTATTAACATTGTTTTTCTTAAGGAAATAAGATATGCACAGGGTTTTCCACATAATCCACATAACCTACTATTACTACTACTAAAAATATTAAATTATATTATAATAAGGAGACGATAAAAATGAAAATAGTTTGTGAAAAGGAAAATATCCTTAAAGCTATTAATTCCGTAACAAAAGCTGTTGCTAGTAAAACTACAATGCCTATATTAGAAGGAATTTTAATTCAAACTAATGATAATGATATAAAGTTTACAACATATGATTTAGAAATGGGGATAGAATATATTATTAATGAAGCACAAATAATAGAACAAGGTGCTACTGTTGTAAATAGTATAATGTTTAGTGAAATTATAAGAAAATTACCAGATACAGAAATAAGTATATCTTTAGATAAGAATAATTTACTAATAATAGAATGTGAAGGTTCATTATATAAATTAGCAACAATGAATCCAGAAGAATTTCCAGAACTTCCAAAGATAGATGTTGAAAATTCTATAGAATTAGAACAAAAATCTTTAAAAGAAATGATAAGAAAAACTATTTTTGCTGTTAGTACAGAAGAAAATAGACCAATTTTTACAGGATGCTTATTTGAAATTAAAAATAATAGATTAAATGTTGTTGCTGTTGATGGATTTAGATTGGCATGGAAAACTAAAGCTTTAAAAGAAGCAGTAAAAGATTTTGTTGCTGTAATACCAGGCAGAACTTTAAATGAAATAAATAAAATTTTATTAGACTCTTTTGATATAGTAAAAATAGGAGTAAATAAAAATCAAGCATTATTTGAAATGGAAAATTGCAAAATTGTAACAAGATTATTAGATGGGGAATTTTTAAATTATTCAAGTGTTATTCCAGAAAACTGGGAAACAAGGATAAGGGTAGATAGAAAAAATATTCAAGACTGTTTTGAAAGAATAAGTTTGATTTCTGCATCAGCAATAGAAAAAGAAAAAAAATATCCTGTTAAAGTATGTGTGGATATAGGTAAAGTTATAATATCTTGTACAAATCAAACAGGAGATGCAAAAGAAGAAATTTATTGTGCTACAGAAGGGCAAAACCTAGAGGCAGGATTTAATCCTAAATATTTCTTGGATGCGTTACGTGCAATAGATGACCCAGAAATATATGTTGATTTTGGTACAAGTATTTCACCATGTATTATAAGACCTATTGATGATGGAGATTATATATATATGATTTTACCAATAAGAATGAAGGAATAATATGCACATAAACAAAGTAGAATTACATAATTTTAGAAACTATGAGAATCAAGAAATAAAATTAAAAAAAAATATAAATGTTTTTTATGGAGATAATGCACAGGGCAAAACTAATATTTTAGAAGCAATTTTCTTATGTGCTTTTGGAAAATCTTTTAGAACAACACGAGAAAAAGAGCTTATTAAATTAGGCGAAGAAAATGCTAGGATAAAAGTTGAGTATTCTAAAAAAGACAGAGATGGAAACATTTTAATTTGTATTTCTGATAAAAAGCAAATTTTAGTAAATGGTGTAAAAATTAAAAAATTAAGTGAGCTATTAGGTAAAATAAATATTGTTATATTTACACCAGATGATATTAATATATTAAAAGGAACTCCTGCACTAAGAAGAAGATTTTTAGATATGATGATAGGACAATTAAGACCAAATTATGTATACATTCTAAATATGTATAATAAAACATTAGAACAAAGAAACAATTATTTAAGACAGATAAGACAAGAGGGAAAAGCAGAGAGTTTATTGGAGATATGGGATGAAAAGCTAGTTGAATATGGTAATATAATAAGTAATTATAGAAGAGAGTTTATAAATAAAATTATAGAAAAGATAAACATAATACATAAAAAAATAACAAATGATAATGAAAAAATTGATATTATTTATACATCTTGTTGTGAAAATAAGAAAAATTATATGGATTTATTAACACAAAGAAGAAAATTAGACATTATAAAAGGATATACAACAAAGGGGATACATAGAGATGATTTTGAAGTATACATAAATAACAAAGAATTAAGTATCTATGGATCTCAAGGGCAAAATAGAACAGCAGTATTATCGCTAAAATTGTCTGAATTACAAGTGATTCATGATGAAATTGAAGAAGAGCCAATTTTACTATTAGATGATTTTATGTCAGAACTAGATATAAAAAGAAGAAGAAATTTTTTGAATAATATAAATAATACACAAGTAATAATAACTTGTGCAGAAAAAATAAACTTTATTAATGAAAATGTGGATTATTACTTGTATCAAGTAAAAAAAGGAGAGATAATTTAGTGTATTTGCATATAGGAAAAGATACCTTAATAGATACCAATGGAATTATAGCTATTCTAAATATAGAAACACTAGAAAAAAAAGAAAATTTAGAAAATGTTTGCAAAAATATAAATATTAGTGATAAGATAATAGATGTATCAGAAAAAAATAAAAAATCACTAATAATAACAGTAGAAAAAAATGAAACAAGAGGATATATTTCTAACATATCCACAAGCACCTTAGAAAGAAGGACTAATAAAATTGGAGGTATAAAGTAATGGAAAAATACGAGCATAAATATGGAGCAGATCAAATACAGGTTCTAGAAGGATTAGAAGCAGTAAGAAAAAGACCAGGAATGTATATTGGTAGTGTTTCTGTAAGAGGATTGCATCATTTAGTATATGAAATTGTAGACAACTGCGTAGATGAAGCTTTAGCAGGATACTGTACAGAAATAAATGTACAAATAGAGCCTGGGAATATAATAAGTGTACAAGATAATGGTAGAGGAATTCCAGTAGATATACATCCGAAAACAAAAATATCAGCAGCAGAAACGGTATATACTAAATTACATGCAGGTGGAAAATTTGGTGGAGATAGTGGTTATAAGGTTTCTGGGGGATTACATGGAGTTGGAGCATCTGTTGTAAATGCTTTATCAACATGGGTAGAAGTTACTATTCAAAGAGATGGTGGCATATATGAGATGAAGTTTGAAAGAGGAAAAACAATAGAACCATTAAAGAGGATAGGAGATTCTGATAAAACTGGTACGAAAGTAAGATTTTTAGCTGATGATACAATATTTGAAACACTTGAATATGAATATGAAGTATTAGAAAATAGATTTAGAGAAATGGCATTTTTAACAAAAGGTTTAAAAATTACAATAGAAGATTTAAGAGAAGAAACACCGAAAAAGGCAGAATTTCACTATGAGGGTGGATTAAGTTCATTTGTAGAATTTTTAAATAAAAATAAAGAAAAGATAAATGCTAAACCAATATATATAGAAAAAGATGGAGAGGTTCCAATTGAAATAGCTATACAATATACAACTGCATATTCAGAAAATATATATTCTTTTGTTAATAATATTAACACAATAGAAGGGGGAACACACTTAGAGGGATTTAAAAGAGCTCTTACCAAAACATTTAATGATTATGCAAAGTCACATAATTTAATAAAGGAAAAAGACGGAAACTTACAGGGAGAAGATATAAGAGAAGGAATAACTGCCGTTATTTCAGTTAAAGTAAAAGAACCACAATTTGAAGGGCAAACAAAGACAAAATTAGGTAATAGTAATGTTACAGGAATAGTACAAAGTGTTGTTAATGAGGAATTTTCAGCATATTTAGAAGAAAATCCAACAGTAGCAAAATCAATATTAGAAAAATGCATAAGTGCCTCAAGAGCAAGGGAGGCAGCAAGAAAAGCTAGAGAATTAGTAAGAAGGAAAAATGCATTAGAAACTTCTACACTACCAGGAAAACTAGCAGATTGCAGTGAAAAAGATGCCGAAAATTGTGAAGTATATATAGTTGAGGGAGATTCAGCTGGAGGTAGTGCAAAACAGGGAAGAGATAGAAAATTTCAAGCTATTTTACCTTTATGGGGTAAAATGCTTAATGTTGAAAAAGCAAGAGCAGACAAAATATATGGAAATGATAAATTGAATCCAGTTATATTAGCAATTGGTGCTGGTATAGGTGCTGATTTTGATATAACAAAAATAAGATATGGAAAAGTAATAATAATGGCAGATGCCGACGTTGATGGTGCACACATTAGAACATTGCTTTTAACATTTTTCTTTAGATATATGAGACCGTTAATAGAAAATGGGAATGTTTATTTGGCGCAACCACCATTATACAAATTGTCTAAAAAAGGAATGACAGATATATATTGCTATACAGATGAAGATTTAGATGAATCTTTTAAAGAATTAGCAGAAAAAGGTATTGCAAGAGATCAAATTAATATTCAACGATACAAAGGTTTAGGTGAAATGAACCCAGAACAATTATGGGAAACAACAATGAACCCGGAAACAAGAATATTAGTAAAAGTAAAACTAGAAGATGCAATAAAAGCAGATGAAATATTTACAGTATTAATGGGAGACGATATAGCTCCAAGAAGACAATTTATAGAATCAAATGCAAAATTCGTTAAAAACTTAGATATATAACGGAGAATAAGAAATAGCAAGGAATATTACCTTGCTATTTCTTATCGATAAAGCTAGTATTAATCTTCAGCTAAAACTAATATACCTAACTTTTAACCTAATATACATTACTGCATAAATAAGCTATTCACCAAATATATTAATCAGTTGCTCGACTATTAATGCACCAATAATAACCATATTCATCCACGAAGGGACTAAAAATGACCACTATAAAATACAAGAATAATCTTAACTTCGAATATATTGCATATATTACAACCATATATTAAAAATATAAAAAAATACAATATAGCTTACATACAAACAATATACTCTCGTCGCCGACTTATAATAATCTAAAGTTATTAAACCATTATAAATCTTTGCTCGAATAATATAAAACTCAAAAAATAAATCCCATATTACTCTTAGTTCAACTAATATTAACCTTATGCTAATATTATGTCTAATTTAATTTTTTTTATACATAAAAATAAAATAAAATAAAATGTCGAAAAATGGAATACGAAAAACATTGACTAAAAGCACAAATTATTGTAATCTAATTATAGTTAAAATTTATATTTTTAATTCTATAAAAAAGGAGGTTTATGAAAAAAAATAATTCTATTCAAGAATGGTTGCCTTTTGAAAGAATATTAAAAAATGGAATTATAAAATTAAAAAATAATTCTTATATAAAAATAATAAAAATATATCCAATTAATTTTAATTTAAAATCGGAATTGGAGAAAGAGGCAATTTTAAATTCATATAAAATATTTTTAAAAACATGCGATTTTAATTTTCAAATTT
>OGOB01000686.1_pt1 | contig 15418 bp, 10 predicted proteins | sample 1573611 | NCBI WGS metagenome assembly OGOB01 (sample SAMEA2582016, study PRJEB24529) | metagenome | biome: Human gut stool | place: China | collected 2011 | reverse complement strand
GATTCCGCAGAACGCCATGATAGAGGCGATAAGGACCGTTGCTTTTTTCTTCATTACTTGTTTTTGTTTTCTATTTTTATTATGATGTTATTTATTCTTTTTCTCATACCATTCTTTCCAAGTCTTTGCCAGCTCTGTCATCCGATATTGCTGGCGTGGATGTCTTGGGGTGTTTGGATATTTCCTTTCAATAGCTTTTTCTGAGAGGGCAGCGTTTAAATATAGTTCACTAAAACTTTTTCTGTCCTTTAGTCCGATTGCACCCATAATTTCTGCAGATGTCATATATTCATCGTTAAAGGATAGAATAAGAGTCTCCACATGTTGACTGAACTTGTGGGGTACTTGTGGGGTACTTGAGGATAGCTTGCGGGGTACTTGTGGGGTACCTATTCTTGGCTGCTCTTTCCAATCATCAGTCGGCCGAATATGCAAGTATCTGTTTTTGAGCACCCAGCTATCTTTTAGGAGTAAGTTTCTGAAGAAACGAACCAGGTAGATAGGAGAATAATCTATGCCTTTCTGAATGTTTCGATAGTTGGCACGAACTATCTTTATTCATAGATGTAATGCTTGATATTTAACTTTGCGATTTTGACACCCTTGCAAGCCGTTGTTCCCGCAAGCGCTTGAATTGAGCTAAGCACTCCTCCAGCGAAAGCGGATGCTCTCGCCAATAAGCCATGCTCTTTTGCATTTGGGCATTGACTTTCTTGTGATAATCGTTCAGTTGTATCTCCATCCATTTATGTATTATATTGTTAGAATATTACGTTTGCAAAGTTACGACTATTTCCCGAAACTTCCAAGGCTTCGCTTGATTTTCTTCATAATTTGCCTTTTTGCTGATAATAATCCTGGGGATAGAACCTCTTGCTCCAGCATATCCAATGCCATTCTTAACTCTTCGAGGAGTTCGGGATAGTACTTCATCTGCTCGTAGGCGAGCTTCATGCAGTAGCAGCGGATGGCGTAGGGCTGGGAACAGGCGGTAATCTTGGCGATGCAGAAATCGATGAAATCGGAACGGAGTGATTCTTCCTCGAAAGGCTGACGGAGAAGGAGATGGAGCATCAGGCGGCGCTTGGTCTCATTCTTCTCTACGAGAACTCGGTCTATTAAGTCATCGTGCTTGGCATAGAGCCACTCGTTGTTCTGCATGTCGAAATGAGTGAATACCCACAGGGCATTTGTGGATATTCGCTCGTCCTCATCAAATGTTAGTTGATAAAGATGAGCTTTTTTACGGTTATTACCATGGGTAAGAATACAAATCTCATAGATGTCATCCATGCAAAGTTTCTTATTCAGTTTCTTCCTCATGCTTCTATGGCTTATTTGATGATGAAACTCTTCTCTACCTTGTGTTTAACAAATTCTCTAGCTGCGAATAGTGGTACATTTTCCATCCATTTTTGGTCTTGGAAACCTCGCATGGAGAAACGGATACCTTTGAGATGATAGGAGGCAAAATCGTGAGTGATAAATGCTGCTAGTGATTTTGCCTTTACATTCTCCTCAGCCTTTACTTCTATTGGTAAGATTTCGCTGCCGGCTTGTACTATGAAATCAATTTCTTGGGTAGAGCTTGGCTTACTGTAATAATATATGGGTAAGTAAGAAAGAGATTTCAGCTGTTGAAGCACGAAATTCTCAGTAAACGCCCCCTTGTATTCGCTAAACACGTTGTTGCCAATGAGAATCTGGTCAGGTTGTGCCATTGTGAGTGCTCCCAACAAACCTACATCAAGCACATATAATTTGAAAGCATCCATGTCTGCATAGAATTTTAATGGAGATTTGGCATCTCTTGTTCTTTCTACCTTATGGACGAGTCCTGCGTCAATGAGCCATTGTATTGCAATCTCGAAATCTTTAGCCCTAGCTCCTTTTCTTATTGCACCATAGATGAACTTCTTGTTCTCGCGAGCCAGTTGGGCTGGGATTGATTGCCATACCATTCTTACTCTTTGTGTCTGTTCTTCGGTGTGTTTGCTGATATCTGCCTCGTATGCATTCAAGATGTTTTGTTGAATTTGTCTTATACGTGAAAAAGTTGTCACCTTTAGGATGGTTAAACTAAATTTGTTACTATCTATTTTTCTTATCACTAAATGGGTTACGCATTTTTAATTTTATCACTATATGGGTTGTCAGCGAATACCCATTATACCTAACTAGGTTACTCTTTTTAAGGAGCTATCCCTAGAAAGGTTACGGTGATGATATTCTTTCAAATGCAAAGATACACATTTTCAACTAATTAGAAGAATTTTCCCAAGGATTTTTCCACATTTTCTGCTGTGGCCCCACTTGAGTATGTGCAACTGATGGTGTTTGATTACCGATACTCATATGCGGTCTTTCGTCGTTATAAAACGCAATAATCCTGGTCAGTTCCTTCTTACATACTTTACGAGTAGGAATTGTCATTCTATAAAGCCATTCTGTTTTTAAAATGCCGTTTGCACGTTCTGCTATAGCATTCTCCAAAGGATCTCCTGTTTGAGTCATACTTATTTGTGAGCCATGACTTTTTAGGATAGATACATAATTCTGACTGCAATACTGGCTTCCTCTGTCAGAGTGATGAATGAGTCCTTTTGCAGTTTCTTCATCAATGCTTTTATATGCCATTTTAAGCGCTTCTAATGGATATACAGTTTCTAATGTTGGACCAACAGCCCATCCAACGATTTTATGGGAATACAGGTCTGTTATAAGCGAGAGATAGCACACACCTTCATTGGTTTCAACATAGGTGATGTCACTTGCCCAAATCTGGTTCGGATGGGTAGGAACTACTCCCTTAATCAGGTTTGGGTATTTGCGATAATTATGGTCGGAATCTGTTGTCTTATAGCGCCTACGGCGCTTTATACGTACCATGAGTCCATGCTTACGCAGCATCTCAATAAATGCGTCACGACCAGGGAAGCAGCCTGTATCCTCAAACATCTGTTTCAATATGGCATGCAACTTTGCAGCTCCTAAGCCAGGATTCGACTTACGATACTCACGTGCCTTTTCAATGATGATAGACTCAATGGCCTCTTCAGCAAAGCCGTCAGAGACATTGCGCTTATTATATGCTTGCCGGGTGAAACCAAACAGCCCGCATAGAGTGCCTAAACCTTGGCTCTGGCACTCTGTGCGGAGCAAGCTTACTGTTTGGTACCAGATTTTTTTCTCACAGGAATATTGAAGGTTTCTTCTGCGAGATCAATCATGGTGGAGAATGCCTTAGAGCGAAGCTTCTCTAACTCCAAAGCCTTGCGGAGACGCTTAATCTCAGCATCTTTCTCTTTCAACTGTTCATTTGTTGTCTTTGCCATATCGTCACGGTTTTGGTCTTCTGGCGGCAAAGATAACAAATCTTTTTCATTTAAGAACTTATCCATCCAAGAAAATAGCACTGTACGACTGCTTATATAGTATTTCTTGATGATTTCTTCTGCTGGGAGCCCACTCTCCATATACTCTCGAACTATCATGATACGATCATCATCTGTAAAAGAGTAGCTATTCAACTCTACCTCACGGGTCTCAAACCAACCTGTGTCCTCATTATACACACGTTCAATTCTTGTCTTACGTTTCATTGTCACTTCTGTTTGTTCCTAAGTGACAACCTTTTTCAGGGAAGTACATTATGAGAAGAAAAGTATATGAGCAGCTAAAGAAATGGAAAGAAGAACAGAACGGAGAAAGTGCTGTTCTCATCAATGGTGCCCGTCGTGTAGGAAAGAGCTATATCGTAAAGGAATTCGCTCAAAAAGAATACAAGAGTTATATTTTACTTGATTTCAATAAAATAGGAAAGGACATAAAATCCTTGTTCGAGACCTATCTGGATGACTTGGATACGTTCTTTATGTATTTAAGCAGTTTCACCAATACACCTCTATATCCAAGAAATTCGGTTATAATCTTTGATGAGGTGCAATTGTATCCCCGGGCTCGTACAGCTATCAAGTATCTGGTTGAAGATGGTCGTTACGATTATATCGAGACTGGTTCGCTCGTTTCTATCAAAAAGAACGTAGAGAATATCATGATTCCTTCTGAGGAGGAAGAAATATTGATGTATCCTATGGATTTCGAGGAATTCTTGTGGGCACTGAACAATGAAACCCTGATGCCGCTTATACGAATGAACTTTCAGAAAAGGCATGAGATGGGACAAATGATGCATCGCATGGCAATGGACTATTTCAGACAGTATCTCATTGTTGGAGGAATGCCGCAGGCTGTAGCTAAATTTGTAGAAACCAGAGATTTCAATAAGGTGGATCGTGTGAAACGCCAAATTCTTACCTTATATCGTAACGATATTCAAAAGTATGCTTCAACCTATGTATTTAAAGTTACTCAGATTTTTGATACTATTCCTTCTCAGCTTCAAAAACATGAGAAGAAATTTATGTTGAAGGCACTCACCGAAGGGGCGAGAATGCGAGATTATGAAACGGCATTCTTTTGGCTGTCAGATGCAATGATAGTCAATATGGCCTATAATATGACAGAGCCAAGTATCGGTCTTGGCATGAATACCGATGATACGACATTGAAATGCTATATGGCTGATACGGGGTTGCTCATCAGTCATGCTTTCAATGAAAATACAATAGTGTCGGAAAACTTATATAACAAGCTTCTGATAGATAAGCTGGAGTTTAATGGTGGAATGATAGTTGAGAATATTGTTGCTCAGATGTTACGTTCGGCAGGGCATAAACTGTATTTCTTTTCCAAATATAGTAAGGATGATGCCCAGGAAAGGATGGAACTGGATTTCCTGATAGCCAAAGATACCATAACGTCAAAGCATAATATTTCACCGATAGAAGTGAAGTCAACTAACAGATACACGCTCACTTCTCTCAAAAAGTGCATCGCTAAATATGGTAGCTATCTGGCAGAACCGTATGTTTTGCATACTGCTGATTTGAAAGTAGAGGAGGGAATTACTTATTTGCCATTGTATATGACAGGGTTATTATAAGTGGTTTTAGTTGAATGGAAAAAAGGCTCGCAAGGATTCGAAACTTCTTGCGAGCCGTTTTATTATAGTGATGCAAGTGAATTCTTCACTCTTCACTCTTCGTTCTTCACTCCCAATTATACGAGTGTTGCAACGATTTCCTCACGGGTTCCTGGCAACATATCGATAACTGGAATCTCTGGCATGGTGTAGCAACCTGGCTGCAGACGGAATGAAGCACGAGCCACGTTAACCAATACCTGAGCGGTGAGGGCTGGGTTGTTGATGCTCATGTTGAACTCGAAACGCTGGTTCTGGGTCTTGCCAGATACACCCTTGCGAACGAGGTTCACACCATGACCCATATCCTTTACATCATCTACTGATGCAACAGCAAATACGTGAGTCTCATCATGAGCGAAGTATGGATCAGCCTTGATCTCTGCTGTAACATCCTCAAGCTTAGCACCTTCCTCCAACTCTACATAAACCATGCGGCGGTGGATACCCTCGCCCAATGGGATAGTAACAGAAAGCGCTTCCTTCACACCCTGCTTGCCACGAACGCAAACTGAGTGCCCCATGCTCATACCAGGACCAAAGTTGGTGTATGTCAAGCCCTTTGGAGCCAAGCTTTCCATCAATACACGTACGATAGAATCAGAACCTGGGTCCCAACCGGCAGAGATTACACTCACCTTGCCAGCCTTCTTGCAGTTCTCCATCTGCTTAGTACGATAGTCGAGGATGCTGGTGTGGATATCGAAGCTGTCTACGGTGTTGATGCCGAGGGCCACAATCTTCTCTGCATATTCTGGGCAAGAACGGGTAGGAGTTGCAAGGATGGCAACATCAACGTCTTTCAACTTTGTGATGTCATCTACCACCTCATAATCTGCCAATTCTGCTGGTTTATCCTTAGCACCCTGGCGACGTACGATACCTGCAATCTCGAAATCTGGAGCTGCTTCGAGAGCCTCTACTGTAAACTTACCAATGTTGCCGTAACCTACTACGGCTGCTCTAAACTTTTTCATCTGTTAATCTTTTATTTCTTTTATTTTTATTGTTGTTTCTGTTTTCGTGTGCAAAAGTATAGCTTTTTCTTGAAATACGTGACGTTTTAATAGATTTTTAACTCATAAAAGTTGCAAAAGGTAATAAAATCATGGTTTTTAGGTAGGGAGAAGGCCGAATTGTAAGGCTGATTGAACAGATTCCTTATAATTTCGTGATTTCATCGTGAAATGAGATTTCTTTATTTAAGCCACCCGATATATTAATTTAAAACACCCGATAATATATCCTGGCTTTCGTACAATATTTCCCACTACCCCTCGTTTATAATTTATAATTAATTTATTAAAGAGGTGTAACTTAGCTTCATCACATAATAAAAAGGAGAAATCAAGATATGATAGAATATATTCATGGCGATTTAACCGAGCTGACCCCAGCGATGGCCGTGGTAGAAACGGCTGGAGTGGGATATGGACTCAACATTTCGCTCAATACCTATACCGCCATTCAGGGCAAGCAGGAAGTAAAACTCTATGTTCACGAGGTGCTCGTGGCTGGTGGAAGAGACGACTCTTTCACCCTTTTCGGTTTTGCTACCAAGCAGGAACGTGAACTCTACCGTCTGCTCATTACCGTATCGGGTGTAGGTGGCAATACGGCGAGAATGATTCTCTCGTCCATGTCGCCTGCCGAACTCTGCAGCGTGATTTCCACAGGCAACGACAAGATGTTGAAAACCGTGAAGGGCATCGGACTCAAGACGGCACAGCGCATCATCCTCGACTTGAAGGATAAGATTGTGAGCCTCGGCATCGCCGATGAGTTGCCAGCCAACGGCGGAAATGTGGCGATGGTGAACAGCGACATCAAGGATGAGGCTGTCAGTGCCCTTACCATGCTCGGCTTCTCGCCGGCACCTTCGGCAAAGGTAGTGGTGGATATCCTGAAGGCTCAACCCGACCTGCCTGTGGAGCAAGTGGTGAAACTCGCATTGAAACAAATTAAGTAAATGAAGATAAGACAAAGAATCATATATCTGGCGATGGCGTGGCTGATGGTTTCTACCTTCGGCTACGCCCTCGCTTTGCCTTTTCTGCAGAATGATAGAACCAGGCAAAGAAACCAGAGAGCACAAAACAGACAGGTTGCTCAGGCTTCGAGACCATCGGCACAGAATGGGAATCAGAACAGAAACCAGGGCCGCAACGGTAACAATGCCGCAAACGGAAACAATGCCGCAAAGGATGGGGATGAGAAGTCGGGCATCAATGCCCAGCCGCTTCAGATAGCTGAAGATTCTATCCCAGATTCCCTGCTGCATACCCGCTGGCAGATTCAGCGCACCCAGCCGTTCTCGCTGAGCGACCTCTACCAGAGTCCGCTCGACCTAAAGCGTCCGGATGCCCTGAAGTATGATGTGATCTACAACGATACCATCAACCGATACATCATCGGCAACAAGATGGGCAACACCTGGCTCTCGGCTCCTATCATGCTCACTCCGGCGGAATATCTCGCATGGACAGAACTGAACGAGCGAAATGCCTTCTACCGGAAGAAGAACGACGAGATATATCAGGCTAAGGGCAAGGAGAAGTTCGACTTCACCGATATGCACTTCGACCTGGGACCGGCTGAGAAAATCTTCGGTCCTGGCGGCATCCGGGTGAAGACGCAGGGTTCTGCCGAACTGAAGTTTGGTATCAACAAGAAGAATATCGACAACCCTTCGCTGCCTATCCGCAACCGAAAGACCACGATGATGAACTTCGATGAGAAGATAAATCTGAATCTGAACGGCAAGATTGGCGACAAGATGAACCTCAACCTGAATTACAACACCGATGCCACCTTCGACTACGATGCGCAGAACATGAAGCTGAAGTATGACGGCAAGGAGGATGAAATCATCAAACTGGTTGAGGCGGGCAATGTTTCCTTCCCTAGCAACTCGTCGCTTATCAAGGGTGCCAGCAGCCTCTTCGGTCTGAGAACCGATATGCAGTTTGGAAAACTCAAGTTGCAGACTGTGTTCTCGCAGAAAAAGTCTGCTTCTAAAAGTGTTTCGAGCAAGGGCGGTGTGCAGCTCACTCCTTTCGAGTTGAATGTAGCCGATTACGAGGAGAACCGCCACTTCTTCCTCTCCCGATTCTTCAGAAACCATTACGACGACTGGATGAAGAAGTTGCCTAATCTGGTAACGGGCGTCACCATCAACCGTGTGGAAATCTGGGTAACCAACAAGACGGGAACCACTACGAATACCCGAAACATCATCGCACTGACCGACCTGGGTGAAACCGAAAAGCTGAGCAACCCGATGTGGACTGCGGGAGGAACCAAGGTGCCATCCAACCAGGCTAACACCGAGTATACAGCGATGACAAACCAGTTTGCTGCAGCCCGTGACAACGACCAGGCTTCTTCCGTACTGGAAGGCGGCGGACTGGTGGGCGGCAATGATTACGAAAAGTTGGAGAGTGCCCGACTGCTCTCTTCTTCAGAATACTCCGTGAATACGGCAATGGGATATGTTTCCCTGAAAACCGGCTTGCAAACCGACCAGGTGCTTGCCGTGGCTTACGAATATACCTACGGCGGCGTAACCTATCAGGTGGGTGAATTTGCATCAGACATCACCGATACCAAGCAGGGACTCTTCGTGAAGTCGCTGAAGAACACCAGTTGCAGTCCGCAGCAGGGCAACTGGGATTTGATGATGAAGAACGTATATTATCTCGCCTCTCAGGTGGAGAAGGAGAAGTTCCGTCTCGACATCAAGTACCAGAGCGATACCACAGGTGTCTATCTCAGTTATATTCCCGAGGCGCAGGTCAAGAGCCAGCCTATCATCCGCGTGGTAGGAGCCGACCGACTCGACAACAACAACAAGGCGCGCAGCAATGGCTACTACGACTATGTGGAGGGCTACACCGTATCCAACGGTCGTGTGTTCATCCCGAAGGTAGAGCCATTCGGAAGCTACATGCGTGATTATCTGGTGAAGAACGGCGTTGCGAAGGAGCAGGCAGACAAGTATGCCTTCACCGAACTTTACGATAGCACGAAGACCATCGCCAAGCAGTTGGCCGAGAAGAACAAGTATCTCATCACGGGTCAGTTCAAGGGTTCGGCTGCCAATGTCATCTCCCTGGGTGCCTACAATGTACCGCAGGGTTCGGTGGTGGTAACGGCAGGTGGCGTAACCCTTACCGAGGGTTCCGACTATTCCGTGGATTATAACGCCGGCGAGGTGACCATCCTCAACCAGAGCATCATTGATGCCGGAACGGCGGTGAACGTATCTCTGGAAAGCAACACCGATTACGGACAGATGCGAAAGACGATGGTGGGTTTGAACTGGGAATATGATTTCTCCAAGAATTTCCAGATAAGCGGTACGCTGCAGCATCTTTCCGAGCAGGCACTCACCAACAAGGTGGCGATGGGTTCGGAACCATTGAAGAATACCATCTGGGGTGTGAACCTGAACTGGAAGAAGGAGAGCCAGTGGCTGACCAATATGCTCGACAAGATTCCGTTCCTGCATCTCACCCAGCCATCCTATATCACCTTCCAGGGCGAGTTTGCCCAGCTCATTGCGGGCGAAGCAGGAGGCACACAGGACAACGCTTCCTATCTCGACGATTTCGAGGGAACCAAGGAAACCATCGACGTGATGACTCCTTCTTCATGGATTATTTCGAGTGTGCCATCCCTCAACTTCAAGGAAGATTACAACGACAAGTCGGGCTTGACCAGCGGCTTCCATCGCTCCCGCCTTGCCTGGTATTGCATCGACCCTCTCTTCACCCGCCGAGGCAGTTCGCTGACCCCTGGTCACATCAAGAGCGACCTGAAGCAGTTGAGTAATCACTATGTAAGAGAGGTGTATGTAAAGGAGCTCTTCCCATTGCGCCAGCAGAGCACCTATCAGGGAGCCACCAACACGCTGAGCGTGCTCAACCTGGCTTACTATCCATCGGAGCCGGGTCCGTATAACTTCAATGTGAACGACCTGCAGCCCGACGGAAAGCTTCAGAACCCTCAGCGCAACTGGGGTGGTATGATGAGAAAGCTGGATACCAACAACTTTGAGCAGGCCAATGTGGAATACATCGAGTTCTGGATGCTCGACCCATTCATCTACTCCAAGGATCAGGCTGATGCCGCCGACTATGGTGGCGACTTCTACATCAACCTGGGAGAGGTGAGCGAGGATATTCTGCGAGATGGCAAGAAGTTCTACGAGAGTGGAATGCCGGTGGATGGCAGCGACAGCTTTACCTATACACAGTGGGGTAAGATTCCTACCCAGAGCACCGTGACCTACGCTTTTGCCACTACCAGTGGTAGCCGTGCCCTGCAGGATGTGGGTTTCAACGGACTCACCGATGGCGAGGAGCAGGAATTCTACAAGAGTGCCTATCTCGACCAGATTCAGGGCAAGGTGAACCAGGCGGTGTTCGACAGCATCTTTGCCGACCCGGCACGTGACGACTACCACTATTTCCGCGGTTCCGACTGGGATCAGCAGAAGACATCCATCCTGGACAGATACAAGTATATCAACAACCCTCAGGGCAACTCGCCGGATAGCGACAGCCGCACCGAGAGTTATGATACATCTTATAAAACCACCCCTGATGTGGAAGATATCAACCAGGACTATACGCTCAACGAGTATGAGAAGTACTATCAGTATCACGTGAGCATCCGTCCGGAAGATCTCGTGGTGGGCAGCAACTTCATCGTGGATAAGCGAGAGTACAGCCAGACCTGGCGCGACAATACGAAGTCGTCAGTAACCTGGTATCAGTTCCGCATCCCTGTGGATGAGTTTGAGAAGCGTCAGGGCAACATCAACGATTTCTCTAGCATCCGCTTCATGCGCATGTTCCTCACCAACTTCAAGAAGCCAGTGGTGCTCCGATTCGGAACCCTCGACCTGGTGATGAGCAAATGGCGCACCTACGACCAGCCATTGGGAGCTGCCAGCGGCGGAACCCTGGAGGCGAGCACCGTGAGTCTGGAGGAGAATGCCGAGAAGACACCGGTGAACTATGTGCTGCCTCCTGGCATTGAGCGAGAGAAAGACCCTAGTCAGCCACAGCTGGTTGAGGCCAACGAGCAGGCGCTGAGCATGGTGGTCAAGAACCTGAGCAATGGCGAGGCAAAGGCGGTTTACAAGAATTCTACCATCGATTTGCGCCAGTATAAGCGCATCCAGATGTTCACCCATGCCAATGCCCTGGAGCAGAACACCACCAACCTGAAGGATAATCAGCTGTCTGTGTTCCTGCGTCTGGGTAGTGACTATAAGAACAACTACTATGAGTATGAGATTCCGCTGCAGGTGACTGAACCTGGCAAATATGTAAGGAACAGCACTGCTGACAAGAAGAAGGTATGGCCTGAGGAGAACATGCTGAACGTGGCGCTCAGCGTCTTCACCAACCTGAAGAAGGAGCGCAACAAGGCGAAGGCACAGGGCCTGGCTTCCTATATGGCACCTTATACCATGTATGATGCCGACCATCCGAACAACAAGCTCACCATCGTGGGTAATCCTACCCTGGGCGAGGTGAAGACGATGATGATCGGTGTGCGCAACAACTCGGGCGAGGAGAAGAGTGGAGAAGTTTGGATCAACGAGCTCCGACTGCTGGAGCACAACAACAAGGGCGGTTGGGCAGCCAATGCCAACCTCAATGTGCAGCTCTCTGACTTCGGTAGCGTGAATGCCACTGGAAGATATATGAGCGAGGGCTTTGGCGGACTGGAAGACGGTGTGGCAAGCCGAAGCACCGACAATTACGGCACCTATAGTGTAACCACATCGCTGGAGATGGGTAAGTTCTTCCCAGACAAGGCGAAGGTGAGCATACCTTTATATTATAGTGTGACCAAGGAGAAGACTTCGCCGAAGTATAATCCGCTGGATACCGATATGGAACTGAAGGATGCTCTGGATGCCACCGGTTCGAAGGCAGAGCGAGACTCTATCGAGAACATCGCCGTAACCAAGGTGACGCAGACCAACTTCTCTGTTTCCAATGCCCGTGTGGGTATCGCCACCAAGGGCCATCCGATGCCGTACGACCCAGCCAACTTCTCGTTGACCTACAGTCATGCGCATCAGCGTACCACCGGCGAGACCACGGTTTATGAGAACCGTGACAACTGGCGAGGTGCCCTGGATTATTCCTGGACTCCTGTGTATAAATCGTGGGAGCCATTCAAGAAACTCAAGAACAAGAGCAAGTGGCTCGACATCCTGAAGCGGTTCGGACTGAATTGGCTGCCTCAGAACATCGCCTTCAATACGGAGATGACGCACGAGACCTACGAGCTGGAGGAGCGCGATATGGAGAGTACGCTCAATTCGCAGCTGCCGCTCACCTATAGCGACCAGTTCCTCTGGAACCGCGAGTTCTCCATGCGCTGGGACTTGACCAAGAACCTGCACATGAACTTCCAGAGTGCTACCCATGCTCAGGTGGATGTGCCTTATCCAGAAGTGAACACCGACCTCTATGCCGACCAGTATCATGCTTGGAAAGACTCGGTGTATAGAAGTTCGGTATGGAACAGCGTGAAGAGCTGGGGTACGCCGCTCGACTACAGTCAGAACTTCACGGCATCGTATAAGGTGCCGCTCAATCTGCTTCCAGTCTTCGACTGGCTGAACACCGATGCCAACTACAGCGCCAACTATTCGTGGGAGCGAGGCATGGAAGATGAAGAAGGCCACTCGTATGGCAATACCATCAACAGCCAGCGCGAGGTGACCCTGAACGGCAACATCGACCTGGTACGTCTCTACAACCACGTTCCATTCCTCAAGAAGGTGAACGAGAAGTATGAGCGTTCCAAGAGCAGGAGTGAACTGGCTAGGATGAAGAAGGAGAAGGAAGACAGAAAGAAGGCCAAGGCGAAAGCCAGGGAAGAAGAGCTGAAGGCGAAGGAAGAGGCTGAGAAGAATGGCGACAAGGAACTTGCCAAGACCGACGGCAAGGACGTGAAGAATGGCAAGAACGCCAAGACCAACGCCAAGGATAAGGGCAGAAACGACCTGGCAAAGAAGCTGCCGAAGAACAAAAAGGCTTTTGAGAAGGAAGTGACCCTCCTGCCTGATACCACCCTGCTGGTGAAGCATGGCAAGAACAGCAAGCGCCTCATCGTATCGGCGAAGACGGCAGATGGCAAGATGTTCCACCTTAAATATAAAAAGGTGGATAATAACCAGATTAAGCTTCTCTCGAAGGTGGATAGCGCCTTGAAGCTGAAACTTACCGTTCTGCCGAAGGAGCCGCTTGACAACAAGAAGTGGTACAAGGCTGCCCAGTTTGCATCGCGTCTGGCGATGATGGTGCGCAAGGTGAGCTTCACCTATCGCAACAGCTACCAGATGACCCTGCCGGGCTTCACCCCTAGCGTGGGCGATGCCTTCGGACAGAAGAAGGTGGGACAGATGGCACCAGGACTTGACTTTGCCTTCGGTATGATTGACGATGATTATATCCAGAAGGCTAGGGAGAACGACTGGCTGCTCTTCAACGATTCCATCGCTACTCCGGCAGCAACGAGCAAGACCGACAACTGGCAGTTCCGTGCCACCCTGGAACCTGTAAAGGATTTCAAGATCGACCTCTCTGCCACCCACACCAAGACCACGCAGAAGAGCATACAGTATATGTATGAGGGCACGCCGACCACGCAGAGCGGAACCTTCCAGATGACCACCATCTCGCTGGGTTCAGCCTTCGAGGGAATGGGCAATGCCAACAGTGGTTACAAGAGCAAGACCTTCGAGAAGTTTGTCAACTCGCTCGAAGGCTTCCGCCAGAAAGTAGAGGCGCAGTATGCCGGAGCGGTTTATCCGGCTGGCTCTGAGCTGAGCGGAGGTAAGTTTGATGCATCCCGCACCCCGGTTAACAAGTACAGTGGTGATGTGATGATTCCTGCCTTCCTCAATGCCTATACATCGATGGGCGGCGGTTCGCTCTCGATATTCCCAACATTGAGCCGCCTGTTGCCAAACTGGACTGTCCGCTATAGTGGACTCGGCAAGTTGCCTTGGTTCTGCGACCACTTCAAGAGTGTGAACATCAACCATGGTTACAAGAGTGTATATGCGGTGGGCAGCTACAACAGTTTCAGCACCTATCAGGAGTTCATGAACGGTCTGGGCTTCATCAGCGATGCCTCTACGGGCAATCCATCGCCTAGCAGCATGTTCAACGTGTCGCAGGTGAGCATCAACGAGGCATTCTCTCCATTGCTCGGAATGGACATGACGTTTAACAACAACATGACCCTGAAGGCTGAGTATCGCCAGACCCGCGTATTGAACCTCAGTATGACGAGTATCCAGGTGAACGAGGCCTTGAGCAAGGATTGGGTGATAGGTATGGGCTACCGCATCAACGACTTCGACCTCTTTGGTCCTAGAGCCAAGAAGGTGAAGAGAACGGGCAAGAATCAGCAGGACAGTAAGAGCACGCAGAAGTCGAAGGGTGCCAACCACGACCTCAATCTCCGTGCTGACTTCAGTTTCCGCAAGCAGGCAGCCATCGTCCGCGACATCGCTTCGATGACGAGCAGCGCCAGCAGCGGTAACAATGCCTTGAAGTTCAGCTTCACTGCCGATTACACCCTGAGCAAGTTGCTCACCATGAGTTTCTACTACGATCGTCAGAGCAACACCCCGCTGCTTTCGAGCAGCAGTTATCCGACGACCACGCAGGACTTCGGCTTGAGCATCAAGTTCTCGCTGACGAGATAAACGAAAAAAGCTCGGATGCAAATCTGATAAACGAAAAAAGCTCGGATGCAAATCGCATCCGAGCTTTTTTTATGTTTCTTCTATTCTTTATTTATCTTTCTTGTCGTAAGCGTGAACAGGGTAGTCGATGGTGTAGTGGAGACCACGGCTCTCCTTGCGCTCTATTGCCATGCGGGTTATGAGATAACCCACGTTGATCATGTTGCGGAGCTCGCAGAGCTCCTTGCTCACCTTGACACGCTTGAAGAGATTCTCGGTCTCTTCGTAAAGAAGGTCGAGGCGGTCCCACGCACGCTTCAGGCGAAGGTCGCTGCGCACGATGCCCACATAGTTGCTCATGCATTCGCCCACCTCCTTGACGCTCTGGGTAATCAATACCTTCTCCTCGTTGGTCAGGGTACCCTCGTCGTTCCAGGCAGGAACCTTCTCGTTGAAATCGTATTCATCTACATGCTCGATGCTGTGCTTGGCAGCAGTCTCGGCATAAACCACAGCCTCGATAAGCGAGTTGCTGGCAAGGCGGTTGCCACCATGCAGACCGGTGCATGAACACTCGCCCAGGGCATAGAGACGGTTGATGCTTGAACAGCCGTTCAAATCTACCTTGATACCACCACACATGTAGT
>OGOB01000675.1_pt1 | contig 15646 bp, 11 predicted proteins | sample 1573611 | NCBI WGS metagenome assembly OGOB01 (sample SAMEA2582016, study PRJEB24529) | metagenome | biome: Human gut stool | place: China | collected 2011 | reverse complement strand
ACCTTATCCCGGCCCCCATATGTCCCTGACTGGTATCTACGACGATGTTGTGGCCGTCGTCGGTCCTTACCAATGAGGAGGTGGACCATGTACCGGAGGGGACCACGGAACCGTCCGCACCCCTCTCGAGATGTCCGATGACGAGGATGTCGATGGATGTCATGGCATGGACAATAAAATATCACCATGAATATGTTGCCATGATACAATGGAGTACAAGGACGGCCTCGACATGGCGGAGGATCCGGAGGTATATCCCCCATCGGAGGACAGCATCTTCCTGACGGAGTCCCTGGACATACGCATCGGAGAAAAGGTCCTGGAGATCGGGACCGGATCCGGCATAGTATCCATCCAATGCGCACTGAACGGGGCGGATGTCGTCTGCGGGGACATAAATCCGAGGGCGGTCGCCCTCGCCAGGAGGAATGCCGCGGCCAACGGGGTCGATATCGACGTCAGGGAGACCGACGTATACTCCAACATAGAGGGGAGGTTCGACACCATCGTCTTCAACCTCCCGTATCTCCCGGTGGAGGACGAGGGAGAACTTGCAAAGGCATGGTCCGGAGGTCCGGACGGTCTCGGTCCCCTGCCCCGGCTTCTGGAGGGGGCGCCCGAGCACCTCCTGCCGGACGGAAGGGTCGTGGTGGTGGTATCGTCCCTCATGGACAGGGCCGGTCTCGACAAGACCTTGGAGGGGTACGAAGTGAAAGTCCTTGGGGAGCTCCCCCTGTTCTTCGAAAGACTGCAGGTACTGGAGATAAAACCCCTGCTGGCACATCGGAAGTAAATCCACCATGCCGCCACCATATATACTGCATCCGCATACAAAGCGACATGGCCGATGCGTGGATTCTCTTCGCCTTCCTTTCTGCGATATTCGCCGCATTGACATCCATCTTCGCCAAGATCGGTATCAAGGACGTCGACTCCAATCTGGCCACCGCCCTGCGTACGGTCGTGGTCCTGATAATGGCATGGGCCATGGTCGGGATCGTCGGATCGTACGGCGATATGGGGAACATCACCCCGAGGACCTTTTTGTTCCTCATACTGTCCGGATTGGCGACCGGAGCGTCCTGGCTATGCTATTTCAAAGCTGTAAAGATAGGGAACGTCAACAAAGTCGCACCGATCGATAAGAGCAGCACCGTGCTGACCATGATACTCGCCTTCATCTTCCTGGGGGAATCGTTCACCGCATTGTCCGGGATCGGGATGGTCGTCATGTTCGCCGGCACCATGCTCATGATAGAGAGGAAGGACGTGGATGAGACCAAAAAGACCCGCGACTCATGGCTGATCTACGCCATCCTCTCGGCAGTGTTCGCCGCGCTGACATCCATCCTCGGAAAGGTCGGCATAGAGGGTGTCGAATCCAACCTGGGGGCCGCCATACGTACGGCCGTTGTCCTCATCATGGCCTGGGCGATAGTATTCATGCAGAAGACCCAGCACGACATAGGGTCAATCGGAAGGAGGGACGGGGGATTCCTCGTCCTCTCCGGACTGGCCACGGGAGCGTCGTGGCTGTGCTTCTACAAGGCCCTGCAGGGCGGACCGGCATCCCTGGTCGTACCCATAGATAAACTCAGCATCCTGTTCACGGTCGTATTCGCAGTGGTCTTCCTCCACGAGAAGATGTCCAAGAAGTCCTGGATAGGCCTGGCCATGCTCGTATGCGGAACGCTTATGCTGCTGCTCTGAATGTAAAAACGGAACGGACATCGAAAGGACAAGGATACGGTCCCTTCCATGTCTGCGGACGGCGGATGATATCGTAAAGACCCAGATCTGAAAAGAGAACGGGTCGGACCGCCCCGAAGGGCGGCCCTCCGGCCTCATCCAAGAAGTTTCTTTATGGCGGCGGTGAGCAGGTCGGAGGCCTGCTTCCCGTCGATCTTTCCCCTGAGGGCACCCATGACAGGACCCATGAGGGGTCCGACCGCGGCCATCCCTTTGGATCTTACGAAATCGGCACGCTCCCCGACGATCTTCTCTATGATCGCGGCGGCCTCCCCGGCATCCACTGCGGAAAGACCCAGCTTCTTGATGGCCGCATCCATGGCCGAGCCGGATGCCATCTCCTTCAGAAGCGCCGGGATCGCCTCCTTGGCGAACTTCCCCTCCTTCAGACCGGCGAACACCTGGTAGAGCTCATCGTAGGTGAAAAGGTCGGTGTCGACCCCGTCGTGCTCCAGCTCCTGGAATGTGTTCTGGAACGTCGTGGCCGCTACTGCGGACAGGCCGAACTCGTCGGAGATCTGGCAGAAGACGTCGTCCCTGCCCTGTCTGACGATCTGGTCGGCCTGCTGGGCGTTCAACCCGTAGTCCTTCATGAGTCTGGCCTTGATCTGCTCGGGGAACTCGGGCAGGTTGGCCCTTATCCTCTCCAGCCTCTCCTTGGTGATGGGCGTGGGCGGGACGTCGGTCTCCGGATACATCCTGGCCGCACCGGGGAGGGGTCTCGAGTACTTGGTGGTCCCGTCGGGCAGGGGGTCCCTGGTCTCTTCGGGGACGCCTTCGAGGGCGGTGTTGGCCCTTCCGACCGCAAGAGTGAGGGCGTCGGCGGCCTTCTTCTCGGAGGCGGCGCAGATGACGAACGCATCGTTCTCGCCGTTCATACCGAGGAAATCCCTGAGGGCGTCGACATACTTCTGCTCGATACCGTAGTTGGGAAGTTCGTCGGAATGGAAAATCCCCTTGACCCCGACGGTCCTGGCATATTGGGCCATCTCGGAACCGAGACGGAGGGTCTTGTTGTCCCCGTTCATGACCCCGGCGAAACCGGGAAGCCTGACGGCGAGCACCTTGCCCTTGGACTTGATGGCGGAGGAGATGATCTTGGATTCGCAGTCCCTGAATACCTCGGTGGCGTCCACCAGTTCTATCGGGACTGGCTTCACGCCCCTGCCTTTCAGAATGTCCCTGACCCTGAGCAGCATCTTCTGCCTCTTCACCTCGTTGGAGACGAAGTCGGGAAGCATCCTGAGCTCCTGGACACCTTTGATCTCGATACGGGCCCCGTCGGGAATGGATATGTTCAGGTCCTCCCTGATGGTGCCGAGCCCTCTCTTGACCCTCTTTGTGGCCCTCAGGAGGGTACCGATCCTCGAGGCGACCTCCATGACCTCCTCGGGAGTCCTCATATCGGGGGCGGTGGCGACCTCGATCAGGGGGATACCCAGACGGTCCGTCCTCCATGTGACCTCGGTATCGCTCGTCTCGATCTTCCTGCAGGCGTCCTCCTCCAGACAGACCGAGAGGATGCCGATCTTCCTGCCTATGGCCTCCACGGACCCGTCGACAGCCACGAGGGACGTCCTCTGGAAACCGGACGTGTTGGATCCGTCCACGACGATCTTCCTCATGAACTGGACCTCGTCGATGACGCTGGCCCCCAGAAGCTCGCTGAAGATCAGGGTGGTCTCCATCGCATCGGGGTTGACCTCGTGGGGAGGTTCCTCGTCGAGTTCCACGAGACAGGTCTCGCAGGGACAGCTCTGATACCTGTACCCGTATCCTCTCCTGAACTGTGCCAGCGCGGCACGGTCGACCTCCCCCATCTCGGAGGTGGTGGGCCTGAGCCTCCTGTATATGCCGCCGGTACCGTCCTCCGACAGCTCGCTGCGGCAATCGCAGAACAGCTTGTGGGTATCGAGCTGCTGGTGGATCTCGATGCCGCACATCATCTCGTATTTCTCATCGGTCATAGAAGCTCCCTCCTGTCGCTCATCTCGCCTGCCAGCGGGGTCTGCATGACCACCTTGGCGGCCTCGACGGAGGACGTGTTCGCAAGCGCCCACATCAGCTTGGTGTAGGCCGTCTCCGGAAGCATGTCCCAGACGGTTATGGCTCCTGCGGCGAGCATGTCCCTCCCGGTGTTGTAGACGTTGAGGTTCGTCCTCCCGTTCAGGCACTGGGATGTCACGACGACGATTATGCCCGCGTCCGTCGCCTCCTTGATGAGGGGCACCATGTTGCTGTTGACATGTCCGAGACCGGAACCGGCGATCACGACCCCCTTGCTCTTCATCACGACGTCGTGGAACAGGGCAGGGTCCATCCCGGGATAGAACTGCAGAAGGACGACGTCCGTGCACATGGCGCTCCTGGCCTCCACCTTCGCATCCGATACGGCCCTTCCGGGGGTGTTGAATACTATCTTCCCGTCCTTGTCCACATGTGCCACGGGCGGGACGTTTATGCTCTTGAACGCATCCCTGCGGGAGGTGTGCATCTTCCTTACGCGCGTACCGCAGTGTACGGCGAACGAGTCGTCCCCCGGACCGTCGTGCATGACCACGAATACCCCGGCACGGCCGCCCTCCACGCAGAACTTGGCCGCGGCCATCAGGTTGCAGCTCGCGTCCGAAGAGGGCCTGTCGGAAGACCTCTGGGCACCCACGAAGACGACGGGTTTGGAGACCTCCCCGAGCATGAACGATACGGCGGATGCGGTGTATCCCATGGTATCGGTCCCGTGGGGGACGATGACGGCGTCCGCGCCGCCGTCGAGCTCCTCGGCGATGGCCTCGGCCAGTTTCTGCCAGTGGGGGACGGTCATGTTCTCGGAGAAGATGGAGAAGAGGACCTTCGCCTTCAGATTGGCGACCTCCTTTATCTCCGGAACGGCGTTGATCATGTCGGACGTGGAGAGGGCGGGATGGACGGCACCGGTCCTGTAGTCGACGTAGGATGCGATGGTCCCTCCGGTACCTATCAGGACTATGGTCTTCAGACCCTCCTTGGTCTCCTCGGCGGACTCGGGCTTCACCCTCTCGACGGGCTTGGAGACGACTTCGATCTCGGCGGACTCGTCGATACGGATACCGATGTTGTATCCGCTCTTGACCTTCAGGATGACTATGTCCTCGCCGCTGAACTCGTGATGCGGCATCAGGACTCCTTTGTAAGACTTACCGGAGGTCTCGATGGACAGCGTGCAGCCTTCCTCTGCACCTGCGTCCCCGAGCTTCTTCGACAGGAATTCAGCATACATAATGTGGCGACGTATTCCGTCGTCCCTTTTATACGTACGCGCATGACTAACCTTTAATGCGAGGTACGGATATCACTGGCATTATGCACATAGTTCAGGCCGGAATGGAGACCGATGTCCTCAAAGCGAACAACAAGGTGGCCCACGAGATCTACCATATGTTCAAGGAGCACGGGATAAGGTCCGTGGACTTCATGGGATCCATCGGGTCCGGGAAGACCACCCTCATCTGCGAGATGGGGAAGAGGCTGGAGGAACAGGGGAAGAAGGTCGTGGTCATCGCCGGGGACGTCACCGGGGACGACGACTTCAAGAGGTTCAAGGCCGCCGGACTGGAAGCCATAAACTGCAACACCAACAAGGAGTGCCATCTGGAGGCCTGGCAGATAAAGAAGGTCCTGGAAGGTACCGACCTGGACAGGTACGACGTCGTCATAATCGAGAACGTCGGGAACCTCGTATGCCCTGCGGACTTCCCTCTGGGGACCGATTACAGGGCGGTCGTCATATCCACGACCGAGGGGGACGACATGGTGAGGAAACATCACGCCGTATTCCTCCACTCGGATGTAGCCGTACTGAACAAGATGGACATCTGCGATGCGGTCGGAGTGGACCCGCAGATCATCCTGGACGACTACGCGAAACTGACTGGCGGCGTCAAGAAGATGTATACCACCAGCGCGAAGAAGGGGGACGGGATCGACGAGGTCATCGCCGCCCTCGGCCTGTGAAGGTCCTGCATGCAGTAAAACGCTTTATTAACCCTCGGAACATAGGTGATTCAAGTGAGCAACATGAAGATCTTGACAATCGGTGGAGGAGCAAGGGAACACGCGGCAGTGTGCGCCCTCGCCCGCGGAGGCGCGGAGATATACGCCGTGATGAAGAACGCCAACCCCGGGATAGAGGAACTCGCCAAGAAGGTCCTTCTGGCAGACGAATCCGACATCGACAAGATCTGCGACTTCGCCATCAACAACTTCATCGAGTTCGCGTTCGTCGGACCCGAGGCCCCTCTGGCGGCAGGCGTCGTGGACGCCCTCGCCAACGTAGGGGTGAAATGCGCCTCGCCCACCAAGGCGGCGGCCAGGATAGAGACCTCCAAGACCTTCATGAGGAACCTCGTCCAGAAATACAGCATCGAAGGGAACATCGCGTTCGCCAGCTTCGACAACGAGACCGACGCCATAGAATACGTCAGGAACGTGAAGTACCCCGTGGCGATCAAACCCGTCGGGCTCACAGGCGGGAAAGGGGTCAAGGTCCAGGGAGACCAGCTGAAGGATGTGGAGGACACCATCGCATACATCGACGAAATCTTCCAGAACAACGTAGGCGGCGGGAAGGTCATCATCGAGGAGAAGGCGGTCGGGGAGGAATTCACCCAGATGGTCTTCACCGACGGAAAGGACATCATCCCCATGCCCTTGGTACAGGACCATAAGCGTGCGTACGAGGGGGACACCGGACCCAACACCGGAGGGATGGGGTCGTACAGCGATGCGGACGGGCTTCTCCCGTTCGTGACCGCAGAAGACAGACAGAAGGCCCTGGACATAGTAAGATCCATCGTCAAGGCACTGGCCGACGAGGGATGCCCCTACAAGGGCACCATGTACGGACAGTTCATGCTGACAAAGGACGGACCCAAGATCATCGAGATCAACGCCAGGTTCGGAGACCCGGAGGCCATGAACGTCCTCACCGCCCTGAAATCAGACTTCACCGAGATCGTCAGATGGATGGCCACCGGAAAGATGAGGGGCGAGGTCGAGTTCGCCCCCAAGGCCACCGTCTGCAAATACTTGGTACCCAGAGGATACGGCGTGAAGTCCGAGCCCGGACACACCATCGCCGTCGACGTGGACGCCATCGATAACGTCGGAGCGGTCGCATACTTCGGCAGCGTGGACAAGAGGGACGGCAAGCTCGTGACCGGGACGTCCCGTTCCGTAGGCATTGTGGGTATCGGCGAGAACCTCGCCGAAGCGAACGACAACTGCGAAAAGGCCCTCAACTACGTCAGATGCGACGCATCGTATGTCCGCCACGACATCGGAACGGCGGAGCTGATCCAGAAAAGGGTCGACCACATGAACCAGATCCGCGGACAATGAGACGTGTAGCCGTCAAGATAGCCTATCTGGGAGACGGATTCAACGGCTCCCAGATACAACCCCCGGAGACAGGCCTCCGCACCGTCGCAGGGGAGATCCTGGACAAACTAATCCTGGTGGACCATGTGCCGGAGGACAGGATAGACCTCCGTTTCTCCAGCCGCACCGATTCAGGCGTCAGCGCCCTCGGGAACGTCGTCGCATTCTACACCGAATTCAAGGATCTGGGTCTTCTTCTCCAAGCGCTCAATTCCGTATCGAGGGGAGTCTACTATACCGGGGTGGCCGAGATATCGGACACCTTCAATCCGAGGATGGCGGATAAGCGCTACTACAGGTATGTCACCCCTTCGAAGAATATAGATCTGGCACGTTTCACCGAGGCCGCCAAGATATTCGAGGGGCATCATGATTTCAAGAGGTTCGCCAAGAACGAGACCGGAAGGTCCACGGTCATGGCGATAGATTCCGTGGAAGTACGTACCGGGGACGGCGTCATCATAACCGACTTCTGTGCCAATTACTTCCTTTGGAACATGATCCGCAGGATAATGGCCGCCGTCATACAGGTCGGAAACGGCATGTCGTCCCTGGATGATGTCAAGGAGGTCCTCGCGGGTAAAGACGCCACTTTCGGTCTCGCCAAACCCTGCGGACTTACCCTGCTGGATGTCACATACCCAGATCTGGAATTCTGGAGACCGGAGACGTGCCCTTATACCAAGCGCATAGACCGTGACCTGTATGTCGATGCCATGAGGCTCGATTTCCACAGATCGCTGAACTACCCCGAGATGAGGCGATGACCTTCGAAGAACAGATAGAGGATGTTACACGTGCACTTACGGATCTGGAACAAGCGCAGGAATCCGCATTCTCGCAATCCAGAAAAATAATCAGAAAGACGAAGACGGCCATCCACCTGATACATGAAGACAGAAGGGACGCCGAACTGATCGATTCCATTTCAGGAGACATCGCGGCACTCATAGAGTCCGTCTCGAGATATCCGCAGATCGTATACGGACAATCCGTGGAAGATGCCATGATGGAATTCGCAGAGACTGTGATCTACGATTACGTCTCCCGCGGACAGGATATCCCTTCATACCTGGTCCTCGATGTGACACCGGCCGCCTGGGTCATGGGACTTGCGGACACCATAGGGGAACTCAGGAGGGATCTGCTCCGCTATCTGATGGAAGATGACATGGAAAAAGCCGAAAAGACATTTTCCAAGATGGAGACCCTTTCCGATGCGCTGATGTCCTTCGATGTCAAGGATTCGGTAGCGCCCATAAGAAGAAAACAAGACATAGCCAGAGGCATAATGGACCGTTCTCGCACAGACCTGTCCACTGCCATGGTGATGTCACGTTACGGAAGAAGATGATCTTTTTCATAGGATCTGCGGCAATACCTTCCAACAATCCCTTGAGGAACGCCACATCGTCCACGTCACATACCTTCAGCATAGGCTTCGCACCCTCGTAAGAGGGTCCCCGAACCTCTTCACCGAGGGCCGATACGGACATCTGGATCATGTTGAACAGGAATCTGTCGTCATAGATCCCTCCGATGACGGCCCCCCTACAATAGACGGGATACCCGCCCATCGTCTTCCTGAATGAGACATCCGACCCCGAAAGGGCGTCTTTCACCTGACGAAAACGGATCTGAAGTGGATGTTGAAAGAAAAGGGGGCTTTCGCCCCCATTGAATGGTTTTCAGCGCCTGGCCTTCGGCTTACCGTAGTTCTTCACCGGCTTCCTCACCACGTAGATGAACGCGATGATGACGATGATGAAGATGATGGCCATCACGTAGTTCAGCCAGTCGTAGTTACCGTCCTCGTAATAGAACGTGGACTTCTCCAAGACTATGCTGCCATCGGAAGTCGCGACATAGAACGAATGCTGACCATGAGACAGGTTCGAACTGTAGTACTTGTAGGATATAGTACTGGAACTTCCGGGTGAGACCTTCAGCGTGGTGGCGCTGTCCTCGATCTTCTCTCCATCCACGAAGAAATAGACCGTCGTGTTGATGTCTACCTCCCCGTTGTTGGAGATCGTGGCGGACAGGGTTATCGGTGTTACGACCTTGATGTCTACACTGTCGGTGTAGGTCATATCGCTGCCGCCGTCGATGGACTCCGTCCAGGTCACGGTAAGGGTGTACCTGCCGGTGGTGGTGGGCGCAGTCACCGTGAGGGTGACGACCTCTCCGTTATCCATGTCCCCGGAGGACGGGCTGACCGCACTGCTCTGGGTCGTCCCGGAGGAATTGGTCAGCTTAGCCGTATACGATATCGAGAGCGTGGTATACGAGGAGATCTCCTTGAACGTCATGTCGAACTTCAGTTCACCGCTGGGCTTTACAGAAGTCTCATCACCTGTTATCGAGTAGTTGGCGGTCTGTTCCGAATCGGCGGCCTCGGACTCAGAACCGGTCTCGCTTAGGAGAACGGCCCCGGCCGAGAAGACGACCAGAACGGCCGCGAGCATGGTCCATACCTTCACTTGCGTGAGAACACCCCCCTCTTGGATCCCGTCCAGATTATCAGGAGCAGGACCAGCACGGTCAGTATGAAGAGGGCCCAGAAGGTCATGCTGATCTTCTTACCCTCATTGGAAGCACCTCCGTCGGAGACAGAGCCGCTGTCCAGAGACAGATCGGCCGTCTGAGCCTCCAGGGCGGCCGCGGATGCGACATTGCCGCTCACCGTGATCTCCGAACTGTCGGTCTTCAACGATACGGCATTTCCGGCCACATCGGTAACGGTCACATCGACCTTGACCTTGGGAACGGCCGTACTGCTGCCGTCGGTGTTGATCACCATGACATACAGGGTGGTGGTCGAGAATCCGTTCAGATCGAACTTCTCGGTGCTGTCGCCTGCATAGATGATGTATCCGGTGCTGTCGACGACGAACACCTTCCAGCCGGTGACGGACGAATCGGACAGCGATGCGGTCACATTCGCATACTCCAGGTTGGAGTTGGGGTTGACGATGGTTATCGCATACCTATATACAGAACCGGCGGCGATATCGGAACTCGTCTTGTCGGCGGATGTGACGTTTACGACGGTATCGTTCACAGTGGAAGCGGCTGCATACTTGTTCGCAGGAACGATGCACTTGGCGACCTCGTTACCGACGATGTCGGAAACGGTCACATACATGTTGGAGTCCCCGGCCCCGATCTTGGTGGCATCGAAATGTCCTTTCACGGTGACCGTTCCATTGCTCTCGCCGGCGATCGTCAGCGTGTAGGCCTTGTCCAATACGAACACGGAGCTTCCGGTTATCACGTAGGTCATGGAGTATTTGTTGGTGTTGAAGACCTTGATCTCCAGAGTTCCGTTTCCTGCGGTGTCGAAGGATCCGCTGACTACCTCTACGACATCGTCGTAGGTAGATCCCACGCCATTGCTGATGACGGAGAAGTTGTAGGTGACATCCTTGTCCTCGACCGTCACAGACTCGTCGGCATCTGTCTTGAGCTCGTATTTGATATTATTACTCTCGACGGTGATCTTCTCCACACTCATGCTGACCGTCACGTTCTTCGGAACGTTGAACTCGTAGTTTCCGTCCTTGATGTCGACTCCGAGCTCGTAGTCCACGGTGTTGTATGTGTATTTCACGGTCATGCTTCCGTCCGCTGTCACACCTACGTATCCGGAGACCTTCACCGTCTCGTAGGGAGAGGTCAGATCCACAGCGGATATGGAGGAGGTTATCTTCTGAGAGACTGCGACCTTGTCTTCTCCGGACTTGACGCTGAAGATGTACTCGTGGTTCTTCTCGAGGTAGTACTTCACAGTGACAGTGGTGTCCGATGTAGACTTGTCACCTTTCTCGTAAGTCCCGGTGTTTCCGTCGGAATCTTTCAGAGCGGTGATGCTGAGGGAGTCGCCATCGGTGTACTTGACCTCGACGGCATAGCACTCGAACCCGTTGGTCAGGGAATCGAGGGTGAGGTTGTTGTGACCGAGATAGACCGTGAGGTTGTCGTCTGCGTAGTATCCCTGGTTGAGGAGCTCGTCGACGACCAGGTAATACTTGCCGGCGAACAGCTGGATCGAGTTTCCGTTGTTCTTCTGAAGCTCGAAATATGCGGGAGTCTCGGAATCCTCGTCGGTGTAGTAGTAGATCTTCAGGTCGTATTCGGTGGAGTTGGTCACTCCGATCTTCTTGACCTGCAGAGGCTTCTCCGCATCCTCGGTGAGTTCGAACGACATCGTGGACAGAGATGTGTTGGACGTGACTCCGGTAGAGGAGTTGGTCTTGTCGTTCAGGACCTTCAGCAGAACGGCGTCCATTGCAGACATGGTCACCTCTATGCTTCCATCCTTGGGCACCCAGAACACCGCCTTTCCGGAAGTGTTGGTGAGTACGTACAGGTTGTAGGAGGTCTCTCCATCGGTGATCTTTCCGCTCAGACCGTAGAACGGCAGGGTCTTGGTGGACGAACTGCTGGTCCCGGTGTGGAAGTTGACGGTCTGACTGACGGAGTATGCGACGCGCAGGGAGATGTTCCCGCCCTCGCTGTCGGCGGATATGTTACCGGCGACCTCGAGGGTCCTGAGATCCGCCTGACCGTCACCGTTGTAGGAGTACAGGGTGTAGGTGCCGCTAGGGACATAGGCTGTATACTGACCGTCACCGTTGGTGGTGCAGCTGAACACTGCGCCGTCGTCACCCCTTATGAAGGTCACGGTGACTCCGGATGCGGCCTTGCCGTCGACATCCTTGACCGTACCGGTCACGGAATAGACGGTCTTCCCTTCACCGAGAGCGATACCGGAGTATGTTCCGACACCATAGTAGATCTTGCCGTCGGATATGACATAGGCGGTATAGGTGTTGGCGACTCCTCCGGGAGCAGGCACGTGTGCGAGCACATCGGTGGATGCGACGGACATGTATCCGATCGAGGAGATCGTAGGCGCGGATCCCGTACTGTTGTTGGTGATAGCCATGTCGTTGGCAGGATATGCGGTAAGGGAGATGGTCTTGGATCCTCCGGACGACACGGACACGGTAGAGGTGGAAGATATGGCATATCCGACACCTGCATCTTGTGCACCGTATGTGCCGGCAGGGACGACTATCTTGGCCGACCCTGCGGAATCGGTGGTTCCCTTGAAGACCTCTCCGGTATCCACATTGTAGACGCTTGCCTCGGTTCCGGAGACCTTCGCACCGTATTCATCGGTGACGGTGACGGTGACGGTCCCGGTGGGGACGGATATGCGCAGGCTGTCGATAGCGGATGATACAGTCACCTTGGCGGTGGTCACGGAGGTGCCGTCCGCAAGATAGAGAGTAACGTTGTAGATATCCGGGACCATGTGAACTTCGCTGATAGAGCCGTTGCTTACAGCCACCTGATAGGATTTACCGGAAGCCACACCGGCGTAGACCAGATATCCCTCGAATTTGTAAAGGGAGTTGTCCGATGAGAGGACGGTGGTCCCTTCTACAGCCACAGCGGTCAGTGCCAGATCCCTGTCGGACTCGAAACTTGCCTTGACGCGCGTATCCACGGCCGTACCGTCGTATGCATTGGTCGCTCCGACGTAGAACGTCACATAGTAGTCGGGCCCGTTGGGGACCGCCACCGTGTATTTACCGTCGCCGTCGGTGTATGCGGTGCTGCGCTGCACATACTTCCCGAGCTGGGAATCGTACTCGAACACCGCGACCTTCACGCCCTTGACCGCACCGGTTCCGTCGATGACGGTACCCGAGAGGTCGGTGTGGGCGGAGGCGTTGTTGCCGACGTATTCAAGCAGGACTACGGAGGACAGATAGTTGATGAGTCCGCCGTCGGTCTTCTGCTTCGCGATCGCCTCGTATGCATCCATGTCGACCCATCCGTCGGAGGATGCCGTGGCCGAGGAATCGGGGTTGTACATGACGTGCCAGTAGACCGCCTTGAAACCGTCGAGGGTGGCCGCCGGGGTGATGGTCACGCTCTTGTCGGCGAGAGCGAGGCTCTGCAGGAATGTCATACTGCTGCTGTAACCGCTGCCGTCGATACCGAACAGGGCCTTCCACAGGAATGTCTGGTACATTGCATTGGTGTAGGACGTGTACCCGGTGGAGGAGTTGATCGAGTAGAACTCGCTCACCGCCCCGTAGGAGCCGGCGGTGTAGTTGCCGAGGTACGCCATGGTGGAGAACGAGGAGCTGTCGTTGTAGTAGATGGGCAGCATGCTTCCGTCCACTTCTACGTATTTGATTCCGTTGTAGTGCTTGGCAGAGACACATACGGAGGAGTACATCTCCTGGATCTTGTCCTCGGAGACGGTCTTCACGATGTAATCGGTTACGGCCAGGTACACCGCGTTCTCGTCCGTCAGGGCGGGGATGTCGATTCCGGAGAAGTCGTCGGAATTGGCCGCGATGTAATCCTTCGCACCGCTTCCGGTGGTCAGCCTCTCCATCTCGGCGTAGTCGAGACCGGCGGCCGCGATGTCCGCCCTGAAGTTCTCGAGGTCCGCCGAGAGCATTATACGGAGGGCGAACGTGGCGACGACCTTCGCACTGCTATCGGACAGATAGACGGACGTCATCGCAGAGGCCCCTCCGCCCACGGCATCGGTGACGCTCTTGAATCCGCCCTTTATGACGGAATCGTTGGCGTTACCTATCCAAGTTACGAGGGAACCGCTCTTGTCCACATCGGAATACTCGTTCCAGAGCGAGTCGATCATGGAGTCCTCGGCGGTGTTGATCGTGTAGCCGAGCCCTCCGTAGTATCCGGACTTCTCGTCGTTGGTGGGGGTGGCGGCGTCGACGGCGTATACCGCGTTGGGCAATACCACCAGAAGAACGGCCACCAGAAGGGTGGAGAACGGGAAGAACTTGAGTGCCTTCCTGGCACCGGCCTTGACACCGTTGCCCCTGAGGGATGCGAAGTATCCTTTCATGTCCACGGACCTGATGATCCTCACGGACAGTGCGGAGCATCCGATGGCGAATGCGGCACCTGCCAATACGGCATAGTCCGCATTGAACCATCCCACAAAGAACATGGAGAGGAGGAACAGCATGGTGAACCCATACATCCTGGAGTTGGAGTGCTTCCTGTATCTGTAAAGCATCCATCCGCCGTAGATCAGCGGGAACCAGAGGGTGAGCCATCCGTAATACGAGGCCATGCCGGAGATGCTTGTGCGGGATGCGCTGTTGACGAGGGACTGCATGAGGCTCCCGTTGTACACGCTGTTCCCGTGGGTCATCGCGTTGGATATCTCGGGCAGTCCGAGGGCGAAGGCGATGGCGACGACCGCGATGGCGACGATGAATACGGGGATCGTGACGACCCACGGCTTCTTCTCGACGGCCGCGAAGGCGATGCTGAACGCGATGGTCAGGAGACCGAGGACGAATCCACCGGAGAACACGGCGTCCCACAGTCCGACGGGGATGTAATAACATGCTCCGAGGACGAGTCCGATGGCGAGGACCGTGTCGACTATGAGGGCGGCGGACCACATGTCCCTTCCGCCGATACGCTGGACGATCATCGCTATCGCGAGACAGACCGCCGCGACGATGACATACATCCTGAAATCGGTCCAGGAAAGTACGACCGCTGCGAAGAATATCCCTGCGAGGACGGTGTACTTGAGGGCGGACTTGTTGTGGAAGACGCCCTTGGGACCGGCGACGGAATCCCTGTCCACCGCTTCGAATGCCGATGCCAGGAAGTAGACCATCCAGGCTGCGACGAAGCAGATGAACGCGAAGCCCGTCCCGTTGGAGAACGGGGTCGTCATGATGAGCAGCGCGAAGAAGGCGTAGAACAAGGCTGCGACGATACCGATGGTCTCGTCTCCCTTGAACATCTTCTTGGCGGCCATGTAGACGGGGATGCAGGTGAGCGCTCCGAGTATGGGGGCGGACCATGCGAGGACTCCGGCGGCCGCGGTAGCGTCAGAGACCCCGAAGAGGGTCACGACGAACGCGATGGCGGCGATAATATAGTCGAAAAGCGGACCGAACGTGTTCGCCGATCCGAAGGGGTAGTTCAATGCCGCATCCCTGACGGGACTGTAGGTACCCGCAAGGATCTCCTCCACTATGCGGAGGTTGTTGGAAGCGCTTGAACCGCCGGACAACGCATAGTTGTCTCCGGCGGAGATCCCGTACGCGAACACGAACCTCATGAGGAAGGCTGCGATGATGATCGCGAACATGGAAAGCAAGCGCCAATGCTCTCTGAACCATACGCCCTTGCTCCCGCTGTTCGCAGAAGACTTGGGTTCCCCATCATCCGGGGCGGCTTTTCCGATAGCAAATTTGCGCATTCTCGATTCTCCGTAACGATATCGAATGCGCAAACATGCCTGATTTGTTATTTATAGGTTTACGGGCGCGTATTATTAATATAATATATTGGGAAGGGAGTTGGGAAGAACAGGACGCTGGCTCTTTCAGAGTACCGTCCTGATCTCGTCGGCGATGTCCCCGGCCACCTTCGACGGGTCGTCCGATTTATA
>OGOB01000674.1_pt1 | contig 15649 bp, 14 predicted proteins | sample 1573611 | NCBI WGS metagenome assembly OGOB01 (sample SAMEA2582016, study PRJEB24529) | metagenome | biome: Human gut stool | place: China | collected 2011 | reverse complement strand
CCGTTATCGGTGTGTATGGCGAGGGATTTGATGAGATGAAAGTGAAAATCAAGGAAAAAGACATTAAAATAATTAAAAGTTAAAAGTTTATAGCGGCTCCGCCGTATAGCAAGAAGCACTATTGCAAGAATGCCCTATAAACTATTAACTATAAATTATAAACTTATGAAAAGGATAGTATTTGCAACAAACAACCAGCATAAGCTCCAGGAGATTCGCGACATCCTGGGCAGCGACTACGAGGTAGTATCGCTGAAGGAAATAGGATGCAACGTGGATATTCCGGAAACGGGTAATACATTGGAAGAGAATGCCTTGCAGAAGGCGCAATATGTTTATGACCATTACCACGTAAGTTGCTTTGCCGATGATACCGGTCTGGAGGTAGAGGCACTGGATGGTGCCCCTGGCGTTCACAGTGCCCGCTATGCCGAGGGAACCGACCACGACAGCGAGGCAAACATGGCTAAACTGCTTAGAGAACTGGATGGCAAGGAAAACCGCCAGGCTCGCTTTCGCACCGTCATCTGCTACATCGAAAAGCAGGATGTATGCCCTTGCGGCTGCACCAGCATCAAGAAGATTCATCAGTTTGACGGCATCGTGAATGGTCACATCGCCACCGAGAAGCACGGCACCGAAGGCTTCGGCTACGACCCAATCTTCGTACCCGAAGGCTATGATAAGAGCTTTGCCGAGCTGGGTGAGGAAATCAAGAACGGCATCAGCCACAGAGCCAGAGCCGTGGCCAAACTGGCAGAATACTTGAAAAAGAAGTAAGGAAGTAAAGAAAAAGAAGTAGATATAGAAATAGATATGAAACGGCTATATTGTCTATTTATCATCATATTATACCTTGCCATAAGCATCCCATCCTATGCCCAGTTTACGATCAACGGAAAGCATATCATCTATGATAAGCAAAACGACACGTATATGGCTTGCATCCCGGAGGATGCTTTTGGTAAGGATTATGAAGCAATCATCCTGTTGGATATTGCCTCAGATTGGAGCGACCTCAGCATTGATGGCACCCAGATAGCTTACAGCTATACTTTCAAGCAAGTGGAAGGCAACAAGCTTTATTCCATTCATGCCCGAAAAGGTAATAAAGAATTCAATACCAAGATTACCTTCACCTTCTTGCCTCTGCTAGTGCTGCAAGGCTCATTCGGCTATGATTATGCCCAAGGAAGCATGTCATTGTATTCTCCTGATGCCACAGAGCCAACCATCTCCTTAATCAAAGCCAAATGGAGAGGAGGTTCCACCAATACGTCGGATAAGCACAAGAGAAACTACAAGATAAAATCTATCAACTTCAAAGGCAAGAGCCAGGACATCTCGCTCCTAGGGATGAGAGAAGACAATAACTGGATTATGGATGCAGGACAAATTGACCTGTTCCGCCTGAGAAACCGCATTGCCACAGAGATTTGGAACGACTTTGCCACCAAGCCATACTATGCCTCGAAGGAGCCTAAGGCCAAGAGTGGCGTAGCGGGAAAAGTGGTAGAGGTTATCCTCAACAACGAGTATCGCGGCATCTATTCGCTGACCGAAGCCATGGATAGAAAGGAGTTGAAACTCAAGAAATACGATGATAAGAATCAGGAGTTTCACGGCCAGCTTTGGAAGGTAAGTTCGTGGGATAAGGCAACCTTCTGGGACATCGATAAAGACTACGATAACACCCAGGAAACCTGGCATGCATTCGAGACTAAATATCCTGATATAGACGATGTTAATCCTACTGATTACAGTCCGCTTTATGAAGCCATTGATTTTGTTGCCAACAGCAATGACGAGGCATTCAAGAAAGAAGTGGGCGATTACTTCGATATTCCTGTACTCATTGACTATCAGCTATTCCTGGAAACTCTGAAGCCTGTGGATAATAATGGCAAAAACATGTATTGGGGAATCTATGATGTGGCAAAAAGCAAGAAGCTAACCCTTGCCATCTGGGACTTAGATGCCAGCGTAGGACAAGATTGGCATTGCTCCACCCCACTTCATCCAGATTATATATTGCCAAATACAGACTTGGGAGTGAAGGATGGTTTCAACCTATATCATAGGCTCAGCTCCTTGAATGTAGATAACTATAATGAAAAGGTGGCTAACAGATATCAGGAATTAAGAAAGACTTATTTCAGCGAGGAAAATCTCATATCCAGATATCAGGGCTATTATGATATGTTGGTGAAAAGTGGTGCGGCCAGCAGAGAAGAGTGCAAATGGTCGAAAGACTCAGATATTGGCGGCTATCCCCTGAACTTCAAGTCAGAAATAGAATACATCAAGAATTGGATTATTAACAGATTGAACTATCTGGATACCAACCAATTCCCAATTTCAACCAATATCTATGATGTGTATCGGTCTGAGGGTTCAAAGCAAAAGTCTGTTTATAACATGCTGGGACAAAAGGTAGGCAGCTCTTATAAAGGGCTTAAAATAATGAATGGAAAGAAATATTATACAACCCAATAAAGAACAAAAGATATGATTAATACCCTCTCGATATTAATCCCTACATATAATAATGTATGCTTTGAGCTTGTAAGGAGTTTACAAGCTCAGGCATCATTATTGTCTGTTTCTGCATCTGATTTCAAGTACGAAATCATCGTTGCCGACGATGGTTCCACCGACAAGACAACCATAGAGGGCAACCGCATCATCAACACCCTGCCCCATTGTCGCTACATAGAAAGAGAAAAGAACGTAGGTAGAGCCGCCATCCGCAACTTTTTGGCAAAGGAGGCACAATATCCCTGGCTGCTGTTTATCGACAGCAACATGAATGTCATCAATGATGAATATCTCTCCAATTATCAGAAAGAAGAAGAGAGTGACGTAATCTATGGCGGGTATCAGATAAAAAGGGATGCTGAAACTCAAGAACGCTTGAAATATAATCTGCGCTATATCTTCGAACTGTCAGGTGTACAAAATGGAGATTACCGCCTGCGTCAAATAAATCCATACGGAGATTTCCATACCTCCAATTTTATTGCCAAGCGCAGCATCATGCTGAAATATCCCTTCGACGAACGCTTTTTCCACTATGGATACGAAGACGTTCTTTGGGGTAAAACACTAAAAGACAATGAGATATCCATCCATCATGTGGATAATCCACTAGGTTATGAACATTTCATTGGAAACATGTCGTTTATCAACAAAACAGAAGAAAGCCTGCATACCCTCTACCAGTTTAGAAAAGAGCTGCAAGAATACTCAAAAATCATCAGTTATGCCAACAAAGTGAAAGGCTGGCATCTCTATGCACCCTGCCAACGACTCTTCCCATTACTCAGCTTACCAATAAAAGCAAGGCTTACAGGCAATAAACCAAGCATTTTCTTGTTTAATATATATAAGTTGTTATATTATATACATTTAGATACATGAGTAAGAAAATATTAATACTCCTCTCGTTCCTGCTCCTGCAGGTTACATCATACAGAGCAATCGCTGCCATCGGCGACTGGAAAGCCTACATGGCATATAGCGAAGTGCAAGAGATAGAACAAGCCGGAAACCTGATATTTGTTCAGGCTTCCAACAATCTCTATGTCTATAACCAAAACGACCAGAGCATCCACACATTCAGCAAGATGGATTATCTGAGCGATTGTAGCATCCAGCACATTGCTTATAACAAAGCTACAAAACGCCTGCTCATCCTCTATAGCAATGCCAACATGGATTTGATGAATATCAGCAACTATGATGTTCTGAATCTCTCTGATTATTATTCAGCCTCTACCACAGGTGATAAAACTGTAAACAACATCTACATGTATGGCAAATATGCCTACATGAGCAATGGTTTCGGCATTATAAAAGTAAATGTTGCAGATGGCGAAATCAGCGATACTTATAATCTCGGATTCAAGGTAAACTGGTGCGAGATTAAAGATAGTCATATCTATGCATATAGTCAAACAAACGGACAATATCGTGCCTTGCTTACCAGCAATTTACTCGATAAGAATAATTGGAGCAAAGTGGGAGGCTATGTTGCCAAGAAGCAGGAAAACAAAAGCGCATTGAAGCAAATTGTTAGCACTTTACAGCCAGGAGGACCGAAACACAATTACTTCTATTGTATGCGATTTGTTAACAATTTACTTTATACTTCCGGAGGTCTTTGGGGACATTTAGTCGACGCTGGACGCCCTGGTACCATACAAGTATTAGATAAGGACAACTGGACGATTTATGATGACAGCATAGCTGCAAAAACTGGGATTAAATATGTAGATGTCAATTCTGTAGATGTTGATCCATTAGACCCTAATCATGTTTTCGCTGGTGCCAAGAGTGGACTTTATGAATTTCAGGATAGCAAATTCATCAAGCATTATAATTCAGAAAACAGCTTGATTACTTCTTTTAACAACCAAAGTAAAAATTACCAGCTTATCACGAGTGTAAAATTTGATACAGACGGAAATCTCTGGATGTTAAACAGTCAATCTCCATCCAATCAGTCACTTATAGAATATACAAAAGAAGGAAAGTGGGTTTCTCACCATAAACCTGAATTATATAATCTAGGTTCTTTAGAATGCCTCATGCAGGATAGCCGTGGATTACTATGGTTTGTAAACAACTACCATGGCTTACCTTCAATATACTGTTATCAGGCATCAACCGACCAGCTCAACATATATTCATCTTTCGTAAACGAAGATGGAACAACACTTACCCCTAATTTTGTGAGATATGTAACAGAAGATAAGAATCACGACATGTGGATAGGAACAAACATTGGCCCCCTACTCCTATACAAAAAAGATATTACATCAGATTCTCCTATATTCACCCAAGTGAAAGTTCCACGTAATGATGGAACCAATTATGCCGATTATCTTCTTAGCGGAGTTGATATTTCATGTATAGCTATTGATGGTGGCAACAGAAAATGGTTTGGAACAAATGGAAATGGCATCTATGTAATCAGCAATGATTGCTTGACTCAAATTTACCATTTTACGACCAATAACAGTAACTTACTGTCTAATTATATAGAGTCTATTGCCATAAATGAGCAGACAGGAGAAGTCTTCATCGGAACCGATAAGGGACTCTGTTCTTACATGAGTGATGCCAGTTCCCCAAATAGCGAGATGACAAAAGACAACGTCTGGGCTTACCCTAACCCAGTAAAACCAGATTACACGGGTCTGATCACCATCACCGGCTTATCTTTCGATGCAGATATAAAAATAGTTACAACCAATGGCATCCTTGTAAACCAAGGCAGAAGTAAGGGCGGTACCTACACTTGGAACGGCAAAGACCTGAAAGGCCAAAAGGTGGCAAGTGGCATCTACATGGTAGAAACAGCTACTAGCGACGGCAGCAAAGGTATTGTCTGCAAAATAGCAATCGTCAAATAAAACAAGATAAGAGCATCCATGACTCGACAAAGAAAACATTGGATAGACTTACTTCGAGGCATTTGCATGCTTGCAATCCTCCTCGACCATACAGAGATTTACTACACAGGCACTAATATCATCAATTACAATGCCTATGTAGTAAATGCTCTCACCATTTTCTTTATGCTATCAGGCTATCTGATGTATAAGGAAAATGGCTTTGATATCAGAAAAAAGATGAAATCTATCGCCCAAACCTTATTGCTCCCCTATTTCATCTTTTCTGCCCTTATCTCGCTTCCCAAGACCCTTGTACATGGCAACGAAATCAACATCATGAATATCTGCGGGCAAATCATTCTTGGGCAGGCTTCCTGGTTTATTGCTGCCCTTTGCCTATCCGAAGCTATCTTTGCCGTAACAATATGGATAGCAAGAGGAAAAAATCTGGCTTTGTTCTTCGTCGGAATCATGGGATTTGGCTTCTCCATCTACTTATCCCAAGGAAAACAATCTTATCCTTGGCAACTAGATAACAGCATGCAAGCTTTGCTATTTCTTTGGATAGGATACACTTACCACAAATATGAAAAAGCAGCCAATATCATCAATCGCACAGCATACATACCGATATTCGCCCTTCTTCTTATCTGCATCAAAATATATGAATACATGAATGATATCAATATGCTGGTATGGCCGATATCCATCAACAATTATCCGATATTCTTACTGGATATACTCTTATGCAGTGTGATGATGATACAAATCCTTAAAAGGCTTCCACCTTGCAAATGGCTGGAATGGACAGGTTCGCATTCCCTGGTTTACTATTTTCTATGTGGAGGCGTGCCACTCATTACAAGCAGAGTTTTCGAAAAGATAGGACTAAGCTATCATGGCAACTATCTATACGTGATAGCAGCATTCATCACCGTATATATAATAACAACCATCCTAACATGGTTCATTTACAGATATTTACCTTTTACAATAGGAAAGAAATTGGAAAAGAAATGAAAAGAAATTTAAATGACACCCAAAATAGCACTCCATTATGATTAGAACACTAAACTCTTTACGGTTCATTCTCATTTTAATGATTATGATTTCACACTCGGCACTTCCCATGTCCCAAGGATTACATGATTACTTGGGTGAATGCCCTGTAGCAATATTCTTTGTCATTAGCGGTTTCGTATTGTCATTGAGCAAGGGAGAGAAATTAGAGAAGGAAGAACTTAGCAATAAGCAGTTCTTCCTTACCCGCATATTCAAACTCTATCCACTACATCTACTGATAGTAGCATTCTTTATACCCTTAGATTGGCGATTAGGATATTTAGGAACTTTGATTCAAACCATAGCCCATTGCTTTTTGCTACAATGCTGGGGTCCATCTCACGAATTCATTGCTGTTTTAAATGGATCTACATGGTTTCTTTCAGACATCATGTTCTTTTATATAATATTAAAATATTTATATCGTTTTATTATCAGAAATTCATGGAGAACCATTTTGCCCATCATGAGTATATACATGATAGGGTACATCTTGCTATGCTTCAACACAAGCAAAGACTATTCTGCAGGATATATTTATTTTTACCCTCCATTTAGGTTGATAGATTTCTGTCTCGGAATATACCTTTACAAATTCTATCAATCAACAAAAGGACAAAAACTATCCGAAAAAATCGCCAAAGGTATATCCTTCCGGCAAGCCATAATAGCAGATACAGTCATCGTACTTATGATAGCAACCATGTATGAATTAGCCATCCATAGCAATCCTAATTTTCGATGTGCAGCTCTCTACTGGTTATCCTCTATTATCCTTGTCTTTTACGCAGTATCCATTGAAAACGGAAAAGGTTGGCTTTCATATTTACTTCACAACAAAATTCTTTTTTGGCTGGGAAATTATAGTTTTGAAATCTATCTTTGGCACATGCTTTGTATCCGTATCATACAAAGTATTGCTCTAAGAATATACGGAGAAGACATATCATATAGTGGCATACTGTTCATGATATCCCTATCTTTCACTATTTTAATGGCATGGATAAGCAAGAAATACATAGTCATCCCAATATATAATAAACTCAAAAACATAACTTGCAAATGAACCAACTCTCGATATTAATTTCCACTTATAATAAGGTTTGTCTTGAGCTTGTAAAAAACTTACAGGCTCAAGCATCCCTATGCACCCTGCCAACGACTCTTCCCATTACTCAGATTACCAATAAAAAGCAAGGCTTACAGGCAATAAACCAAGCATTTTCTTGTTTAATATATATAAGTTGTTATATTATATACATTTAGATACATGAGTAAGAAAATATTAATTGCAATCATAAAATAATGGAAAAGAAAAAAGGATTCATACTGATAATCGGAATATACACGATTATTCAACTGATTATACTAGTTGGCTTCGGATATACCCCCTATCCTGATAGCCAAGGATATATTACATGTGCTCAAAATGCCTTGTCATATAATCAGTTCTACCCTGCAAAAGAAACACTGTATACACTACCTTTCCTATGGAATATAGGTGCAATCAACACGGTGGCTTTTTCATTAAAGCTGTTTCACTCCGTAACCCCTGTACTCATCATTTATACCCTGTTGAAAGGAGGCACACTATATCTTGTATATCTGATTACCCATAAGTGGTTCGGAGAAAAAATTGCAAATATCACTTGTTTAATTTACTTACTCTACCCTGCCAATTATGGTGAAGGAACAAGTCTTTTGAGTGAAGTTCCTTTTGTATTCTTCTGTTTGGCAGGAATCTATGCAAGCATAAAAGGAAACTATCTGATGGGAGGTCTGCTCATGGGATGTGCTGACTATTTTCGCCCAATAGCTATCATATTCATTCTTGCACTCATACTCTGCCAGATAAGGAATTATAAAGGATATTTAAAAATATGTTTGGGCTATGCCTTGATTATCAATACTATAGGTTTTTGCAACTACTGCAGCAAGGGTGAATACATATACAAAGCAAAAACGGGGTGGATGGCACTAGCCCAATATCATTGGGACAATGATGGAGAACAAAAAGGAATGAAACCAATGGACTTAACAGATAACCATCATCTCACTTTTTCACAAAAAGATGAGATGTGGAGAAACATGTTTCTAGATTGGCTTAAAGAGCACAAAATGAAATATATACAGCAAATACCCATCAAAATAGGTAAAACTTATATATCTGATAATGTCAACATGTGCGCTTTCCTCGACCAAACAGAGAAAAAAAAGGATTATATGTATGATAGTCTCTCAATAAACAGCATGCTTCATTCATTTCCAAAATACAGTTTAGCTCAATGGATTGCATTATATAATTTGATATATTATTATGGAATAATCATAACATTTATATTAAGTTTTAAATGTATTAGGAAATTAAAGATACCATGGCTTGTTGTGCTGATAGGAACTACGTTCATCGCATTACTTGGACATGGGGAGGCTAGGTTCCATATACCCTATATGCCTTTTATCATCATGTGTTCGGCATATTATATCAGCTGTTTCAAAAAAACATCCAGACACTTGTTGAATTTAAAAAAAGTATAATAGCTTTGTCATCTCATTATATTTTTGTACTTTTGTAGGCATGAAACTAAGCATTATCATACCAGTATATCGCACTCAGGATACACTCTCCAGATGCTTGGAGAGTATCTTGTGCCAATCATTCACCGACTACGAGTTGATTCTCGTTGACGATGGATCGCCCGACGAGTGCCCCCGCCTCTGCGATGAATATGCAGCAAGAAACAAGAATATCCTCGTTATTCACAAAGAAAACGGAGGATTGAGCGATGCTCGCAACAGGGGTATAAAACAAGCACAAGGAGATTACATCACCTTTGTGGATAGCGATGATACGATTGTGGATAATACCTTGGAAAAACTGATGAAAGAACTACAGGAACATCCACACGTAGATATTCTGGAATATCCTGTTCTGGAAAGATATGGCAACAAGGACAGGCAAACGGAACTGAACTTCACGCCACGTGAATATACCCATCCCCTGGAATACTGGCTAGAAGAAAAAGGATATCACCATACCTATGCCTGGAACAAAATCTATAAGCGCCATCTCTTTGACCATATAGAATTTCCTAAAGGCAGAACCTTCGAGGATGTATGGACCACCCCATTACTGATAGGATTAGTTCGCAAAACCGAGGACAATGCTATTTGCCAACAGGAAATGAACAAAGCCAATGATTATTCCATCATCAGAATGACAAATGTGGGAAAATACATCTATCATTGGAATAACCAAGGTATTACCGCCAAGGCAAAATACAAGGATCTGAAATCATTATATGATGGACATATCCGAGTATGGAATAGCATGATGAAGAGTATCAGGGAAAATACCGCATTTCAGGAAAAATACGATCAGCAGATTCTGGAATATATGGCACAAATACTCAACATCATGCTCGATCTCTACGAAATCTCGGGGAAATATGAATCCAACCCACCACTCGTAGAATATCTGAAAATCATTCATAATAAACATAAAAGAAGCAAGAAACATCAGGAAAACAGGTATACTCCAAACACGGGGAATACTATTGCTATCCCTTTGAAACTCAAGCTTCTCAACATATTAGGTTATCAGCAATTATGCAAACTCAACAAATTCATACATCAAATAATCCGTTTGAGCAAAACGCTCAAGCTCCATTGGTAAGCTTCATCATCACAACTTACAACTTGCCTTCGGAGTATCTGGAACTTTGCTTAAGAAGTATTCTGAAACTCTCGCTCAACCCAAAGGAGAGAGAAATCATCATGATTGATGACGGTAGCGAACTGTCACCTATCCAGGACTTGATGGATTACCAAGACGACATCATCTATTTGCGCCAGCGCAACCAGGGACTGTCTATGGCAAGAAACAAAGGCATACAGATAGCCACCGGCAAATACATCCAGTTTATAGATGGTGATGATTATCTGCTTCAAACGGCATACGAACACTGTCTGGATCTCGTAAGATACCACAACCCAGACATTGTATATTTCGAACTCACAGACCAAGAGGTAAAGGCCGTACCATATTCATATACAGAGCCCGTAAGCGGAAGCACCTTCTTACACAACAACAACTTACGAGGCTCTGCCTGCAGCTATATCTTTAAGCAGGATATCCTGCATGAGCAGCGCTTTACACCAGGCATTCTGCATGAGGACGAAGAGTTCACCCCACTCTTGTTTTTAAAGGCTGAGAGAATCATCACCACCGATGCCAAGGCTTACTTCTATCGCACCAGGAAAGACTCCATCATGCATCAGAGAGAAAACAAACGTCACAGTTTGAAAAGACTTGCCGATACAGAACTGGTCATCTTCCACTTGCAGGAGAAAGCAGCCCTGCTATCTGATACAGAAAGAGTGGCTCTGAATAGAAGAATAGCCCAACTGACTATGGACTACCTCTATAATACAATCCTGTTGACACGCAGTACCCGGCATTTGGAAGATGCCATCAAGCGACTGCACGACAAGGGACTCTATCCACTGCCAGACAAAAAATATACCAAGAAATATCAGTTGTTCTGTAAAGCCATCAGAAGCAAGGTAGGCAGAAGACTCATGGTGATGACTTTGCCACAAATCAAGGCATAGCCATTATGCTTTTCTTGCAATTTATTATACAAATATCCTGATAAAGATATGAAGATACTACTCATGGGAGAATACAGTAACGTGCATGCCACACTTGCCGAAGGACTTCGCAAGCTGGGGCATCACGTTACCGTGCTCTCCAACGGCGACTTTTGGAAGAATTATCCACGAGATATTGACCTGGTAAGGAAGCCTGGAAAACTGGGCGGAATCATGTATATGATGAAGTTATACACAATTGTGCATAAGTTGAGAGGATACGACATCGTACAACTCATCAACCCGATGTTTCTGGAGCTGAAGGCAGAGTGCATCTTCCCTATTTACCAATATCTGAGAAAGCATAACAAGAAGGTAATTCTGGGTGGATTCGGAATGGATTACTATTGGGTAAGCGTTTGCTGCAAAGATAAACCTTTGAGATACAGCGATTTCAATATAGGAGACAAATTAAGAACCAATACCGATGCCTTGAAGGAAAGAAAGGATTGGCTGGGAACAGAAAAAGGAAGACTCAACCAGATGATTGCCGAAGATTGCGACGGCATCATAACGGGACTTTATGAATACTGGGCATGTTATCAACCAAGTTTTCCACAGAAAACAACCTTTATCCCCTTCCCTATCAAACCGCAGTTGATAACTCCTGGAAACAGCAACTCACATACCTATGTGGAAAACCATCAGGTTATCCCATTAGATATCCCCAAGAAGGTAAAGCTCTTTATCGGAATCAACAAAAGCAGAAGCGAATACAAGGGTACCGATATCATGCTGAAGGCAGCACAAGCCATAGCTAAGAAATATCCAGACAAGACGGAACTCCGGATAGCCGAAAACATCCCTTTTGCTGAATATGTAAAAATGATGAATGGAAGCGATGCCATACTCGATCAGCTCTACAGTTATACGCCATCCATGAATCCGCTGGAGGCGATGGCGAGAGGAATCATCTGCATAGGTGGCGGCGAACCCGAGAATTACGAGATCATACACGAGGATAAGCTACGCCCTATCATCAACGTGCTTCCTAACTACGAAAGTGTTTACCAGGAACTGGAGCACCTCGTATTGCATCCTGAGCTTGTTCCTTTGCTCAAACAGCAAAGCATAGAATACATCAACAAGCATCACGACTATATCAAGGTTGCCAAAAGATATGAGGCATTCTATCAAAAACTACTTATCCGATAAAAAGGAAAATACTACACCATATATATTTATCCTTAAGGCTAAATATATTTTCCCTTAAGGCTAAATATATTTAGCCTTAAGGATAAAATTATATAAGGGTATGCCATGGACTTATGACACCCCCTCATGAAATCGCCTTATGAAAGCGAAAGCATCTTCTCGATAGGCTTCACAGCATCCTTGGCAATATCCTCTGCCACTTCCACTGTAGGCCAACCGAACTTCAAGCTATTATAAATCTTCTTCAAAGAGTTCATCTTCATATACTCACACTCATTGCAGCTGCAGCCTACTCCACCCTCGCTTACCTCTGGTGGCACAGGATAGAAGATGACATCAGGGCAATTGCGCTCCAACTCATGCAGGATACCAGCCTCTGTGGCGATGATATACTCCTTGATTTCCGGATGCTCCTGGGCATAATGCAGCATGGTGGCTGTAGAACCCTTCACATCGGCTACGGCAAGCACAGGAGCCTTGCACTCCAGGTGAGCCATCACAACAGCCTCAGGATGCTCCTGCTTCAACTTAACGATGGCCTCTACCGAGAATTTCTCGTGTACATGGCAGCCACCGTTCCAGAGCAGCATGTTTCTGCCCGTTACGCTGTTGATATAGTTACCGAGGTTGTAATCAGGACCAAAGATAATCTTCTCGTCCTGTGGGAAGCTGTCAATCACCTTCTTGGCATTACCGCTGGTCACTACGCAATCGGTAAGCGCCTTCACGGCAGCCGTGGTATTCACATAGCTCACCACCTTGTAACCAGGATGCTCCTCCTTATATTTCTTCAAATCCTCAGCCTTGCAGCTGTCGGCGAGCGAGCAGCCGGCATTCAGGTCAGGGCAGAGCACGGTTTTGTCAGGGCTCAGGAGCTTGCAAGTCTCAGCCATGAAGTGCACACCGCACATAACCATTACCTTGGCATCGGTTTCGGCAGCCTTGCGAGCCAGTGCCAAAGAATCACCCACAAAGTCGGCAATATCCTGAATCTCACCAACCGTGTAGTAGTGGGCGAGGATAATCGCATCTTTCTCCTTGCAAAGCTTTCTGATTTCAGCCTTCAAGTCCAAGGTCTCGTCGATAGGTTCATCCACGTAACCTTTCTTTATCCAATCGTTTTTCACCATAACATTAATATTATATTTCTTTATTTCTTATTTTTTAAAAAAGAATATAAGGATGATGATATGACGTGGAAAAGTGGATAAAAAACATCGTAATTATTTGCTTTTTTCATTATCCAAGTCTTGTCTCAGGTTATCAGCATAGGGCTTGGAAATCATTTTCTTGGCTCTTAATGCTTTAACCTTTTTATCAACATTTCCCCAATTCGCTGCAAAGTTAATAAGTTTATATCTTTTTTCAGTCAAAAACTGCGAAAAAGTTTCTAAAAACTTATTAATAACTCTGTGGATATCCATAATCATGGGTGTTGGGATAGGGGGATGTGGATATTCCGCAAGTTATTAAAAAGTTATTAAGAGGGTTTTCCGTACACTTATCCACGTTTTTGTGGATAATCTGAAATGATACTGTTTTTTAAAAGATAATCAGCTGATAATCAATAGGATTCCTGTAAGTATCAACTGTGAATCCATAGTGAAGAAACAAAAAAGCAGATTCCCCGTGGCTGATAGGCCTCAGGAAATCTGCTTTTTTGTTTATCATTGTTATCTCTTCTTTAAGATTCTATCTAGTTTTTCCACCACCATTTCTGGCGATATGTTCTTCATGCAGGCAAAGTCGCCTCGCATACATGGTTTGTTGCCGTAAATGCTGCAAGGACGACAAGGCATGTCGAGCTGTACGGCATTTTCTGGGCTTTGGTGCCATCCCATAAAGCCTGCGTAAGGGTGGGTGGCACCCCAGATGCTCACCACTGGCGTGTTGACAAGTGATGCCAGATGCATATTGCCGCTATCCATGCTCAGCATAACGCGGAGATGACTCATGAGAATCAGCTCGTCTGAGATGCCATGGAGTTTGGCAGATGCATTCACCACCTGCGGGAACTTCTCAGCCCAGGCATCCATCACAGGAGTTTCATCCTTACCGCCGCCAAAAAGGAAGATGTGGCTATGTGGATAATGGCTGATAAGTTGCTGGATAACTTTTTCCATCAGAGGTTGTGGATAAATTTTCCCGGCATGTGCCGCAAAAGGAGCTATACCTATCCAAGGAGCTTCTAAGTTGTTGTCATCCAGAGATATAAGATTTCCTCCTTCTGCTTGGAAAACTTCTTGTGGAAGCGTGGATAAGTCGCCTTTTCCCTCACCAAACATGCTTTGGAAATCCAGTTTTACCGGATAACCCAACTGTTCAAAAACATCGGCATAGTTTTGGAAAGATGATGGCTGCTTTACCAGTTTCTTGTTGGTGCTTGCCACGAGCATGCGTTTTCCCTTGCGATGCTTGTCAATGTGTGCCACATTGAAGTTGTCCAGGTTGAAGCGCATGCGCAGATAGCTGGAGCGGAGCACGCTGTGAAGATCGGCTATCGCCGTAAACTGCTTGGCGATGAGTCTGCGATAGAGGGCATTCAGTCCTTTTACACCTTTATACTCACCCTTGAGGTCAGCTTCCATGAATCCGACGTTAGGGGAGAGGTTTTCGAAGAAAGGACGGGCGAATGGACGGCTCAGCACGGTGATTCTCACATGAGGATATTGCTTTGCCAGGGAATATACCACGGGCACAGTCATGGCAACGTCGCCCATGGCTGAGAATCTTATTACGAGAATATGCTCTGTCTTCATACGTCAATTTCTTCTTTATATATATAATAAGGTGTATTTACTTCTGATTGTAGAGTACAGGATTGGTTGATGGATCGTTGTACATCTTCATCTGTCGATACACCTTCATGTACTTTCTTCCTGCCTCGATGTCTTCCAGGAGTTGGTCGATGGCTGTAGAGAGGTCTACCTGCTGTTCGAGCAGCACGTTGAGCTTAGCCTGGCATTTTGCCTTGTGCTCTGCTGATGCCTCAGGGCGATTCACCTGTTCCTTCATGTGATAAATCTTGAGGGCGAGGATGCTCAGGCGGTCTACTGCCCATGCCGGACTCTCGGTGTTGATGCGTGCATCATCCTGCACCTTCACGTCTTTGTAAACCTCACGGAAATAAGAGTCAATCTGCTCCACGAGGTCTGTGCGATCCTGATTACTCTTGTCGATTCGGCGTTTCAATACGAGTGCTTCGGCAGGGTCAATCTGCGGATCACGGATGATATCCTCGAAGTGCCACTGCACGGTATCAATCCAACATTTGAGGTAGAGACGATTCTCGATGGTACCCTCAGCGAAAGGATTATTGATAGGAGTATCAATGTTGTCTTTGATATGATAATCGGCTATCGCCTGATTAAATATCTTAT
>OGOB01000671.1_pt1 | contig 15754 bp, 11 predicted proteins | sample 1573611 | NCBI WGS metagenome assembly OGOB01 (sample SAMEA2582016, study PRJEB24529) | metagenome | biome: Human gut stool | place: China | collected 2011 | reverse complement strand
CTATGACGAAAAAAGAACACGAAAAAGAATTGCGCAGTTATCCTGCGGCGCTGAACGCTGCCGAGGTCGCGGAGATCCTGCGGGTCAGCACCAAGACCGTATACAAGCTGATAAAAGAAAAGTCCCTTCCGGCAGTGAAGGTCGGCAGAGAAAACCGCATTGCCAAATCGCAGCTGATCGACTATCTGCGGCAAAGGGAACGACCGGGTTCGAACCCAAAGGTCTGTTTTCTTGAGAAAACTTCCGAAAAAGTCTGGACTTGTGCGGTGAGTTGTGATATTGTTCGTGTCGGCAAAAACAAAAAAGGAGTGAACGCAAATGAATGCCGCAACAACACTTGCAGCCAGCGTACAGGCTAAGAAAGGCCGTCTCTATGCCGTGATACAGGTCAGAGAGAACGGCAAGACAAAGCCTGTATGGCGCGCGCTGGGGCTGCCCGAAGGCTCGAACAAATCAAAGGTGAACAAAGCCTACCGAGAGGTGGTGCAAGCCTTTGAACAGTCCTACGCCGAGCAGATTGCGCAAAACAAAAAGCCTGCCTCGGATATTCCGATCTACGATTATATGTGCGCCTACTTTAAAAAGATCGAGAAAAACATTCAAAAGAGTACCGCCGAAAGCTACCGCGGAATGATAAACGGTAGAATTCGGCGGTATTTTACTGCCCGCAGGGAATTGACGGTCGGCAGCATCACCGCAAAGGACATTGAGGATTTCTATGATTGGATGTTCACCTCAGGCGTTGTCGCCAACACCGTTATCCACTACCACGCCATCTTCGGCAAGGCGTTCAAGGATGCCGTGCGCAAGGACTATCTGGAAGTCAATCCGATGCTGAAAGTAGACCGGCCCAAGAAGAACAGCTTCCGGCCCAACTTCTACACCAAGGACGAGGTCCAGCAGCTGCTGGAAGTCTCGCAGGATGACCCGCTCCACCTGTGCATTCTCATCACGGCCTATTACGGTCTGCGCCGGAGTGAGGTGCTGGGGCTGAAATGGTCGTCCATCGACTTCGAGCGGAAGTCCATGACCATCAACCACAAAGTCACGGAACAGCGGGTGAACGGCAAGTATGTTCCGGTCGTCAGCGATGTGATGAAAAACAAGACCAGCTGCCGCACTCTGCCGCTGATTCCGGCCGTGGAGGCCGAACTGCTCAGGCAGAAGGAAAAGCAGCAGCTTTACCGCAAGCTGTTCAAGAAGAGCTACAGCACTGAGTATCTGGATTTCGTCTGCACCGATCAGGAAGGCAAGCTGATCCGCCCGAACTTCGTGACGGAGCACTTTGATTGGCTGCTGACCAAGTACGGGCTGAAGCACATCCGTTTTCACGACCTGCGCCATAGTTGCGCCAGCCTGATGGTGATGAACGGCGTATCCATGAAGCAGGTTCAGGAATGGCTGGGGCACAGCACCTTTTCTACCACCGCTGACATCTACGCACATCTCGATTACAAAAGCAAACAGGGGTCTGCTGGGGTCATTGCGAACCTTTTGGGAGAATCCAAACTCCCCAAGTAATTATGGATTTATCATTCATGTATAAAGCATACTGTGATGAGGCAAAAGCGGTCTTTCTCTGCTTGATGCAAAAGAAAAAGTCGCAGATTCGTTTGAATCTGCGACTTCTGGCGGAGATGGTGGGATTCGAACCCACGTGCCCGATTAAGGACAAAACGATTTCGAGTCTTTAAAATTGTTGGATGAAGCTGGTCCCTCGCGGCTGTCATTGGCAGCTGAGGGCATTCTTGCAACCTCCAAAAAGGCACGTCACACCGCAATTTGCAGGCAAAAATCAGCCGCTTTTTGCGAAATGACGTTAGAAAAATCCTTTTTCACACGGGTCGTCAGCGGCTGCATTTCAGGTGTAGTTGTGTTAGATGTTCGTTAGAATTATGCAGTGCTGCCGTTGCTGTGCCAGCTCACAGCAGGCTTCCCTGTCTGAACGCAGCGTTTCCCGAAAGCCGGGAGATGCTGCGTTTTCTCTTGCCCGCATTGGGCTGAAAGGGAAGCCGCCATGTCAACATTCCGCGTCAATAAAAACGTCAACTACACCGTTATGAGCAACCACCACCTGCAGGATAAGAGGCTGTCCCTGAAAGCCAAGGGACTGCTGTCCTATATGCTCTCCCTGCCGGACGATTGGGATTACAGCCTGAAAGGGCTGACAACCGGGTGCAGGGATGGCATCGACAGTGTGAGAAGTGCGGTTCACGAACTGGAAGATGGCGGGTATCTGTGTCGGAGCAAAGTCCGTGATGCCCGTGGCCGCATTATTGACTACAACTATGAAGTCTTTGAACTGCCGCAGAAAGAACTGATTGAAAAACGCCCTGCTCCAGTGCCAAATTCACCATCATCGGAAAATCCAATGTCGGGTTTTCCAACGTTGGAGAATCCAACACAACAAAATACTAATAAACAAAATACTAAAAGACAAAGTACTAATCTATCAGGGCCGGCAGGCGAATCCGCAGATTTTGACCAGATGGAAGCACCGGTACGGGAGGAGTTTTGGGAACGGCTGGAGATCGACACCCTTGCCCAGCGGTACGACCCCGACAAGCTGGAGGAACTGCTGGACAACATTGTGGAGATGTACTGCTGTCCTCGGCAGACCCAGTATGTCGGCAAGCAGCCGCAGACCACCAAAGCCATCCGGCTGCGGCTGGACAAGCTGACCAGCCAACACATTGAGTACATCTTCGATGTGATGTCCAACACCACCCAGCCAATCAAGAACATCATGGCCTATCTGCGCACCGCCATCCTGAACGCCCCCACCACGATGGAGCACTACTATCAGGCGCAGGGCAACTGGCTGACCGCACAGAATCGGAAGAAGTAAGCGCTGTTTTCCACAAAGAACGCAACACCTGTTGAAAATGCAAAGGAGAATTTCCATGAAGAACACGAACGCCGTCCGCACCGAGACCCATTACGCACAGGTTGGGGAGTATCAGCTGCCCCTGCTCACCCTGCCGCAGACCGATGATACCGAACCGCTGGGCAAGTATGGCCGGATGCGGCTGGCCTATCTCAAGAATCAGCGTCCTGTGCTGTACAACCGGATGTTGCTGAACGGTACGCTCTGGCCGCATTTGCAGGATGTCCAGAAAACGGCCTACGCGTGGCTGGAACGCACGATGAACGCTCTGTTAGACAACTACCCTGCGCCAGACAAAGCGCACGCACAGCTCCTCTGGGTGGCGCACATGAATAGGCTGAAAGCGCAGGCGGAGGAGGTGGTGGTGAGGGAAGTCGTGTATGCAGAATGATTCCTGATAGCATCTAAATTGTATCAAAAGCCGGTATTTTAGATTTTATTCTTGATTTTTGCGGAATGTTTGCAAATTTCAAAATCAAAATTTGACTTTCCGTCCAGAATAGAGTACACTGGATTCAGAAAATCATCTGGGAGGAATCGCGATGCTGCTTCAATTTTCAGTCACCAACCACCGCTCCATCAAGGACACGGCTATTATCAGCTTGAAAGCATCTACGGATAAAAGTCTGTCCGATTGCCTGATTTCGCCGGACGAGAAGAAACAGCTTGTGCCCGTGCTGGCACTGTACGGCGCAAATGCAGCCGGAAAGAGCAATGTCCTCCATGCACTCCTGCTCATGCGCGAGATGGTCTGCGGGCGGTATGCCAAGTTGCTCAAAGGCGAAGCTCTGCCGCAGGAACCGTTTGCCTTTACAGAACAGCCTCCGCGGCCCACCAGTTTTGAGGTCATCTACTTCTACAACGGCATTAAGTATGCCTACGGATTCTCTTTCGATAAAGCCAAAATCCTGACCGAATATCTCTATCACTGGCCCAATGGTCGGGAGGCTCTGATTTTTTCCAGAGAAGGCAATGGTTATCAGTTCCGCGAGAATATTCAGGAGCAGTTTGCCCTTGCCGGACGCACCGCAGAAAACCGTCTTTACCTGTCCAGTTCTAACGAATGGAACTGCCCCCAGACTGAGAAGGCCTATCTGTGGTTCTTTGAAAAGCTGACCGGCTTCATGGGAACCGAAATGCGGCTGGATGCCACCTTGTCTGCTATCCGTCAGGGCGGCTCTGAAAAGAGCCGTATCCTGCATGAAATGCTGTATGCAGACCTCGGTATCAAGGACATCCGCATTACAGGCTCCAAGGAAGAGCCTATCATTTCCGCACTGCACACCCTCGATGCCGAAGATGGCACTTCTAAGGGTTTCTGGCTCCCGTTGGGGCAGGAATCCGTTGGGACACAGCGTTTCTTCTCTCGCATCGGTATGTGGCTTGCCGCTTTGGAATCCGGGTCTGTTTTGGTAGTAGACGAGATCGAATCCAGTATGCACCCGCTGCTGACAAGGCATCTGATCGAGATGGTGCAGGATGCCGCTATCAATACAAACCATGCACAACTCATCTTCACCACGCACGATACCGGACTTCTCGACCTGACGTTGCTGCGGCGCGATCAGATCTGGTTTGCCGAAAAGGACGAAAAGACCATGCAGACCGATATTTACGCCCTGACCGAGTTTTCTCCCCGGAAAGGTGAGAATATCTCCAAAGGGTATCTGCAAGGCCGCTATGGTGCGATTCCGTTCATTGGAGGGGATGCAGCATGGGCAGAATAAAAGAGATCAGCCGCAAGTCTGCCCACACCAGAAAGCGCAACCCGGTCGTGTATCTTATCTGCGAGGGCAGTGAAACCGAGATCCGCTATTTCAAGCGTTTCCGCAGTCGAGGATGCAATATTGACATTATCCCGATTTCTTCTCAGTATAAGTCTGCCGACAGGCTTGTGCAAAAGGCCAAAGCAACGATGGGCAATAATCCATACTACCCGGAAGATGGCGACTCCATCTGGTGCGTATTTGACCGTGACGATAACTCCAACGAGGTTCTTCTGCGTGCCAAACAGTCCGCTCAAAAGGAAGGCTACCATCTGGCCTATTCTAACCCATCTTTCGAGTTGTGGTTCCTACTGCACTTTGTAAATCAGCAAGCAGAGGTCGAGGATTGTCAGGCACTGATTCGCCTGCTGAAACAGACAAGCAGAATCTCCGATTATGAGAAGAACAAGGATTACTTTGACGTTTTGAAGCCTTTGCAGGCTACTGCAATTCAGAGAGCGAAAGCTCGTGCTGACCAAGTTCAGAAGCAGGGTCTCGAACCGATTTCACGGCAGAGCAATCCGTTGACAACGATTTGGGAACTGGTAGAGTATTTGAACTCCAAGGTTTGAACCACATCACTTGAAAATATAGTAAAGCCCACAGACCGGATTTTATATCTGGCCTGTGGGCTTTTTATGAGGTACAGTATCTATTATTTTCAACCAGAGACTTCTTTTCACTCGGAAAGTTCTTTGTGATTATATAATTATCTCCGCTTCATTATGTATATAAAATTGTGACAACCATACATCATAAATCATTCGAGAGGAACAAGTTCATTCGTTTTCTTTTCAATATTTTGGAACACTTTATAATAGTTATAAATCGCCGCCCTTAAAGATTCACATTTTTCCATATCATATTCATTTGAACAGCTGTCACATTTCCCATCACAAGATGGTATGCTTCGATTTTTTATGGGATGTAATTTTTGATGGCATTTTCCGTACACCAGTTTAGCATGTGCTAATTTATTTCGAGGTTTAATCAACTCATCACTATATTTTTGTGAGAAATCTTCTTGAGCAATCGGTCCGTCATCAAAAAATTTCACAATCAACCCCATAAGAGCATAACGATCCTTATTATCCATCACATACTCAACGGATTGAATCGCGTTTTTTATAAATGATTTTCCTACTTTTTTGTTTAATCCCTCAAAATTTTGTCCAGATTTAGATGCAGCACTTTCAACATACTCCTTTGCTTTTCGGACAATCACATCCTGTTGTTCTGAACTTAACTTTTCAAATAACGCTATTGTTGTCGATTGGCAAATATAGTCAAATTCCGAGGTGCTATCCATTATAAGCCCTCTTATATTTGATATACGATACTCTCTTTTTAGATTTTTTTGAACAACACGGCCTATAATTTCCAGAAGATTTGCACGATCGGCCAAGAAAACACCATTCAATTGATCAGAATTTTTTAGAGAACTTTCCATGTTTTCCTTGTCGCTTGAATAAAAAACAATATCTGTATAGATTTCCTTGCTGCGAAGTTCGCGTATCACAGCATCACCAGTTGTACCAGATAGTGCAAAGTCCATAAGAATCAAATCATAAAAATCAAAGGATGTTGCATCAAAATTTTCTAGCTTTTCACTTTTGAACTCATCATAGTCGCTATAGCTTTCAATGTCTGCATCCATAAAACGGTTTTGAATAGCTTGAACTACAAGTTCTTTTGTTGAGTCAACATAGTCTTCTGCATCATCAATCCACAGAATTTTATACGTCATATCCATATTCTGCACGCTTTCTTTTATGGCATTTCAATAATGAACTTTGCTCCAGAGGGTGTTGCATTCTCCGCACAAATGGTTCCCTTCATTTTTTTGATAACCGTCTTAATATTGTATAAGCCGATTCCTGTTCCACCTGTGTTGCTGAACCCAAAATCAAATATTTCATTTAAATCTACTGCTCCAAAGCCATCACCATCATCCCATAATTCAATATAGGCTTTCCCCGAAATATCTTCCATCGATAAATTAAAGTTTCTGGCATGGCTTTTTTGTGAATTAGACAAAAAATTGTCCAAAACAAGAGAAATGTTTTGCGGTTGAAATTTAATTATATGCTGGCCGGAAGTTTCAACAGAAATGTGAATATTGAAATACTGCTGTTGGAGAACATTCATTAAGTATTCCCGACAAAAAGCAAACAAGTCCTCCTTAATTGAAGCATCTTCAATATTAAATTTAGCAATTGCGCTATATTTCAATGAACTTAAAATTTTATCTGTGGCAACCGAGATTGCGCCGAGTTCTCTATAATTTTCAATTCCTATTTTTCTAGCCAAAGTTGTTACACTGTTCCTTATCGTTAGGGCGTTCGTCTTTACCAAGTGAGTTTTTGCCGAGAATGTTTTTTGGTCTTCCGTAATCGCGCTAAAAATAGTATAGCTTTGGGCTTTATATTTTTGAATATTATCAGAAGCGACTTCCAATTTTTTTTCGGTGACACGATTCTTTATCTCTAACTCTTGGCGTGCCGCTTCGGCTGCTTTAAGCGCAGCCTCATGCTCTTTTTTTATTTTATCTTCTTCTTCACGAATCTCCTGTCCAACTTTCACACGCTGCACAATCAAAGTGGAAACAATCGGCTTTACCAAACTAATTAACAAGGCAACACGTTCATCATCTTCAGCAAACCCCTGTCGATTAGATGTCGCAATATCTCCCAAAGAATTATCGTCTAGTACATCAAAATTGATTTCGCCTTCTATATAATTCGAAAATGCCTGTGTGTTTTTCAAATACGGCATAAAATCTTCGACAGCAAGTTTTTTTCTCACATAAAGTCTTAATTGTGTGGATTTATATGCCTTATTTTTCAAAAATAATGGATCATTAACTTGTGCATCATCTTTTTTTATGCTGGCATGAATTCCAATCCATCCGGTCAAGCTATACGGAATTTCTTTTTCCGAAAGAGAACCATCCTCTTTAACAAAATGTCGTGTTCCACTGGTGTTATAGGCTGATTCATCAATAATAACAGTATGTCTTGGTTTTCTTCGAACAGTGTCATCCGCAGATGGAAAATAAACGCTTTCGGCTATTCGACTTTTTATATTCGATTCGCTGTTGTCAAAAAGAGCATAGAAATTCCGAAATGCAATATTTTTTGCTACTTCTTGAAATCCAATTGGCGTATTTTTTTGATACCTAACAGCTAATTCGATTTTTCCGGATATAGAATCCAGAACATAATAATCCGAAAGTCTAGCCTTTAGCCCTTCCATTGACTGAATTCCAATGTTTGTCAGGTCAACATTTTTAAGCTTTATCATCGTTCCAGAAGTAAGCTTATCCCAGTATTCTGCTGACAAAACTTCAACTTGAGAAAGATTAACTCTATTTAACGATGGTATCTCAGACTCGCGCTCGTTGCTCATATCAAAATACCATGCGGATTCTTGTCCGGCAGATTTTGATATAAGATAATATTTACTAGATAAATATAAAGCTGCGAGTTTTCCGATTCCCTTTCGCCCCATAACTTTGTTCTTTGAAACTTCATCTAGCGAAAGGTCTTCTCGTTTGTTTTTTCCAATTAAAACATATTTTTCTGCAAGATCTGAATATGTCATTCCCGTACCATTATCGAAAATTTCTATCTCAGAGTTTTTCTTGTCACTCATGTCGATAAAAATTCGTACACAGGTTGCCTTAGCATCAAGTCCATTAGCAACAAGCTCCGCTATTGCTGTCCATGGATTTGAGTATAATCCCTTGCCTAACAGTTTAAGTGCAAAGTACGAGAAATTGAAAAAGATTTTATCATTGGTATTGTCCATTGATTTTACCTCATTTCAGAGTTTTCTCAAATTGTGATGCTAGTCGTAAAGCCAGCAATGGAGGAACAGCATTCCCGATTTGTGTACAAACATCCGATTTGAATCCCTCAAACTTGTACCAATCTGGGAATGATTGTATTCTCGCTCCTTCGCGTGGAGTTAATGCACGATTTTGGCTATAATGAATACATCTCAAACTAGAAACAGTTGTCAAATTGTTGGTTATCGTAGGTGATGGTTGATCCGCTATTAAACGTCCATAAGTATTCGCATAGCCAGATGTTAGCCTATAAGATTTATCGATTTTACCAGAATCAACCAATGCATTAAATTCATTTTTTCCTTCGCCCTGCTTCACATGTTGTATAACAGCTCTGATTTTTTCACTATAACACCCACAGAAGTGTTGCGTTAGTTCATTTGACCCATGTCGCATGAGTTCTTGATACTTATTCTGTGGTAGCTGCTGATAAGAACTTATGCTTTGTCCTTCTAAAACTTCTGGAAGATCGGATATTGCATCCTTTATAGTAAGGTGCGCAGACTTTTCTTTTGGAGGACAGTTCCATTTTAAATTCAAGTCGTTTCGGATGCCTACAATGAAGACCCTTTCTCTATTTTCAGGAACTCCATAGTCCATAGCATTCAATCGTTCCGTCCAAATGTTATAGCCCAAACCATTTCCAAGATTTGAAAACTGATCATTTAAAATCTCCATAACAGATTTACCATAATGATCTATAATAGGCTTTTTTCGCGGCGTTAACGACTCTCTACCCTCAACATCTTTTAATTCATACAAGATATTTCCAGCTGCATCTCTTTTATAGAATATTTCTCTCATCGATAAAATGCCTCGGACATTTTCAAACAAGAACATTTTTGGACGAGCAATTTTTAACACTCTCAAATATTCCGTATACAGTTGTGCTTTTTCGTCGTAATTTCGTTGTCCAACGGTACTAAAAGACTGGCATGGTGGTCCACCAATTATCAAATCAACTGGTTCCGATCCAATCCATTTTCTTATGTCACTTTCTTTCAAGGACTTTATATCGCAGTTTTTCATAGGAATATCAGGATAATTTTCAGAGTATGCTTTAGCTGCAAGCGGATTGTATTCATTTGCAAAAACGAATTGATTTTTTCGATTCCTGACAAAATGGTCTTTGTATTTTCTATAATAAAATCCAAATGTTAGTCCTCCAACTCCAGAGAACAGGTCAATTATTCTCATTTTCAAAAATATCCTTTGCAATAATTTCAAAAAGTGAACATTTAAGATTTCTCTAAAAGTTGGGCAAAAGAATAATATACACTCTTTCCGCCAATGCCATTATATCGTCAAAAACCAATTTAGCATTACTTTTACTATGATAATCTCAAAAAACTGTTCTTGTATACCTATATTTTCAATCTTAAAGCTTGTGACGCTATAAAATCGTTTTTTATCACAACGCCCTCAACAGCGTCAAAAACTCATCAAAGCGATATGCACCCTCCATCTGCAAGTCTTTGTTCTGGAACACCATATAATAGCGGTATGCCTGCTTGCCAGCGGCATCCTGCCATGCACGACCCAGACGAATTTTTTCTCTGGACTCTGCATTTTCCAGCTGGTCGCCTTTGGTTTCAATCAGAATAATCTTTCCGCTGGTCGTGCGAACGATAAAATCCGGGTAATGGTTGCGGAATCCGTTCAAACAGAACGAAAACTTGTTACGCTCCGGGTTGCGATGCCACCAGCGGATATTGTCCATGTTGGTCATTGCCAGAGCCATTTTATATTCCAGACCATCCATCTTGCCCTCGGTCTGGTACAGGCTCTTGCTCATTGAAGAAGTGCTATCCGGGAGGGTGATATACTCCGTCAACTGAAAGCGGGGTTCACATACGATTTTCTCCGTTTCCAGCCACTTGTAGAAGTTTTCTCGTGCAGTTTCCTCTTGAAGCTGCATGACGTATGCACGAATTTTTGCTGCAAAGTTAACAGGCATCCGTTCCAGCGCGTCCAGCTCTTCGCGGTTCATATTATCCACGATACCATCGACATAACGCCGCAGTTCATTATCATCCACCGCGTTCATCTTGCAAAGGCTCTTGTGGATAATATCCTTGCAGATACGCAGTTTATCCTCGCCCGGAAGCAGTGGAAACTGCCTGTTCATGTACTGCTGATAATCATCTTTCAGCTTGGAGATACGCGGTGTCGTGGTATCGCGGTCTTCCAAATCGACCTGCGCCAAATCGTCGTCCAGATGGCCGAAGTCGATTGCGCTGGGTTTTCCCTTCAACGTAAAGTTGCTGAGCAGGTTTTCCTTTGAGAGTTCTTCGCTGTCGTACAGCGAGAAAAGCGATGGCTGTACTTTTAGGCAGAATTTCGGAAGTTTGAGGGTGTGAACATCCTCCAAAAACTCCGGATTTACATGAGAGGTATCCACTTTATCCTGCACCTCCAGCGGCAAATCGCTCAACGGGTCATTCTGGTGCTGCTGCATAGCAACATCAAAATCGTTCTGTTCCTTTTCAGAGCGGTCAAAAATATTCTGCACCGAGGGAGAAACACTTGCCTTTGCCAAGGTGCTGCCCAACAGTGTCGGGTCGAAATCAAAAAACTCTTCCTCTTCCGCCGATGCCGCGGGCATTCCTTCGTTTGTCGGCTGTGCCGGGAAGATGGTCTGCTCCACTTTGGGCAGCGGCTCGACCGGGGCAGCTTCTTCCTGCACACGGTAATCGTGGTCCGTGAAGCCTGCGTTATTCAAGCCCTTGACGATGCCGTCCAGCGTACGCTTGAAGTCCGCAGACGAGGTCAGAACATACGAAGTATTCAGGATCGGAGAAGAATGTTTCCGGGTATAGGGCAGGCGCAGAATACGCCCCACGATTTGCTCCACATCCACCTGACTGGTGCGGTTCGCCAGCGAAGCAAGGATATACGCAAAGGGGCAGTCCCAACCCTCTTTCAAGGCATTGACGGTAATGATAAAGCGAATCGAACACTTTTCCGACAGCAAGTCCACATTTTTCAACTCGTTGATCTCCGCCGTCTTGATGGCAATTTGCTCTGCTGGAATGTTGGCTGCAATCAGGCGTTGGCGCAGTTTTTCAAAGGTCGTTGCATTTTCTGTGCTCTTGGGTTGCGCCTGAAACAGCACGATGGGGCGAATGTAGCTGCCGCCCTTTTCGTAGGCATCTTTTGCGTGAATTTCCAGTGTCCGCTGCATCTCGATGGCATCATGCAGCACATCCTGCTGGCTGTTGCGGTTCATCACGATGACAGGCAACTTGACCATGTTCTCGCGTTTCAAGTGAATCGCATCCACAATGGAGATGATATTGCTTTCCTTAGTGGGCGTTGCCGTCAGATCCAGCACAAAGCAGGGATTGAAGTTCTGCAGCATCTGCTTGCTCGGGTTACTGCGCGCATGGTGGCTTTCGTCCACGATAACCAACGGATGCAGCTGATTAATAACCTGCATCAAGGCGGTCGGGTCGGTATCTTCCAGCGGCATATCGGGTTCGCCCAGTGCATTTGCCAGCGCAACAAGGCTGCTGTTCTCCTGCTTGGCCTTGAGCCGCTCCTTCTTGCCACGGAACGAATCGTAAGACAGCACCATGATGGAAAGCTGCTCGTTGACCGCAGAGATATTGAAGTGCTGCCCCATCAAAAGCTGTTCTTTGGTATACACTTCTACACGGCTGCCAAAGGCAACATCAATTTTCTGGCGGTAAGGATGTGCAGGGTCACGCAATGCAGCCAAGGTTTGGGTCAGGATAGCATCTGACGGAACCAGCCAAACCACTGCACGGCGTTTTACCACACCCAGTGCGGAGAAAATCGGCTCGATGGCATTTGCAGCCAAAAATGTTTTGCCGCCGCCCGTAGGAACTTTCAGGCAGACATTTGGCACACCGGGCAGAATATTCTGATACTTGGGCATTCCGCCAAATCCGACTTTTACATCTTTCTCCTGCCAGAGCCGAGTATAGGCCGTTTCGATGTTCTTTGTCTGCATCAGAATTTCCAGATAGCGTTCCAAATCCCGAATGACGGCTTTCTGATAATTTTTCAATTCCATAAGAGCCGTCCTCCTTACACCCGCGCAATGTCGCGCGGAATTTTCTTAAACGTAATACCAAACCGCAGCAGGTCACTCTCACTCAATGCACAGCGGTCAGCATAAATCAGATAGTTTTCCGCTTTTTCCGGGATGGTAGACAAAAAAGCATAGTCCAACACGCACATCTGGTCTGGCTCATAGTAGAAATAGTAAGCGGTGTGGTTGTTCTCGCCGAGGAAATACGGGTTTCCGTTCTGTTGATTCACCGCAGGTTTCTTCGTTTCCGTATACCAGATGTAGTCACGGATTTTGTCTGTGCCGATGCTTTCATTCAGGTTGCCATCCGGCAGAAGCAGCCGCTCGCCCAGTTCGTAGTAACTGAAATTGCCACCAGTGCCTCCTACTTTATCACTTGCTTTATTGATTGCCGTTACTTTAAGGTGTCCATCAATAATTTGGGGGGCTTTTACCGTCGAATACGCCGACTTTGCTTCTTTAGCAACAGCTTTCGCTTCTTCTAGTAGTGTTGCACCCTCCGCAAGGTTTTTTGTGGTAATTTCTTTGTCATATAAGACAGCTTCACTATCTGTTTTATAACCTGTTATTATATGTTTTACCCTCTCTGCCGTAATGGTATCTGCATAATTTTCCATTTCAACTAGAATAAATTTGCGATGACCCCCATCTATTTTATTCATGTTCAATACTGCATGGGCAGTTGTTCCAGAACCTGCAAACGAATCTAATACGATAACATCCGGGTCAGAAATCATTTGGAGGATACGTTCTATCAGCTCATGCGGCTTAGGTGTGCTAAATATGTCTGTCACTCCAAAAATGGATTTCAAAAAAGCTTTTGCTTGTCGCATGGTTGCAAGGTCATTCCAAATCGTCGGGTAAGGGCGTGATGGATTTTTGGGTGCATACTCGCGCGAGTAAGGCTCCCAAACCTCTTTTCCCATTCGATTTCTACGTTTCCAGACTAGTGTTCCTGCGGCAATATGTTTTGCAATTCCATCCTTTCCCATCGCCCATCGAGCTTCTTCGCCATTGTCATGAATAGGATAGACCTCGGAACCATCTGGTGCGATTATCGGAAAGTACATAGTTGGTCTATCTGTGCGCAAACTATTTCTACCATTTTTCTTTACCAAACGATCCCTGTACCGTCGCCCTTGCTCATCTACAAACCCATAAGCATTAACAATTCCAGGTGCTTCCAGTTGCTTGAACTTTTTTAAGCTTGGATTCTTTCCATAGAGAAGGATGTACTCATGATCTGGCGTAATAGGAACTTTGTTATCGTTTGGGCTATCAACTTTTCGCCAAATAAATGTTGCTATAAAATTTGATGCGCCAAAAATCTCGTTGCAAATCAATCGAAGATTCGCAAATTCAATATCACTAATACTAATGAAAATCTCACCGTCATCTGCCAGAAGCTTTTGCAGAAGCATCAGCCGGGGATACATCATACAGAGCCACTTGTCATGGCGTGTCAAATCTTCGCCTTCTTTGCCAACCGGCTGGCCTTTGAGTGTTTCTTGTAGCCATCTCTGAATGCGAGGATCGTTGACATTATCGTTATAGCACCACTTTTCTTCGCCAGTGTTGTAAGGAGGATCGATGTAGATGCACTTCACCCGGCCCTCATACTGCGGCAGCAGAGCTTTCAGGGCTTCCAGATTATCGCCGTGGATAATCATGTTATCACTGCCGTTGTCCTCGGTGTGCTTGCCCATTTCGTCAAAGCTGTACTGACGCTCCAACACACGGAACGGCACTTCCTGATGATGATTGACAACTTTGCTTTTTCCAATCCATTCCAAAGTAGGCATGGTGTTTTCTCCGTTTCTCTGTGAAAGTTCTTTCACGTTTAATAATAACAAGTTAGGCGGCAAAGCGCAACGGTTCCGGCAAAGAAATACAAGTTCGATGAACAAAATTGCAAGATGCAAAAGCGTTTTGCAAAAACGCGTAGCCTGCATCCGTCGGATGCAGTTCAAGGGTTTGGGATTTCCCAACAAGCATTTTGCAACGCAAAATGGTCTTTGTATATACGAAGACCCTGCTTGCTACGGCTATGAACGCCTTTTGAATTGCAAAATGATTTTTCAGTTGCTATACTGGGCTTATCAAAGTTTTTTCGGGAGGACGTCGCAGTGACCGCACAGACAATGCAAATCGGGAACAGACCTTGCCGCATTTACGGCGAAGCCCATGCAGAATACCTGCTGCTCCAAATGACCGGCGAACACGAGCTGCAAAGCATGGAAAACGAGGTTGCCGCTATTGCACAGAGTGCGCACCACTTTCTGTTTGCGGCCATTCCGGTGGAAAGCTGGAACGATGCACTTTCTCCGTGGGAAGCCCCTGCTGTATGGGGAAAGCAAGGCTTCGGCGGCAATGCTGCGGACACCCTGCGCTTTCTGACGGAACAGGTCATCCCCACACTGAAACAACAGTTCAATCTCCCGGAAAACGTCAAAATCATTCTGGGTGGCTATTCGCTGGCGGGATTGTTTGCTTTGTGGGCATCCACCCAGACTGATCTGTTCTACGGCATCGCCGCCGCCTCCCCCTCGGTGTGGTTCCCGGGCTGGATGGAATTTGAACAGAAGTACCCGATGCAAACTCAACGCGTTTATCTGAGCCTTGGCGACAAGGAAGAGCGCACGAAAAATGCCGTCATGGCTGTGGTGGGCGATAACATCCGCACCCTGCACAGTCGGCTTATAGAGCGTGGCGCAGACTGCGCCCTTGAATGGAACAGCGGCGGGCATTTCAAAGACGCCGACTTGCGCACGGCGAAAGCCTTTCGGTGGGTGATGGAGGAAAGTCGATGAATATTTTGATCGATGCAGACGGCTGCCCGGTTGTCGATCTGACGTTGCAGATTGCAAAGCGGTTTGATGTTCCGGTCATCATCCTGTGCGACACAGCTCACCAAATCGAGCGAGAAGGTGCGCAGACGTTGGTATTCGATAAAGGTTCTGACAGCGTGGACTTTGCGCTGGTGAACCGGGTAAAACCGGGGGATGTGGTCGTAACACAGGACTACGGGCTGGCGAGTATGTGCCTTGCCAAGTGTGCACGCGTGCTGAACCAGAACGGTTTGGAATACACCGCCGATAACATAGATGCTCTCATGCTGCGGCGTTATGAAAACAAAAAGCTCCTCCGTGCCGGAAAGCACCCCAAGGGGAGCCCAAAGCGGACGAAGGAGCAGG
>OGOB01000665.1_pt1 | contig 15876 bp, 10 predicted proteins | sample 1573611 | NCBI WGS metagenome assembly OGOB01 (sample SAMEA2582016, study PRJEB24529) | metagenome | biome: Human gut stool | place: China | collected 2011 | reverse complement strand
TCGGAGGCGGGTGCCGTGGAGACGCTCCTGGTCCTCGACTCCGTCCTCAGGGAGAAGGATTTGGACGACGTCGTCCGTGCGGTGGAGAACCAGAAAGGGCGCGTCATAGTGGTGTCCGAGGACCATGATGCGGGCAGACAGCTCGCCTCCCTCGGCGGTGTCGGTGCGATCCTCCGCTACGCCGTCTGACAAAACCGTTTTTATCAGTATTTTAGAGATTTGTCATTTCTTATTATATACTGACTTTTCAACTTCGCAGAATCTCGTTTTTTAATGGACAGTTGACCTGGTAAATGGATGTTAATTATTCATTTGTATATTGTACGTTTTGAAATATAGTATTTAATAATTTCTATGTATATGTTTGATTCTTGAATTACTGTATTTAAATATTTTTACAAACGTAACGAGATTTTTATATACGAAATGGCTTAGCATATCCAGATTCCCATTCCGTGAATCGATCCGCGTCGGCATGTGCGGAAAGGGAAGAAACGGGGTAAATGCAATGTCTGACGAAGTCAAAGCAGCCGCTGCTCCGGTGTCCAACGACACCCTTGTGAGGAGCATCGACTGGAAACAGGGTCTCATTATCGCCATGGGGATCCCGATCCTGATCGTACCTTCGCTGTGCGATCTCTCGGTGAATCTCTGGGCCATGAGCATAGCCATATGGGTGCTCTCGGTCCTTTCCGGATTCCTTCTGAACATCCCTCTCGGGGAGATGTGCGCCACCTTCGGCGTGGCAGGTATCGGGGGATCCATCCAGCATATCTTCAGGGATGATGAGAAATACAAGGGCAGGAAGGTCAATTACGGCCGTATGATCGGATCCCTCGGGGCCTGGGCGTATTTCGCCACATGGGTGCCGGTCATCCCTATCTTCACCATAATGACCGGTGTCTACATCAACGATTATTTCGAACTCGGATTCTCCGGTTCCTCCAACACGCTGTTCTATCTCCTTCTCGGTGTCCTCATATACGGATTCATCATAATCACGGGAAGGAAAGGTCTCGAGGGAGGTGCGAAGGCCCAGCTGATATTGGCCGCCATCACCATCGTCCCCATCCTGATCATCGTCATGGTCCCCCTCTTCACCGGGGACTTCCACATGAACAACATAACCGACGAAGTAGTCCCAGCAGGATGGAAGTGGGACGGCAACGCGATCCTGATGATCCTCGGATGCTTCACCGTGGCACAGTGGAGTGCCGTCGGATGGGAGTCCGCCGCCACCTATGGTGCGGAGTACAAGGAGCCCAGCAAGGACGTCCCCAAGGCACTGATGTCCTGCGGTCTCCTCTGTCTGTTCATGTACTTCGTGATCGCCTTCTGCATGTACGGGGCCCTCGGCATCTCCGGCATCAACGCCGCAGGCGCCGCGACCCTCATCCCGATCGCCGAGAGCGACTTCGGGAACATCGGAGGAGCGGTTGCCGTCGTCCTTCTGATCGCCGGAATGGTGATGATCATCCAGACCGCGTTCCTCGGAACCGCCAGGACGATCCAGATCATGGCCAAGGACGGGAACTTCCCGTACATGTTCTCCAAGACCAACATCTACGGGGTACCCATGTACGCCATGTTCTTCGAGGCCGCCATCGGATTCATAATCATCCTCGCCGGCATCACCGCATCCCAGATCCTGGCCGTCTCCGCGTTGGGATTCGCCATCGCACTGGGTATGTGCATGCTCGCGTTCATCAAATCCAGGCGCGACCCGCGCTTCAAGGATGTCGAGAGGGTCTACAGGGCGCCCAAATGGGCACTGCCCGGAGCCTACTTCATGTGCATCTTCGAGTTCTTCTTCATGATCCCGGGGCTGCTGTACTACGTATACGACAGCATGGGATTCGGATACGTCATCATCGGTATCTGCGCGACCCTTCTGTACGTCCCCTGCTGGATAGTCATCCAGTGGTGGAACACCCAGAAGCATCCCAACATGAACACCGGTGTCATGTTCGAGAAGGAGGAGAACCCCCAGCCCAAGCTCATGGGGATCTTCGCCATCGTGGGGGCCATCCTGCTCTTCACCTCGTTCCTCGCATCGTGGGTGCAGGTGGACCTCCTCTGGACCCACCTCTTCAGCGGATACCAGCTCCTGACCGACAATTACGACGACTTCCAGGCCTTCATACCGACGGTCGCCCTCGTCTTCGGCCTTGCCGTGATGGTCCTCGAGATCCTGAACTTCCTGAAGCCCAGGGGCTCCTCCAAGGCCTTCACGGCCGCCGCCCTCGTCCTGTCCGTAGCTGCTCTGGCACTTTGTGCCGTCTTCTGCATGTGGGACATATTCGGCGGAGCGGTCAAGGTCGCCGACGGAGTGTACATCGGTATGGCCGGCGCCGCCATAAGCACCGTGTTCACGGCCGTCCAGGTCATGGGTGTCAGCGGACACCCCATCAGCGTCGGCCGCAAGGTCGCCGAGTGATCCAAACGCCGGGGAGCCCCGGCACCTCGGGGGGCTCCGGCCCCCTTTTTTTTTCTTCACCCGTATGCCGATACAATAGCAAGATTGCGATGGCGTTGTTCTTCCGAGTATGTAAAAAACACTCATCGTGTGATGAAATCGCACATTGTGTGTCCATCATTACACCGTTGGGAATCCAGCCTACGATATGCTTAAAAATAATGGTAGGATAGGTAACTCCCGTTATACAACAGGCGAGATGGGCGCCCGGTCAAGGTAACATCAATACATGGGTTGATGCTATGAAATCTTACAACGAGGTCAAGAAGCTCCTGTCGAAGGACGATGTCATCGTCTGTGACACGACCCTCAGGGACGGCGAGCAGACCGCCGGTATCGTGTTCTCCAACTTAGAGAAATACAGGATCGCCCAGCTTCTGGACGATGCTGGGGTCCAGCAGATCGAGTCGGGTATCCCCACCATGGGGGCCGACGAGAAGGTCGCGGTCAAGCACATCGCACATATGGGTCTCAACGCCTCCATCCTCGGATGGAACAGGGCGGACATCCATGACATCGAGACCAGCATCGATTGCGATGTCGACTCCGTCGCCATCTCAATGTCCGCTTCCGACATACACATCCAGCACAAGCTGAAAAAGGACAGGCAGTGGGTCCTCGACAAGGTCACGGAGGCCGTCGAGTTCGCCAAGGAACACGGACTGTACGTCTCCTGCAACGGGGAGGACGCATCCCGTGCCGACATGGACTTCCTCATCCAGTTCGTCAACACCGCCAAGGAGGCCGGTGCGGACAGGTTCAGGTACTGCGACACCATCGGAAGAGAGATACCCAGCAACTGCTACGAGAGGATCAGGAAGATCAAGGAGGCCACCGGTATGGAGGTGGAGATGCACACCCACAACGACTTCGGCATGGCCACCGCCAACTGCATCGCGGGAATCCAGGCAGGTGCCAGGTTCCTCAGCACCACCGTCATGGGTATCGGAGAGAGGAGCGGTAACGCACCCCTCGAGGAGGCCGTCATGACGTGCCAGCTGCTTCTCGACAAGAAGACGGGTATCGAGCCCCTCAAGCTCAAGACCCTTGCAGAATTCGTATCCTGTGCTTCCGGCAGGGTCATCACTCCCGGAAAGCCCTTCCTCGGAAGCAACTGCTTCGCACACGAGGCCGGCATCCATGCGGACGGAATCATCAAGGACGCCCACAACTACGAGCCTTACGACCCGGACATCATGGGTCTCGAGAGGAAGATCGTCATCGGAAAACACTCCGGAAGCCACACCCTCGTGAACGACCTCGCCAAGAGGGGTATAACCCTCGACAAGGAGGAATCCGCCACCCTGCTCGAGATGGTCAGGAAGGCGGCCGTCGGACTCCACAGGAGTATATCCTCCGACGAGCTCTACGGCCTGTACAAGGACATGAAGTCCGGTCAGGACCCCTTCGAGGACAGCAACTGAAACTCCGATGGGCGGGACGGCCGTCCCGCCCTTTTACATATCTTCCATCGTCCGATATAACATCGTACCGGACAAATACCCAGACTTCCATGTGCCCCCGTCAACGGGAGGCTTTCCTCTGAAGTTCCTTCACATCTCCGATCTGCACATAGGTAAGTCATTGCACGGGTTCTCCCTTCTAGAGGACCAGAAGTACATCCTGGAGGAGATCCTCGGGATAGCGCGCGAGCACGGCGTCGATGCGATCTTGGTGGCGGGCGACGTCCTCGACTCCACCCGGGCGGGAGAGGATGCCTTCGGTGTCTACAACTGGTTCATGACCCAGGCGTCGGAATTCCCGATCTATGTGATCCCGGGGAACCACGACCCGGCCGAGAAGCTCGGATGCTGCCGTTCCCTCATGAGGGACGGGGTCCATGTCTGCGGTCCCTATTGCGGAAAGGCGGAGAAACATACGGTCGAGGACGAATACGGGGAGCTGAACATCTTCCTCCTTCCGTACATCAAGACGTCTTCGGTGAGGCACTTCTACGGGGACGACGAATCCATATCGACGCCCGAGGCCGCCTTCGCCAAGACCATGGAGGCCTCCGAGGTGGACCCGTCTGCGAGGAACATCCTCGTGTGCCACCAGTTCGTGGTCGGCGGCGGTATCGACCTGCGGCGCAGCGATTCCGAGGCCTGCTCGATATTCTCGTGGGGAGGGGCCGACTGCATGTCATACGGGGTTCTGAATGATTTCGACTACGTGGCGCTGGGTCATATCCACGGGCCCCAGTCCGCAGGGCGTCCGGAGGTCCGTTACTGCGGATCCCCGCTCAAATATTCCGAGTCGGAAGGTCCCAAGACGGCCACCATAGTGGAGGTCGGGGAGAAGGGGCATGTGGATATCGAGGAGGTGCCCCTCGTCCCTCTGAGGGACCTCATATGTGTCAGAGGGACGACGGATGAGATACTGGCACAATCAGATTCCTTCGGAGACAACTATGTGTGCGCGACCGTCACGGGCGATACCGAGAACGCCAGGGAGAAGCTTTCCTCGAGGATCCCCAATCTGATGCATGTGGACTACAATGTCGATGCCGGCAGACTTTTCGACAGCGAGACGGCGATCTCCATCGAGGAGATCAGATCCGACGACATGGAGGGGCTGTTCTCCAAATTCTATATGCTGATGATGAACAGCGAGCTCACCGAGTCCCAGACCGAGATCCTGAAAGAGGCCTGCAGGAGGGTGGAGGAGGGGATGCAATGAAGCTTCTGGCACTCGAGATGTGCGCCTTCGAGACATACGCAGGCAAGACGTGTCTGGACTTCTCCGGGCTGGTCGGTCTGTTCCTGATCACGGGGAAGACCGGTGCCGGTAAGACCACCATATTCGATGCCATAACGTTCGCCCTCTACGGTTCCGTCAGCGGGGACGACAGAGGGGAGAAGACCCTCCGCAGCAACTTCGCAGAAGAATCCGTGGATTCCTATGTCGACCTGAGGTTCGAACATCAGGGGAAGGAGTACAGGGTACGCAGGTCTCCGGAATACGACCGTGCCAAGAAAAGAGGGACGGGGACCGTCAAACAGGCCGAATCCGTCACCTTGTATCTGCCGGACGGGAAGACGGTCACCAAGACGAAGGATGCGAACGATGCGATAAAGGACATAATCGGGCTGGACGTCTCCCAATGGCGTCAGGTCGTAATGCTGGCACAGGGGCAGTTCAGGAAGCTTCTCACAGCGGATACGGCGGAACGCGGGAGGATCCTCGCAACGATATTCGAGACGGAGAGGTTCTCGAAACTCGAGGAGGTGCTGAAGGAGATGGCCTCCTCCAGCGGTACGGACACCGATTCCGTGCGCGACGGCATCGGTCTCAGGTTGAGCAGCATGTCGTTCCCGCCGGAGTCTCCGGCCGGACAGGAACTGAAAGACAAGCTGGCCTCCGATGGGTGGATCTATGACGGAGAGGGTGTCATGGATTTACTCGGAAAGATCCTGGAAGAGGACGAGGCCCTCCTGAGCAAGGCCGAAGCGGAGGAGGCGTCCAAGAGGGAGGAGAACAACCGTGTCATGAAAGAGTTCTCCGATGCCGAGGCCCTTGGAAAGAGTTTCGAGGTATACGATTCCGCAACAGGGCGGCTGGATTCCCTCATAACCAAGAAGGAGGAGATAGACGTCCTTTCGGAGACGGCGGAGAGGTGCCGTAAGGCCTTGGAGGATGTGAACCCTTATGATCTGGCACATTCCGATAAAGCGAAGGCGTCCTCGGCGACGGCCGTCGAGGTGGAGTCTTCCCGCATCAGGGTGAAGGAGGCCGAGAAACTGGTGTCAGAGGCCCGGGAGGCCGAGGATAAGGCCAGGGAGGCCGCCGGCGACGAGAAATCCCTGAGGGAGGATGCGGCATCCACAAGGAATCTCCTGGATAATTACGAAAAGGTCGATTCCGCCAGGAAGGAACTCGAACTCGCGGCCGCCGATAAGGATAAGGCCGAATCGAGGAAAAGCGAGATGGAGGGGAGGATAACGGCCCTGGCGGAGGAGGAGACGGCATGTCAGGAATTCCTCAAAACGAATGCCGGCACATCCTCCGAACTGGCTATCCTGGATTCCCGCATATCGAATCTCGAAAGGACGGTGGAGTCCTTGGAAGTGCTGAAGAAAGAGACCGACGTCTACAGGTCGATGCTTGGGGACCTGGAATCCTCCAAGGCCGCATATTCGTCCAAGTTGGATGAGAAGAACGCCGCGGACGCCGAGTGCAGGGAGACCGAGGACAGATTCTACCGGGGACAGGCCGCATTCCTCGCATCCGGTTTGGAGGAAGGCTGCCCTTGTCCTGTATGCGGTTCGGTCCATCATCCGGTCCTCGCCGTATCCGAAGAGGAGGTCCCGGACAGGAAGAAGGTCGATACCCTCAGGAAGAGGAGGGATGCCCTGGCATCCGAGTGCGACTCGCTTCTGAATCGTTACAACTCTGAGAACACGTCTGTGCAGACCCAGATGTCCAAATGCAGGACCATGGCCGAAGGGCTTCCGGAGGGACTCCTCCGGGATTGGGCCGACATGGACGGGATCGTCGCCGCACTGAGGTCCGCGAAGGATGATGTGGAACGTGCCAAGAAGAGGTCCGAGGAACTCCGCAGGATATCCAAGGAGTACGAAGACAGAAGATCGCGCATCGACGATATACGCGGATCCTTGGAATCGTACAACGTCGGTCTAAAAGATGTCATCGTGGAGATCGGCAGATGTGCGGGCAGGATAAGTGTCGCCCGCTCCGTTATAGACGGTTTCAAACTGGATCCCCGTTACTCCACTGGAGAGGAGGCCTCCAGAGGTGCGGACGAGGCCGAGGATAAGGCCGACTCCCTGAAGAGAGGCCTGGAATCCGCAGTCAGCGAACATGGTAAGGCCAAGGAGGCCCTTTCCGGCGCCGAATCGGAGCTCCATACGTTGGAGTCCCGGTTGGAAAAGGATCTCGCAGAGGAGGAGGCTTCCGGAAAGGAGTTCTTCTCGGCCATATCCAAAGCCGGTTTTGCGGACGAGGCCGAGTACAGGTCCTTCTGTGATAAGGAGAGGTATGAGGCCGTCAAGAAGGCCCTTGACGACTACAACGATGCCCTGATCTCGGCCAGATCGGCCGTGGATACCGCCAGGGGTGCCGTGGAAGGGAAACAGCGTCCGGGAGACCTGACGGAACTGACGGTAAGGAAGAACAATGCGGAGGAGGCGTACAATAGGTCCATGGATCTCCGCAACTCGATCAGAAACCGTCTGGATATCAATCGGGAGAAGGTCTCGGAGGTCCGCGGAATGTTCGAAGATTTCGACAGGAAGGAGAGGAGGCATTCCGAGATCGCCGATCTGGCGGCCATAGCCAACGGCACTAAGAAAGGGCTCAAGGGGCAGGGGTCGTTTGAGGAGTATATCCAGAGGGTCCATCTCGAAAGCATACTGCGTGAAGCGGCCCGCCGTATGGATGTCATGAGCGACGGAAGATACAGGCTATGTAGGAGTTCATCCCCCTCGGACGGATCCAAATCCCATTCCCTGGATATCGATATCTTCGATAACGATACCGGGAAGGCCCGTCCCGTCAGTACATTGTCGGGCGGAGAGTCCTTCAAGGCCGCCCTCTCCATGGCCCTGGGTCTTTCCGACGTCATACAGAACAACGCTGGCGGCAGGGCGATCGACGACCTCTTCATCGACGAGGGGTTCGGTTCATTGGATCCGGAGTCCCTTAGACAGGCGATAAAAGTCCTTACAGACATTACCGACGGGTCGAAGACGATCGGCATAATCTCGCATGTCGACGAGCTGAAGAGCCGTATAGGCCGTCAGGTCATAGTCGAGTACGAAGATGGCAAAGGCAGCAGGCTGAAAGTAAAGAAGGACTGACCCGGATCCGTAGAGACCATTTCCGGTACGGGGGCCGTACCGGTGTCTTCATCTTCTCTTCAGATAGCGCAGGGTATACGCTATGGCCACGAATAGGGTACCTGCCCCTGCCACCACGAAGTGGTCGAGCAGACTGACCTCGTTCGGCATGATCAGGATGATCAGGAAGTCTATCGCGATTATGAGGATCCACGCGTTCATCTCGACCAGGTACTTCATGATCTTGGCGGTCCTGCTCTGGATGTTTCCGGAACCGGCCTCGGCCGCCTTCCTTTCGGAATCCAGCATAACCCTCTCGATGAACTTGAAGTTGAACACCAGACGGTAGATGATCGGGATGAGGACCACGAAGTTGACGATCATGATGATCATGGTCGAATAATATGTGGTTATGGCCTCGGAGGTGTTGTCGTACAGGAACTCGGCCAGGAACGGCGTCATGATGTAGACGCATATCTCGACGATGGCCAGCAGCATGACCTCGAAGTAGGTGTAGGTGACCCTGGTACGGAAGTTCGCCCTGGTCGTCTTGGAGGCCAGGGACAGCTTGGCGTAGAAGTTGGACCTCATCTTCTCGAGTTTCAGGAATCCGTTGACCATGAACTGGGGGCTCTTGTTCTGGACGGTGTCGCAGATCTTCTCCGACTTGCTGTCTATTATCGGCAGCAGGATCATCGTCATGAGGGCCGATCCGACCACCGCCGCATAGAAGTCGGGCGAGATGATGTTGGCGTCGTACGCCTCCTTGCTGATGATGAAGGCGAACTCCCCCATGGCGACCAGCGATATGGACGAGTAGAACGACATACGCATCGGCTTGTTGCCGACGAAATATGCCAGCAGGACGGACGAGCACTTCAGTACGAAGTAGATCACGTAGATGATCAGTATGATCGCGATGTTGTCGACGAGGGATTCCGGTCTGATCTCCAGCCCTATCGAGATGAAGAACATCATCATGAATATGTCCTTCATCGGCCGTATGTCGTGCTCTATGATCTTGGCCGGTTTCGCCTGGGACACTATCACTCCCATCATGAACGCCCCGATCGCCATGGACAGTCCGACGAGGGTCGAAAGCCATGCCATGCAGAAGCAGAGTCCCAGGGCTACGATCAGGATGATCTCGTCCGACATCTTCTCGCCTATCCAATCCAGGAGTTTCGGTATGAACAGCAGTCCCAGACCGATGGCGGCCACCATGAACACGATGATGGTCAGCAGCATCCAGACGATGGATTCGGCGGACATGGCCTCGCCGGTCATCATAGGCGATATGGCGGACAGGATGATGACCTGTGCCACATCCTCGACGACCGTGATGAGGATGACGGTCTCCACCTCGGCATGCGTGAGCCTGTCCTGGTCCTTCAGGACGATGGTGACGACGGCGGTGGAGGAACCCGAGATGATGGCACCGAAGATGATGGCCTGCAGGGAGTCGAGTCCCAAGAACAGCATACCCAGAAGATACCCGCCGAAAAGCATCAGCGGGACCTGGATCATGACCACCATTATGGCGAACGAACCCATCTTCCGGAGCTTCTTCAGATTGAGCTCCATCCCGATGCAGAACATGAGGAATATGAGTCCCAGGTCGGAAAGGAAGTTCACGATGAGCTCGGTATCCTCGGACTTACCGGACCAATAGTTGGCCAGGATGATACCGGTAACAAGATATCCGATGACTGCTGGCATCTTCAGTTTCCTGAAGACCATCGAGCAGACGCCTCCCAAAAGCAGGAGGATCGTCATGTTTACAAGCAGTACGGACTCTTCCATCCCTTAACCCATTCCCCGTTGCAGGCTATCTAACATATTGATTAAAACCTTATCGCATGCGCGCGAAACTGTGGATTTCGAAGATTGTCGTTACTGATATCGCCCCCGGATACGACATTGGAATATCTGGCACATGTTTTAATCCATTACTGCGAACGCAGATGTTCCCATGTAGGTACTACACTGTCGGAGCGGCATAGTTACGATATTCGTAACGGGTGTGCGGGGGTCTTTTCCGCGACGGATGCGGTTTTCCATACAATGTATTATTTTATTCACTAATGTATCTATACTTGCAACAATATTTATTAGTTAGAACGTAGCATGAGCCGTGCTAACAATGAACACGGAACCTGCGTCAAATTCTTAATATAAGCAGAATTTAGACCGCAGTGATATTCCGTGCTGACAACACAGACAAGGAGACGATAATATGGATGGAAAAGGAATTCGCATGGAGAGGATCATGGACAGGAAGACCGGCCGCGCGGTCATAATCCCCATGGATCACGGTATCTCCAACGGCCCTATGGCCGGGCTGTACGATATGAGGGAGACCGTGGACAACGTCACCAACGGGGGCGCGACCGCGGTCATCATGCACAAGGGACTGATCAGGTACTCCTACCGCGGTTCCGGGAAGGACGTCGGACTGATCATGCACCTGTCCGCATCCACCGATGTCGGTGCCAATGCGAACCACAAGGTCGACATCACCACCGTCGAGGAGGCGATAAAATACGGTGCCGACGCGGTCTCCATCCACATCAACTTCGGCGACGAGTACGAGCCCGAGATGCTCAGGTCCGCCGGAGAGGTTTCCCGTATCTGCAACGAGTGGGGGATGCCCCTCATCGTGATGGCGTACCCCAGGGGACACGACATCAACTCCTACGACCCCCAGAAGGTCGCCCACTGCGCCAGGGCCGCCGCCGAGCTGGGTGCGGATATCGTCAAGGTCAGCTACACCGGGGACATCGATTCCTTCAGGGACGTCGTCAGAGGTGCCCTCGCACCCGTCGTCATCGCCGGAGGACCCAAGATGAACACGGACATGGACGTCCTCAACATGGTCCATGACTCCATCGAGGCCGGAGGGCGCGGTGTGTCCATCGGAAGGAACGTCTTCCAGAACAAGAACGTGGAAGGCATCACCCGTGCGATCTCCAAGATCGTCCTCGAGGACTACTCCGTCGAGGAAGCCGCCAAGTTCCTGAAGCAGTGATCCAGATGGAAGCGAAGAAGATCTTCGTCAGGGCGGACCTCCCCGCCGAGAAGGACGACAGGAAGGACCTGGTCACCAACGGTCTCGAGTCCGGCATCGTATCATACATCCTCAGGAAGGGGGACGAGCAGTTCACCGACCTCGGGAAGATGGAGGACGCCGTGTTCTTCGACGGCGGCAAGCCCACCGACAAGTCCTGGGAGGTCTGCAGGATCGACACCCCCGAGGACCAGGCGAAGACCCTCGCCCTCGCCGGGAAGAGGGACGTCATCGTGGTGGAGACCAGCGACTGGACCATCATCCCCCTGGAGAACATGATCGCCAAGTTCAGGTCCTCCGGGACCAAGGTGTACGCCATCGCCACCAGGAAGGAGGATGCAGAACTCTACCTGAAGACCATGGAGAAGGGGGTGGACGGGGTCGTCATCCAGACCGACGACCCGCTTTCCATCTCCAAGTTCAGGGACCTCCTCACCGTCAGCGAGCCCGTGTCCCTCGACGAGGTCGAGGTCGTATCCGTGAAGCCCCTCGAGATGGGTGACAGGGTGTGTGTGGACACCTGCAACCTCATGAATCCCGGGGAGGGTATGCTCGTCGGTTCCTACTCCAACTGCCTTTTCCTCATACAGAGCGAGAGCGAGGCGAACGGTTACGTGGCCACCAGGCCCTTCCGCGTCAACGCCGGGGCCGTCCACGAGTACTGCATGGTCCCCGGAGGGGGGACCAGGTACCTGTCCGAGGTATCCGCCGGGGACCCCGTCCTCATATGCGACAGGAACGGGAAGACGCGCGTCGGTTCCGTCGGCCGCTGCAAGGTCGAGGTGAGGCCCATGCTCATCGTGGAGGCCACCGACGGCAAGAAGACCTACAACGTCATCCTCCAGAACGCCGAGACCATCAAGGTCGTCACCCCCAAGGGTTCCCAGTCCGTCACCAAGCTGAAGAAGGGCGACAAGGTGCTGGCACATCTCGCCACCGGGGGAAGGCACTTCGGTATGAAGGTCGAGGAGACCATCACGGAGAAGTGAGCATGAGGGTCTGCGCCTCCTACGGCTCCGTCCCCGACAGGCTGGCGGACGCAGATATGCACGAACTGAGGCTGGACGTCTTCGACGTCCTGCCTCCCGACCTGGACAGGGATTGCATCGTCACCCTGGCCGGGAAGGACATCTCCGCCGTCCCCGCCGGTTTCGAGGGGATGGTGGATGTCGGGGATTCCGATGCGGAGATACCGTTCAGGAAGATCCGCTCGGTACACGATTTCGAGAAGACCCCGTCCGAGGAGGTCCTCAGGAGGACCTTGGAGACGGGAGACCAGGAGCTTTCCAAATTCGCCTGCATGGTAAGGTCGTTCTCCGACCTGCATACCATCTACAAGGCGGCGACATCCGTCGGGAGGAAGCATCTCGTCCTCGGGATGGGGGAGATGGGCACCGTGACCCGTATCAGACAGGGGATCCTGGGCAACGACTTCTCCTTCGGATACGTGGGCAGGAGGACCGCATCCGGTCAGCTGAGTGCGGAGGAGATGAAGGCCTTGGGGGACGACTGTGCCGTGGTCGGCATAACCGGGAACCCTCTGGGACATACGCTTTCCCCCGTCATGCAGGGGGCCGCCATGAGGGACAAGGGGATAAACGGGATCTACCTGAAGTTCGAATCCCCGGACCTGGCACATGTGGACGACGTCATCCGCGAGTACGACATAAGGGGTATGAACGTGACCATCCCCTACAAGCAGGACGTGGTCCCCTACCTCGACAGGGTCGAGGGACCGGCCGAGAGGATGGGTGCGGTGAACACCGTCGTCAACGAGGACGGAAGACTGGTCGGGACCAATACCGACTACGCCGGGGTGCTGTATGCGTTCGAAAGGGCCGGCAGGAGTCTGTCCGACTGCGACAGGGTCCTCGTCTTCGGTTCCGGAGGGGCCTCCCGGGCGGCGGTCTATGCCGCACAGGAGTCCGGGTGCAAAGTAAGTGTCCTGGGCAGGACGCCGGCGAAGGTGGAGGCCCTTTGTAAGGACATGGGTGCGGAGGTCGCCCCGGGCATTTCCTTGGACGGATACGACGCCCTGATCAACTGCACTCCCGTCGGCATGAAGGACGATTCCGATTACATGTTCGACCTGGCCGGTCTGAAAAAGGACATGGCCGTCATGGACATGGTCTACAACAGGAAGACCGTGCTGGTGAAAAAGGCCGAAGAAACGGGATGCATCGTGGCCAGCGGAAGGGACATGCTCGTCGGACAGGGTGCGATGTCTTTCGAGAGATGGTTCGGCGTGAGGCCGGATACCGAGATCATGAGGCGTGCGATAGAATGACCGGGAAAGGGGAGTCTCACGGTTGCATATCGGTCATGAACGGCATTGTCAGCGGGACCGGGGCCGTCATAGGTATCGCCCTGAGGACCCGGGCCTCGTACGATGAGGGCGGAAAGACCCAGGACGTCCGGATAGGGGGTTCCGAGAGTACCGACGACAGGCTTGCTAGGATCTGCGTCGGAAGGACGCTGGATGCCATAGGCGTCGATCCGTCCGCAGGATACGTCCTCTCCATCGAGTCGGAGATCCCCCCGTCCAGGGGCCTCAAGAGTTCTAGCTCGGTCTGCAATGCGGTGATATCCGCAGTTTTGGCACATCACGGGGTATCCATGGACGTCATGGATATGATAAGACTCGGCGTCGAATGTGCGAAGGAGGCGAAGGTCACCGTCACGGGTTCCTTCGACGACGCCTGCGGGTGCGAGCTGGGCGGATTCATAGTCACGGATAACTACCGTAACGAGGTCCTGAGAAGGAGCCGTTCGGGAGATACGACGTGGTGCTCTGCATCCCTGAATACACGAAGAACCACACCCCTCGGGAGAGGTACAACGCCGTGGCTCCCGAGATGGAGAGGATAAAGGAGGTCTGCAAGACCGACCCTCTTGCGGCCATGACCATGAACGGCAGGCTCATAGCCCGTGTAACGGGAGAGAGCGAAGAACTCATAGACGATGCGCTGGCACATGGTGCGTTGGCCGCCGGGATATCCGGTACCGGTCCGGCCATAGCGGTTGTCGCGGAGTCCGGAAAGGGCGGAAGGATAGCCGAGGCGCTGGATTGCAGGACCATTCTTACGGAGACGAGATAAATGTCAGACATAGTTTTCAGGGGAGGAAGGGCCGAGGGGAAGGTCTCCCCTCCCCCGTCCAAGAGCCATACCCACAGGGCCATAATCATGTCGGCCCTGTCCGAAGGCAGGTGCGAGGTCTCCTCGCCGCTGATCTCCTTCGACACTCGGGCCACCATGGATGCGGTCAGGGCGATGGGGGCCGTGGTGACGGAAAGGGAAGGATCCGTGACAGTGGAATGCGAAAGCATCCATGCCCCGGACCGTACCATCGACGTGATGAACTCCGGTACGACCATGAGGCTCATGACCGGGATATCCAGTCTTTTCTCCGAGAAGGTCGTCCTTAACGGCGATTCCTCCATACAGAAGAGACCCATGGGTCCCCTTCTTGATTCGCTCTCCGCAGCCGGGGTGGAATGTTCATCCAATGGAGGGAAGCCCCCCGTGGAGGTCCGCGGACCCATAACCGGGAGCGAACTGGTCATAGACGGAGGTGTCAGCTCACAGTTCGTATCTTCGCTGATCATGTCGTCCCCTCTCACCGGACGCCCTACCGACGTGCGCATAACCGGGCACCTCGTCTCCAAACCGTATATCGACATAACCACCTCGATGATGGGGAAGTTCGGTGTGGAGGTTACGGAGGAGGGCAACGTCTTCCATGCCGAGCCTCAGCACTACAGGCCTACGGATTACCGCGTACCGGCGGATTTCTCGTCATCCGCATTCCCGCTGGTCGCAGGAGGGATTGCAGGCAGGGTCACCGCCAGAGGGATGGACATGTCCGATCCCCAGGGGGACAGGAAGATCATAGACGTACTGAAGGAGGCCGGGTGCGATGTGGAGGTCTCCGGTGACGAGGTCACCTGCAGTAACACCGGCAGGCTGGAAGGTGCGGAGATAGACATGGGGGACATCCCCGACCTGTTCCCCGTGGTCGCCGTCCTTCTGAGTACGGCCAAAGGGAGGAGCAGGCTGTACGGCGCTCCTCATTTGAGGTTCAAGGAGAGCGACAGGATCGCCCTTACCGAGAACATGTTGAGGACCTTGGGGGCCGATATCCGCGGGACCGAGGACGGGTGCGTCATCGAAGGGGTGGAGAGACTTCACGGAGGGAGGATCGAGCACAACGGCGACCACAGGATGATGATGGCGGCCGCGGTAGCGTCTCTCGTATCCGACGGTCCGGTCTCGATGGAGAACGATGCATGCTGGAATGTATCCTATCCAGGATTCCCCGAGCAGATGAGGTCCATAGGCATGGATATCGAAGGGCTATGACCCTTATCTGCGGATGGTGACTTTTCAGAGATCCAGTTCTTCGAACAGGACCTTCGCCTTCTTGTTCTGGAGGCATACGCCGTAGAGGTATGTCTTCCCCTTGAGGCTGCGGTAATATCCCCTTGTCCTGATCTGTCTGAGCCCTTCCTCCGCCATCCTTTCCAGGTCGCCCGG
>OGOB01000663.1_pt1 | contig 15908 bp, 14 predicted proteins | sample 1573611 | NCBI WGS metagenome assembly OGOB01 (sample SAMEA2582016, study PRJEB24529) | metagenome | biome: Human gut stool | place: China | collected 2011 | reverse complement strand
GCAGACCCTCAAGCTGTTTCTGATGTTCACCCTGCCGTGGTTCTGCATCCGCTTCATGGGGCTTTCCTGCGGGCTGAGCTTCTGGCAGGTACAGCTGCTCACCAGCCTGATGCTCTTCCTTTCCAATGCCCTGCCCAATGTGGCAGGCATGGGCTCCATTGAAACAGCCTTTCTGCTGGTGTTCAGCAGCTTTATGACCAGCGGCGAGGCCATGAGCACCCTGATGCTCTTCCGCATCGCAAGCTACTATTTTGTGTTTGCCGCCAGCGCCGCAGGTACCTTTGCGGCACAGAAGCATCTGGAGAACAGTTGACATCCTGCGCATTCCGGCACTATAATGAAAGCGTACTCTTTGAAGATCTCTGGCCACCCAGCTGTGCGGCCCACCAAAGGAGAACGCCTTATGGAAAACAAAAGTCTCCGTTTTTATGCCATCATGGCCCTCTGGGTCCTGTTGTTCGTGCTGCTGTTCGTTTCCAACCGCCGCGTTGACCTGAAAACTGATATCAATAAAAGCACTTCCGTCTCTGTCAGTGTGGAGGATACCGTCAGCCTGAGCCCATCGGTGGTTACCACCCACGCCTATTCTGCGGGCGATGACACCTATCAGGCATTTTTCAAGATCCTGCAAAACGCGAGCTGCTACCAGAAGTTCAACCAGAATGCCCGCTCCTACTCCCACGACTACGAAGCGCATTCCATCACCCTGCGCTTTGCAGACGGTTCCAGCCAGAACCTGCTCTTCACCGTCTATTCGGACGGAGTCTGCCAGGTAAACGGAAAATTCGTCTCCCTCCGCTCCCCCAATGGAAACGCGGAGGCGATCTACCAGCTGCTGCGGGATGCGGTGGTGTAAAGAATGTTGTCCGCTCCCCGGGATGCGGCTGATCAACGACCGGGACAAAACAAAAATCGGGGCACTCAGGTGGTCAAGCTGAGTGTCCCGTTTTTGTTTTCATCTGCGCACAGTGCCGTACCAGAGCCCTGTGTGCCGCGCAGCGGATGCAGAGCAAACCAGAATGCTGCATCCTGCCAAGAAAAAGAGAGTATGGAATGGAGGAATGGAACGGAGCGCTTGCAGACGCTCCGTTTTTTGGTGCGTCGTGGTTAGATTTAGCTAACCTCCGTTGCGAGAACAGAATACCATAAGCGGTTAGTCTTGTCAACCCTCAATTTGCAATTTTCCGCGAAAAAGGTGTGTGTCGCCGGGGTTTTAGCTTTTTTTCTACATTCTGCCCAAAGAATCCCCCTTGCTTTGGAAGAAAACCCACTTGTTTTCTATTGCTTTTTAAAGTGGTTCTTGTTATTATAGTAACGCAAGATTTTGTGGGCAGGTTTTCATTTTTGTCTACACCTTGTAGTTAGAACTGCCGCAGACGGCAGTTCAGGACTGTTTCGCCCCCAGAAAGCCGCCTATGCAGTGCGGTTTTTCAAAGGCTCATTAGTTAGAATGCGCTAACTTGCGCATGAAATGGAGCAAGGAGGTTCCAATGATCAATTTTGAACAGTGGGAAGGCTTTGAGGGCCGCATCTGGAAAGAGGAAGTCAATGTCCGCGACTTCATCCAGAAGAACTACACCCCGTACGATGGCGACGAGAGCTTTCTGGCTGGCCCCACCGAAGCCACCAATAAGCTGTGGGGTGCCCTGCAGAAGCTGCAGAAGGAAGAGCGCGCCAAGGGCGGCGTGCTGGACATGGAGACCGAAGTCGTCAGCAGCCTGACCGCTTACGGCCCCGGCTATATCGACGAGACCCTGAAGGATCTGGAGCAGATCGTCGGCCTGCAGACCGACAAGCCCCTGAAGCGTGCATTCATGCCCTACGGCGGCATCAAGATGGCAGAGCAGGCCTGCACCACCTACGGCTACCAGCCCTCTGCTGAGCTGCACAAGATCTTTACCGACTACACCCGCACCCACAATCAGGCTGTGTTCGATGCCTACACCCCCGAGATGAAGAAGGCACGCCACACCCACATCATCACCGGCCTGCCCGACACCTACGGCCGCGGCCGCATCGTGGGCGACTACCGCCGTGTGGCCCTGTACGGCATCGATGCCCTGATCAAGTTCAAGCAGGAGGACTTTGCCAACTGCGGCGACGGCACCATGACCGATGATGTGATCCGCCTGCGTGAGGAGATCGCCCGCCAGATCAGCGCCCTGAAGGGCATGAAGAAGATGGCCGAGGCCTACGGCTGCGATATCTCCCAGCCCGCTAAGAACGCCAAGGAAGCCTGCCAGTGGCTGTACTTCGGCTATCTGGCCGCCATCAAGACCCAGAACGGCGCTGCCATGAGCGTGGGCCGCATCTCCACCTTCCTGGATATCTACATCCAGCGCGATCTGGAGAACGGCACCCTGACCGAGAGCCAGGCTCAGGAGCTGATCGACCACATGGTGATGAAGTTCCGCATGGTCAAGTTTGCCCGCATCCCCAGCTACAACCAGCTGTTCTCCGGCGACCCCGTGTGGGCCACCCTGGAAGTGGGCGGCATCGGCATGGACGGCCGCAGCATGGTCACCAAGAACTGCTACCGCTTCCTGCACACTCTGGAGAACATGGGCCCCGCACCGGAGCCGAACCTGACCGTTCTGTACTCCTCTGCCCTGCCTGAGAGCTTCAAGAAGTACGCCGCCAAGGTATCCATCAACACCAGCTCTGTTCAGTACGAGAACGACGATGTGATGAAGCCCGTTTGGGGCGACGATTACTCCATCTGCTGCTGCGTGTCTGCCACCCAGACCGGCAAAGAGATGCAGTTCTTTGGTGCCCGCGCCAACCTGGCCAAGTGCCTGCTGTACGCCATCAACGGCGGCGTGGACGAGAAGAGCCACGAGCAGTGCGGCCCCAACTATGCCCCCATCACCAGCGAGTACCTGAACTACGACGAGGTGCTGCCCAAGTATGTCCAGATGCTGGACTGGCTGGCCGGCCTGTACGTCAACGTGCTGAACCTCATCCAGTATATGCACGACAAGTACTACTACGAGGAAGCCGAGATGGCACTCATCGACACCGATGTGCGCCGCACCTTTGCCACCGGCATTGCAGGCTTCTCCCACGTCATCGACTCCCTGAGCGCCATCAAGTACGCCAAGGTCAAGGTCGTGCGCGATGAGACCGGCCTGGCCACCGGCTATGAGGTGGAGGGCGACTTCCCCAAGTACGGCAACGATGACGACCGCGCCGACGAGATCGGCGTGTGGCTGCTGCGCACCTTCCTGGAGATGATCAAGAAGCGCCACACCTACCGCAACTCCGAGGCTACCACCTCCATCCTGACCATCACCTCCAACGTGGTGTACGGCAAGTACACCGGTGCTCTGCCCGATGGCCGCGCCGCATTCACCCCCTTTGCACCCGGTGCAAACCCCAGCTACGGTGCGGAGCAGAACGGCCTGCTGGCTTCCCTGAACTCTGTTGCTAAGCTGCCCTACCACTGGGCTCTGGACGGCATCTCCAACACCCAGACCATCAACCCCGAGGCACTGGGCCACAGCGAGGGCGAGCGCAAGGAGAACCTGGTGCAGGTGCTGGACGGCTACTTCGATCAGGGTGCACACCACCTGAACGTGAACGTGTTCGGCAAGGAGAAGCTGCTGGATGCCATGGAGCACCCCGAAAAGGAAGAATACGCCAACTTCACCATCCGCGTCTCCGGCTATGCGGTCAAGTTCATCGACCTGACCCGCGAGCAGCAGATGGACGTGATCTCCCGTACCTGCCATGCCGCACTGTGATCCCGTCGGTCTCGTCCACTCGCTGGAAAGTTTCGGCTCGGTGGACGGGCCGGGTGTCCGGTTCGTTGTCTTTCTGCAGGGTTGTGCCCTGCGCTGCAAATACTGCCACAACCCCGAAACGTGGAGCGCTGAGGGCGGCACGGAATGGTCTCCGGAGAAGCTGTTCCAGCACGTCTGGCGCTACCGCAATTACTGGGGCAAGAAGGGCGGCATCACCGTCAGCGGCGGCGAGCCGCTGCGGCAGATGGACTTCTTGACAAAATTCTTCCAGCTGGCACGCGCCAAGGGGGTGCACACCGCACTGGACACGGCCGGTCAGCCGTTCCAGCCCGATGACCCCGCCTACCTGGCCGCCTTCGATACCCTGATGGCTTCCACCAGTCTGGTGATCCTGGATCTCAAGGAGATCGACCCGGAGAAGCACCGTCAGCTTACCGGCCGGGACAATGCCAACATCTTAGCCATGGCACGGCACATCTCTGATCTGGGCGTTCCGCTCTGGATCCGGCATGTGCTGGTGCCCGGCCTCACCGACGACGAGGAGGGCCTGCGCAGGACCGCAGACTTCATCCGCAGCCTGAAAACGGTGCAGCGGGTGGAGGTGCTCCCCTACCACACGCTGGGGCTGTTCAAGTGGCAGAAGCTGGGCATCTCCTATCCCCTGCCCGATGCTGTTCCCCCCACGGCGGAACAGGTCCGCCGGGCGGAGGAACTGTTGGAAGTGGCTAAGTACCCCGGCTGAACTGCACCGGCAGGGTGGACTGGGAAAGCTTCATCCTGACTTAAACAAAAAGAATGACCCTCTCTATCACGCTGACGTATGCCCGCTCCCTTTTTGGGGAGGTGGCACTGCGAAGCAATGATAGAGAGGGTCGTTTATTTTTCTTCACTTCCGGCGTGATACACCTGCAGATACACCCTTTTGCGCTCGGCATCCGTGTTCTCTGCCAGCTGCTGGCAGAAACGCCCATCCTCAAACAGAGCGACCACATTGGGCGCATAGCGGGTGCCGCTCTGGGCCCGCAGCTCTTCCAGCAGAGCGTGGAAGGGCTTGGCAAGGTTGTAACACCGACCGATATTATCGGTGGCGGCATCCAGCGAGTCTGCCACGCTCAGCGCATCCACGATTCCCTTGATCTCCGGCGGGCAGGAGGGCACATCATTGGGATATCCGCCCTTGCCGTTGTAATAGCAGTGGTGATAGAGTGCCGCCGGGGCCAGCGTTCTTCCGCAGCCCATTCTATTCAGAATGGCAGCGCCGGTCCTTGGGTGGCTCTGGATGCAGAAAAACTCCTCATCCAGCAGGCGGCGGGCGTTGTTGTCGATGTACATCAGAACGGCGCACTTGCCAAGGTCGTGGTACAGGCCGCACTCATAGGCTGTCTGGCAGAGCGCCTCCCGCCGGGCCTGCACCTCGGCCGCGCTCCTGCAGCCCAGCAGGCCCACCAGTGTTTCGGGCCTTGTCTCGATCTGCCGATGCAGCAGGGCACGGGTCAGCTCTGCCACCATCAGCGAGTGGACATAGGTCGGCTTGTGCCCGGCCAGGATACTGCCCAGCATCCGGCGGTTCGCCGTTTCATCTGAGCTGGTGTTGATCTTGCTCAACTCCCAGGCGGCAGAGTTTACCACACGGGGATACTGGCTGGCCGGCATCTGTTCCAGATACTGATACGCAGAACGGCGTACCTGCTCCACGGTTGCACGATACCTCTGTGCTCCCGCCTCGTCCAGACGTTCTGCATAGACCGAAAGATAGGCCGCCAGAACCAGCTTCCGGTTGATGGCCTCGGCAGAATAATCATCCTGCGCCACGCTTCCCGCCGATTCCAGAAGGATCTTGACCACGTCTTCCAGGCTGCCCACCCCGGCATGGTAGCGGGCAGCAGCATAAAAGTAGGGCACCCGCCAGTTCTGCAGGCGTGCATCCGGGCCCTTGTACTTCTTCTTGTGCGTCCAGATGTATTCCGCCGATTCCAGCACCTGCCGCGCCACCTCGGGATCCTCCTCCTGCCGCAGGTGGGTCAGCAGGGTCATGCGATCCATGTGCATGGAATAGATGTAGCTTTCCCAGGGGAACTCCGGGTCCAGTGCATGGTAATGCGCAGACTGGATGACCTCCATTGCGCGGCGGAACCGCTCCAGATACCGGCAGCTTTCCGCATGGGTGCCGCGGGACATCCCCAGCCGGGTGTTGCCCACACAGCGGATGAGATACTGCCGGGTATTCCTGTCCAGCTGTTCATACCGTGACATGGATTCAGCAGCTTCCGTAAAATAGACCTGGATCGCATCGCCCAACAGGTTGATGCCAGTTCCCTCATCCCGGACGTTCATATAATGCAGGGTGATGCCTGTGTAGTACAGCTCCCTGACGATCATGGGCACGTCTTCCCGGCTGCGGGCCGCTGCCAGCAGCAGCTGATGCACCTTGAACGCCACGCCCATATCCTCGCTGTTCGCATAGTTGAACAGCCTGCCCGCAAAGGCACTCAGTCCCTGGATATCCGTTTCGGTCAGGGAGGCAGGGTCGCGGTCGTAGACAAACTGCGCCAGCAGTGCCTCATTCTGCCGCAGCAGGGCGTTGCATCTCAGCGCGTTGGTCTGGATCTCTTCCAGCACGGCAGCGGGAGCCTTGCCCTCCGGAAAGCTGGGCCGGGAGATCGAGCGCACAACGCGCAGATCCCGAATATACTGTTCAAAGGCCTCTGCCTGCGTGCACTCCATCTTATCAGCCCCTTTTGCCGAAGTCTGTCGTTCGATTTGAAACTATAATTCAGTATACGGCATTTTTCGGCAGAAATCAACTGATTTTCGCAGATTTTTTAGCCCCACCCCGAATATTTTTATGCATTCATACGTTACTTTTTGTATAAAATGCACTTCCACCGGGGGATCGGGTGCGTCCGGTTTATGAAATTGCTTCCGGCAGCTGCATCCATTTGCCCTTCCATGCGTAGAGCACCATCAATACTGCACCCACAGCCCAGGACACCGGATAGACCAGCAGCACGCCCTCAATGCCCGCAAACAGGGGCAGGGCAAACTGGATCCAGACGATACGGAACAGGCACAGGGAGATCAGCAGCACCACCATGGGCGGCACGCTCTTGCCGGTGCCGCGCACCGTACCGGCAAGGCCCTGCAGGATGCCCAGCATCCAGTAGAAGGGGCAGAAATAGAGCATACAGATCTTGCCGTAGGCAACGACCGTTTCATCGCCGGTGAACAGGTGCATGATGGGGTCCTGGAAGGCGAGCAGCAGGATGCCGGTCAGGATGGTGTAAACGATGCACATGCCCAGGGTGACAAAGGTGCCCTTTTTGACACGGTCGATCTTGCCCGCACCAAAGTTCTGGCCCACAAAAGTGGTGGCCGCCATGCCGAAGCTCAGCACAGGCAGAATGTTGAAGCCATCCACCTTCATATAGGCGGCAAAGCCTGCCATGGCAGCGGCACCATAGCCGTTGACGCTGACCTGCACCAGCACATTGGAAAGGGAGATGACCATGTTCTGGATGCCGGTGGGCAGGCCCACCTTGATGATGCGGACCGCCATCTTTTTGTGCACGCGCACTTCCTTTGCCGTCACGCGGTAATCGTCCTCCACCCGCATCAGAAAACGCAGGGAGAGCACACAGGACACCAGCTGGCTGATATCGGTGGCAATGGCCGCACCGGCCACGCCCATCCTGCATCCGGCGATCAGGACAAGGTCGAGGACGATGTTGGTGACAGAGGCAACGCCCAGGTAGAGCAGGCTCCGCTTGGAGTTGCCGGCGGCGTTCAGGATACCGGCCGCCATGTTATACACCACGCTGAACAGCACGCCGCCAAAATAGAGCCGCATATAGAGTACCGCATCCTCCAGCACCTCTGCGGGGGTGTTCATGGCGGTGAGCAGGGCACGGCTGACGGCAATGCCGCACACGGTCAGGATCGCACCCAGAATGGCCGAAAGGGCCAGCGAGGTGTGCACCGCAGTGTGCGCGCCCTCCCTGTCCTTGGCTCCCAGAAACTGGGACACCACGACACCGGCACCCACGGCAATGCCCTGGCTGAACCCGATGAGCAGGAAGATGGGCGAGCCGCTGGAACCGACCGCTGCCAGCGCGTTGCTGCCCACAAAGTTGCCCACAATGATGGAATCGGCGGTGTTGTACAGCTGCTGCAGCATGTTGCCCAGGATCAGCGGCACCGAGAAGAGCAGGATGTTCTTCCAGATGCTGCCCTCTGTCATCAGCCGTGATTTCTTCTTTTCTTCTAAAATCGTCTGTGCCATAATGTTTCCTTTTTCACGCAAAGCTTCAACTCATATATCAATCGTCATACAGATAAACGATACCTTGTTTCTGCCAAAAAGTCAAGCAAAAGCGTAAAAAGGGGCGTTTGTACCGGTTCCACCTTATTTCCACCCTCTCGCCGCAGGGTCCAGCATCTCGGCGGCAGAGTAGACCAGAGCGTTGCAGACTGCAGCGGCCACGGTGCTTCCGCCCTTGCGGCCCATGGCCGCGATGGCAGGCACGCCGTGGGCTGCACAGGCGGCAAACAGCGCTTCCTTGCTTTCCACCACATTCACAAACCCCACTGGCACGGCGATGACCAGGGCAGGCCGCAGCCCGGCCTCGATTTCTTCCGCAATGGTCAGCAGGGCGGTGGGGGCATTGCCCACCGCAAGAATGGCCCCGGGGTGCTCCTGCGCCGCGCGGTGCATGGAGGCCACTGCCCGGGTGGTTCCGGTCTCGGCTGCGATCCGCGCCACCTCAGGGTCCGCCATATAGCAGAGGGCACTGCCGCCCAGCCGGGCAAGGGCAGGCTTGGAAATGCCCGAAAGCGCCATGTTGGTATCGGTGATGATAGGGGTCCCGGCCCGCAGGGCGGCCACACCTGCTGCCACAGCCCCCGGCGTAAAGCGCAGATTTTTCGCATAGTCAAAGTCGGCGGTGGTGTGGATGACCCGCTTGACCACAGCGGCAGTCTCGGGCGGCGGGGTCAGGCCCAACACTTCCAGCTCTGCCGTGATGATGGAAAGGCTTGTCCGCTCAATGTCGGCGGGCAGATGATGTTGTGGGATCATTGTGCATTCCTCCGCGGGTTCTCCAACCACATGGCCGCGTAAACGGCATCCAGATCCAGCGCGCCGCGCACGCCATCGGCCAGCAGGTCAAACTGCTGCTGGCGGTACTGCTCCATCGGGATGAGGGCGGCACTGTCCGGCGCAATGCCCTTGCGCCGGCAGAGCAGGGCCATCAGCTTCTCGGTGAGTTCACCGGTATCAAACAGGCCGTGCAGGTAGGTGCCGAACACATTGTCCTGCACGCAGCCCTCGGGTGTGCCGTCTGCCAGTGTGCAGAAGGGCACACCCTGCACCTCGGTGCGGCCGGTGTGGATCTGATATCCGGTCAGGGCCGCACCCGCAAAGGGGGCGGCGGTCACGGCGGCAGTGTCCTGGGTGCGGTGCTTCTGGCCGGTAAAGACTGTGCGGGTGGGCAGCAGCCCCAGCCCCCGCACAGTCTGCGCCGTACCGCTCTCCGTGCCCTCAGGGTCGGCCAGTGTCTCGCCCAGCATCTGATACCCGCCGCAGACTCCCAGCACCGGCGTGCCGTTGGCCGCCAGCTTCAACAGGGCTGCTTCCAGCCCGGACTGCCGCAGCCAGAGCAGGTCATCCACCGTGTTCTTGGTTCCGGGCAGGATGATGAGATCCGGTGTGCCCAGCTGGCGGGTATTCTGCACATACCGCACGCCCAGCAGCGGGTGCTGCTCCAGCGGCATGAAATCGGTAAAGTTGGAGATGTGCGGCAGGCGGAGGATGGCCGCATCCAGCGGGTGGACCGTTTTGCCCGCATCCAGCCGGGTGGAAAGGGAATCCTCGTCCTCAATGTCCACCTTCAGGTAGGGCACGACCCCCAGCACCGGCAGCTGCGTTTTTTCTTCCAGCATAGCAAGGCCGGGGCGCAGGATCTCCACATCGCCGCGGAATTTATTGATGAGCAGCCCCTTGATGCGGGCGCGCTCCTCTGGCTCCAGCAGCTCCACCGTGCCGTACAGCTGGGCGAACACACCGCCCCGGTCGATATCGCCCGCCAGCAGAACGGGGGCATCCACCAGCCGGGCAAGGCCCATGTTGACGATATCGTCTGCCTTCAGGTTGATCTCCGCCGGGCTTCCGGCCCCCTCGATGACGATGATGTCCACGGTTTCGGCCAGACTGTTGTATGCCGAGAGGATCTCCGGGATGAGCGCTCTTTTCATTTTGAAGTAGGCGGCGGCGGACATCTGACCCCGCACCTCGCCGTTCACGATGACCTGACTGCCCACGTCACTGCTGGGCTTGAGCAGGATGGGGTTCATCCGCACATCCGGCTCGATGCCTGCGGCCTGCGCCTGCACCACCTGTGCCCGGCCCATTTCCAGCCCATCCCGGGTGACAAAGCTGTTCAGCGCCATGTTCTGGCTCTTGAAGGGAGCCACGCGGTAACCGTCCTGCGCAAAAATGCGGCAGAGGGCGGCGCACAGCAGGCTTTTGCCTGCACCGCTCATGGTTCCCTGCACCATGATGCACTTTGCCTTGCTCATTCCAGCACCTCCGCAAGAAGTTTCAAAAGCTGTTCGTTTTCAGGCCCGGTGCGCACGGCGGTGCGGTACCAGCCGGGGCCCAGCCCGGGGTAGTTCGCACAGCTGCGCAACACAGCGCCCCTTTGCCGCAGGGTTTCTCCCAGCGTCTCCGGGGCCTGAAACAGCAGGTAATTTGCCCTGCCGTTCAGCACCCGCAGGCCCAGCGCCCGCAGACCGTCCGTCAGGCGGGGCCGCTGTTCGGCAATGAGGGCCCGGACATTTTCCACATACGCTGTCTCCTCCAGTGCGGCAAGGCCCGCCGCCTGCGCCAGACTGGACACACCTCAGGGCTGGCCGCAGGCCTGCATCTGTTCCAGCAGTGCTGTGTCGGCACTCAGGGCATAGCCCAGCCGCACGCCCGCCATGCCGTAAAGCTTGGTGAAGGCTTTCAGAATGACCAGATTTCCCTCCCCCAGCAGACCTTTTGCCGTGTGCAGGGCATGGTCGGGCAGGAAATCAAGGAAGCATTCGTCCACCACCAGCAAGGTGCCGCACGCCGCGCAGCGGTGGAGGATCTGCTCCATCAGCGGCAGGGCCGTCAGCTGGCCGGTGGGGTTGTTGGGCTGGCAGAGGAACACCATGTCCACCCCCGGGCGGATGGCCGCACAGAACGCATCCGTGACCGCAAAGTTCTCCTGCTCCCGCAAAAAGAAGCGTTCTACCGTGCAGCCGACACTTTCCAAAGCAGTGGCATACTCCGCAAAGGTGGGGGCGGTGACCAGCGCCCGGCGGGGCTTTTTGGCCCAGACCAACCGGAAGATAAGGTCTGCCGCCCCATTGCCGCAGAGGATCTGCTCCGCCGGCACGCCCTCATGGAGCGCCAGCTTTGCCCGCAGCTCCCGGCACAGGGGGTCGGGGTAGCGGTCGGCCGTAGGCAATGCCGCCGTGATGGCCCGGGCCACCCCTTCCGGCAGGCCCAGCGGGCTGACGTTGGCCGAAAAATCCAGCGCGTCCCGCCCGAACTCGGCCCGATAACCGGCCCAATCGCCGCCATGTACTAGTTGCATCTTCGTTCTCCTTTTCCCGGATGGTTCTGGATCCCAGCTCTTGGCTCCTCCCTTTGGGGGAGCTGTCATGCAAGGCATGACTGAGAGGGCGAGGTCGTTACAAAATAGCCCGTATTGCCACGCCCCACGCCAGTGCAAAGGCGCTTGCCACATACATCATCCGGTTGGCACGCAGGATATCCTCCGGTTCAATGGGACGCAGCGGATCGCCGATGGTGGGCTTGGCGTAGTATTCGCCAAAGTAATAGGCGGGCCCGGCCAGCTGCACCCCCAGCGCACCGGCGCAGGCGCTCTCGGTCTGGGCGCTGTTGGGGCTGGCGTGGTTCCGGCGGTCCCGCCGCCAGATCTTCCACGCCCCTTTTGCGTCATTGTGCGTAAAGGCCGCGGCAGCCACCCACAGCAGGGCGGCAAGGCGGCTGGGAAGGTAATTTGCCGCATCGTCCAGCTTGGCCGGGATGCGGCCAAAGTAGAGGTATTTTTCGTTTTTGTAGCCCAGCATACTGTCCATCGTGTTGATGGCCTTGTAGGTCAGGGCCAGCGGTGCCCCGCCGATGAGCATATAGAGCAGGGGCGCGATCACGCCGTCGCTGGCGTTTTCGGCCACCGTTTCCACGGCGGCTCTGGTCACCCCCTCCAGCGTCAGACCCTGGGTGTCCCGCCCCACGATGCGGCTGACCGCCCTGCGGGCGGCAGGCAGGTCGGGCTTGACCAGTTCCCGGTAGACATTGGTGCTCTCCTGCGCCAGCCCCTTTGCGGCCAGTGCCTGCCCGCACCAGAACATCTGGACGGCCAGCCCCAGCCACGGGCTGACACGGGCAGCCCCCAGGCAGACAAGGCTCGTCAGCAGAAAGGTGCCCACCGGCAGGCAGAAGGCCACAATGGCACCGCCCAGCAGTTCCCCCTGAGGCGTTTTGGGCAGGCGGGCCCGCAGGCGCTTTTCCAGCGCCGAGATGGCCTTACCCATGTACACCACCGGGTGGGGCAGCCAGGCCGGGTCGCCGAAGAGGCAGTCCAGCACAAAACCGCCGAGTACTGCGTATTCGATCATCGGGCATCCTCCTTTGTGTACTGCACAGTCTTCAGCAGGTGCAGCACCCGCTGCTCCGCCCAATCTCCTGCATCCAGAACGTAGCCGCCCGCGTTGGGGGCGCACCAATGGTAATAATCCGCATGGGGCAGAGCGTAGCGCTCCATGGCAGCCATCTGGGTGCCGCCGTGGGCCAGAATGACCAGTGTCTCTTCCCCATCGGCAAGGGCCTTGTCCACCAGTGCGGCAAAGGCCCTGCACACCCGCTCCGAAAAGACAGCCTTGGTCTCGCCGTCCGGGCAGGGGCTTTCGCAGTTGGCGTTCACCCAGGCCAGATAATCCGGGTCGTGCTCCATCTCAATGAAATTGCGGCCCTCAAAGCTGCCGAAGCACATCTCCTGCAGGTCTTTCACCTCCACGAGCCTTGCACCCGGGAAGAGCACCTCCGCGGTCTGCCGGGTGCGGCAGAGCGGGGTGATATAGACCGTTTCCGGCCGGATGTCAGCCTGCCGCAGCTGGGCGCGGCCCGCGGGGCACAGGGGGATATCCCGCTGGCCCTGATAGCGCTTTTCGGCATTGTAGGCCGTCAGGCCATGGCGCAGAAGATAGATCAGCATGAGGGCAGTTCTCCTTTCAATACTGTGGGGATGCCGCAGAACATCTGCACCACGCACCCGGCCCGGGCCGCCAGCAGGCAGGCCAGCCGCCCGGCGGCTTCCCGGGCGGCCCGCTCCCCTGCGTCCACGGGCACCACGCCGCCGCCCACCTCGGTGGCCATCACGATATCATAAGCGGAGAGCTCCTCCGCAAGCTTTTCCAGATCCTCAGCCTCTGCGGCCAGGGCCTGCACCTCCGCAATGCGGGTGCCTGGCAGGCGCTGCGCAAAGGTGCGCTTACCGCTGTACAGCGGCCCGGTGATAAAGATCATAACAGTCCTCCCCACTGGCAGGCACACAGCGCTGCCAGCATCCACAGCTCGGCTTTCTGCAAAAACCACCCGGCCAGATCGCCGGTGATGCCGCCAAACTGCTTGTTTGAAACAACATGATAGCGTGCAAACACCAGCAACGCCGCCAGCACCAGCGCCCAGCCGCCCAGTGCCAGCAGGGCGGCGCTGAGCAGAGCGGCCAGCACCATCAGCACCCGGCGGACAGTAGTTCGATCCGCCGCCGTGGCAAAGGTGTGGGCAAGGCCTGTGTTCTTTGCCATCAGGAACGATGCCACGGCCAGGCCCGAGAGGGCCCGTTCCAGCACAAGGGCCAGTGTCCAGCACAGGCCCACCCGGGGCGTGAAGTCCACGCAGGCGCAAAGGGCAAGGTAGGCCGCAAAATAACTGCACAGCCGGATCACCGCAAAGGCACCGCAGTGGGGGTCTTTGAGGATCTCCAGCTTCTTTTCCCGGTCGCCATAGCTGGAAAGGGCATCGCAGGTGTCGGCATAGCCATCCAGGTGGATGCCGCCCGTGACCCAGACCGGGATCAGGCAGAACCCCGCCGCCTTTGCGGGCATCGGCAGGGGCAGAGCGCCGCACAGGCACCACAGCCCGCCAATGACCACCCCGATGAGCGGGAAGGCGCACATGGCATACCGCATGTTTTTCTGGTTCCACGCGAACTGCGGCACCGGCAGGGCCGAAAACATGGCAAAGGCCACTGCAATGGTCTGCAATCCAATCATTTTTCCACTCCTTTATAATAGACCGGGATGCCGCACACCACCCGCACCACATGGTCAGCCCGGGCGGCAAGGGCATTGTTCACCTGCGCCAGCGCTTTCAGGTAGCGCCCGGTGTCGCCTGCATAGTCGGCACCGCCGCTGAACACCTCGTTGGAGACCACGATGAGGTGCGCGCATTGTCCGGCCAATTGGTCCAGTCCTTCCAAAATAGCCGAAGCGGCATTTTCTCCCGCCCCGGCGGGGTCGTAGAGCTCGTTGGCGGTCAGGTTGCCCAGATCCTCCAACAGCGCAGTTCCCCTGGCAGGCAGATGGATGTTTTCCAGATGCAAAGGGCACTCCACGGTCTCAAACTGCTTTGCCGCCCGCATCCTCCGGTGCTTTTCCACCCGGGCGGCACACTCCGCATCCCACACCTGCATGGTGGCGATGTAATAGCGTGGGAGCGCGGTTTTCAGCACCAGGCTCTCGGCATACCCGCTCTTGCCGCTGGCGGCACCGCCCAATACCAGCGTCAGCATTGGGGGGTGTACGGCGTGATGCCGCCCTCCGTGAAGGAATAGCAATCGCGGTAAACGGCCAGCGCCATATCCCACAGCGGGATGCTTGCCACCGCTCCGGTGCCCTCGCCAAGATGAAGCCCGGCGGTGAGCAGGGGCGCTTTGCCCAGCGCTTCCAGCACCAGCCTTGCTGCCGGTTCGGTGGAGCAGTGGCTGGCAAACACGGCCTTTTCCGCAGCGGGGCAGAGCCGCACCGCGCACAGCGCCGCCACCCCGCTGATGAAGCCATCCATCAGCACGGGCAGGCCTTCCAGCGCACCGCCCAGAAAAACACCGCACAGCCCGGCGATGTCGAACCCGCCCAGCTTGGAAAGCACGTCCAGAGGGTCAGCGGCATCGGGCTGATTCCGCGCAATGCCCCGCCGGATGGCATCCAGCTTGCGGGCAAGCCCCGCATCCGAAAGGCCCGCGCCCCGGCCTGTCATCCGCTCCACGGGCTGACCCAGCAGAACAGCGGCCACGGCGCTGGAGGTGGTGGTGTTGCCAATGCCCATCTCGCCGGTAGCCACCAGCCCGTAGCCCTCGGCGGCAAGCTGCCGGGTCAGGGCAATGCCCCGGCCAATGGCATCCACCGCCTCGGCGCGGGTCATGGCGGGGCCTTTGGTAAAGTCCGCAGTCCCGGCGGCAATGCGGCAGTCCCGCACGCCGGGTACGGGCGCACCGGCAATGCCCAAATCCACCGGCAGCACATCGCAGTGCGCCGCCTGCGCCATCCGGCAGACGCTGGTGCGCCGCGCGGCAAGGTTCTCGGCTACGGTGCGGGTCACGCTCTGGTCGGTCTGGCTTACACCCTGCGCCACCACACCGTTGTCCGCGCAGAGCACCGTCACCGCCCGGCGGGAGAGATCAAACTCCGCACTGCCGGTGAGGGCGGCGGCGTCCTCCAGCATGGTCTCCAGCCGGCCCAGCCCGCCCAGAGGCTTTGCAAGGCTGGCCCAGTGGGCGTGTGCCGCCGCGCGGGCGACTTCGTTGGCCGGGGTGATACCCGCCAAAAGTGCATTCAGTTCCGTTTCGGTCATTTTGGTCATCCTTTTGTTTTGCTGTATCGTTCTGCCGCACGCATAAAGCGGCCCGGCAGGGGCGTGCCCGCCCAGTATAAATGCGGGAAGCCCGCATAGAAATTCTCGTTTGCAAAGCCGCATTCCCACTGCATTTTCTCGTTTTTACGGGCCGTAAATGCAGTGCCGTTTGCGGTGGAATCCCAGTGGTGAAATTCGTGGACGGGCAGGCTTTCTCCCGCGCGGAACAGCATACTGTCCCGCTTTGCGGTCAGGACGGCATAGCC